>Ga0214472_10001396_pt1 | contig 27327 bp, 21 predicted proteins | sample RVTome_6_FD_207662 | JGI IMG/M metagenome (GOLD analysis project Ga0214472, IMG submission 207662) | Soil microbial communities from uranium-contaminated site in the Upper Colorado River Basin, Wyoming, United States - RVT140D175 | ecosystem: Environmental > Terrestrial > Soil > Contaminated >...
CCTTCGCCGCGATGGCGACGAGCCCGCAGGCCTTCGCCGCCCTGGCGCAGGACCCGCAGGCCTTCGCTGCCCTGGCGCAGAACCCGCAGGCCTTCGCTGCGATGGGCATCAACCCGCAGGCCTTCGTTGCGATGGCCCGTGACCCGCAGGCCTTCGCTGCCTTCGCGCAGAACCCGCAGGCCTTCGCTGCGATGGCTCGCGATCCGCAGGCCTTCGCTGCCTTCGCGCAGAACCCGCAGGCATTCGAAGCCATGGGCATGAACGCGCAGGCGTTCTCGGCGATGGCGCAGAACCCGCAGGCCTTCGCTGCCCTGGCGCAGAACCCGCAGGCCTTCGCCGCCATGGCGCAGAGCCCGCAGGCCTTCTCCGCGATGGCAGCCGACGCGCAGGCGTTCGCGGCGATGGCGCAGAATCCGCAGGCCTTCGCCGCCATGGCACAGAGCCCGCAGGCCTTCGCCGTGATGGCTCAGTACCCGCAGGCTTTCGCCGCGATGGCACAGAGCCCGCAGGCCTTCGCTGCCGCTGCGCGTGATCCGCAGGCGTTCGCCGCTAAGGCGCGCGATCCGCAGGCCTTCGCTGCGATGGCGCAGAACCCGCAGGCCTTCGCCGCCATGGCGCAGAACCCGCAGGCCTTCGCTGCCCTGGGTCAGGCCCCGCAGGCCTTCGCTGCGATGGCGCAGAGCCCGCAGGCGTTCGCTGCGATGGCCCAGCATCCGCAGGCTTTCGCTGCGATGGCACGCAGCCCGCAGGCCTTCGCCGCCCTGGCGCAGAACCCGCAGGCTTTCGCTGCCATGGGTCAGAACCCGCAGGCCTTCGCTGCGATGGCTCGCGATCCGCAGGCCTTCGCTGCGATGGCGCAGTACCCGCAGGCCTTCGCCGCGATGGCGCACAGCCCGCAGGCCTTCGCTGCGATGGCGCAGAGCCCGCAGGCTTTCTCGGCCATGGCCCGTAGCCCACAGGCCTTCGCTGCGATGGCGCAGAGCCCGCAGGCCTTCGCCGCCCTGGCGCAGAGCCCGCAGGCTTTCGCTGCGATGGCCCAGAGCCCGCAGGCCTTCGCTGCGATGGCGCAGAGCCCGCAGGCGTTCGCTGCCCTGGCCCAGAGCCCGCAGGCCTTCGCCGCCCTGGCGCAGAGCCCGCAGGCCTTCGCTGCGATGGCCCAGCACCCGCAGGCCTTCGCCGCCCTGGCGCAGAGCCCGCAGGCCTTCGCCGCGATGGCGCAGCATCCGCAGGCCTTCGCTGCGATGGCACAGCACCCGCAGGCCTTCGCCGCGATGGCGCAGTACCCCCGCGCCTTCGCAGCCATGGCTGCCAACCCGCAGGCCTTCGCTGCGGCGCTCCAGGACATCCGTTGATCTGATCGACCCCGTCCTGGGGTGGGGAACGAGGGCCGCCGTCCGTAGGACGCGCGGCCCTCTCCTTTCATGGTGCCGCCGTCCGTAGGACGCGCGGCCCTCTCCTTTCATGGTGCCGCCGTCCGTAGGATGCGCTGTACTGGTTTCGTGCAGCAACGCGTCGTGTTCCACACCACCGAGCAGTAGCGCGGATGGGGCAATCGGCCCAGAGTGCTTCAGGCTATGATGCCCGGGCTGCTTCGTTCGGACGCTTGGGGGAGGGGACGTGATGAGGTGCGTGCGCTGGTTCTGGGTCCTGGTCATCATGGGTTCGCAACCGATGATCTGGGCGGACGACCCGATCCAGCTCGACTACCTCGAGACGGATGACATCCAGCTGCTGTACTTCCCGCCCTCGGAGTACCTGACCCCACACATCGCACGCAACTTCGAGAACTCGATCGCTTTCCAGCGCCGGGTGTTCGGCTGGGTCCCCTACGAGCGCACCGTGGTGCTGCTCAAGGACTTCGGCGACTACGGCAACGCGGCTGCGCGCTCCGCGCCGAACAATGCGCTGATGGTGGACATCGCGCCGATCTCGCGAGCCTTCGAGACGTTCTCCGCCAGCGAACGCATGTTCATGCTGATGAACCACGAGCTGGTGCACGTGGTGACCATGGACCAGTGGACCGAGCAGGACCGGCACTGGCGACGCTTCTTCTTCGGCAAGGTCATCCCCGATGACGACCATCCGGAGACCATCCTCTACTCCTACCTGACCACCCCTCGCGTCTCAGTACCCCGCTGGTACCTGGAGGGCAGCGCGGTGTTCATGGAGACCTGGATGGGTGGTGGCCTCGGTCGTGCGCAGGGCGCCTACGACGAGATGGTCTTCCGCTCCATGGTCCGTGACGACTCGCACTTCTACGATCCGCTGGGCCTGGTCTCCGAGGGCACGCATGTGGATTTCCAGGTCGGCGTGAACGCCTACCTCTACGGCACCCGTTTCATGAGCTACCTGGCGCTGACCTACTCGCCGCAGCACCTGATCGACTGGTTCGCGCGCACCGAGGGCAGCGAGCGTTACTACGCGGACCAGTTCGAGCAGGTGTTCGGGCGCCCGCTGGAAGATGTGTGGATGGACTGGATCGCCTGGGAGACCGAGTTCCAGACCACCAACCTGGGTTCCGTGCGCCAGTTCCCGATCACCCAGGACCGTGCGCTACCCCAGCATCCGCTGGGATCAGTCTCGCGCTCCTACGTCACCCCTGACGGTTCGACGCTGATCGGCGCCTTCCGCTACCCCGGTGTGGTCGCGCACATCGGCGCGCTTTCGCTCTCCGACGGCAGCATCCGCCGCATCGTGGATGTGAAGGGGCCGCAGCTCTACCGCGTCACTTCGCTGGCGTACGACCCCGAACACGACACAGCCTTCTACACCGCAGACAACTACGCCTTCCGCGACATCATGCAGCTGGACCTCGCCACCGGTGAGCAGCGCATGTTGCTGGAGGACGCGCGCATCGGCGAGCTGGTGTTCAACCCGGCCGACCGCTCGCTGTGGGGCGTGCGCCACCTGAACGGCCTCGCCAGCATAGTGCGCATCCCGTACCCCTATGACGCTTGGGCGCTGGTACACACCATGCCCTACGGTCAGGTGCCCTACGATATGGACATCTCGCCGGACGGGCGCTTCCTGTCCACCTCCATGGCGGAGGTCAACGGCGACCAGTTCCTGCAGGTGTTCGACACCGCCGCGCTGCTGGCCGGTCAGTTCGACGTGGTGCAGCAGTTCGACTTCGGTCTCGCGGTCCCCGAGGGTTTCGTGTTCTCGCCGGATGGTGCCTACCTCTACGGCAGCTCCTACTACACCGGCGTATCCAACATCTTCCGCTTCGAGGTCGCCACCGGTGACGTGGAGGCGGTCAGCAACGCTGAGACCGGGTACTTCCGACCGATCCCGAGGCCCGATGGCAGCCTGATCGCGTTCAGCTACAGCGGTGATGGCTTCCTGCCGGTCACCTTCGAACCGGTGCCACTCGAGGATGTCAGCAACATCACCTTCCTGGGTCAGCAGGTCGCTGAGCAGCATCCGGAGGTCGCGGATTGGTCCGTGGTCGCTTCGGTGCGCGATGTGGACATCGAATCGCTAATCACGGATCGCGGCTCGTACTCGACGGTCGGTGACATCGGTCTGCAGTCCCTGTACCCGGTGGTGGAAGGCTACAAGGAGGTTCCGGCCTGGGGCATGCACGCGATCCTGGCCGACCCGATGGGGTTCGACACCATCACCCTGACCGCAACCTACAGCCCGCAGAGCTTCCTGCCCAGCGACGAGCGCTGGCATCTGGCGGCCGAGTACCGGCGCCGGAGCTGGACCGTGGGTGCGACCCTGAACCGTGCCGACTTCTATGACCTGTTCGGGCCGGTGCGGCGCAGCCGCAAGGGCTACTCCGCTTACGTCGGCTACGAGCGCTCGCTGATCTACGATCGGCCGCGCCAGCTCGACCTGTCCATCGACGTCGCCCACTACGGTGACATGGAGCAGCTCCCGAACGCACAGAGCCTCACGGTGCTGTTCGGGCAGTTGAACACCGTGGACATCGCGCTCGAATACCAGAACATGCGCTCCTCGCTAGGGCATGTGGACGACGAGAAGGGCTACCGTTGGGACCTGCACCTATCCGGCAACGACCCTGATACCAGCGAGTTCGTGCCAGCGCTCTACGGCAGCTTCGACTTCGGCTTCGCGTTGCCGATGGCTCATTCATCGATCTGGATCCGCAATGCAGCAGGCTGGGCGGACGGCAGCGCCGCGGACCCCTTCGCGAACTTCTTCATGGGCGGGTTCCGGAACAACTACGTGGATAACCGTGCAGTGCAGCGTTACCGCGACCACTTCGCCTTCCCCGGCTTCGACATCGACACCCTGTCCGGGCGTACCTTCGGTCGCAGCATGATCGAGTGGAACCTGCCACCGCTACGCTTCTCGCGCGCCGGCACGCCGGGTGCGTACGCCAGCTTCGTGCGTACCGCGATCTTCGCTTCAGCGCTGACCACTGACTTCGACGACGCGGGGCTGGCGCGGGACTTCCAGAACATCGGCATCCAGTTCGACTTCGACTTCACGATCCTGCACCGCCTGCCGATGACGCTTTCCATCGGCTACGCCGCGGGCTTCGAGGACGGGGACCACGTGGATGATGAGTTCATCCTCTCGCTGAAGGTCCTCTGATCGGGCCGGCGGCGACGGATGGACCTCGGCACCCTCATCAGGCTCCCGCTGGGACTGGCACCCGCGCTGACCTTCCTCGGCGCGTTGATGTACCTGGATAGCTACAAGCTGGTGCGTCCGCGCGTGGTGCTGACCATCATCGTCACCGGCGCGCTTGTAGCAGGTGCCAGTTACCTGATCAGCTTGAGCTTCTACAGCGTGGCTGAGCTCCCCCTTGCGGCCTACTCGCGTTACGTGGCGCCGCTGGTCGAGGAGTCACTCAAAGCCGCTGTGCTGATCTGGATGATCCAGCGCCAGCGCATCGGGTTCATCATCGATGCTGCGATCTTCGGGTTCACCGTCGGCACCGGTTTCGCGGTGATAGAGAACCTCTACTACCTGTGGGTGTTCCCGGACGCACATGTGGGTGTTTGGATCGTGCGCGGCTTCGGCACCGCGATCATGCACGGCGGCTGCACATCGATCTTCGCGATGATCTCGTTGTCGCTGCTCGAGCGCCAGGGGAACAACGACCCCAAGGCCTACATGATCGGCATCCTGATCGCGACGCTGATCCACTCGGTGTTCAACCACTTCTTCCTGTCGCCGCTGGTCTCGACCCTCGCGATCATGGTGATCCTGCCGCCGCTGATGCTGGTGGTGTTCCAGCAGAGTGAGCGCAGCGTGGAGGAGTGGCTGGATGTCGGCTTCGACTCGGATACCGAACTGCTGGAACTGATCAACTCCGGCGGCCTCTCCGACTCGCCGGTCGGGCAGTACCTGCACAGCCTGAAGGCGCGCTTCCAGGGCCCGATCATGGCCGACCTGATCTGCTACCTGCGCCTGCATGTCGAGCTCGCGATGCGCGCCAAGGGCGTGGTGATGATGCGCGAGAACGGGTTCCCCGTTGAGGTGGACCCGCTGACCCGCGCCAGCTTCGACGAGCTCAAATACCTGGAGGAGAGCATCGGCCCCACCGGTAAGCTGGCGCTGAAACCCTTCCTACAGATGAGCCGGAAGGACCTGGCCCAGCTCTACATGCTGGAGGCCTGAAGCCCGGTCGGTGCGCTACCGCACTCAGGATCGGTGCGCTCCCGTGAGAGTATCCGTTCAAGCCAACGAACCGCACGCTCTGCGTGCCCGGTGGTGGCGTTCCCTCCCGCCTGAGGCCTGAGTGCTAGGCGTATCACAAGCACTCTCATAGCCCTCCTTGCTGCACAGCGTGACGCGATGGCACCGACCTCGCAACGCCTGGCGCACCGATCAGAGCGCTCGATACTCCAGCGAGGGTCTTCGATCCCTGCTGTTTAGACGCGGCTGCCTTTAGACCCGTGTCTGTTACGACATTTGGTGAAACACGATGAATACGAGCAACGAATACACCGGCCGGAGCCTCTGGTTGGCCGCATCCCTGCTGCCTTTCCTGATGGTCGGATGCAACAGCAGCAACGACGAGATCCTCGGTGGTGGCGACCCGGTGATGAATGGCGTCGCCCCCACGGTCGTATCGACCACGCCGCTGGATGCCGCTGACAACGTAGCGATCAACAACCTGGTGACCGCCACCTTCAGCGAAGGGATGGACGACACCACGATCGACAGCCTGAGCTTCACGGTGATCGGTTTCGAGGAGACTGCGCTGGTAGGGTCCATCAGCTACGCCGCTGGGTCCAACACCGCGACCTTCACTCCCGACAGCAACTTCTCAGCCACTACCGTGTACACCGCCACCTTGACCACTCAGATCGAGAGCACTGAGGGCGTCGCACTGGCATCTGATTACGAGTGGACCTTCACCAGTGCCGATGCCGCGGATGAGACCGCACCGACGGTACTCACGACCATGCCCCTCAACGGGGCTGGATCAGCCGCGATCAACACCAACATCGTCGCCAACTTCAGCGAAGCGCTCAGCCCGACCACCGTGAACGATCTGACCTTCACGGTGACCGGTGATGGTGGGTCGGTGGCAGGTGCAGTCAGCTACAGCAACAAGACGGCGACCTTCAACCCGACTGACGATCTGGCCGGTGGCATCGAGTACACCGCCACGCTGACCATGGCCATCACCGATCAGGCGGTCCCCGGCAACCCCCTAGCAGCCGACTACATCTGGACCTTCACCACCGGTTCGGTCGCGGCCCTAGGCCCCGCTGCAGTGAACCTGCGGACGGCCGGCGACTTCGCGATCCTTTCCAAGGCCGGGATCACGGATGTTCCCTCGTCACCGATCACCGGCAACATCGGGGCGAGCCCGATCACGGCGGCGGCGATCCATGTCACCTGTGAAGAGATGGCGAGCGGCTTGATCTACGGATCCAACACCGGCTATGTCGGCAGCGGCAACACCACCTGCTTCCGGGGCGTCGGTGATGACATCACGCTGGTAGCGAATGCGGTGCTGGACATGGGCACCGCGTACGCCGATGCCAAGGGCAGGAGCCTGCCGGACTTCACCGAACTGGGTGATGGCGATATCAGTGGTCTGACCTTGGTCCCTGGCCTCTACAAGTGGGGTACCGGCGTCGAGATCAACTCCGATGTCACCCTAGCCGGTGGCGCGAACGATGTCTGGATCTTCCAGGTCTCAGGGGATATCACGCTTGCCAGCGACACTAGCGTCCTTCTGGACGGTGGTGCGTTGCCACAGAACATCTTCTGGCAGGTCGGCGGCGGGACGGGTGTGGCCCTAGGCACGTCGTCCGTCTTCGAGGGCGTGATCATGGCCGAGAAGGCGATCACCCTGAACACCCTCGCGACCGTGCACGGCAGACTGCTCTCGCAGACTGAAGTCACGCTGATCATGAACACCGTCACCGAACCCAGCCCATGATGCGGGCGTGAGGACGGTTCCGATCTGAAGTAGCAGCAAGGAGGGACCCGATCGGGTCCCTCCTTGCTTGTGCCGCCAGGGCAGCGGCGCGACACCAGCGGTCTCTCCGACATCCGAGACCGTCGCGACCATCAGGAGCGTCATGCTTACCTTAGGCGTCATAGGAACATCGAGGAAGGTGGACGAGCGCCGCATACCGATCCATCCGGATCATCTGTTGCGGCTCCCGGAGACGATCCGCAGACAGTTGGTGTTCGAGACCGGCTACGGCGCGCAGTTCGGGATCTCCGATGCTGAACTCGCTGCCCAGACCGGGGGTACCGCGCCGCGCCGCGAGCTGCTGTCGGACCTGGACGCGGTGGTGATCCCGAAGCCGGTGTTGGAGGACCTGGAGGCGCTACGCGTGGGCGGGATCCTCTGGGGTTGGCCGCACTGCGTGCAACAGCGTGCGCTGACCCAGGTTGCGATCGAACGCGAGCAGACCTTGATCGCGTTCGAGGAGATGTTCGTGTGGGGGCCGGGCGGACATATCGGCCGCCATACCTTCTACAAGAACAACGAGTTGGCTGGCTACTGCGGCGTGCTCCATGCGCTGCAGCTGAAAGGCATCGATGGGCACTACGGGGACCAGCGCAAGGCCATCATCATGAGTTTCGGGGCAGTGAGCCGGGGCGCGATCTACGCGCTCAAGGCGCGCGGGTTCAGGGACATCACCATCTGCATCCAGCGCCCTGATCACGAGGTTAGGGAGGAGGTGCTCGACTGCGACTACGTCAGGATCCGCAAGGGTGAGGCGGGCGAAGCGCGGATGCTGGTGGTGGAGCACGACGGCACGAGCAGGCCGTTGATCGACCTGATCGCAGAGGCCGACATCATCGTCAATGGCGCGTTCCAGGACCCCGAGCACCCGATCATGTTCGTCACCGAGGACGAGATCCCCAGCCTCAGGCGGAACTGCCTGATCATCGATGTGAGCTGCGACGAAGGGATGGGGTTCCCGTTCGCTGTGCCTACGAGTTTCGCGGCGCCGATGCTCGGGTTCGGCACCATCGACTACTACGCCGTGGACCACACGCCCAGCTACCTCTGGGATAGCGCATCCCGGTCGATCTCGGCAGCACTGATCACACACCTCGCGGTGGTCCTCGGCGGTCGTGAGCAGTGGGCGCAGAGTGAGACCATCCGACGCGCGGTGGTGATCGACGGCGGGGTGATCCAGCAAACCAGGATCCTGGCGTTCCAGCATCGCGCTGCGCAGTACCCGCATCTGTAGATCGCCGTGTAGCTGAGCCCGCGGTCCGCTCCCGCATCTGCGGTCGCGCACGTGCTGGAGCTCGCGGAGTCGTAGTGCGCGCTGCGGCGCGCCGGTCAGAGATGGTCGGGGTGAGAGGATTCGAACCTCCGACCCCTGCCTCCCGAAGACAGTGCTCTACCAGGCTGAGCTACACCCCGATCTCTGGAGATCCCCGCCCCATCCAGGGGAGTGCCGGTCGGGATCCGCCCCTGTTCGATCGGGTGCGGTCCGGCTGCGGAGAGCGGCGCATTCTAGGCTAGGCACCCTCCGCCCGCAATGCAGCGGGCAGGGACTGGCATCAGCCCGAGCGGGCGACCGCCATGGTGGCCAGCTCGGCCAGCGCGTCGCGCATGGGGCTGGCAGGCAGCGCGGACAAGGCACTGCGGGCTGCTGCGGCCTCGCGGCCAGCCATGGCCATGGTGGCTTCGATGGCTCCGGTCGCGGCCAGCGCTGCCAGTACCGCCTGGATATCTCCGGTGCCGCCGGCGCTGATGGCGTCGCGGATCAGGTCGCGAGTCGCGGCATCGCCATCGCGCATGGCCACGATCAGGGGCAGGGTGGGCTTGCCCTCGGCGAGGTCGTCGCCCACATCCTTCCCCAAGGCTGCCGGGTCGCCGGTGTAGTCCAGCGCATCGTCAGCGAGTTGGTAAGCGGTGCCGAGGTGACGGCCGTAGTCGCGCAGCGCCTGCAGGGTGTCCGGTGCTACCCCGGACAGGATCCCCGCGATCTCGGCGCCGGCCTCGAACAGGCGCGCGGTCTTGCGGTAGATCACCTGCAGGTAACGGGTCTCGGTGGTCTCGGGGTCGCCGCAGTTGATCAGCTGCAACACCTCGCCCTCAGCGATGGTGTTGGTGGCATCGGCCATCACGCCCATGACTGCCATCTCGCCCACGCGCACCATCATCTGGAAGCTGCGCGAGTACAGGAAATCGCCCACCAGCACGCTGGCCTGGTTGCCGAAGCGCTGGTTGGCGGTCTCGCGGCCGCGGCGATGGCTGGAGCCGTCCACCACATCGTCGTGCAGCAGGGTGGCGGTATGGATGAACTCGATGATGGCGGCGGCATCCACCCGGCGCGGGTCCTGGCAGCCGCAAGCCCTAGCCACCAGCAGCACCAACAGGGGCCTCAGGCGCTTGCCGCCGGCGCCGATGATGTACTCGGCGACATCGGCCACCAGGGTCACGTCGGTGGTCAGCTCGCGCCGCACCGTGGCATCCAGGGCCACCAGATCGTCGGCCACCAGACCACGGATCTGCTGCAGGTCGGGCAAGGGGGCGATGGGCTCGGGTGCGGCCATGCGCTGGCGGACTCCGCGGGGTGGCGGGGGGGGCTGTCCGGTCCCTCTGCGGGGCCCGGATCGGCTGGCGAGCGGCCATGGTAGGGAGCCCTGTGGGCGGGGGTCAACGCGGGGTCTCGAAGCCCCTGAAAAGGCAGGGGAAAGCCGGGGCAGGGGGTTTGACCGCACCCAGGGACCTGCGTAGAATCCGCGGGCTCCGCGTCGAGCTCCCTTCCGGGAGGCGACGCTCCCATGGTCAACATTCAGTAGCGGCCCTATCCCTCAAGCTGGAGAGGGCCTCAGAGGTGGTTCCGATGTACGCGGTGATCGAGACGGGTGGAAAGCAGTACCGGGTCAAGGAAGGCGACGTGATCCGGATCGAGAAGCTGACGGCGGAGGCCGGCAGCACCGTCGAGTTCGACCGCGTGCTGATGGTCGGCGAAGGCGCGGACGTGAAGCTCGGCACCCCGATGCTGGATGGCGCCAAGGTGACCGCCGAGGTCGGCGAACACGGCAAGGGCCGCAAGGTCATGATCATCAAGTTCAAGCGGCGCCAGGATTACCGGCGCACCAAGGGCCATCGCCAGCCCTACACCCAGGTCAAGATCACCGGCATCAGCGCCTGAGCGCTGACGGCAACGGACGGAGACGCTAGAGATGGCACATAAGAAAGCAGGCGGCAGTACTCGTAACGGCCGCGATTCCGAGTCGAAGCGCCTCGGCGTTAAGCGCTACGGCGGTGAGTCCGTGATCGCGGGCAACATCATCGTCCGTCAGCGCGGCACGGCCTTCCACCCCGGCACCAACGTGGGCCTGGGTCGTGATCACACTCTGTTCGCTACCGCGGACGGTAAGGTGATCTTCGAGAAGAAGGGCCCGAAGAGCCGCCGCACGGTCAGCGTCGTCAGCGAGTGACACGCGCCATGGCGTGAGTGTGTCGAAGCCCCCGCTCGCGGGGGCTTCTTCGTTCAGGGCTAGACTGCCGCACGCCGCACGCCGCACGTCTCACGTCTCACGTCCCGAGTCCTCATATGAAGTTCATCGACGAAGCCACGATCCAGGTCCGCGCCGGCGACGGCGGGAACGGTTGCGTGAGCTTCCGGCGCGAGAAGTACATCCCGCGCGGCGGTCCGGACGGTGGCGACGGTGGCGACGGTGGCACCGTGATCCTGCGCACTGATCCCGGTGTGAACACGCTCGCTGACTTCCGCGTCACCCGCAAGTTCATCGCAGAGAGCGGCAAGGCTGGCATGGGCCAGCAGCGCAGCGGTCCCAAAGGCGAGGACCTGATCGTCATCGTGCCCATGGGTACGGTGGTATGGGATGAGGACACCGAGGAGATGCTCGGCGACCTGGACGGCACCGTGAACACCGAACTGGTGGTCGCCAATGGCGGTTTCGGTGGCAAGGGCAACACCCGCTTCAAGTCCTCCGTGAACCGCGCACCGCGGACCGCGACGCCGGGCACGCCGGGCGAACGCCGCGAGCTCAAGCTGGAGCTGAAGGTGCTGGCCGATGTCGGGCTGCTGGGCAAGCCCAACGCGGGCAAGTCCACGCTGATCAGCGCGGTCTCCCAGGCCAAGCCCAAGGTCGCTGACTACCCCTTCACGACCCTGCACCCGAACCTGGGTGTGGTGCGCGTAGGCCGTGAGCAGAGCTTCGTGATGGCCGATATCCCAGGCCTGATCGAGGGCGCCGCGGACGGTGCCGGGCTGGGGGTGCAGTTCCTGAAGCACCTGGACCGGACCCGCCTGCTGCTGCACCTGGTAGATATGAACCCGCCGGATGAGGCTGAACCTGCCGAGGCCGTGCGCACCATCGCGGCCGAGTTGGAGCGGTTCAACCCGGAGCTGGCAGAGCGCCCGCGCTGGCTGATCCCGAACAAGATGGACCTGGTGCCCGAGGAGGCCCGCGAGGCCTGTGTGGCCGAGCTGGTGGCGGCTCTGGATTGGACGGGGCCGGTGTTCCCGATCTCTGCCGCGACCCGCGACGGCACCGAAGCCTTGGCCCAGGCCGTGATGCGCCACCTGGAGGGTGGGACGGAGGCCTAGGGATGTGGGGGTGATGGTTTGACATTCCGCCCATGAATCAGCAAGATACGCGGCCCTCGCGCCCCCATATCCGGGTCGGTGCGACCTTCCGTGGCGGTCACCAGCCGCCATATCAGCGAACACAGACGGGAACGACATGGCGAACATCAAGTCCGCGAAGAAGCGTGCCAAGCAGGCCGACAAGCGCCGCATGCACAACATGGCCCAGCGCTCGCAGATGCGCACGGCGATCAAGAAGGTCCTGAAGGCCGTAGAGGCCGGCGACAAGAGCGCCGCTACCGATGCCTACAAGGCAGCTGTGCCGGTCATCGACGCGATGATCAACAAGGGCATCGTGCACATGAACAAGGCCGCGCGGCACAAGAGCCGGCTCAACGCGCGCCTGAAGGCGATGGCCTGAGTCATCCGCCTGCTGATGCGTACTGGAAGAGCCGGCCCTGCGCCGGCTCTTTCGTTTCCGGAGCCTGCTTCCCCCTAGCTCACCGCCTCTGAGACCATCCGCACCATGAGCATCGCGCGCAACACCACCGTCGTCGGCGGCCTGACCCTGGTGAGCCGGGTGATGGGTCTCGTCCGCGATGTGGTGTTCGCGTACCTGTTCGCCACCTCGGCGGCGATGGACGCCTTCTTCGTAGCGTTCAAGATCCCCAACTACTTCCGCCGCTTGTTCGGCGAGGGTGCGTTCTCGCAAGCCTTCGTCCCGGTGTTCGGCGAGTACCACTCCAAGCGTGGCGAGCCCGAGGTGCGGGCGCTGATCGCGCGCGTCGCGGGCGTGCTCGGTGGCGCGCTGCTGCTGCTGACCATCGTCGGCGTACTGTTCTCACAGATCCTGATATTCCCGTTCGCTGCCGGCTTCTACTTCGACGGATCCGATCAGTACGGCCTGGCCGCCGACATGCTGCGCTGGACCTTCCCCTACCTGGGGTTCGTCAGCCTGTGTGCGCTGGCCGCAGGCGTACTGAACACCTTCGGTCGCTTCGCGATCCCCGCGTTCACGCCAGTGCTGCTCAACGTGGTGCTGATCGTCGCTGCGCTGTGGCTGTCACCGCAGATGGATCGACCGGTGATGGCGCTGGCGATCGGTGTGTTCGTCGCAGGCGCCGCGCAACTCGCGTTCCAGCTGCCGGCGCTGTCACGGATCGGCATGCTGCCGATGCCGCGCTGGGACCTGGGCCACCAAGGCGTGCGCCGCGTGCTGCGACTGATGGCACCGGCGGCGTTCGGTGCATCGGTCGCACAGCTCAACCTGCTGCTGGACACCCTGGTCGCGACCTTCCTGATCACCGGCTCGGTCTCCTGGTTGTACTACTCGGACCGACTGATGGAGTTCCCGCTGGGGGTGTTCGCGATCGCGTTGGCGACGGTGATCCTGCCCAAGCTGTCGCGCGAACACGCCAACGCCGACCCGGCTGGCTTCAGCGCGACCCTGGATCATGCGCTGCGGCTGGCGGTGCTGCTGGCGCTGCCGGCAGCGGTGGGTCTGCTGGTACTCGCGGAGGCGACCATCATCACGGTGTTCGGGCACGGCGCTTTCGGTGCCCGGGACGCCGACCTCGCGAGCTGGAGCCTGATGGCCTACGCCGGCGGTCTGATGGGATTCACCATGATCAAGATCCTGGCGCCGGGTTTCTTCGCGCGTCAGGACACCCGCACACCGGTGCGCATCGGCCTGATCGCGCTGGGTGTGAACCTGGTGCTGAACCTCGGCTTCGCGGTGCCGCTGTACCTGATGGGCTACGAGCAGGCGCACGCGGGCCTGGCACTCGCGACCGGCATCGCCGCGACCACCAACGCAGCGCTGCTGTTCCGCGCGCTGCGCAGCGATGGCTGCTACCGACCGGCGACGGGCTGGGGCGCGCTGGGCCTGCGGGTGCTCGCCGCCAACAGCACTATGGCCTTGCTGCTGCTGCTGCTGCGGGGCAGCCCTGAGGCCTGGCTGGCGTCCGGCTCCGGCGAGCGGGTCCTGCGCTTGCTGCTGTTGATCGTCGCCGGTGCCGCCAGCTACTTCATCGTGCTGTTCGGCAGCGGCTTCCGGCTGACCCATCTGCGCGGGGCACCTGGCCCCGCCGCAGCCTTATAATCCGGCGCTGGGCGGGGCGGGAACATGCGACTCATCCGGGGACCACACGACATCGCCAGCGCGCGCCGACCGGCTGCGCTGACCATCGGCAACTTCGACGGTGTGCACCGCGGCCACCAAGCTGTGGTCTCAGAGGTCGTGGCCTGGGCCGAGGACGAGGGCTTGGTGCCGACGGCGCTGTGCTTCGAGCCCACGCCGCAGGAGTACTTCGCGGGCGGTTCAGCGCCCGCACGCCTGATGCGTCTGCGCGAGAAGTACAAGCAGCTCGCCCCGCTGGGGCTGGCGCAGCTGGTGGTCCTGCGCTTCGATGCGACCCTCGCTGCGCTGACGCCGGAGGCCTTCGTCGAGCGGATCCTGGTGCAGGGTCTGGGTGCGCGCGCGGTGTTGATCGGCGCGGACTTCCGCTTCGGGCGTGGACGCGCGGGTGACCTGTTGAAGATGGGGCAGCTCGGTGCCCGCTTCGGTTTCGAGGTCGCTGCCGCACCGACGGTGAATGATGGTGACGAGCGGATCTCATCCACCCGCGTGCGCTTGGCGTTGAACACGGGGGACATGGAAGAGGCGGCTCGCTTGCTGGGGAGACCGTTCGCGATCACCGGGCGGGTGCGGCGCGGGCAGGCGCTGGGTCGCTCGCTGGGTTACCCGACGGCGAACCTGGCGCTGCATCGTGCGGTGGTGCCGTTGGCCGGTATCTTCGCGGTGCGGGTGCGGGTGCGGGTGCGCGGCGCGGGGCGCGCCCCGATGCCGGGTGTCGCGAGCCTGGGCACGCGGCCGACGGTGACGGAAGCGGGCGAGCAATTGCTCGAGGTGCACCTGTTCGACTTCGAGGGTGACCTGTACGGTCGCCAGATGGAGGTGGAGTTCGTGGCGCGCCTGCGTGATGAGGAGCAGTTCGCCGACCTCGACGCCCTGCGCCAGCGGATGGATGAGGACGCAGCGATGGCGCGCAAACTGCTCGCCGTGTGAGACGAATACGAATCGGATACGAACCGTGAAGGATCATGACCTTGGCTGATGAGAAGGATTACAAGGACACGCTGAACCTGCCGCGCACGGACTTCCCGATGCGCGCCAGCCTATCGCAGCGCGAGCCCGCGATGGTCGCGGACTGGGATGCCCGCGGCCTGTACGCCAAGCTGCGCGAGGTCGCGGCTGGACGTCCGCGCTTCATCATGCCGGACGGCCCGCCCTACGCGAACGGGCCGATCCACATCGGCCACGCGGTCAACAAGACCCTCAAGGACATGGTCATCAAGTCGCGCACCCTGGACGGCTACGACGCCCCCTACGTGCCCGGTTGGGACTGCCACGGTCTGCCGATCGAGATGAAGGTCGAGCAGGAGGTCGGCAAGGTCGGCGTGAAGGTGGATGCACGCGGTTTCCGCCAGGCCTGCCGCGAGTACGCACGCGGCCAGGTGGATGCGCAGCGCAATGAGTTCAAGCGCCTGGGCATCCTGGGCGACTGGGATCAGCCTTACCTGACCATGGACGCGCGCTTCGAAGCCGAGCAGCTGCGCGCGTTCGCGACCATCATCGAGAACGGTCACCTCTACAAGGGCTACAAGCCCGTGCACTGGTGTCTGGATTGCGAGTCTGCGCTGGCTGAAGCCGAGGTCGAGTACCAGGACAAGAACTCGCCCGGTGTGGACGTGCGCTTCCCGCTGATCGATCCAGCCGCCTTCGCTGCGCGGGTCGGCGGCGCGGCGCTACCGCTGAGCGCGGTGACCCTGCCCATCTGGACCACCACGCCCTGGACCCTGCCAGCGAACCAAGCGGTCGCGCTGCACCCCGAGTTGGAGTACGGGGCTTACCCGGTCAGCGATGAGGACGGCGCGGAGCACCTGATCCTGGCGGTGGACCTCGCTGCGGCTTGCCTGGAACGCTACGGCTACGCCGTGGTCGCGCCGGTGCTCAGCTTCCGCGGTGAGCTGCTCGCAGGGCTGATGCTGCAGCATCCATTCCTGGCGCGACAGGTGCCGGTGATCCTGGGCGAACACGTGACCACCGAAGCCGGGACCGGCGCCGTGCATACCGCCCCAGGCCACGGCCACGAGGACTTCGCTGCAGGCATCGCCAACGACCTGCCGCTGGAGAACCCGGTCGGTGACGATGGCCGCTTCAAGCCGGATACGGAATTCTTCGCTGGCCGCGGCGTGTTCGAGGCCAACCCGTTGATCGCGACCAAGCTGCGCGAGCTCGGGATGTTGATTTCCGAGCACCGCGTGGAGCATAGCTACCCGCATTGCTGGCGCCACAAGACGCCGGTGATCTTCCGCGCGACGCCGCAGTGGTTCATTAGCATGGAGCAGGCCGGCCTGCGCGATACCGCGCTGGCCGCGATCCCCGAGGTGCAATGGATCCCCGCTTGGGGCCAGAACCGCATCCGCGCCATGGTCGAAGGGCGCCCGGACTGGTGCATCTCGCGCCAGCGCACCTGGGGTGTGCCGATCGCGGTGTTCGTGGACCGCGAGACCGACGAGCCGCATCCGCGTACGCCGGAGCTGCTGCGCGAGGTCGCGACCCGCGTCGCCGCCGACGGCATCGACGCCTGGTGGGAGCTGGATCCAGCTGAGCTGCTCGGTGACGAGGCGCCGCGCTACCGCAAGGTCGAGGACATCATGGATGTCTGGGTGGACTCCGGCCTGGTGCACCACTGCGTCGCCGCCGACCGCCCGGAGTTCGCAGGCGTGGCCGACCTCTACCTGGAGGGTTCCGACCAGCACCGCGGCTGGTTCCAGTCCTCGCTGCTGACCTCGGTGGCGATGCACGGGCGCGCGCCGTACCGCGCCGTGCTCACGCATGGGTTCACCGTGGACGAGCAGGGCAGGAAGATGTCCAAGTCCCTGGGCAACGTGGTCGCACCGCAGAAGGTGGTGGACAGCCTGGGCGCGGACATCCTGCGCCTGTGGGTCGCTGCCACCGACTACAGCGGTGAACTCAACGTCTCCGATCAGATCCTGACCCGCATGGCCGATGCGTACCGGCGCATGCGCAACACCTTCCGCTTCCTGCTCGGCAACCTGCACGGTTTCGACCCCGCGCAGCACCAGGTGCCGTTGGACGAGATGATCGAGCTGGACCGCTGGGCCGTCGGCCGCGCGATGGCGCTGCAGGATTCGCTGATCGAGGCCTACCGCAGCTACGAGTTCCACCGCATCTACCAGGATGTGCACAACTTCTGCGTGGTGGACCTGGGCTCCTTCTACCTCGATGTGATCAAAGACCGGTTGTACACGATGCAGGGCGACAGCGCGGGTCGCAGATCCGCGCAGACGGCGATGTACCACATCGCCGAGGCGATGGTGCGTTGGTTGGCACCGGTGCTCTCGTTCACCGCTGAGGAGATGTGGGTAGCGCTGCCGGGCGCACGCACGGACTCGGTGTTCCTCGACGGCTGGTACCGGTTCCCCGAGGCAGCGACGGTCGCTCCCAAGGTGGATTTCGATCGCCTCGAGCTGCTGCGCCAATCGGTGAGTGCGGCGCTGGAGCGCCTTCGCACCGAGGGCACCATCGGTGGTTCCTTGTCCGCGGAGGTGGATCTGTACTGCGACGGAGCGCTGCGCGACACCATGGCGCTCGATGGCGACGAGCTGCGCTTCCTGCTCATCACCTCGGACGCTCGCGTCCATGCTGCCGATGCGCGTCCCGAGGACGCCGAGGCGGTGGAGGCGGACGGTGTGACCTTCTGGTTGAAGGCCGTGGCGAGCTCGCACGAAAAGTGCCAACGATGCTGGCACCGCCGCGCTGATGTGGGTAGCGATCCCTCACACCCAGCGCTGTGCGGCCGCTGCGTGGTCAACGTCGCCGGTGATGGTGAGCGGAGGACCCTGGTTTGAAGATCGGCAGCCTGCGAATCATCTTCCCGTGGACCCGCGGCGAGCGCGGTGGCCTGCCGTGGCTGGCGCTATCCGCGCTGGTGATCGCGCTGGACCAGGCGACCAAGCTCTGGATCGTGGTCAGCATGGAGCTGTTCCAGCGGACCCCGGTCATGTCGCTACTGGACATCGTGCGCCTGCACAACGAGGGTGCAGCCTTCAGTTTCCTCGCCGCCGCTGGTGGCTGGCAGGTCGGCTTCCTGCTGCTGCTGGGGCTGGCGATCACAGCGGTGCTGATCAGCTGGCTGCGCAAGCTGCCGGAGGGTGGGCAACGTTGGCTCGCAGCCTCATTGGCGCTGATCATCGGGGGCGCGCTGGGGAACGTGATCGACCGGGCCGTGCACGGCTACGTCGTGGATTTCATCTACTTCCACTACGAGGACTGGTACTTCCCGGCCTTCAACGTGGCTGATTCCGCCATCAGCGTGGGGGCGGCGATGTTGGTGTGGGATAGCCTGGTGGTCTGGTACCGGGAGCGCGGCGCCGGTCCTGGCAGCGCATGACTTTGTTGCGGCGCCGCCCTCGGATGCTCACCAGCAAGCCGCCGCGCCGCTGATTGAGCGTCGGCGTCTCCGGCGCGGTAGCTCTAGGTCAGCGAACATCTGCAGGTCATCGACCAGCTCTCGCCTCGGCGTAGAGGCTCGTCAGCCGATGAGGGCGGAGCTGGCTCCGCTCCTCGGGCGACACCGCGCCTCGTCCTGCACTCCCAGTCCTCGGCGCGCCCCGCAGGGCGGCCCCGCGCCCCGGGCCGCGCGCAGGTCGGCGCAGAGAGCGAACCACAGGCGCCGATACCAGCAGGCCCAACGCGCGGCTCGTAGCTCGAGGCTCGCGACCGGTAGGTCGCGGCAGGGACGGGCCCTAACCCACTTCGCGTAGTATCCCCACCATGCAGATCCTCTTGGCCAACCCCCGCGGTTTCTGTGCCGGCGTCGATCGTGCGATCGAGATCGTCGAGCGCGCCATCGAGACCCTGGGTGCGCCGGTGCACGTGCGCCACGAGGTCGTGCACAACCGTTCGGTGGTCGAGCGCCTGCGCGAACGCGGTGCGGTGTTCGTCGAGGAGCTCAGCGATGTACCCGACGGCGCGACCGTGATCTTCTCCGCCCATGGCGTCTCACGCGCGGTGGCGGAGGAGGCCGAGTCGCGTGGCCTGAACGTGTTCGATGCGACCTGCCCGCTGGTCACCAAGGTGCACCTGGAGGTGATCCGCTACGCGCGCGACGGCTTCGACGTGGTGCTGATCGGTCATGCGGGCCACCCCGAGGTCGAGGGCACCATGGGGCGCTTCGACCGCAGCTCGGGCGGCCACATCCAGCTGATCGAGACCGAGGCGGATGTCGCTGAGCTGGCGGTGCGGGATCCTGAGCGACTCGCCTTCGTCACCCAGACCACACTGTCGATGGATGACACCGCTCGCATCATCGCCGCGCTGCGGATGCGCTTCCCCGAGATCGTCGGGCCGCGCAACGAGGACATCTGCTACGCGACCCAGAACCGTCAGGATGCCGTGAAGGCGCTGGCGCGACGCTGCGACCGCTTCCTGGTGGTCGGTTCCGCCAACAGCTCGAACTCCAACCGCCTGCGCGAGATTGCGGAGCAGCAAGGGGTTGCAGCGCGGCTGATCGACGGTCCCGAGGACCTCGCGCAGGACTGGTTCGAGGGCTGCGGCGTGGTCGGCGTCACCGCGGGGGCATCGGCGCCGGAGAGCCTGGTGCGCGCGGTGGTCGCGCAGCTCGCCGAATGGGGTGGCGCGTTGGCCGAGGAGGTCGCGGGGCGCGAGGAGACGGTGGTGTTCGCGCTGCCTAAACGGTTGAGGCGCCCCCGGGAGGACGCCTCGACCTGATCATCGGCTGGGCTCCCAGGGAGCCGCTGGGCTCACCAGCAAGTATCCGGGCTGTCGCCGCTCGCGTCCTTGGCTCCCGTCTGATCCAGCGTCAGCTTGCCGCAGGCCGTGTCCTGGGTCGCTTGGGTGCCCATCGGCGTCGCCACCAGCACGAACTCGGTCGAACTGTTGGAGCTCGCGGACAGGGTGTACACCGCTTCGGTGCTGTCGGTGGTCACGTCCCCTGCACGGTCCACCATGATCTCGCTGGCGGCGTAGCCGAGGCCGGTCAGATCATCGGTGTAGGACTTGTTGTCCTGGAAGTACTGCTCCTGGCGGTTGGCCAGCTGCACGAGCATGGACTTGCCTACCGCACGCTTGGTGCGCGTGATGTACTGCGTGTAGTTCGGGTAGGCGATGGCCGACAGGATGCCGACGATCACCATCACGATCATCAGCTCGACCAGCGTGACGCCCCTGATCCGACCTGTTCCCTTGTGCATGCTGCTCACTCCCACTTCTGATCGCTGCTTGCCGGACGCAGCACCCGGGCGAGTAGCCCGGGTGTGCGATGCGGCCACATCCTAGCACCACCGGCGCCGACCCGAGGTGGCGCCAGCCTCACTCAGCCGCCGTTATCCTCGAGCTGGTACCAGTAGGTCCGCCAGCGCGTGCTGCTCGGAACCTCGACCACCGAGAGCTGCGGCGTCAGGATGCTGCCCTCGGACGGGATCGGTACCACCTCGGCCGGGATGCCCTCGGAGGCGAGCAGGGTGCTGCGGTCCGACGCCGAGTTCGGTTCGTCGCCCTGACCCGGATCATCATCTGCAGAGTTGTAGTTGAACACCGCCGTCGCATCCTGCAGGTTCACGGCGTAGAGGTTGCCGTTGCCCTCCGCAGGCGCGCAGGACGATGCACCGATCGAGCCCGGCGGCAGGAAGGTGGTGAAGAACACGATGCCGCCGATGGTCAACGGACTGGCCAGCGATTTCTCACCGGAAGCCTCCAACTCCAGGCGCCAGCCGTTGGTCAGATCCGGTGCGGACGCACCGCAGGTCCCGTTCTGGAGACAGTTGTCGGTGACATCGCCGAAGTCATCGTGCTCGAAGCCAGTATCGGAACCGACACCCGCCGTGGTGTAGCGGTCCTTGATCATGTAGACCCAGTTCTCGGCCTGGTAGTCCTTGTCCAGTGGGTCAGGGCGGTTGCCCGCGCCGATGACCACCGCATCGAAGGCGCCGATCGAATCGCGGGTCTGGACCACGTCCGGGCGATGGAAGAAGCGGCGGTCGATCGCAGCTGCGCTACCGGAGGATGTGTGACGGCCGACATCGGCGATCAGGTGGACCGCCCAGTCGGCGGTGCTCGAACCCTTGAGGTCCACGCGCCAGACGCGGCCGCCGGTGTCACCTACATAGCCGCGATCGGCGTAGCCGTCACCGTCGGAGTCGAACAGCGCGACGTCGGAGGGGATGCTGTCGTCCATGTCCGGGTGGCGGTCCACGGTGGCACCACCACCGGAGCCGTCCTCAGCGTTCCAGACCAGGGCGCCGGTCTCGGCATCGATGACGTAGATAGCGTTGCCTTCGCTGTCGTCAGTGCCGGTGCCGCTGTCCTTGTCGAAGTCGAAGCCACCGCCGACCACCAGCAGCGGCCGGTCGCCTGACGGCGACTGCATCAGCGCCACCCGCGGCTGCGAGAAGGTTGCGCCCAGATCGCCGAAGCCGGTGGTGGACGGCGTGATGGTCCACAACAAGGACGGGTTCAGCGGATCCGAGATGTCCAGCCCGTAGTAGGCGGAGCCGCCGCGGCGCAGGCCGAAGAACAGGTACACGCTCTCACCGCTGTCCACCGTCCCGTTGCCGTTGGCGTCATCCAGCCAGACGGTGGCGGGGCCGTCCACGGTGTAGGGGTGCGGCGGACTCACCGTGGTGTTCTCGTAGAAGGTCTTGAGCTCCGGCATGATCTCGTAGGGCACGAAGGACCACACCTCCTCGCCCAGCTCGTCACCCGATGAGCTGGTGTTGCGGATGAAGTGCATGTGGCCATCGTTGGTACCCATGGCGATGAAGATCGCTGGGTTGTCCGACGAATGCCCACCCCAGGCGCCGTAGTTCACCGGCACCGGGCGCGAGTGCAGGGCATCGCCAAGCATCCAGGGGCGCGCGTCGTCGGTGTCGGAATCGCCGTCCCAGTTGCCAACGTCAATCCCGCGGGTGAAGGCGATGATGGCCTCGGCCTCGGTCGAGTCCGCGGCGCCGAGCACGCCCTGCAGCGCGGTCGCCGTGGTGCTGTCGGCATCGAAGTCCGCCAGCGAGCCACCGGAGTTGTAGAAGATCTGGCGGCCGCCGTCCGCGTTGGTCGCCGAGGGCGCATCGCTGAGGAAGCCGGGGAGGCGCTGGCCTGCGGCGCCCCGATCAACCACGCGGCCATCCGCCAAATCCACCTCCTCGGTGCTGGGGTCGGCCGCGGGGAGTTGGTCGGGATCGGTCCAGAAGGTCAGCGCGCCGAAGCGGATGCGGCCGTCGGTCGCGATGGCATCGTCACCGTTGGCGTCCACCAGGGTGAGGTCGCTGGAGCCGTCCGCCAGCGTCGCCTCGTTGAACTTCAGCTTCTTCAGGTTGCCGGGCCACAGCGGGTAGCCGGTGCCGTCGGCCTGGAAGATCGCGATGTACACGTTGTCCACGATCTCCGCGCGGTTGAACACGTTGACCGGTACCGATGCCGCCACGAAGGTGGTGGACACCGACAGGATCTGGCTGAAGATCTCGGTGAGGGTGTCGATCAGCTCCTGCGGGTCCTCACCCAGCTCCAGCGGTCGCACGGTGCCGCCCGCCTGGGCGTAGCCGGTGGTGGTGTTGTTGATGAAGCGCGGGTCCACCACGAAGTAGGAGGTTACGTTCTGGGTGCCGTCGATGTCGGAGACCGTGCCGAAGTTCCCGTCGGCCAGGTCCACGTCGTTCATGTAGTTGATGACCTGGGTGAACGGGTCGTTGCCGACTGAACCGATGCCGGACATGCCGCCGCTGGCCTGGCTGGCCTCGATCGCGTCGTTGGAGTCCGCTTCCTGGTTGGCCACCTGGAAGATCATGTTGATGGTGAAGATCTTGGCGCAGGAGCCGGCCGCAGCCAGCGGCGACACGTAGTCGGTCCCGGACTCGATGCTGGCGTCCCAATCGTAGGCGGAACCGTCGTTGCTGAGGTTCTGCGAGGAGTTGGTGCCGTAGTCGGTGTAGCCGTTGTGGCCGTTGTAGATCCCCTGGCCGGTCAGGTAGCGGAAGAACTCGAAGAAGGTCTCGGCGCCCTGCATGCTGTGGCTGGTGCTGCCACCCGGGTCCGGCATGGCCTGCAGGATGTCGTGGAAGGCGGCCTTGTGGCCGTTCGAATCGGCCGCGTCGAATGACTCGAAACCCAGCGCGATGTAGCCGCCGTTGGAACACTTGTTGCTCGAGGGCTGCGGGCCGGCGCAGCTGTTCTCGTTGTTGTGGTTCAGCATCAGCCCGACCTGCACGCCATCCAGGTCGGAGAACACCAGGCGCAGGGCCAGCCGCAGGTGGTCGAAGAAGGTGAACTTGCCGGAGGCCGGCACGTAGGGTGCGGTCTCCGCGTAGGAGGCGTAGAAGTCCGCTTCGACGCAACTGGAGACGTTGGCGCAGATGGTGGATCCCAGGTTCGATCGGTAGTCCAGGTGGAACATCACCAGTGGCTCCGAACCCGTCGGCACCGAGGGGTTCAGGTAGATGTCGGTGTCGTCCGCATCGGCGCCGGGGACGAACACCAGCACCGCGATGGCGAGGGTGTGCAGGATCTTTCGCATGGTCATGGTCCGGGACCTCATCGGTGAAACCAGCCCCCTGGGTTCGGTGCTGCCGGTCGCCGCCGCGGGCGCCCGGTCGCAGCGGATGACCGCCGCTAGGTCTTCGGGATCAGGATCATGACCCCTTGCTCGATGCCTGCGGCACCGAGGTTCTCGTCGGAGCGGTCGTAACGCCCCTGGATGGAGAAGGTGGTGGTGGAGAACCAGGCTGCGCTGGACTCGATGCCGCGCGGCGGCGGCTGCTCATCGGTGATGCGCTCGACCACCACGGTGATGTCGCCGGCGGCCATCTCGGTGTCGAACAGGCCCGCAGGCAGCGTGATCGTGGTCTCGTCGCAACCGGAAACGTTGGAGGTGCAGTTCTGGTAGCCGACGTCACCGATCACCGGCGTGTTCGCAGAATCGTCGAAGGTCGCGTCCACCACCGCCTGCGCCATCTGGAACGCAGCCACCCGCACCTCATCGTTGTTCGCCATGCGCAGCTCCAGGGTGCTGGAGCGCATGTTGGAGAGGCTGAGCATGGTGATGATGATCAGGAAGATCAGCGCCGTGATCAGCGCCACGCCGCGCTGCTGGCGCGGGGTGATCTTGATCGGCGTCGGGCGGCGGTGCATGGATGGGACCTCCGTCACTCGCCCAACCGGTTCAGGTTGGCCGGGTTACGCATCAGGATGGTGGTGGTGTAGGTGCGGCGGTAGTAGTTATCGTCCGGGACGTAGTCCGGCGCGTTCGCAAGCATGTAGGTCTTCTCGTTCGTGTAGCTGAAGTCCTGGTCGGTGCTGCGCGACAGGATGTAGATGCGGACCGCGGTCACATCCTCCATCTCAACGGCCGTAGGATCGGACTTGTACTGGTTGGCGATACCATCGCCGTCGGTATCCACGCCGAACTCGACCTGGAAGTCCTCGATCCCCTCGGCCAGGCACTCGGTGGTGATGTCAGGTGTCGGGCTCGAGACCATGGTCTTGCGGCACAGCGCCGGGATGCCGTCGCCTGCGCTCACCGAGTAGTTGCGGATGTAGTAGATCATCGGCAGGTAGCTCCAGTACGAGACCGGTGCTGCCGTGCCCGGCACGGGATCGTGCTCGAACAGGATGCCGATGGTGCCGTTGGTCTCGAAGTAGACCTCGCCGGTGACCAGGTCCGCGACCTCGGTCTCTGCGCCCTGCAGCTTCTTGATCGAGATGACATCGGTGCCGGCCTGGAACTCGTCCGCATCGATGCAGCTGAACGCCGCAGCGGCCTCAGCAGCGGTGGCGTTGTCGATCTGTGCAACCGCCGGGACTGCAGTGTAGATCCACTCATCCGCCCCAGCCCATGCGGCCGGGCCGCAATCGGTGGCCAGGGTGAGCGAAGCGTCCAGGGTGACGTTCTGCCCGTCCAGCATGGTGGCCCAGAAGCCTGCCAGCGAGATGTCACGCACGAGTTCGGTCAGCGCGAAGCGGGCATCCTCCTGCATGCGTGCGATCTGCTCATCCTGGTCGTAGGAGCGCTTGCTCTGGATGAACAAGCTACCCATGCCGACCATGATCAGCATCGACAGCAGCAGGCCGATCATGATCTCGGCCAGCGACATGCCGCGTTGGCGTCTCGGGAACCTTGCGTGCAGTTGCTTCATGATCAGGTCGGTGTGATGAAGGTGGCGACGACGAGTACGCGACGGAACTCGTCGGACGCGCCGTAGTTGCCTGAGCCTTCGCCGCAGTCGTTGATGGTCGGGCTGGTCAGGGCGTTGGAGCCGCGCCAGGCGATCGCCACGGTGTAAGCCCCGGCGGTGCCCGCAGCGGGTCCGGTCACGCAGGCGGTGGGCAGCACCAAGCCGCCGGCGGAGCTCCCGTCGGCGCTCTCCTCGGAGCGTCCGTCGATCGCGCGCTCCCACTCGTACATGTCGTAGGCCGCCAGCTGCGTCGGGGTGCAGCTGGCAGCACTGCAGTCGGTGCCCGGTGCTGACAGCGATTCGCCACCGACACCGGCGGTCAGGTACAGCGCCAGCGAGTCGCCGTTCGCGCGCATCCGCTCGATGATGTCGTAGGCGACGAAGGTCGCCGTGGTCCGCTGCACGGCCTCGAAGTTCGCCTTCTTGGCGATGGCCTGCATGCCGGCCACGCTGAGCAGACCGATGGCGAAGATGAACAGCGTGATCAGCACCTCGATCAGGGTGAGGCCGCGGCTGCCTGCGATGTGCTTGGCGTACATCCTGTTCCCCTCAGCCCGGGCACGAGGTCACCGCGCTGCCGTCCGACTTGGCGTCGGAGCTGCGCGGGCGACCGCTGGGTGGGACGATGATGACGCGCGCGAAATCCGGGCCGCGCGAGTCGCAGATGATGAACTCACCGGTGTTGTCCGCGATCAGACCAGCCATGGCACGCCCGTTGCTGCGGTAGCTGAGGCCCTTCTCGAACACCGAGCTACCGACGTCGTAGCCGTCGATGCCTGCGGTGTAGTTGAGCTTCTGGTCATCACCGCCGAAGTCCTGGTCCCCGTCCTCGTCGTAGAACACCAGCCAACCGTTCTCCCAGTCGCTGCCGCCGTCGCAACTGCCGCCATCGGTGCTGGGGCAGAGCATCACGCGGCCGTTGCGGGTGATGGCCTCGGATCGGGCCACGTGCATGGACGCCAGCAGGTCGTTCACGGTGGAGGTGCGGGTGTTGTTCTTCATGAAGCTGACGAAGTCGGGCAGGGCGATGGCCACCAGGATGCCGGCCAGGGCCATCACGACGATGACCTCGATCAGGGTGAACCCGCGCTGTGTCTGCACTTCCATGGAGGGCCACTATAGGCGGCTCGGGCCCTCGTTCCAGCCCCCGGAGGGCCCCTGTGGATGAGCGGTCGGGCGCCCCCGACCGGCGGCTCAATCCGGGCAGCGCAGCGGCCCGCCGCCCGGGGCCTCGCGGGCGATCCGGGGTCGTCCGGTGTAGCTGACCACGACCGCCAGGGCCGCTGGATCGCCGCGATCGTCGCAGTAAATGATGGTGCCGTTGGTGCTCCTTCGCCCGAATGGGCGATAGCTGAAGCGGACCCGGTTGCCATCCATCCTGGCGTCCCCACCCAGCGCCGCCTGTACGGCGAGGATGGGTTCGACCGGATCGCGCTCAGGTGGACTGTCGCGGTCCAGGTCGGGGAACACGATCCAGCCGTCGCTCCAGCGCTCACCATCGCAGCGCTGGCCGCTACGGCTGCGGCAGACCACCACCGTACGACCATCCAGGGCTGCACTGGAGCGCGCGTACTGCAGGCTGCGTACCAGGCCGTTGATCGCGCTGGCACGGCGGCTGTCCTTGGCCAGGCTCTGCATCCCCGGGATCGCGAACGATGCCGCCACCCCCACGATCGCGACCACCAGCAGGGTCTCGATGAGCGTATGCCCTCGCATGCTGTGGACCTCCTTGTCCTGCGCTGCGACTGCGCCATCCCGCGATGCCGCGGTCGGCATGTCAGAATGCCGACCCTCGGAACCTAGACCCCATCACGGAGGCTGCAAGTCGGATGACGGAGCGCAGGCAGGACATCATCGTCGTCGGCGCTGGCGTGATCGGCCTGCTGGCGGCGCGCTGCCTGGCCCGGAGCGGGGCGCAGGTGGCGGTGATCGATCCGCGGTGGCGCGAAGGGCCCGCATCCTGGGCTGGCGCAGGTCTGCTCTCCTCGCTGCCGCCTTGGTCGGGTCCGCAGGCCGTGCGCGAGCTCGCCGAGCGCAGCGCCGCCGCCTACCCGGAGCTGTGCGAAGAGCTGTTCGA
>Ga0214472_10001398_pt1 | contig 27320 bp, 19 predicted proteins | sample RVTome_6_FD_207662 | JGI IMG/M metagenome (GOLD analysis project Ga0214472, IMG submission 207662) | Soil microbial communities from uranium-contaminated site in the Upper Colorado River Basin, Wyoming, United States - RVT140D175 | ecosystem: Environmental > Terrestrial > Soil > Contaminated >...
AAGAGCCGAGGGTACTCAGTCAAGTTATGTCGTAGGCTAACTTTGTAAAAGTTGTTGACTCGTGCTGTACTTCGACATATAGTGCCTTCCACGAACCAGCGTTTGTTCGCAAGCGACTGATTGTTCGATACCACTTAGGCCCTCCTTCGGGGGGTGAGCTTTTGTCGGTACGAGACCAGGGCATGGGTCTCTGGAAGCTTGTCTTCCTAGAAGCCCCCACCGTGAGGTGGGGGAGATGTCACCTACGTCTACATCCCCAACACCGGGCACATGTTGCAAATTGAAAAGCCCGAAGCCACTTACCAGGCCATGATGTCGTTCCTGGCCTCGTGCGGGCTCGTCTCCACCACCGACTGAACGCCACAGGCGAACCTCAGAGATCGGTCGAGATCCCAGAGGGTGCAGGTGAGGGAACCGGCAGCCCCTCTAGCTGCATGATCGTGAGCGCATTGGTGGTGGGGCACGGGCCGGGGCGCAGCTCGAAATCAAACGCCATGCGGCCATCGACAATGGTTTCACGGAAGTGATAGTGGTGAATCGTCGGCACGGACTCGGCCAGGGTTACCAGTTCGAGATCGTGTGTCGACACCAGGCCCACGCCATGCCCGCCGCTCAAGGCTTCGATGTAGGACTGGCTGCCGATGAGGCGCTCACGGTTATTGGTGCCGCGGAAGATTTCGTCAATGAGAAACAGCAGCGGCGTGTCCGACGCCGTCGACAGGGCTTGCAGCAACGCTTTGAGACGCTTGACCTCGGCATAGAAATAAGAGATGCCGTCCGTCACCGAGTCGCTCACATTGATGCAGGTAAAGACACGTAACACGCCGCACTGCAAGGCCGCAGCACACACCGGTGCCCCGGTATAGGCAAGGCATAAATTTATCCCCAAGGTGCGCAAAAAGGTGCTCTTGCCCGACATGTTTGACCCCGTGATCATCACCACCTCGCCCAAATGCGGCAAGGTGAGGTCATTGCACACCCGCACCTCATCCGGCAGTAGCGGATGCCCGAGCGCTTCAGCCCGTAGCACCGGCTCCGAGAGGGTATCGCTGGCCATCTGGATCTCCGGAAAACTGGCGTCCGGCTGCAAGTAGCCGAAATTGGCCAGCGCGTTGAGCGCTTCCAGTTCATACCAGGTATCGATCCATGCCGGCAACCGCGACTTCACGTCTTGCTTACAGCGGTTAAAACGATACGCCACATACAGATCCCACGGCACCAACAGATTGAGTGCCAGACCAAAAATATTGGCTCGCTGCGCACTCGCCATACCGGCGAGACGGACGACGCGCTTTAAGAGGGCAGAAGGACGCGGTTCGGCCTGCCAAAACGGCTGGCAAAGGGCAGCTAGATGCGGTGTGCGTTCATAACCGCGAGACTCCAGGTAAAGCAGCACGGCGCGAAAACGTCGCAAGGTTTGCTCTAGCCAAAAGGCATCTTCGAACAGCCCTCGCACAGCGCCGCTCTGAGACAGATACAAACCCAGGTAAGCCACCAGGGTATACGGCCACAAGCGGGGCATGACTTCGGCGCGAGCCAGGACGTACAACACCCCATTGGCCAGCGCCAACAGGCCCAGCACCCACACCCAGGGCAAGAGCCGTTCGGTCCCTGAATCGCGTTCCAGCCAAGCGAGCACTTGCTCGCCCTCCCAACGCGTTGCCGGCTGCTGCGCAGCCCTCGCCTCATGCAAGGTCAGGCGGTCGCGAAACATCGCTAGCGGTACGATCTCGCGCACCCTCGCTTGGCGCTCGCGCACGTGTTCACGGTGGAGCACCGGGTACAACAACCACGACCGCAATCGCTCCATGCCGCCACGCGACATGGTCGTATCCAGTAGCTGCAGCAACGAGTGGTGGCCGATGAGGTTGAGATCGCTAGCGAACGGGTGCCCCGGCTCTCCCACCAGACTCGCCGGCTCGGGTATTGCCGCCCAGTCGCGGCGCATGCGCGCCAGGTGGGTCGACTTGATGCGGTGCCACAGCGTATGGCTCGTGAGGCTCGCTTTCACCCGTCCATGCCTCAACGCCACCCAGATAAACGCGGCCAGCACCGCCATCAGCACGACCCACGCCGGGACCGTTCCGAACCACCGGGCCACCATCCAGGTGATCAGCAGCCCGCCCACGGCGATACTCCAACGCATACGGGTGTAGCGCTGACTTACCCCCTCGAGATATTGCAACCGCCGCTCCAACCGCCCCAGATGGCGATGGAGTACGCGGCGTCTGGCATTGTCTTCTCGCCCAGGCTGTATCGACTCGTCCATAGTCACTCCTCAACAGGGGGTCGTCATCTCATTATTCATTATTCTAACCGCTTTTTCAGCCGCGACCACTCCGGGGATGGTCACACGGCCTACCACCATGTTACCGTACGCGCAGCCATATGACATGCCTATAGAGGGAGACAGCAGCGGTAGCCTCCACAACCGCATAGTGGTATCATGCCTTGCAACTTGGGCTGGTCGAGGCGATGTCCCTCGGCTCTGGGCTCTCGATCGCGGCACCCACATCTACAAGAGGGTTATTGAATGGCGATGAATGCCTGGCTCATCATCGAGTCACACGTGGGGGTACCAGAGGATCTCCCGCGCCTGGATTTGAAGGTCATGGCTAATCGCGAGGGGAGTTCATGCAACATCATATTCGTTGTTTGACAGAAGCCTGTAAGCAACTGAACGTGGACTTTTCGTTTCTGGATGAAGAACAAAATCTCGTGGAATTACAGATCCATCAGAAGTCCTTCCTCTTCCACTCGAATCGCACGCCCTTTAACACAGAAGCTCTGGCTGGCATCTGCCTCGATAAGGGGCACACCTGGCAGATACTTCACCCACACGTCCGCATGCCGACAACATTGGCGTTCATGGATATCAATGTGCCACCCAAATACCAACACTACCTGCGCTATCACACCTGTGAAGCCATCATTGCGGAGATCGAAAACACCTTGACCTATCCTCTCGTGGTCAAGCGCAATCGGGGCGCTCTAGGAAGCAACGTCTTCCTCTGCCAAGACCGGGCAGAGGTGGTGACTGCCCTGTCACGGATCCATAACAAAGCGTTGCCGGGCTACGACTACGTGGCGTTAGCGCAGGAGTTCATTCCTAGCCAGCAAGAGTACCGGCTAATTTGTTTTCGCGGCGAGCCGGTCCTCTTGTACGAGCGCTACGCTGGGGGCAACCTCTTCAAAGCGCTCTACTGGGAACACTCGGAGGGACGGCCAGTTCTCGTCGAGGATGAAGCCCTAATCCGGGAACAGATGGCCTTCTTGAAGCCGATGTTCCAACGCCTTTGCCCCGGCTATGTGGGCGTTGACCTGGTGCGCAGCGCCTCCGGTGAATGGGTCTTAATCGAATTGAACTCCGGTCCCCGCGTGGATCATTTCATTGAATTTAACGGGCCGGAGCGCGTCATCGCCATGTATATCCGGATTGTACGGCGGCTTCTGGAAGACGAAGCGTAGTGGCACGGATCCGACCTGGGGTTATAAGGTACTGCAGATGAAAGCTGTTTTGCGATCTCTTTTTTCAATCAATGCCGCCTCTCTCACGTTCGGCTCGGTCCTGCTCGTGATGATTCTGTTGTTAAGCGACGCGCCTTTCCTCGATACTATTGAATTGAAAACCTACGATTTACGCTTGCGATCACGAGGGCCTCAGTCCCCTGGACCCGACGTGGTTCTCGCCGCTATCGATGAAAAAAGCCTTGATGTAGAAGGCCAATGGCCCTGGCCCAGAGCGAGAATTGCCGACCTGGTAGATAGCTTATCCCGCGATGGGGCCCGGGTCATCGGCTTTGATATTGGTTTCTTAGAGCCGGATCAAAGCGGAGGGTTAAAATGGCTGAACAAAGTGCAGCAGCAGCTCCACGCACTCGCCATCGACAGCCAGGCCTTGACTCACTTCATGGCGGCCACCCAAAAAGATGCTGACAACGATCAACGGCTCGCCACTGCGATTCAAAATTCATCTGCAGCGGTGGTCCTGGGCTATTTTTTTCACATGAGCCAACCCGACCTGGACCACCCGTTGGCGCAGGGTGAGATCGACAGACAACTCACGCAAATCAATCCTTCAAAATATCCGCTCGTGATGTTTCGCAAAGCGACCCTCGAGACGACTCCGTTTGTCCAGGCTTATGCCCCTGAGAGCAATCTCGCCATCCTCAGCGACGCAGCCGCCTCGGCGGGTTTCTTTACCTTGGCCAATGATCGAGATGGCACGATTCGATGGATGCCCATGATGATCCAGGCCGGTGAGAACCTCTATCCGCCCCTCGCGGTGAGGTGTGCCTGGCATTATCTGAACAAGCCTCAACTCGCGGTTCAGGTAGGGCCCTACGGGGTGTCAGGCATCGAGATGGGACAACGGTTTATCCCGACTGACGAACGCGGCCGCCTGTTGATCAACTATCAGGGTCCCCCGAAAACATTTCCTCACTTTTCCGTCAGTAATATTCTCGGCGGCAAGATTCCGGCCGGGACATTTCAAGACAAAATCGTGATCGTCTCCGCCACCGCGACCGGCACGTACGATGTGCGAAACACCCCAGTGAGCCCGGTGTATCCTGGAGGAGAAGTGCATGCCACGATTATCGACAACATCTTGGCCCAACGCTTTTTAACCCGGCCGGATTGGTCAAAGATTTACGATCTCATGGCGATCTTGGCGCTGGGCCTCTCGATCGGTATTGCGATACCGCGGATGCGCGCCCTCAATGGCTTTTTGTTTGCCGCCGGTTTATTCGCGCTGCACCTTTTTATTGGCTTCCGGCTGTTTATCCACTACGGCATGTGGCTCAATCTCGTCTATCCGTTGCTGGCGCTGACCTCCACGTATATCGTGCTCACGGTGTACCAGTACGTCACGGAAGAGCGGCAACGCCAAAACACGAGAGCGGTGTTCAAACAGTATATACCCCCGTTGGTGATGGAAGAAGTGCTCAAAGATCCCACAGGGTTGCAGCTCGGCGGCGATGAAAAAATCCTGACCGTCCTCTTTAGCGATCTACAAGGCTTTTCGGCCTTTTCCGAACGCTATGGACCACAGGAAATCACGAAGATCTTAAGCGATTATTACACCCAGATGACAGCAAAACTCTTCACGCATGAAGGGACCCTGCTGTCGTATGTCGGCGATGAGATTGTCGCCCTTTTTGGGGCGCCCATTGAGCAGGCCGATCACGCGGTAAGAGCCTGCGCCGCGGCATTGGATATGCGAGACCGACGTGCGACTCTCAATGCGGAATGGGCTGCGATTGGCCGTCCGCTCCTGCATGCCCGGACTGGCCTGAATACCGGTCTCATGCTCGTTGGGAATCTCGGCTCTGACTATCGGTTTAGCTATAATGTGCTGGGCGATCACGTGAATCTGGGCTCCCGGCTGGAGGGCCTCAACAAACTCTATGGCACCGAGATTCTCATCAGTGAGACCACCGCTGTGGAGGTGAAGGGAAAGTTCACGATGCGGGAAATCGACACGGTGCGCGTGCTGGGACGAGAGCAGCCACTGCGCGTTTTTGAACTCATCGGCTTGCTCGGCGCCGAATTGCCCCACACGCAGGCCCAAGCCTTGCGGCACTACGCGGCAGGACTGGAAGCGTACCGCCAATACCACTGGGATGAGGCGCTGGATCTCTTTCGTGCTTCGCATGCCTCATGGCCACGAGATACACCGTCTCGAACCATGAGCGAGCGCTGCCTCCTCTACCAACAGGCGCCCCCGCCGGAAGCGTGGGATGGTGTGTTTGATGCGCAGAGTAAATAGGCCGGCACCAAGCCGGCCGCGACCCGTGCAGCTCCAGACTTCAAGTCGTGTGGGATTCCGGGGCCGCAGTGCTGTGACTCCTTGGGGAGATTGACACGCATCGAGAGCTGCCGACATGCGAAGCACCTGAGGGGCACTACCAGCAGGCTCTCGCACTGGCTAACGAACTCGCCATGCGTCCGCTCAAAGCCCCCTGCCACTTGGCACTCGACGTCTATATGCTTTGGGGCGAGCCCCTCGCTGCGACCAAGACGTTTATGGCAGAAATTCGTGAGGTGGCTTCACAAGCAGACAATCGCCCCACCTTCAGCCTGTCCACCCGGCCCATTCTGGGGCGCACCGAAGGCGAGGCGTGGGACCGAGCAAGAGACATCCTCGCCAAAGTGAAAGCGCAGCGCACCGAAGCCGCGCCAACGCCACAGAACCTGGGATCGATACGGCTTCTCGACGCGGCGGCGGAAAAAGAAGTGCACGACAGTTGCCTGTGGACCGCCCTCGCCGCTCTGACCGGCGCCAGGGGTAACTCGACCGCCTTGGTGGGCACGCCGGAAACAGTCGCCGAGGCTCTGACCGCCTACTACGACCTCGGCGCCACCAGCCTGCTGATCCGGGGCTACGACCCGCTGCCCGACGCGGTGGCGTACGGGCGTGAACTCATCCCGCGGGTGCGCGCCCTGGTGGCCGAGCGCGACGCCGTCGGGGTCTAGGCCCGGAGGTTGCCGCTAAAATAAATCAAGTGTTGATGCGAAATCGTCGCGGGTGGCGATCCCCTAATCGAGGCCCGGCTAGGTGGCGATGATGGGCATGGTCATTCTTCTTGAATTGGCTTGATCCGCAGGCGGGACAGACGTCTCTGACGATCATGGCTCCAGTTGACCTCCACTGTCGAGGTCCCTAGTTCTGCTCAACAGTAGCAAGGAATCGGGCGTGGCGCATCACATGGATCGCACGACCCACCGTTCAGCCGGGAAGCAGTGGTGCTGGAGATTCGGACAGTGTTACGGGGGCGGGGTGATGTCGTTCCGTCACCCTAATAAAGCCATGCTCATCGATTACCGCGCGGTCACCCGTGACGTACCAGCCATCGTAGATCACCTCCTCGGTTTGTTCTGGTGCCCCCCAATAGCCGGCCATTAGATTGGGGCCTTTGACCAACAACAGCCCTTCATCTCCACAATCGAGCGGAGCACCGGTTGCCGGGCACACGATTTTTGCGGCGACCCCCGGAATGGGATGGCCAACCGTTCCTGGAACCCTGCCGACTTGATGCTGTGAACCGTTGACCACATCCGGAATGTTGACGGCAATGACCGGTGCCATTTCGTTACAGCCATAGCCTTCGAGAAGTTCAATGCCGAATTTGGCCTGAAAGGCGTCGGCCAAGGCGGCGGGCAAGGGCTCTGTGCCGACCACGGCGTAGCGTAGGGAAGCAAAATCTTCGTCCGGGGTGTGTTGCACATAGGTCTGGCAGTATGTGGGGGTACTCAGGAGCAGCGTTACCTGGTGACGCCTGACGATTTTGCCCACCGTATCAGCCGCCATCGGGTTGGCATAGTACACCACACCGCAACCGGCAATGACGGGGAGCCATAGGGTTAGGGTCCAGCCAAAGGTGTGATGCAATGGCAAGGTGCCAAGCAGGCAATCCCGGGGCGAGAGGAGAAAAACCTGAGCCAAGCTTTCAAGATTGGAGAGAATATTGTGGTGGGTCAACATAATGCCTTGCGGGGCACTGGTGCCTGGCGGGGTGATGGGATTGTGGGTGTTAAAAACAACCGTAGCCAGTGAGGTCTTGTGCTGATCGCGCTTGGTGTAGAGCCTCTGGAGTAGCCGAGCGGGCAAAAGCCGGGCGATCACCTGCACGAACCGTTGATGCCCTGGCGAATGGGATGCCATGGCGTCTTCAATGACGACCCAACGCAGGTCCGGTTGATCTTGAGCCCGATCTTGATTGTAAAATTGATCTAAAACGTCTCGGGTGGTGAGTATCGTGCGGATTTGACAGCCCTCAACCGCCTTGCTAAAGATGTCACGATCCGCAGTCTCATCGAGATCGACGGGGGTTTTCCCGGCCAGGAGAACCGCGATATTGGCGATGGCGCTGTTGACTGACGGCGGGGCCACAAGTCCGATGATCGTTTCATCTGGGCAGCGGTGCCGTAGCCAGCCGGCCAAGCGCAAGCTCTCTGTAAGGACTTTGCCGAAGGTGTGGGACGAACCGCTGGCGTCGGCCATGCAAAAACGCGACCAGTTTTGTTTCGCGGTGTCTATGAAACGTCGCGGCAATGTGTCGCGGCGCGAGTGGCGATACGCCGCGGCCGTGCAACCCAATTCCATCATGGCCTGCCGGGCGTCGAAGGCGGTGGTAGAACACGGCATCGGAGCACCGAAAGACACGGTGACCGGATACGGCAGTTGCCGGGGCCATTTCCAGAGAAACCGGCCGTCTTTGAAGCTAAAAATACTGCCCCAAAGGCGATCGAGATGAACTGGGATAATGGGGACGTCGAGATCCGCTATAATCCGCTCAAAGCCGCGCTTGAACGGGAGCAAGTTGCCCGTACGGCTGATCGCGCCTTCGGCAAAAATACAGACGACATGGCCATCGAGGAGGGCGTTTCGAGCGCGTTTAATGGAGTCGGCAAGGCGTTCCGGGTCGCCGCTGGCAATGGGGATGGCATGCATGGAGCGAAAGAGCCAGTTTAACGCCGGATGTTCATAAAACCCGCGGTAGACCAGAAACCGCACAAAACGCTGCATGCAGGCGCCGACCAAAAAGCCATCGACAAAAGACACGTGGTTGCAAATCAGCAAGGCCGGACCGCGCGGGGGGAGATGGGGCTGGCCCACAATACGGATGCGATACAGCGTATGGGTGAGTAGCCATAGGCAAAACCGCACTAAAAAGTTGGGTAACAGGCGCACCACGAGCACCGTGCCAACGAGGGTGCCCAAGCCGAAAATCAACAAGACATGGTCCGCGGACATCCCGAGCAGATTTTGGCAGGCCCACAACACCGCAGAGGCCAGGAGGATGCCAAGGGTACTCATAAAATTGATGGTGGCGACTAGGCGGCCTTTTTCATCGTGACCACTGCGGTGTTGCACAAACGAATTGAGCGGAATAATGAGCAATCCGCCGGCCAGGCCGAGGGCAATGAGAAGCCCTGCGGCAATGCCAAAATGCGGCGGCAGCAAGGCCAAGGCCATGGCGCTCAAGCCAATCCCGAGAGCCCCTAGGGGAACGAGTCCGAGTTCCACTTTGTCACCGGAGAGGCGTCCGGCGGCCAAACTGCCCGCGCCGATACCCACTGCGATAAAGGTTTGCAACAGGCCTACTTTCACATCCGTGGCCCCCAACACGTTTTTGCCGTAGAGCAAGAGGTCCATTTGTAACAAGGCGCCTAAGAACCAGAAATAGGCGATGCCAAGGCTCATGAGCCAGAGCGGCCGGTCGGCAACTAAACGCTGCAATCCCTGGATAATCTCGCTCCAAGGGCTGAGTGGGAACGGCTTCATCACACTACTGGCAATGGCTGGCGGCACTCGAGGGATACGGAAACTCGCCAGCGTTCCAATCATAGCAATCCCCACTAAAACCAAGCCAATCCACACCAAGTGGGTTTGCCAGGCGGTAAACAGGAAGCTGCCGACGGTCGTCCCCAAGATAATGGCCAAGAATGTAGTCATCTCGATCACACCATTGACGCGGGACAGCGCGGTCGTCGGCACGATCTCCGGTATAATGCCGTATTTCGCCGGACTAAAGAGAGCGGATTGCAGTGACATCAAAAACAGCACCGTGAGCATAAGCGCCATGTTGCCCGTCCATAGCGCGAGGCACCCCAATGTCATGGCACCAATTTCCAGGAATTTGGTACTGATGAGGACCTGCCGTTTGCTCCGCACATCTGCCAGGTGCCCGGCATAGCCGGAAAACAACAAAAACGGCAGGACAAAAATGGCGCCGATCGCCGGTATATAGCCGCTACCATCGTCGGCGCCAACGGCCATGCTGACGGCGAAGAGGGATAAGACCATCTTATAGATATTATCGTTGAAGGCACCCAGGAACTGGGAAATGAGGAGACCGAGTAAGGGGCGCGGAGCCGCAGGCCGCACGGCCTGCGGCTCCGAAGTTTGGGTTATGGTGTCGTTCATCGCATCCTCTCTGGCAGCATAGCGGCAGTGTGCAATCGGGCGAACGCTATCCGTAAAGAGCAAAAGCCATGCCAAATGGCAGTATTATGATATCGTATGATCAATCGATCAATTCATGCCGGTGTTCTCATCGGATGGTGAATCTTGGGCAGGGTTCATATCTGCATTGAATGTACAGGGATATACATTCAATGCGCAATTTATTCTGTGGCCTCGCCTGGTGCGCGATACATCATGTAATTTTCTCCACAAAATCTTCATGTAATCACCAGGTTCTCTTCATGTTTCTCAAACTAAAATCAGGTAGAATGACAAAATAAAAGATAGGCTCAACATGCAGGTGTTCAGTGGGTTGGCTCTAGGGCTGGCTAGCGACGCCTGCATGTCTTTTGACCGCCTATCGTTGCCGTTGTTTTAGAGCCTGTAGATCGCGCCCATCCATTCGCTACCCCTCGTCAATTTCCTAATGCTACGCTTTGATCTTGTCAAACGTCAGCACCTCGGCCTTGGCCAATCCTCAGCAGACCCCGGGCATGGCTTGGAAAAGTCCAACCCGATTACCAATCTACACGAGGCCGGCGGTCACTCTGGCGCCGCTATCGTCCAGAGCTTTTATGACCCATGAAACGCTTTATTCTTGTCCACCGGGTCATCTCCATGTAAACTGAAGTTTTAGCACGCGCTGTTCGACCCACCCTCTTAGTATCGCAAATCAGACTTCCTACAATTGCCTTCATCATGCATCACGCGACTGCATGGCATCGACATAGGAGGCTGGCTTCTGCCGGGTCGTACTAGGTACGATAGCCAGCTACGCTGCTTTGTCAATCAAACTTCGAATCTGTGGCGCTGCGTGCGATGCGGCATCGGGGCGATTGGTGCGAGTTGCTGAACTGCCGGGGCGTCCGGCACAGGTTGGAAGTCCCATTGCAAACCTAAGATAGCTAGGTGAAGTCAAGATGATACACGTTCATATGCCGACCGGCCACGACCGACGCACCCGCCTTTGTGGGCGCTGCCATAGTTGGTTTCTCACCGAGGGTACACGCAGCCGTTTTTGCGAGAGTTGCCGCTTAGAGTCCGAACCTGCGCTGGCGCTTCCGTGGTTGATGCAACAGGATGACGAGCGTGAGACGCCTGCTGAAGCGGTGATCGCAGACAGTGCTGCGGCACGCTAGCGGCGTCTCGACAGAAGCCATGTGATGCCCCGCCGTATCCGGATTTCATATCGCCCGGATAGGGGCGGGGCGGTAGGGATTACCTAATCGCGGGAAGAGATAAAGAAGCTTAAGATATACCAAAATAGCAGCGCGACCGAGGCGAAGAGTTCCAGGGACGCGCCTACATAGCGATCTTCGGGATAGTGGTGCAAAACGTTGGAGGTGTCATACAGAATGGCACCGCCAGCCAAGGCAATCATGCCCACGGTAAAAAAGGTGCCAAGTTGAAAACCGAACACCGCACCGGCAATAATGAGCCCTAAGGCCACCAGGCCCGCCCACTGCAAGAGGCTGCCTAAGAAAGAGAAATCCTTACGGCTCATAAACGCGACCGCGGTGAGACCCGCAAAGCCGAGCAAGCTCACGCTCGCCGCACTTTGAATCGCCCCTGGCGCATAGTGATTCGCAAGATACAACAGTGGCACAAAGATCACCGCTTCGGCCACCACAAAGCCGCCGAGCGCCGCGTATTGCGTCCCCATGGACGTGGCCGTGTGAGCCGCGCGACTGGCCAGCCAGCCCACGACCATGAACGCACCCATGGCGAGCAACCAGGACGTGCCCAGCATGGCGCGTGCAATCGTTTCCGCCAGTCCAGTGCTAAAGAGCCACACTTCGATCAAAGTAAACGCAAGCATCGCGCCAAACAGATGCGTATAGGTGCGCGTGATAAATTGCGACCTTGCGTCCGTTTGCAGCATGGAAACCGGCCTGCCCATAGACATTTGTCCTGGAGACGTTTGGTAGATATCCGCCATGATGTGAACCTCCTTAAATGAAGTCATGTAATCACCCTATATGAAACAATGTAATGACCATTGAGATTCCATGGCGAACCGCCCCGAGTACAGCGTTTCGGAAGTCCCTTATAGATTATGCTACCTTTCACCTGTAAGCTTTTGACTGTCATCCCCTGAGCGAGGCCGACCCCGTAACCTCGCATAGACATGGAGTGTTCAAATCGATGCCGTTCACCTTGGCCCATCCTGCGGCGGTCGTACCGCTATGCCAGCGTCTGCATCATCCGGAACTCGCATCCGCCTTAGTCATTGGCAGTATGGCACCCGACTTTGTCTATTGGGTTCCATTGCCCATCTACCGCGACATGAGCCATACTATCCCAGGTCTATTGACGTTCTGCCTCCCGGCAGGTTTCATGGTCTTTTGCCTCTATCATCTCCTCATCAAACGCCCACTCTTAGCCCTGCTGCCGCGAGCCATCTTCGTGCGCCTGCCAGCACCATCACCGATCCCCTGGCGTCTGCGCCACATCGTCCTCGTGCTACTCGCCGTGTTGTTTGGCGCCACCACCCATATCGCTTGGGATGCGTTTACGCATTCCGATACCCTGATGACACGTCTGTTGCCGTTTTTGGAAACACCGTTATTCACCAGGAGTGGATATATCCTACGCGTCTACAAGGTGCTTCAACACATTAGCACGCTAGTGGGATGCGGCGTGTTGGCGCTCTTCGGTTGGCGCTGGTACCAACGCACGCCGCCGCGTGAGGACATTGGCGGTGAGGGCTTGGCGACCTGGCGAAAAGCCGCCCTGGTGGCCTGGCTCGTCGTCCCCTCGGTGATCGGGGCCATCCGGAGCGGTTTACACCGAGCACCAGGGGAAGTCTCGCTCGGGGCCTTACAGAAATTTTTGACATCCGGAGTCGTGACGGGCATCGGCATCTTCAGCATTGCGCTCGTCACCTTGGGCCTTCTGTGGCCGTTGGTGCAGCGGCGAGAGAGGGTAAACGCCGATGCAGGCTAAAGCGGCTTGGCTAAAAACCAGGCCCCTCCTGCCTCCTCTCGGTAGGTCGCCGGCGCAAATCCGGCTGCCTCGTAAACCCTTCGGGCTCGGTGATTATGTTCCAGGACTTCCAGCGTGAGCTTACAGCAACCCAGAGACCGGGCTTTCCGTTCGACCGCCTCTAAGAGTTGCCGGCCGCTACCCAGGCCGCGATAGCCAGGCAGGACGGCCAGGTCGTGGATATTGATCAGCGGCTGGGCCGCAAACGTCGAAAACCCGAGGAAACACACCGCGATGCCGATCGCGGTATCGCCTTGGTAGGCGAGAAAAATTAACGTGGTAGGATGCTGCCGCAGCCCCGGTATTAAGGCGTTGCGGACCTCGGGCGCAAGGGGCTTGCCATTGCCCATCGGGTCTGCGGCATAGGCATTAATGAGCTCGACCACCGCATGTTGATGTGCTGTGCGGCTCAGATCCGCTTCCACAATCTCAATGGGTTCCATAGCCGTCCCTAGGCTTGCGGGGTTGACAAGGCTTGCCACCCCGCGTCATCGCGAAGTCGCTGGTCCACATCCACATCGAAGAAGACTGCGACGGGGTCGAGCAGCTCGGGCGATGCCTCCCGAATTTGCCGCAATGCCTCCCGAGCCTTCTCTACGCCTGCCGCACACATGCGTCCGAGGGGTTGGCGACACGGACCGGCTGGCAATCCCAACCCCGCCATCATGGTTTTGACCGGCAGCGGGTTGCGGTATTTATCCTGCACCTGAGCGGTTTGTCCGTTCGGCAGCCGGCGTTCATTCGACACACTAATGCCAACCAAACCGAATACCGGTGCCAATTTCGTTTCAAGGACCCGTGCTTGCTCGATGTCGCCGCGATGGGCCAGCCCCACCATCTGGGCAATGGCATGCGGGAAGATATTGCTCATCACCGAGATGACGCCTTGTGCACGGATATCCTGTCGCGCCATCATGTCCATGGTGAGCGGATCGTCACCGGACATAATCGAGAATTCGTCGCCCGCCAGAAGCCGCGTCCGCGCCATGCGCTCCAAGTCCCCGGTGGCCTCTTTCACCCCCGCCAACATCTCGTTTTCAGCGGCTAAAATCGCCACGTCTTCGGCGGACAAGGCACACCCGGTGCGACCCGGAATCACATAAGCCATCAGCGGCAAATCGGGCACAGCACGCATGATCGCACCATAGTACTCGGTGCGTAGCTCCGAGGAAGAGGGGCCGTTGTAGTAACAATCGACGACCAGGCCACTATCGGCCCCCACCGACTTGGCGTGCTTGGCGTGATGGATGGCGGACGCCGTGTGGTTGCTGCCAACGCCGGCCATCACGTGGACCTTTCCCCTCCCCTGCTTCACGGTGGCCTCGATCACCTGGGCGTGCTCGGTCTCGTCCAGCGTCGGCGATTCCCCCGTCGTCCCGCAGGCGAGAATCCCATCAATACCCTGAGTGATTTGATAGGTGATGAGCTTGTCCAGCCCCAGCCAATCGACGTCGCCGTCAGCCGTGAAGGGGGTGGCGAGCGCGGTGTAAGCACCTTGCATACGATGCTGTGCCATGGTGATGTCCTCTTTAGAAGTTTGGAGATTTCCGGAGATTGACAGCGGCGGTCAACAGATTGGGCCAAGCCGTTTCCGGCTGCTGCATGAAACTTAACGCCCTAAAGGCAAGAAAACAAATTACGATAAAAAAAGTTGATTTTCTATATCTCAATGTTATAAATATAACTTTTTAGAATGGGGTTCTATCCGTCCCCTCCAGAGTTTTTTTGCAGACGGTGATGGAGTCGTGCCATGATCAAAATTTCCGATGCTATCAAGGAGATTGTCCATAACAATGATCAGTTGCTCTTTGGGTTTCACCATCAATTGCTCAACTTGAGCCAGGTGGCTCGCTTTATCCAACCCCTGGTCGAGGCGCGAACCCAAAAAAGTGTACAGGTCTCCGCCATCCTCATGAATCTGTCCCGTATGCATCCACAATTGGCCCAACACCAAGCCCGCCCTCCACAAAAATTTTACATCGACAAGATCAATATTCACACCGATCTATGCGCCTTTACCTTGGTCAAAACCAGCCAGTCCCACCGAGATCTCAACCGCATGTACTCGGAGATTCAAAAGCGAGACGGCTTTATGACCCTCACCGAGGGGATCAGCGAGATCACCACCATTGTGGAAAGTGAGAATTTTGGCCTGGCTGAAACATGGATCAACGCACCCCTTCGCCTGGTAAATCGGGACATCGCCTCCGTGGGGGTGGTGTTTCACGAAAAATTTATCGAGGTTCCCGGCCTGCTCTACATGATCCTGCAAACCCTCACAATGCAACATATCAACATCGTAGAGCTGGCGTCGACGGCCACGGAATTCATTATCTACATTGACCAAAAGGATATTTACCTGGCTTTTGATACGATTCTCAGTAAATTTGGCAAACAGCGGCAAGTCGCGATATAGGGGGCTGGCCTAAGCTTTAAAGGCCGTTGCACATACGTGTAGAAGGGAGTTCATAGATGGCACAAAAACGCTGGGCGCTCTCCGTACCGCTCGAGGGGTTTACCCTGGCCGAGCATGCGGACCTCACACGTGAAGCCGAGGGGCTCGGCTATACCGATGCGTGGTCTTTGGAAATCGATGGGGTGGACGGCTTTGCGCCCCTCGCGGTGGCCGCTATGGCCACGAAGATGCGCGTTGGCACGGCCATTGCCAATGTCTTCACGCGCGGACCCGCCACTCTGGCCAGCAGTGCAGCGGGTTTGGCTGAAATTGCACCCGGGCGTTTTTGTTTGGGCCTTGGATCGGGCTCGCAGCCCATTGTGCAATTTTGGAACGGCGGTCTCTTTACTCGGCCGGCCACTCGCGTGCGCGAAATGGTCCAGGTGCTGCGTCAGGTCTTTGCCGGCGAACGGGTGACGTTTCAAGGCGAGACCCTCCACATCAATGGTTTTCGGCTCAGCCGCCCGGTGGCCGCCCCGATTCCGATCTACGTCGCCGCCCTGCGGCCGGGCATGCTGCAAGTCGCAGGCGAAGTAGGCGACGGCGTCATCGTCAACTGGCTGTCGGCCGCAGACGTGCCCACCCCCGTACGCCTCGCACGCGAGGCCGCCGCCCAAGCCGGGCGCGACCCGGAGGCCCTTGAAATCACCGCCCGCTTGATGGTCCACATCGACCCGCCGGGCCCGGAGTCCGATCAATTCGCCCGCCGCGATATCGCGGCTTATATGAACGTGCCGGTCTACCGTGCTTTTCAGCAGTGGATTGGCCGTGGAGACTTGCTCACCCCGATGTGGCAGGCGTGGGAGCGTGGCGATCGCCGAGGCGCCCTCGCCGCCATTCCCGATCAAGCCGTAGCAGAGCTCACCCTACGGGGCTCGATGGATGACATCCGCGCCCACGTGCAGCGGTATCTCGATGCCGGTGTGGACACGGCTTTTTTACATCTGCAAACGATGGAACGCGATCCGCAACGAAAACGCGAGGCGATCTTGCATGCCATGCGGGCGTTAGCGCCTGGGCAATGAGGAGAGGAAGGAGGTGCTACTCAGCCGGGGCGACGAGCCGCGGCCCGACGCCGGCGGGCTCTAGGCCCGCAGCGCCCCCGGCAATTGCAACTGCACTAACGCCGGGTTCGCCCCATTCGCCTCGATATAGGGCGCAGCTTCGCGCATCACCTGTTCGAGGTCTTGATAGAGCACCATGCGCTTGTACAAGTCTGCCCGCGACATGCCCATGGCCTCCCCGATGAGGCTCATAAAATTTTGGATGGCAAACGGATAATCCGCCTCCGACGCCACCAATTCGCGGTGACAGGCGTGATAGATGTCTGCCAGCACCTCCACCCCCGCCGCAGCGGCTTGCGTCAACACCACGCGGTGCACATTCTCCTTCGCCGCCGGGGTAGAGGCCAGGCCCGAGCACATATGCCCCTGGTCGTGTAGTTGCGGAATAGAGACCAGCTCCAGGCCCGGCACCGCCCCGAGCAAGCGCCGCACATCCGCGACCACCCCGTCCAGGCCATCGTGCTCATGCAGGGCCACCCGCTTGTGCACCGGCTGCACGAACAAACGCTGCAAGTCCTCCAGGCGCTCCACCAGATAGGCAGTGAGATGCCGCATCGGCGTGCGATGGTATTCTTCGGGCGGGACAAAATCGTGCAGGTGCACATTACACGAAGCGCACCACGACAGGATTTCCCGCGGTTCAAAGACTTGCATATTTTGCAAGGTCTGCGAGGCCTGCGCATACGACGTGGCCGCATCGCCAGCCCGCATAAAATTGATGCCACAGCAATTCGCAGTGCCGCCGGCCACTTCGTAATCCACCTCCAAGCGATCGAGCACGTCGAGCACGTTGAGGGCAATATCTGGGGTTTTCAGGATGTTGCAGCCAAAATAAAACACCACTTCAGCCGGGCGCCGGCGCTGTTGCACCCTCCCCGGCAGCAGGCGCTCGATCTCCTCCGGCAGCAGTTGCACGCTGAGCAGCAGCCGGATGGCATCGTTTAATCCCTTGAACTTCGCCCGCCCCGCCTGCCGCAACGGCGCCACCTCCCCCATCGCCTCATGGCGGCGCAGTTCCAGCCGCGCCAGGGCCAGCATTTTGCGAGGATTCACCCCCTCCGGACAAGCGGGAATGCAGTGCCCGCTATTCGAACAACTCGACGCCCAAGCACGTGCCGCCGGGGTTGGCACCCCGGTTTCAAGCAGCTCAGCAACCTGGCGCACCACCGACGCCGGCGACTGCGTATCCACGTCACTGTACTGTGTCATCGGACATACCTCAACGCACTTGCCGCAGCGCGTACAATGGGCCAAGATGTCCTGCTTTTCCCGCTCTAAATAATCCAAAAAGGCGCTTGTGTCCATAAAGGTATTCCTAGTCGTCAAGCTGCTGTTTCAGAGCCTCGAATTGCCCCGCGTTCACTCCTGACACTCTTTCGATCACCGACCATTCGATGCCCTCGTGCAAGAGGTTCTCGATCATCGCCACGCGTTCCTTTATACGGCCTTCTTCACGGCCTTCTTCACGGCCTTCTTCACGGCCTTCCGCTAACAACTGCTGAGCATACGTCATCAGATCATCTCCTGCTTCGGGAACATGGCCCCGTAACACCTCACGAAACGACTGGGCCGATGCCGCTTCCTGCGTCGCCAGAATATACAACACGAACACTCGAACGTAGTTGATGCCGCCACTCGGCGCATCCGACGACAGCGACGACCAAAGTGCCGCCACCTGCTCCATCCAGGCGGCATCCGGATGCGACGCCGCCCACATCAACAACTGCATCAGCTGCACTTTGACCGCACCCTGCACCGATTCCGGTCGCAACCCCGACTGGTCGATCAACTCATGGGAAAAATGCGGCACCCAGGGCCAATCCCGGGTCGACTCGGCAAACAAATGGGCAAACTCCGTGGCGTGCGTCCACCTCCGAGCCCCCTGGTAAAACACCAACGGCACGATCGGACGAAGCGCACCGGGCCTCGGCTGCTCCTTGAGATTCATCTCCCAGATGCGACAACAATACTTCAGCAAGCGCAACCGCATCCAGTAATCCGGTCGCGACTGGTGCTCCAACAACACATAGACCCACACCGCCCCCTCTCCCGAGACCTGCTCTACACCGTAGAGCAAGTCCGCTTCGCTACTGCGCAAATCCTCATCCACAAACGAGTTCTCAAGCAGGCGCAGCGTCGGCCAATTGAGCGACTGGCTCAGATCTGCGGGCAAATGCACTTGCAAAAAGCTCCGTGCTTCCGCCAAGTCACTGAGCACCGCCCGCACCAGGGCGTCATGGGGATGATGGAGCTCTTCTGCCATCGCCTCTCTACCGCCGCTTAAAGGGGGTCATAGCGCATCGGGTCTACGGGATGATTGTAGCGAAGATGGCGCCCTGGATCTATGGCCACCGAGGTGGGCGCTCGACAATGAGAGCCTGGCGAGAGGATCGTGTTTCAATCGCCCTCAGGCGAGTCTCTTCATTCCGACTCAGAAGAATCATGCTCACCAGGTTCATACCCATCAAGTTTCAATCGCCCTCAGGCGAGTCTCTTCATTCCGACGCCAACAGTTTATGGAGGGTTATTTAACTGACTTTTGTTTCAATCGCCCTCAGGCGAGTCTCTTCATTCCGACCGGAGCCATCGAACTTGTTGCTTCCCCGTTTGATGTTTCAATCGCCCTCAGGCGAGTCTCTTCATTCCGACTTGGAAGCAGATATTAGTGATTTGCAGATATACCTGTTTCAATCGCCCTCAGGCGAGTCTCTTCATTCCGACAGTGGAGCGGGTAATGTGCTACGATATGATGCAGCTGTTTCAATCGCCCTCAGGCGAGTCTCTTCATTCCGACGGCCAACCGTGGCCAGCACCGCTAAACCCACCGGCATGTTTCAATCGCCCTCAGGCGAGTCTCTTCATTCCGACTTCATTCCGACAACAGTCACAACCCGCTACAAAATTGCACGACCGAAGTTTCAATCGCCCTCAGGCGAGTCTCTTCATTCCGACCTAACAGGCATGACTCGTGCACAAATTGATAAAGGTTTCAATCGCCCTCAGGCGAGTCTCTTCATTCCGACCGCGCAGCTCGAGCTTGACCAGTCTATTCGCGAGGTTTCAATCGCCCTCAGGCGAGTCTCTTCATTCCGACTCATTCTCCAGAACAAGAATGCCGGGTGCATTAAAGTTTCAATCGCCCTCAGGCGAGTCTCTTCATTCCGACCGATAATGTCTCTGTATACTGGTGGGTCGAGCGAAGTTTCAATCGCCCTCAGGCGAGTCTCTTCATTCCGACTGAACTTCAGGGGCAACTGATCATGGCAGCAGCTTTGTTTCAATCGCCCTCAGGCGAGTCTCTTCATTCCGACGATCCAACAGTTCTCTGCCCCGTATTTATGAGATAGGTTTCAATCGCCCTCAGGCGAGTCTCTTCATTCCGACTGTAAATCAAGATGCTTCCGCATTGCCTCGGCAATGGTTTCAATCGCCCTCAGGCGAGTCTCTTCATTCCGACTTCAACATTTGGAGGCGTAAAAATTACGTCGTCGGCAAGTTTCAATCGCCCTCAGGCGAGTCTCTTCATTCCGACGCCCGCGCGTTCAAGTCGCTCGTGGATCTTTATGAAGTTTCAATCGCCCTCAGGCGAGTCTCTTCATTCCGACTTGATCTGGCTTCCCCCGTAGGAACTCCTATTCTTGCGTTTCAATCGCCCTCAGGCGAGTCTCTTCATTCCGACGCACAAATGTATTACGAAATTATCGCCGGACGAGGTTTCAATCGCCCTCAGGCGAGTCTCTTCATTCCGACTGAGCCTCGATTCCTTGAGGGCTTGTCCCTCTTGAGTTTCAATCGCCCTCAGGCGAGTCTCTTCATTCCGACCTCGCCTAGCAATTGTAGGCGTATTCCCAATGATTGTTTCAATCGCCCTCAGGCGAGTCTCTTCATTCCGACTAGATAGGGTCGTTAAGGCAACACTCATGATGAGTTGTTTCAATCGCCCTCAGGCGAGTCTCTTCATTCCGACCAAAAGAGTTTTGCTCCGTTTCTTGTAAGAGAAACGGAAGTTTCAATCGCCCTCAGGCGAGTCTCTTCATTCCGACTCATCGAGATGACAACCTTTCTGTGTATTGGTGGGTCAGTTTCAATCGCCCTCAGGCGAGTCTCTTCATTCCGACGGACTTGGCGGCACCTAGATTTATCGCCCCACTCCTATGTTTCAATCGCCCTCAGGCGAGTCTCTTCATTCCGACAGAAAGTTACGAGTCTTCACGGATGGATGCAGTTCTGTTTCAATCGCCCTCAGGCGAGTCTCTTCATTCCGACCGCAAAGCCCACACTCGTTACACTGCACTTTTTTTGGTTTCAATCGCCCTCAGGCGAGTCTCTTCATTCCGACGTGCGCGGTCGCCAAAGAGCACGAGGGCAAGGAAGTTTCAATCGCCCTCAGGCGAGTCTCTTCATTCCGACTGAGATTCCTCTTAAGGCCGAAGCCGGTCGTGGAAGTTTCAATCGCCCTCAGGCGAGTCTCTTCATTCCGACTTTTTTACCTGTAACATGTATAGCTTCCTTTTTTGGTTTCAATCGCCCTCAGGCGAGTCTCTTCATTCCGACACCGATGAAACACTGGAGTGCTTGCATCATTTGAGAAGTTTCAATCGCCCTCAGGCGAGTCTCTTCATTCCGACTGATAACACTCCGGTTAGAGCCTTAAAGTTCGGCGTTTCAATCGCCCTCAGGCGAGTCTCTTCATTCCGACTGCGAACAAATCATTACGGACGGTCTTCCAAAAAAGTTTCAATCGCCCTCAGGCGAGTCTCTTCATTCCGACCTCCAGCCGCGTGCCACTCGCGTTGTAGGGCACGCTGTTTCAATCGCCCTCAGGCGAGTCTCTTCATTCCGACCGTGAAGTGGAGTGAGAAAAAGGAGAAAGAATAATGGTTTCAATCGCCCTCAGGCGAGTCTCTTCATTCCGACTGACAACGGACGCATCCCGACCGCCGACGAAGTGAAGTTTCAATCGCCCTCAGGCGAGTCTCTTCATTCCGACACAGAGAGAATGGTCATTGAAAAGAACAACCTAAGTTTCAATCGCCCTCAGGCGAGTCTCTTCATTCCGACCCAGCGCGGTTTCGGCCACGATGCCAAATCGAAGTTTCAATCGCCCTCAGGCGAGTCTCTTCATTCCGACTGGTCGCCAAACTTTACATAAGGTTTGGCACCAAGGTTTCAATCGCCCTCAGGCGAGTCTCTTCATTCCGACGGTATAGTCTTGACGCGCAAATAACGCAAAAGCAATGTTTCAATCGCCCTCAGGCGAGTCTCTTCATTCCGACGAAGTTAGAGCATCTCCCTTTGCTCCCTTACTATGTTTCAATCGCCCTCAGGCGAGTCTCTTCATTCCGACGGTTATTTTGTTTTGTCTTCTAAAGATGTTAAAAAGTTTCAATCGCCCTCAGGCGAGTCTCTTCATTCCGACACAATTATACCGGCCATATCTTTTTGGAGATAAAGTTTCAATCGCCCTCAGGCGAGTCTCTTCATTCCGACGTAACGATGGCCCTAGGTGATGTTTTGGACAATTGTTTCAATCGCCCTCAGGCGAGTCTCTTCATTCCGACACTGAACTCTCGGTGCGGCGTGAGGGTCTTAAACGTTTCAATCGCCCTCAGGCGAGTCTCTTCATTCCGACTTCTCTACGTGCTCCTTACCTTGGCGCAGGAGAAAAGTTTCAATCGCCCTCAGGCGAGTCTCTTCATTCCGACTTTTGTACTTATGGGTTTGGCGGGAGCAAAATGTTGTGTTTCAATCGCCCTCAGGCGAGTCTCTTCATTCCGACTTGATAGTTGAACAGCTGCCGGAAATCGCTAAATGTTTCAATCGCCCTCAGGCGAGTCTCTTCATTCCGACTCTTTACTATGGGGCTTTTTCTCATTCAGATCTTTTGTTTCAATCGCCCTCAGGCGAGTCTCTTCATTCCGACGCAGAAAAGCAAGGCCTATGCCGACCGCGTATTTGTTTCAATCGCCCTCAGGCGAGTCTCTTCATTCCGACAAATTGTCGGTCCGGTATTGAAACTCGATGGTATGTTTCAATCGCCCTCAGGCGAGTCTCTTCATTCCGACTTCGTGCGACTTCTCGATAAATCCGCCGTGCTGTGTTTCAATCGCCCTCAGGCGAGTCTCTTCATTCCGACAAACACTGGGCGATATCGCTCAACAGCTTATCAATGAGTTTCAATCGCCCTCAGGCGAGTCTCTTCATTCCGACTGGTCTTGGGCACCCCGGTTGGATTGTTGCGGAAAAGTTTCAATCGCCCTCAGGCGAGTCTCTTCATTCCGACTGTCCTTTTTGTTACGCAAGTAGAGCAGTATATTTGTTTCAATCGCCCTCAGGCGAGTCTCTTCATTCCGACCTACCCGTTTTTGCGCCCTTTGAATTCAACTTTTTATAACCCTTTTTTGCAGGCCTCAAGTTTTCCACAGCCCAGACTCCCCTTAAAAACTCAAATATCCCCACAACTCATTGATTTTAAAGGCACGGCGCCCGAGGATTCCAAAAATCCCCACAATTCCTTTATTTTCAATCACATACGTACAATTTACCACACAGAGCCAAAATCACGAAGGAGGTAGGCGCAACATGGAGCCTTGTCGCAAACCCGCATAAACAGCGGGTTTTTACTAGGAACTCGGCGCAAACCCGCACGCTTTCTACGTTTCAGGCATCCCCAAAATTGCCATAACGTGGTGCGACGAGTACCCAGTTTAGCACATCCGACGTCCGATCTCTAGATCTTATGGCTTAAAAATCATGGGCTTCGGCAACTTTTATGCCTCCTCGACGATCTCGGCCGACGACACCATGATCGCCTCCGATGGCGCTGGCGTCTCGTCGGTCGGCAACGCGTGCGGCGGGCGTTTTGCACCGACCAGGCGCGCCTCGCCGTCCTTGTTCGTTTTGAGCCACAGCCGCTCACCCAGGTAGTGAAAGCCTTTTTCGGCGTGCACGATCATGGTTTTGCGCGGGTTGACTTGCAAATCAAGCTTGGCCAGCAGCTTGGTCACCCGCTTGAGCGCTTCCTCCGCCTCGGCCTTGCTGCGGCAACACACGATGATGTCATCGCCGTAACGCACCAGCTTAAGACCCTGCTTAAGGGCCAGCTTATCAAAGCGGTCCAGATAGATGTTGGCAAACAGGGCGGACAAAATGCCACCTTGTAACACCCCGCGGGCCGACACCCGCTGCCAGGCACCGGGGCGCTCCAGCACCACCGTTTCTACGTCGAGAATGGCCCGGATGAGTTGCAACAGCGCCCGGTCGCGCAGGCGGGTTTTAATGGCCTTGTACAAGCGCGCGGTGTTGATGTGCTCGAAATAGGCGGCGATGTCAAGATCCACCAACCAGACGTGTTCCTGTTGCACCAAGCGCGTCACATCGGCCACTGCAGTTTGCACCGAGTGGCCGCGCCGGAAGCCGTGGCTGCACGCCTCAAAGTACGGGTCGAAAATCGGCGCCAAGACGTTCAAAATGGCCCGCTGCACGATGCGGTCGCGCACTGTCAAAATACCGATGGGCCGCTTGTCACCGTCGTCTTTGGTGAGATAAAACCGCTTCACCGGCTGCGGGGTGTAACGCCGCTGGCGCAAGTCGTCTTGCAACGACTTGAGGTTGCTGAATAAGCGGTCTTCAAAATCGGCCACGGCGACGTCGTCCACCCCCGCCACGGTGGTGCCCAGGCGCACCTTGCGCCACGCTTCGGTGAGGGCGTCATCGGTGTAGAGTTGCGTGTAGAGTGTCGAACGGCTCAGTCCCAGCATCGCGTCCTCCTATTCCTTGTGGGATTACACAATAATCGTCTGCTCCAGCGTGGTGTCACGGCCGTTGATGGCAATGATGTTGCCGCGACACGGCTCGCACAGGCGATAAAACCGCACCAGGTCCGCTTTGCGGTTGATGGTGCGGTTCACCATGGCTTGCAATTGCTTGAATTGCCCTGCATCGACGTGGCACTCAAACACCGAATACTGCACCGGATGCCCAAAGCCTTTGAGACCCTGGTGCAACCGGGTGCGACGACGGTCGTTGGAAATGTCATAAGCGACCACCACAAACATTACTCACCTCTCCCCTTAACGCACCCGGTAGGGCGTATAGGCGGGCTCTCGATTGGTGAGCACCCGCGCCAACTGCCGCACTTGCAACTCCAAACACCGCAGGTACGGGGTCTGCTCTTGGGTGGGCGGATAGGTCACCGTCGTTCGCAACCGCGCATCGTAGGCGCGCAAGAACTTGGCACGCCCCTCGTTGAGTAGGTGTACCCGGCCCTTTTGAGTGTGAAAATCCGCCGCCCCGATCTCCTGCCGGTTCACCAAGCCGAGCACCAGCGAATCCACCAACACCGCGCGCCACTCCTCTATCAGGTCCGATGCTAAGGTGGCATGACCATGGCGGGTTTGGTGGAAAAACCCTAGATACGGATCGAGCCCCACCACGTTAATGGCGGCGAACATCTGGTTGTGCAGCAGGGTATACCCCAGACTCAGCAACACGTTCACCGGGTCCGGTGGCGGCCGGTGGACACGGTTACGAAACCCTAAGTCCACCCGCAAGCCATGGCGGAACGCCCGGAAATGGGCGGCTGCGGCCGAGCCTTCATGGCCGCGCAGGGTCTCGAGATCGGCGGCGCCATCCAGGTTGCCCAGGGTGCGGCGCAGTTGCCGGATGACGTCTTGGACCTCGCGGTCGCGCTGCCGTTGACGTTGCACGATCACCAGGCTGTTATTGATTTTGGCGTGCACCATGTGCTTAGCCGTCTCCAGGCAAAATGCCAAGTCACCAGCGCGCTGATACTGTGCCTGGCGCAGGGCCGCATCCTTCGACGGCGCCTGTTGCAGCCGCCCGCGGTACATGCCATAGGCGGACAAATAGGCCACATCAATGCCCTGATTGAGCACAAAATTCACCGCTGGGGCAGTAAAATGGGCATTGCCGAACACCACGATTTGATCCACCTGAATGGCGGGCAGTTCTTGCAACAGCTTACCGTCTTTGCGCAACAACAAACGCTCACCGCTCTTGGTCACGGTGGTGCCCTGTTCGGTGATGTACAAGGTCGCCATCTCACGCCTTTCTAGGGTCACGGTTGACCCGATTGTGTATACCGGTGTTTAATGGCCACGAGCGAGGCAAGGGAAGGTGAATGTCCCGGCGCCGCCTGGGGATCGAGCTGCAGCAGGGACCACAGCCAGGCATCGAGTTCACGATAGAGCCCATTGACATCGGCAATTTTGAAATACTCGCCCCAGCCACGAATGAGTGGGTTGAGAGCCTCGGCCCTGGCCTCGGGGCTCTGGCCATGCGTTTGGCCCACGAGGCCTGCAACGCGGGACTGAAACCGTTGCAAGGCATCGGGCGATGGTTCCAGTGCGGTGTGCGTGAAGCGAAAACTGAGAAAGTCGAACCCCTGACGCCGGGCCTGGATGATGCGGGTTTTGCCGGGATGCAACCGCAGATGTAAGTCGCCTTCCAGGCATTGCCGCATGTTCCCCAGGGCCGCAGTCGCCGCTCGGCGACTGCGATGCAGCGAGACCATATCGTCGCCGTAACGCACGAACCCTCCCCCCTGCGAAGCCATAGTGCGGTCGAACCCCGTCAAGTAGACATTCGCCAATAGAGGCGAACACCCCGTCCCCTGCGGCACGCCACGGTTGGCGATGCCAGCACCGCTAAACCCACCGGCATGCACAAAGCGGTGAATCAAGTCGAGCACTGCCTCGTCGGGCATTTCGGCGGCCAGAGCGCCTCGCAACCGTGGCCAATCGAGGGTGTCGAAAAACGCTTCGATATCCGTCTCCACCACCCACGTCAAGCCCATGCGAAGCAGTTTGACCACCGCCTGCACCGCCTGGTGGGCATTGCGCCCGGTGCGAAATCCGTAGTTGCAATCGCCAAACGTGGGCTCGAAATGCGGTCCCAATACTCGCAACATAGCCTGTTGGACCACGCGGTCGGCCACGCACGGCACGCCGATCTGCCGCTGCCGGCCGTGGCGCTTGGCCAGGGTGACGCGCTTTAGAGCGGAGGGGGCATAAGTGTGCGCCAGCAACTGCTGCTCCAGGCGCCGGAGGTGATCGGCCTCGCGTGCGGCAAACGCCGCGATGGTCACCCCATCTACTCCAGGTCCGCCGCGCCGCTGCCGCACGGTTCGCCAGGCGGCCCAGAGATTGGCCGGGGCAGCAATGCGCCTCAACCACGGCGATGGACACAAACGACGCATATTGAACACTCCAGCTGGTAATGGGTTGGGGTGGTGAGACAAACGGGATTGCGATCAGCAGTCGTCTAAACGAGCCGATCGCCGCCCCCTGGCGTCTCCCAGACCAAGCGCTCCGGGGCCAAGGTCAGGCCGTAGCGCAGTACCCGGTGTTGGTGACTCCTAGTGATGAAGTAAGGCGTCGGCAAACCGGCATCTTCAAATTTTTGCTTGATCCTTGAGAACACCTGGCCAAAGGCGGTGGTTATATCACTGAGATCGACCTCGCGCCCGCTCTTCACTTGCTCCACCAGAGTACCCAAAAACCGGCTGAAACCCACGGCCAACTCATGATCATGCAAGCCGAATTCACGCCCACGGGCAGCCGTTAGGCGCCGCAACACCACATCGAGGTCGTCCAAGACAATCTCATCCAAGGGCACAAAACCCGCCTCGCCGCGATCCGCTTGGCGGTAAAACGCAAATAGGGCGTAGATGTAAAGCTCGCGCACGGTCAGCCCAATCGTGCGGCCCGCCACGGTCACGGTCTGGGCCTGGCTCTCGATATGGGCATCATATTTGGCCTCTACCAAATCGAGGTCTTCCTGCGCCTGCCGCACCATCTCGCCATAGCTCGCGGGGCCGCCTTGT
>Ga0214472_10001399_pt1 | contig 27309 bp, 29 predicted proteins | sample RVTome_6_FD_207662 | JGI IMG/M metagenome (GOLD analysis project Ga0214472, IMG submission 207662) | Soil microbial communities from uranium-contaminated site in the Upper Colorado River Basin, Wyoming, United States - RVT140D175 | ecosystem: Environmental > Terrestrial > Soil > Contaminated >...
GGGTTTTTACACCTCGTGAGCCGGTGGCATTAGCGCACACCCGAAGGCGGCCAACGCCAGGGGGACCATTATACGCGGAAGGGATTGCGAGTCAATTACCTTTACGCTTGACAAAGACAAATTCTTGGCCCTTTGAGGGCCAACGGGCTTATATCCCACCCTTCAAAGGTTTGGGGTTTACGCCCGCTTCTCTAAATCCCTGTAACACCTACTAAATCCCTGCAACACCTACTTGTATCGCCTGCCTTGCGGGCGCGCCTGGGGGCAGCCGCGTGTACATCACCTGTGCGACCCGGGGCAGCAAATGGCGCGTCTCCACATTTCTGAGACCACTGGTTCCAGGCGAGACGCTTAAATGGTTTACATACCTTCCGGGAATCGCTGCTGAGCGCTCAGCGAGTTAGCCTCAAACCACTTGATGCGAATGCTAATCCCTCATCGACGGAGCGGCCAATGCTTCGAATCTGTCATTTGGCAAAATACTATCCTCCTGCCGCCGGTGGCATTGAAACCCATGTCAGGACGCTGGCTCAGGCCCAGGCAAGTCTGGGAGCCGAGGTGCAAGTGTTAGGGGTCAATCATGTGAGACGCCATAGCAGAGGTGGCCGTGACCGCGGCAGCAGCAGCATGAATACGGTTGAAGATTGGGATGGTCACGTACGGGTTACACGGTTGGGTCGACGTGCCTCTGTCGCGCGTTGGGATCTCTGTCCGGGAATGCGGAGCGAGATCGGCAAACTGCGCCACAAAGTCGACGTGCTCCATCTCCACGTCCCCAATGTCACCATGCTACTTGCCCTAGTTAACATTGAATTAACCACGCCTCTGGTGATTACTTATCATAGTGATATTGTACGGCAGCGCCTTCTTTACCAGTGCCTCCGTCCATTTGAGGAAGCTGTGTTTCGTAGAGCCAGTCGCATTTTAGCCACTAGTCAAGCTTACCTCGATGGTTCTGATACACTCAGACGTTATATTCGACAAGTCGAAGTAGCGCCATTCGGCATTGATCTCGCTCCGTTTCAAAGACCCACGTCTGATGCCTTTGCATTCAAGCATCAGCTATCGCTCGAACATAGCATGCCACTCTGGCTAGCGATCGGGCGCTTGGTCTACTACAAGGGGTTCGATATTGCCATCAAAGCGCTCGCCAAGGTTCCGGGAAAATTGCTGCTCGTCGGTTCGGGGCCACTTGAGGAACGTTTGCGCACTCAAGCAAAGCGGCTGGGCGTCATCGATCGCATCATTTGGAAAGCTCGATTGTCCAACGATGAACTCGTCGGGGCCTATCATGCCGCCACTGCACTTTGGTTTCCCAGCAATGCACGCAGTGAAGCATTTGGATTGGCACAGGTGGAAGCCATGGCGAGTGGTTGTCCGGTCATTAATACCCACATCGCAGGCTCTGGCGTGGCGTGGGTCAGTCGTCATCATGAGACCGGTTTGACCATCCCCATCAATGATCCCGACGCTCTGGCCAACGCCGCCTGCCAATTGTGGCGGGACGGCGAGCGACGCCAACGACTAGGCAAGCGTGGACAAGAACGCGCCACTTCCCAGTTCGGCCATGTGATCATGGCGCGTCATAGTCTCGATATGTATCGCCGCACGATGCAATGTCTACCGCGCGCGTCGCAAAGCGGCCGACGAGTTCCTTGCCTGTCAGGCGAGCAAAGTCCAACTGCTCCAGATTGATCGGGACGCTTATTATTTGCAAAAATCCGCTGCGCACACCGCCGGAGAGCATACACACCAGCAATGACAGACAGCTCGCCTCACATGAATGTCGAAGTTCGCGCGCGTCAAAGCGAGGGCAGTAGTGGCGACGCCATTTACCAGATGGTGGCGCGATGTCTCCAGCAACATCGTGCGACTGGGATGTTGCTGGACGTCGGCTGCGGCACTGGAAAGCTGTGGCGTTTCGTGAATGACGATTTCGACGCTTATGTCGGGGCAGATCTCCTACGCTATAGAGATTTTCCACCAGATGGCCACTTCATTCCGGTCGACTTGGATCATCAGCACATTGCGCTGGCGGATGGTGCCGCTGATGTGGTCACCGCGGTGGAGACCATCGAGCATGTCGAGAACCCGCGGGCATTTTTCCGGGAGCTCGCCCGCCTGCTTCGGCCCGGTGGCTGGCTCGTCATTACCACGCCGAATCAATTGAGCCTACTAAGCAAACTGACGTTGTTGTTGAAGAATCAGTTCAACGCTTTTCAAGATAGCGACTACCCGGCCCATCTGACGGCATTGTTAGAGATTGATCTCAAGAGAATGGCCGCCGAGTGTGGCTTAGAAAAAATACAGATTGATTATAGCGGCCAGGGCCGTTTGGTGCTGACCTCTCGACATTACCCTCCAGGCCTCTCACGCCGGTGGCCGCGCGCCTTTTCGGACAATGTGTTGTTAATGGGAAGGAAGCCTGATTGTACGAATTGAATCTAAGATCCACTCCGGCATGGATTCGCCTGTTTTCAGGTGTGATCATCGCGTTGAAGCCTAGTCAGACCTATGGCCGGCGGGTCAATAGGGCTCCACTCAAGGCACCCGATCTGCCACCTTGGGGCTGGCTGGAGTGGTACTTGGTGGCCCAAACCGCTTTACCGGCGCTGCTCTATTTGCCCGGCACCCAAGCCTTCCGACTACCACTGAGGATGGGACCCTTCGTGCTGGGGTTTATTGCCTTTGCCTCGGTCTACACGAAACCTAGGCGTTGCGTTGCCCATCCCGCCACACGCTGGCTCATCGGGGTGTCGGTGTTGCTGTTTCTCCTGCTGGCGCATCCCATGACTGACCTTGGCGGGGGAATCGCTCAGATTGGCTTATATATATCAGTGATGCTTCCTGTGTTTTGGGTGCCCCATCTGATCCGGGGCCCTTCCCATCTCAATCGACTGTTCTGGATTCTCCTGATCTGTAATGGCATCAACGCCACCGTAGGGATCTTGCAAGTCTATAATCCGGCTCAATGGTTACCCCAAGAGTTTTCCCAACTGCACATAGCAACCTATGGCCACGCACTCTCCTACATGGGCGCGGATGGACGAATGATCGTTCGGCCCCCCGGCCTGTTCGACACACCAGGTGCGGCTTGTGGTCCCGGTGCGGTTGCGGCCGTCTTGGGTTTGGTGTTTGGCCTCGCACCCGAGAGATCCACACCAAAACGACTGCTCTGTCTTGGGCTGGCGTTTGTGGGTGTCGCGGTAATCTACTTCACCCAAGTTCGCGCCAACTTTATCGTGGTTCTGATTAGCGCGAGTACATTTGCTCTTGTGCTTTTTGCTAAACAGAGAAACCACCGAGCAGTTGTGTTTCTTTCACTGCTGGTAGCGATTGTGATCATTGCCTTGTCCTTTGCTGTCAGCTTAGGAGGTGAAGAAATTCAAAATCGGTTTGGCTCACTCATCATGCAAGATCCTCTTACAGTTTATCAACAAAACCGAGGTATAGCGCTACAAGCATTGCCGCAACTAGCGTTCAATTATCCGTTGGGGGCAGGTCTTGGGCGCTGGGGGATGGCAGCCCATTACTTCAGAGTAGGCAACTCCGCCTTCTTTGCTGAGCTCCAACCTAACGGCTGGATCATCGATGGCGGCATCCTGTTGCTTCTAGGTTATGCTGCTGCACTGTTGACAACCCTCATCAGTGAATACCGTATCGCCATGTATGCAAGCGACGCAACCCTAAGTGACCAGGCGGCGATCATCGTTGCGCTCAATGTCGGGGTATTCGCATTGGTCTTCAGTTTTGTACCCTTTGTCAGCCAAGTGGGAATTCAATTTTGGTTTTTGGCCGGAGCACTGCATGGAGCCCAACACATAAGCCCTCAGACACGATGGCGCTAGAACTAACACCATGCATCGCTGGCTACTGATTTCAGGTGACTTTACTCGATGGGGCGGCATGGATTGCGCCAATCTATCATTGGCCGTCCATCTATCGCGACGCGGACACCAAGTCGATGTGGTGACGCATCATTGTTCGCACCACCTCCAATCCCAGACCAACGTGACGTTGCATCAAGTTCGTCGCCCGTTGGATTTACATATGATCGGTGCTCCGCTTCTGGCTGCGAGAGGGAGATCAACCGCGCGCAAGCTGCAGGGTCATGGCGTCCGGGTCGTGGCCAATGGAGGGAACTGCGCCTGGCATGACGTCAATTGGGTGCATTACGTCCATGCCGCTTATGAAGCCGAGACGGTTGGCATCGCATGGCGTCGCTGGAAGGCGAAGGTCGCCTATAGGCAGGCGCTATCCGCAGAAAAACGGATTCTTCCTCAGTGCCGCCTTCTCATTTGCAATAGTGAGCGGACGAAGCGCGATGTGGTGGATCGAGTTGGCGTGCCGGAGGAGCGCGTCCACGTCATTTATTACGGCTGTGATCCGCAGCAGTTTCCGCTGATCACCGACTCGGAACGTCAACGGGCCCGCGAGAGGCTTGGGTGGACGACTGACCACCCAGTGGCGGCGTTTATCGGCGCCTTGAGTGACCGCCGCAAAGGTTTCGACACCTTGTTTGAAACCTGGAAACGCCTGTGCCGGAATCGACAGTGGGACTGTGATCTGGCAGTCATCGGTGGCGGCGCCGAACTAACCGCATGGCGCGAACGAGCAAACACAGCCGGTATCGCGGCACGGGTCAAGTTTCTGGGGTTTCGTCATGATGTTTCCCAGGTGCTCGCCGCTTGCGACGTGTTGGTGCACCCCGCGCGATATGAAGCGTATGGTCTTGGCGTGCAAGAGGCGATCTGCCGAGGGCTGCCGGCCTTGGTCAGTACAACAGCCGGGGTCGCTGAGCGCTATCCCCCGGCATTGCGTTGGTTGCTGATCCCCAATCCCGAAGATGTCGTTGACTTAGCACAACGTCTCTGGACCTGGCGTCACCATGCAGAACCAGTTAAAAGCCAGGTGGAAGCGTGGTCAAGTTCGATGCGCCATTACACGTGGGACGATATGGCGGGCCGGATTGTTCGCCTTGCAGAAGGATAGGTGAACTGATGGAGTGAAAAGGTCGCGTACCCCAACTCTGCGGTTAATGCCATCGACCCCAAAACCAGGTAACCGCGGTGAAGTATGGCTGGCCGATCTGAACCCGACCCGCGGCACAGAACCGGGCAAAAATCGTCCCGTGCTGATCGTCCAAAGTCAAGCCCTACTCGATGCCGACCACCCGTCCACTCTCATTGTGCCTGACGACACGTCTTGGAGAGAACACCGAACCGCTTCGCCTCCGCGTGCTGGCGACAGGTGATCTCCGTCAGGAGTCGGATCTGCTCCTTGATCAGTTACGCGCCATTTGACAACCGTCGTCTCCGACATGGCCCGCTCCTGCGCCTGTCCCTGACGTTTATGAGCCGGGTCAATCAGGCACTACTTGAGGTATTGGATGTGCTGACACCTTGAGAGGAAGGGCGTAGTCGAGATCATCGGGGCTGTCCGCCATTCGATGAGGTATGACGTTTTATCAAACAGATACTTGCGATACCTCTCGTCAATTCTATTTGGGCTCGTCTCAAAGTGCCCATTTTTTGAGACAATCGGGTTGACAATGCCCAGTGCTTGTGGGCCGCCGCTCACCGGGAGCGTTCGGCGACTGCATGCGGCGTTGTAACGTATCATAATATAGCCAAGAGTATCAACAAGGTTCGGCTATTTGGAGTCAACGTACATGGCAAAAACACGAAAAAACAGAAATGTATCAGGTGACGACGAGGCGATAGGGGTGGAAGAGCACTCCGAAGCCTCGGGTGTCCCCAAACGGCCCATCTGGGAGCTTGTTGTAGAGCTTGGCGCCCAGATTCCTGAGGAAGAGTGGGCCAAAGTGCCCGACGATGCCTCGATCAACTTCAAGCATTACCTTTACGGTGCTCCCAAGCAAAACGCATGAACGCGGTGTTCGCAGATGCAGGCTACTGGATTGCCTTGTTCAACCCACGCGATCAGTTGCATGACAAAGTGCGAGCTTTGGCGAACCGTTCCGCCGACGAGCAGTAGAAGTGGTTCGAAGCCTCCAGGACGATGCCGACGTTGAGGTTATTGTGCAGACGGCTGAGCAGTTTGAAGCTGCCCTCACATTGTATGCACAGCGGCAAGATAAAGCCTGGGGATTTACTGATTGCGCTGCCTTTGTCATCATGCAGGAGCGAGCGACCTATGGGACGACACAAAGATCGCCCCTGGCGCGGACTGGGCCACCGAGATTGATCGCGCTCTTGGCAATGCTCGCGTTGCCGTCCTTCTTGTCAGTCCGGAGTTCCTAGCCTCCGAGTTTGTTGCGCGTGTCGAGTTATCAGCAATTCTCAGTCGTGCGGGCAGCGATCTAACGGTCGTGTGGATACCAATCCGTTCCACTAGGCGTGTCAAACCATGCAACTACTCGCGTAGCGACTCGGTCGCGCCATCGTAATCGATGCACAGTTCGCTGAGAGGTGTAGTATACTCTTCTGTATTTCCACCTATGAGTGAGGTAAACGCGATGCCCACGACCAACATCAAACAGGAAGCCCAGCGTCTTATCGAGAAACTCCCAGAAGATGCCACCTGGGACGATTTAATGTATGAGATCTACGTGCGGCAGGCTATCGAGGCTGGGCGTGCCGATAGCGAAACGGGCCGCACGCTGGCAGTTAAAGACGTGCGAGCGAGGTTTGGGCTGGCGACGTGAACGTCCACTGGACTGATACTGCGGTCGCGCATCTCGTGGCCATCTACGAACGTATTGCGCAAGACGCCCCTGTGTATGCCCAGCGCATGATTGACCGGCTCACGAAGCGCTCGGAACAGATTGCCACGTTTCCGGAGTCAGGACGGAGAGTGCCGGAGTATGAAGCGCCGGATATCCGCGAAGTCATCGAAAGCCCCTATCGCATCATCTACCGGATCAAGGTCGATCAAGTTGATGTCTTGGCTGTGGTGCACGGTGCGCAGCTATTACCACCAGAACCCTGAGTAGTGCCAGCAACCCCTAACAACAGCTCGGAGCGGACGGCCCACAGCGCATGTTTTTGGGCTATGCGTGGGCCGTTTCCTGTAGGCCGCCGCTCACCGCGGGTGTTAGGTGCACCAAAAGGCAGTATTTTTTTCTAGGCATCAAGTTTGAGGTGAAAACAATGATCGACGTAAAACAGGCTGTGCAAGTCGCCTCCGATTTTATTAAACAATTGTACGGAGCTGATCAGTTGCAGCAACTAACCCTGGAAGAAGTGGAACTTACAGACGATGATCGATTTTGGCTTGTAACGTTAGGGTTCTCACGACCAGAGTTAGCCAGTCCATTAGAGGCATTCGCAACTGCGAAACAGAGACGGGAGTATAAAATACTGAAGATCCATGCTGACAGCGGCAAGGTTCAAGCAATGAAGATCAGAGAAGTATGTAAGCGTTCACAGGGGGGTAGCTCTGCAACCTATTGATTTTTCTCGAATTCTAGATTTTGTAGTTTTGGCAACAAAAATGTAAACTCGTTTAAAATCAAAGACTTGTGACTTTACAAGAGGAAACCACAAAAATAAACTCATTGATTTTTAAGGAGTTTACCCTGTGAACGCGCACAGGATGAAGAGCGTAGAAAATACCGGTCAGCCGGCGGTCACCCAAATCAAAAAATTTTCACCACTAACAACTTGCTGGGTTTGCGGTGGCCATCAATTTGATCGGGTTCACGAGGCAATCTTTGAATTTGCCCTCTACCGCGAGCAGGACCCTGAGCTGGCCGACTATACGGGGGAACAGATCTGGCTGCATCGCTGTAAAGCGTGCGGCTTTGGCCAACCGGAATTGATGCCGACATTGCCAAATTATTTTGATCGTATGTACGATCAGCACTGGTCTCATGATTGGATTGCCTCCGAGTTTGAGGCGCCATACAAAGACTATATTTTTCATGGCATTCTCGACCGGCTGTCGCGGCTGACGGCGAGTGCTTCGTCTCGCCGTCTACTCGATATCGGTGCACATGTGGGTCGGTTCATACACTTAGCCAAGCAAGCAGGTTGGGCAGTGGAAGGCGTAGAGCTGAACCCGCGGACCGCCGCTTTCGCCGCCCAGAAAACCGATGCTCCCATCCATCGGGTGCCTGTCCAGGCATTGAGTCAGAGTGGACGACGTTACGATGTCATCACGTTAACCGATGTCCTCGAACATATTCCTGATCCGTTGCCTCTACTTGCGGCATTACACGACTTACTAGAACCCGGTGGGTGGGTAGCGGTAAAAGTTCCCCACGGTAGGAATCAAAGATTCAAGGAGCGATGGCGGGCTCGCCTGTGTCGAGATTACCGGCCGCAGGTGGCCGATAATCTGGTGCACGTCAACCACTTTACCCCACAGTCGTTATCGCGAGGACTTGCAAAAACGGGATATACAACGATCCGCATCGAGCCGGGGGCTCCAGAGCTTGTGCCGAGCCCTGAATGCCGTGGTGTCGTGCAGCCATTCTCACGCGGCGTGAGAATGGCGTTTTATAACGCGGCAAGGTTATTGCCGGGAGGGGTGAATTCACCTTTCGCGATGAACCTACAAGCTTACGCACAGAAAGCGCTTTGACCCTATGACATCTTGTACTGCTGATCTCCAATTATCAATTATCATTCCGACCTACAACAACCTGCCCACGCTCCATCGCTGCCTCGATAGCTGGCGGCAATACGCAGATAGTGCGCCAGTTGAGCTGCTGGTGATCGAAGACGGTTGTCAGGACGGTACTGCGGCATACCTGAGTGCACAGCTCCAAACCCCGTGGGGCCAAAATCACTTGCGATGGTTTCATGAGGAGGATGTACACGAACTGGTATGTACCAATCGGGGTTTTCAGGAGGCGCGAGGTGACTTGCTGATGCCCTGGCAAGACGACATGTTTTCGCAAAGCAGTTGGCTTGTTGACGAGTTGATAGCCACGTTTGCCGCTTATAACGAACTCGGATTGCTAAGTTTGAGTCGAGGTCTCAATTGCGTGCCACTCGACCAGCCGCTAAGTCGATTTGAGGAGTTGTTCAACTACGAGCGGTTTCCCAGCACAATTGGGCCCGCTCCGCTGAATTGGTTCTTTCTCCAAGAGGTCGATGCCGTCATGCGCCCCTGGGTCGTTCGACGTGAGTGCATCGAAAAAGTGGGGCCGTTAGATGAGGCCTTTCGGCCAACAGAATTCGACGAAGCAGATCTCTGCTATCGGCTTCGGGAAGCGGGTTGGCTGGTGGGCACTCACGGGTATGAGCGCCTTGGCGCCTACCAGCATTTTGGTCGATCAACCTTAAGCTCAACGATGTCAGAAAGCTACCAGCAGCGTGTGATCAGAAATTACCATTTATTCTACCAACGCTGGGACCTCACAATTCGCGACCAACAGAATCGCCAACTGCAACGATGGCGACGACGTTTTGGGTTGCGCAATAGCTTGTGGACGATTGTGCAAATAGGTCGTATGGCGCGTCAGCACGTCACAAATACAAAAGATATTGAAAGATAATACCACGTGACGAATGCACAAAATGAATTGATCCTTGAGGCTGGCCGGGGTATCAAGCATTACTGGTACGAGTTATGGAATTACCGCGAACTCTTTCTTTTCCTCGCCTGGCGTGATATCTCTGTCCGTTATAAGCAAACTGTCATTGGCGTGGCCTGGGCCATTATCCGACCGGTGCTCGTGATGATCATCTTCAGCGTGATCTTTGGCCGGTTAGCCCAAATGCCGTCTGGAGGTGTCCCCTACCCGATCTTAGTCTTTTCGGCTCTGCTACCATGGCAACTGTTTGCCAACGCACTAGCAGAGAGCAGTAATAGCTTAATTAGTAATGCCGGCATAATTTCTAAAGTCTATTTCCCGCGCCTCGCCATTCCGGCAAGCTCGGTCGTAGTCAGCTTGATCGATTTTGCCATTTCTTTTTCCATTTTAATTGTGTTGATGGTTTGGTACCAGTATACTCCTGGGCTACTATTACTGCTGTTACCGTTATTCATTTTACTTGCTTGCTGTGCTGCCTTGGGTGTAGGTCTGTGGATGGCCTCGCTCAACGTCAAATATCGAGATTTCCGCTACATCGTGCCGTTCATTGTGCAATTTGGCCTCTACATCTCGCCCGTCGGTTTCAGTAGTAACGTCATCCCGGATGAGTGGCGCTTCCTCTATTGCCTCAATCCCATGGTGGGTATCATCGATGGATTCCGCTGGGTCATTTTAGGCAATATACATCCTTATTGGCCAGGCTTTGTCCTCTCAATTTGCCTAGTTGTACTTCTCCTTGCCAGTGGCCTATGGTACTTCCGAAAAACCGAGCGAACTTTTGCAGATGTCATTTAACTCCTGGAAGCTTTCAATGAATTCGAGTGAGGAACAATGGCTGATTACGTGATAAAAGTTGAAAATCTCGGTAAATCCTACTATATCCAACACCAACAAACTGAGCGTTACACTGCCCTTCGCGATATACTGGCCAACAAGGCGAAGCATCTCGGCCAGCGTTTACTAGGCCATTCGACCAAGAATACTGACTCTAGCCAAGAAGAATTCTGGGCACTCAAGGATATTTGTTTTGAGGTTAAGCAAGGCGAACGTATCGGTATCATTGGCCGAAACGGTGCAGGTAAATCAACCCTCCTCAAAATTCTCAGCCGCATCACTGAACCCACTAAAGGTCGTGTCCGAATCAAAGGCCGTGTAGCCAGTCTGCTGGAAGTGGGTACCGGTTTTCATCCCGAGCTAACAGGTCGGGAGAACATATATCTCAATGGTTCCATTCTGGGCATGCGACGGGAGGAGATAAAGCGCAAGTTTGACGAGATTGTAGCCTTTGCCGATGTGGAGAAGTTTCTGGACACTCCAGTCAAGCGCTACTCCAGCGGCATGTATGTCCGCTTGGCCTTTGCCGTAGCCGCCCACCTGGAGCCAGAGATTTTGGTAGTCGACGAGGTGCTGGCCGTAGGGGATGTCGCTTTTCAGAATAAGTGTTTGGGAAAAATGGACGAGGTCGCTAGTGAAGGGCGGACGGTATTATTCGTAAGTCATAATATGGCAGCCATACAATTACTTTGTCGTAGAGCTATTTTATTGGATAAAAGTCAAGTTGTTCAGGAAGGCTTAACTGAAAGTATAATAGATAAGTATATGTCATTTACAATATCACAATCAATAATACCCTTAAATGAGAGAACTGATCGGGGTGGAAACGGCATAATACGTTTAACTTCTATATCAATTATGAATCAAAATAGAGATTCAATAATAAAATGTAATGACTCTCTATTTATCAAAATTTCATTTTTTTCAGAGAAAATTTTATCTAATGTGGTCTTTTTAATTGGCATCTATGATAATTTAAATCGCCCTATTTTCTTTTTAGATAGTGAGAAAGCTGGTGGAGATACCTGGATCTCAACTGTTAAAGGCAGCGTTGTATGCAAAACTGGCGCTATTAATATTACACCGGGGCCATGTATTGTAAACGTTGCTGTTTTAGTAGGAGGAACCATGGCGGACCATGTTGGCACCGTTTCGATTATTCATGTGGAACCAAGTGACTTCTATGGGACTGGGAAACTTACCGACCGTGGAACTTCACTATGTCTACTATCTCAAGAGTGGCGAGTCGAGAAACAATGATCAAGCAACCACTACAGCGACATGAACTTAAATTTGAGCCAAGTTCTATAATTGATGGTGCAGGTCAATTATTTTGGTGGAACGATGAAGTGTACCGGGGTATTAGGCCTACGTCTGCTCAATTTTATCGGGATCTCTTTGAGCAGCGGAATATTGAAACCCTGTTTGAACGCTACCTTGTACCTGGGGAAATTAGTTCGTTAGAAGTGGATAGCTTCGATCTCGTGCTCCACCACTACCGAATACCCACTGTATCCTATTGTATGGAATGGAGTTCCGAAATGTTGCGAGATGCGGCGCTGTTACTATGCGATCTCTCGCGCGCTCTCTATGCAAAGGGATTGACTCTCAAAGATGCGCACCCATGGAATGTTTTGTTTGATATGGGGAAGCCAATATATGTTGATTGGGGCTCTATTATCCCTCTTAAACAAGGTCAGATGTGGCCTTATCGAGAGTTCCAGAGTTGGTTTATTTTGCCGCTGTATTTAATGGGTGCTGGTAAATCTCACTTAGCCAGAGCACTTATGCTTGATGTGAGGCACCCAATGAGTTTTAAGGACGTATTTTGCTTGTTATTGAGGCCGGGACTTGTCCGTAGATGGTTAAGTTACTGCTTGATATACAAACCGCAATTGATGAAACACACGGAGATTACTCCTCGATTCTTCGACTCCTTACGGCGCCTCATTGAGGAAATCCCAACAGCCAGTGAGACTACCGCCTGGTCCAACTACTATGGGCTTGACCGACGCTATTCATTTGATGCTCCAGAGGGATGGCCCGATAAAGTTCGTAATGTCGTGCACTGCATAAGATCGTTGCGGCCCAAAACCATGTTGGACTTAGGCTGCAATCGAGGTTGGATGTCTAAGTTGGCTGCACACCACGGAATTCATGTTATAGCTGCCGATCTAGATGAAATCAGTATTAATATCTTATATCAATTTGTTAAAGCAGAAAATTTATCTATTATCCCTTTAGTATTAGATTTTTGTGCACTGACACCTCCACATGGCTTGTTTCAATCATATGCCAGTGCCTCTACAAGGCTACGGTCGGAAATGGTTTTGGCTTTAGCTCTTACGCACCACCTTGTCTTTAAACAAAATCTCACATTCGATATAATTGCAAATCAACTATCGTGTTTGACACAAAAATGGCTTCTTGTTGAATTTGTCCCACCCGATGATGTGTATGTGAATGAGTGGATGAGTGATCAGTATAACTGGTATCACTTAGAGGGTTTTCATAGATCTTTGAGTAATCAATTTAAAAAAATTAAAATACTTGATTCAACCCCATCACCGCGCGTTTTACTATTGTGTGAAAAATAAAAGATGAATTGTAATTATTCTTGAATAATATTTCGAGATTTTGATCTACTCAAATTCTTTTGATCTTGATGGCGTAGAAATTAGGGAGGGACTATATAATACATTAATCAATGTGAGTCAACATAGTAATTTTAGTCTAATTCCCTTTAGTGAAACTTTGGATAATAATTTAGGATACTTTACGATTATGAATATAAAGGTATCTCACCTGTCCAGCCGCATTAATTCAATTTTCACGCCTCGGGTCTTACGCCACGCTACAGGATGCTGTTTCGGGGAACTCATCCAAGTTGTAGATCGACTATTTGTTTTCCTTTCCAAAGTTGAATCAGTTAAACGCCGTGAAACTAGCCAAGCAAGTCGTCTCAGTGATTTAGGCCTCGATCACCGGATGGGCCACCCTATCTATATTCGATAAAAGTCGAAGTATTTAAAGAATATAGACTTGTACCGCTTTTAGGCTTATTTTTCCATCACGGTGGCCGAAAGTGGTCCACGCCATGATCGAGGCCCCATCGTGCTGACCGAAACACCTTCGAACTACTTCTGGGACGGCGGCGAATGTTTAGGCGAATCCAGTCTGATCGTGTAGTACAGTACTCGAAGACAGCTATCTGGCGCCTTAAGATACTGCTAAGAGCAAAAAACAATGGATATGTTGAAAAGTAATACCTATGACTGACGATTCGCTGATATTCCCCCTAATCTATTGAAATCATTAGATAATGGTTTTTCAAAATTAGCAACAAGGCCATTTTAACCTATTGATTTTAAAAGGGGTTTCAAAAATGACCGAACCGAGAGTGATTGGGCGAACGGGCAGTACTAATATAGTTCATTGTCCTGGCCATTGTCGTATTTGTGGGTATGAGACGAATTATTCGTTCACTAGTGTCTCACTTCAAAAATATAAATTTGATGCAAATAATTGTGATAATTGCGGGTTTTTACAGATAAAGAATCCTCATTGGTTAAACGAGGCATATGAAGAAGCAATAGCAGTTTATGACACTGGATTAGTGGAACGAAATATATCCTTGGCTGCACGATTGAGAACATTATTGTTCTATATTTTCGGAAACACTGGCCGTTTTGTGGACTTCTCCGGAGGCACTGGTTTGTTTGTGCGATTGATGCGCGATTATGGCTATGATTTTTACTGGAGAGATCCATATTGTAAAAATATACATGCACGTGGATTTGAATTTGAGTTAGGGGGAAAATATAATGCTATAACTCTTTTTGAGACTTTAGAACACATTATAGATCCAATATTCTTTATGAATAGTGCTCTAGAGGATACCGATGCTGATGTAATATTCTTTACTACAGAACTTTTCTCTGATCCCCCACCTAAACCAGGAGAATGGTGGTATTATGCGTTCGATGCTGGACAACATATTTCATTTTATCAAGAAAAGACTCTAAATATAATTTCCAATCAGTTGAGTATGAAATATACATCATATGGTGCTATCCATGTTTTCTGTAAGGACCATGTGTATACAAGACTTAAACAATATCAAGGGTCTTCAATGATTAGGAGGTTTGCTCGCTACAGATCTGCACGAGTGTTGCAATCAAAAACCATGTCAGATCATCTTTTTTTACTTAAACAAGGTCGGTTGCCAGAGTGAACATCATTTTTGACCACCAGATTTTCTACACTCAGCGTTTCGGTGGCATTAGTCGTTATTTCTTTGAGTTGTCTGAAGGTCTTGTGCGCCAGCCTGATCTCAACGTTTCAGTGGTCGCACCGTTCCATGTTAATGAATACCTTCGTTATGGTAACAGGCTTTTAGTGAAGGGCCCTTATTTCGGAGGACAATTTCGAAGTGCTGGGCGAATTAGGCGTTGGGGACGAAAATTACTACTTCCGATGCAATATGCGCTAAAAAAAAACGCTGATATTGTTCATGAGACATATTATTCAATGAATCCGACAGGAAATGGTCGATTTCGTATTTTAACTGTCTATGACATGATCCACGAATTATTTGAAGATCAATTTCGCAGTGATCTGATTACATCCAGGGCTAAAGTGGCAGCAGTTAGCAGAGCGGATCATGTGATATGCATATCCGAATCAACCCGTCAAGATTTGATCCGCCTGCTAGGCGTCCCCCGCAGCAAAACCAGTGTTATTTACCTGGGGTACTCTTTAATTGGCTGCGATGCCAATAAGCCTGCCACAAGTTTATCCAATGGCAGGCCATACCTGCTTTATGTTGGAAACCGTGGCGGATACAAGAACTTTTCTAATTTTTGCCGTGCTTTTGCAAGCTCTATTGCCTTGAAAAATGTTTTTGACATCGTCGCTTTCGGAGGGGCGAGTTTCGATAGTAGTGAACAAGCATTATTAAGTGAGTTGAATTTGACCGGCCAATTACACCATGCGGTAGGCGGAGATGCACTTCTTGTATCCCATTACCGCGGCGCAGCGTTATTCGTGTTTCCATCATTATACGAAGGTTTTGGACTCCCCCCGCTTGAGGCAATGAGTTTTAATTGCCCAGTTGCCTGTAGCAACACCAGTTCTGTTTCGGAAATTGTTGGGGAGGCTGGGATTTATTTTAACCCACATTCAGCTGACTCTATGCGTGATGCAATGGAATGCGCGATGAATTCTAAAGAGTTATGTGCCCAATTAATAGATAAGGGCAAGGAGAGGCTAAAGATGTTTTCGTGGGATAGGTGTGTCAGTGAAACAGCTGATGTTTATCAATCAGTTGTCAGTGGCTTTTTATGAGTAAAACAGAGCTGGCACCGATGTTCGGAGATACCGGTGGCATGGCAGCAGATGAATGCCATTTTACCCACGGAGCCCCTCGCTCACTCGCTCACGGTACAGGCAAGTCGTTACCTAAAGTTGTATGAGACAGTGCTTAGCATCGCACCGCTCAGCGAGACAGTCAACGTCCCCCAAATCGCCTAGCAGTCTCAAATCTCGTATGTGTTCACAAGAGAGACTACTTCCGAAACTTGCTTGATGTGGTTCCGATTACAGCATTTACAGTTTTTGCGGCAACATTGAAGACTTCTCGCAGCAAGTTACGAGGTATCAGAAGGAAGAGGGCTCTAAACCTACACGAAGCCAGCTTCGGAGAATCCCACCCCAAGAGGGCTGAATTAAGATTATATAACAAGATTATAATATAAGGAAACGGCAATGTTCATGCCGCTTCGTATTGGAATGTACCCCAGGTTGCATAATATCTTTAACTTTCTTGCCGCACTCTGCATAAATCCTTTAAAGATCGAGATTTCAGGTTGATCTGTAAACTAAATCCTATGATGAATACTGATTTATATCCACGTATCACGATTGTTACTCCAAATCTTAATGGCGATAAATATATTGAAAAAACGATATGCTCAGTTCTTAGTCAACAATATCCCAATCTAGAATATATTGTTATTGATGGCGGAAGCAATGATAAGTCAATGGATATTATATGCAAATTTGAACGATATATAACATTCTTTGTTAGTGAACCAGATCGTGGACATGCACATGCCTTAAACAAGGGATTTTCTCGGGCAACTGGCGAGGTCATGGGTTGGATTAATTCCGATGACTTACTACTTGACAGATCTCTTTGGACAATTGCTGATGTATTTACGAAATTTTCTGATGTAGACTGGATAACTTCTGCCCGCCCCTCGGTGTGCGATGAGTCTGGGTGTATTACCGTGCTAAATTACGAAGGATTTTCGAAACGATTTTTCAAACGAGGCGGTTATTCTGGGCAAGCCTACTCGACGACGTGGATACAGCAGGAATCCACGTTCTGGCGCAGGTCTCTATGGAACCGAGCGGGTGGACAGCTTGATGAGGCTCTGAACTTTGGAATCGTTTTTTTCACTTTACCAAGCCTGCCTCTGTTGTCGTTCCACTCGGTTGTTTTCGCGTGCACGTTGGGCAAAGAAGCACAGCCCAATACGATCGCTATTGTGCCGAAGCACTTAGTTGTATCGACGGCAATAGCTCAAAGATATTACTTAGGCTAGCTAGGCTATGGTGTGCAGCTAAACTGCATAAATTGGTCGCATGGAGACGTATTATGTCACTTCTTTATGGCGATCGAATACTGAAATTATCGAAGACCAATGACGGCCGCTGGCACCGAGATCTAACCTGGACTGCGTGAAAGAAAAGGTATTTATCATGTTGAGCCTTGCCAAGCGACATTCTATCGGCCTCTCGACAACGCACTTGCGCAGGTTGACATTGTATTTGTCAAAGAAGAGGGATTCTTTCGAGTAAAACATAGTTTTGCAAGCGATGCACAACGTCGTGCGCAAGATCAATATTTTAAAGAGTTATACAAAAAAATGCGCAAACAATTTTGCCGATGATCTACATTTACACATATTAAAGGGATTGACGTCAATGCTTAATGTAGTTTTGAAAAGTCTGCGAAATATATGCTCTGATGGTGCCGTACTTGGTGTGCACACCTTCCCATCATTGGAACCGCTCTTTTTTTGGGGAGGGCGTATAATCGATCCTATGCCGATAATATGTACACTGTATCGCCGCAGTACGGAAACGTTTATACGAAGGCTTGACGCGGCTGGGCATCTTCATCGTACACTTCAAATCGAGGATATCGAGTTCGTTTTCAATATCTCGGACTTCACCGTTTCACCTTGGTTCTTTAACCACCGGCTATTCGAACCGTTAACCACTCATCTTGTGTTGGATTGCCTACGCCCGGGAATGACGTTTGTGGATGTCGGTGCGAACCGAGGCTATTTTTCTATCTTGGCTGCACGCCGCGTCACCGGAAGTGGGCAGGTATATTCTTTCGAGCCCAACCCGGCGGTGATGGCCGACTTTAAAACCCACGTGGCGCTTAACAACGTTGAAAACATCGTGCAGGGCAGCGACCTGGCAATCACTGACAGCGCGGGTCACGAGGTAGAGTTGTTTATCTCCACTTGCCCGACGAACAGTGGGCTGTCGTCATTAACCCCGTCGGAAGAAATGCTGGCGCAAGGTGCGCTTACCCCAGCAAACACAATCCGCGTGCGCACGGAGACGCTGGACCAGTGGTCAGAAGTAGTACGAATAGACAAACCCATTGATCTAATCAAAATTGACGTCGAAGAGGCTGAAGATTTAGTACTTCGCGGCATGACGCGTCTGCTGAAAGATGCGCCTCCCCACCGAATTGTTGTTGAGACGACACCCCACTCACCTGCCCACTGCAGCCTCTCCGAATATGGCTATCACTGGGCATTGTTGGATCAGGACGGCGACAAATTCAATATCCTCTTTACCCACCCCACTGCAGTCCAGGCCCAGGCATGATGCCCATCAGAACCCTGTTTGTGAATGCTGGCATTCTCGGACATCAATCCGTAGCACGATTGGTACGCGAGGCAGTACAGCATGATAACGCGCTGGAATCGCATCATCTCGATCTCAGTGCCCAGCTTTCGACCAGGGACCGTTTGATTCGGCGAGCCCTGTGTATGCGTCCGTTTGGCGCGATGCGGTTCCGCGGAACGAATCTCGACTTGGCTCGCTGGCGACATGAGTACCATGCCGGCTTATTAGCGGCCCGTCGCATTCGCGCCTTGGAAAAACTCGGCCTACATTTTGACGTCTTGCACTTCCATACTCAGCCCTGTGCCTATGCCAGTCTGAAACGGATGGGCCGAACACCCAGTATTGTGTCGATCGATGCCACTCAAGGGCTCGCGAGCCTGGAGGCGACTTCGCTGCTGGAGCGATGGACGTATCGACCCAATATGGTGCATGACGGTTTGGTGTTTCGGCAGGCGCGGGCTATTATCGCCACCTCCAAGTGGGCAGCAGATGACTTGGCCAGGTCGTATCCGACTTGTGCCGACAAACTCAATGTGATGCCGTATCCTATCAAACTCAATCGTTTTGACCCGAGCTGGATTTCCGAGCGCTACCAACGAGCCGAGGCATCGCCCAATATGCCAATGACTTTTTTGTTTATCGGCGGTGACTTCGTGCGCAAGGGGGGGCCTGAGTTGCTCTCCGCCTGGCGCCAAGGGCGCTTCTCTACCTCTGCGCGGCTGGTACTGGTGAGTGGCTATGATTTTTCCAAGATTGACTTGCCACCAGGGGTAACGGTACGAACCGGCATTTCGGCCTACACGAACGCATGGTACGACCTGTGGCGCGAGGCGGATGTGTTTATCATGCCAACCCATGGCGAGGCGTTCGGAATGGTGTTTCAAGAAGCGTCGGCCGCTGGTTTACCCAGCATTGGCACTCGCCTCAATGCCATACCTGAAATCGTCGACCATGGCATCTCTGGCTTGTTGATTGAACCTGGTCATGTCTATCAACTCGTCGTTGCCATGCGCACGCTTGCCGACTCGATCGCACTGCGAAGGCGGATGGGAAGGGCGGCCCGCGCTAAGATGGAGCGCCAGGCCCGGCCTGAAGACTATAGTCACAAGCTGTGTCAAATGATTCGAAAGGTGGCGAGCGGCCGCGATTGCCCGGGTGGCGGCCGTCTGCTCGCACCGAAATGGGGTAACAGTACATGAGCCATTTACGGATTTCACCGTCCGCAACGTGCCGACAAATTCCTGTCTTGGAAGCATGGGGACAGCGCCTTGGTCAGCACTTCCCTATGATTCCCATGCGGGCATGGCTGCGACATTGTTTCCACTATATCCTGAGCTGGCAGAGCCACGGCAACGGACTTGTTTGCCAGTTACCTGGAGGCGAACAAATCCGTATCTTGCCCGAATTCCGGCACATCTCGTGGAACCTTGATGAGTACACTGCTTTCAAAGCCCATTGTCCGCAAGGTGGTATCGCGTTGGACGTCGGCGCCAATTTGGGTTGCTACTCTCTCTTGTTCTCGCAGTGGACGGGACCGAGTGGTCGAGTCTATGCATTCGAGCCAGCCATGGACACCTTTCGCGGGCTCCAACAGCTTATCGAATTGAATGAAGCGCAAGATGTCGTCCATCCCGTGCAGCAAGCGATCAGTGATTCGTCGGGTGAGGTCGCCTTTCGCTCGACTGGCCTTCAGGGTGATAATCGTATCATTGGCGACCACGAGTCTGAGACCGATGATGTGATTCGCATCCCGACAGTTAGTATTGACGAGTTTTGTGCAGCACAAAAGATTCAACCCCATCTGATTAAAATCGATGTGGAGGGCTACGAACTGGGTGTTTTGAGAGGTGCCCAGGAAACGATTCGTGCTGGCCGCGAGCACTTGGCACTATTTGTCGAGATGCATCCCACAACCTGGCAGGTCCTCGGAATTCACCAGGACGATATCGTTGCCGAGCTGAATCGACAAAATCTACGGGCCGAACCATTGGCCCGGGCGGATGATCCTTGGTCGATCGAAGGCTGTTGCATGAGGCTGTTGCCAGATGCGTAAGCACCTGCGCATCCTCGTTGCCAATGACGGCATCGATGATCGTGGTGGGGTAAAAACCTATCTGTTATCCCTGTTTCGAGGCTTGTTGGAGCGTAGGCATGAGGTGGCGTTTTTGTCCTACAACCGGCAAACACCGAATGACTTGCCGCCAGAGTTTAAGGCTATTCCAAGATTTGGTGCGCTGGATGAAGGCGCATCGAAAGCCCTTGGACGGGCGCGTGCATGGGCGCCGCACGTCTGCTACTCCAACAACATGAGCGTGCTTGAACTCGAATCGCACCTGTTAGATCATTTTCGCGTGGTCAAATTCATGCATGGGTATTTCGGTACCTGCATCAGCAATCTCAAGATGCATCGCTTTCCAATCCCAAGTCCTTGCAGTCGCAAGCTGAGTCCCGCGTGCTTAGGTTTCTACTTCACCCGTCGCTGCGGCGAAATAAGTCTTCCAGCAATGCGCGACGGCTATCGTTGGTCACTACGCCAGCGGGAGTTGTTCGCGCGCTACGCCGCGCTGGTCGTTGCGAGTGACCATATGAAGCACGAATATATTCGCAATGGAGCCGAACCGAGTCGTGTCGTGGTCAACCCGCTTTTCACACCTTGCGAGGTGAACGAGGCAACCCAGAGTCCATCGGTCAAGTATGGCTCTGACGTCCTCTTTGTCGGCCGCATGACGCATCTAAAGGGGGGCGACATGTTGCTTAAAGCCGTTGCTGTGGCCGAGCGCAAACTCGGTCGCGGATTAACTCTCACCATGGCCGGTGACGGACCGCAGCGGCCGCAGTGGGAGCAAAGAGCCAGTCGGCTCGGTGTCAAGACGCGATTCGTGGGTTGGGTGAGCAGCGGCCAGCTTGAGCACCTGTATCGCGATGCGTCACTACTGGCGATTCCCAGTCTCTGGCCAGAGCCATTTGGTCTTATTGGTCTTGAAGCGGGCCGATTCGGTGTGCCAGCCGTTGCTTTCGACGTGGGTGGCATATCTCAGTGGTTGCATGACGGCGTAAACGGCGTCCTCGTGCGCGGCTCTCATCCCCACCATTACCAGGGCATGGGGCAGGTGCTTGCAGAGGTCTTGTCACAGCCGGAGCAGTTAGTGATTTTACGCCGTGGAGCCCGACAATTTGCTCTCCAAATGTCGGTCGACGCACATCTCGATCGGTTGGAGCACATCTTCTCGCATGTCTAATCGGGTGACATGGCATATTCTGACGGGAGAGTATCCGCCGCAGTGTGGTGGAGTGGGTGACTACACCCAACTTTTAGCACAAGCGTTGCTCGACCATGGCGAAAACGTCCACATCTGGTGCCCGCAATCCGCAATCGCCTATTCTAGGCAAGAGATATCGGACGACAAGGTTCGGGTGAGCCCCGTCGAAAATCTCTTTACTGCCGCAGGGCGGCGGCAATTTGAGAAGCACCTCGATCAGTGCCTCGGCCCCAAGATCATACTGCTTCAGTATGTCCCGAACGCATTGGGTGGGTGTGGTGTGAATTTGCCGTTTTGCTGCTGGCTGTTGCGCCGTTCGCGCCGTGGAGACGACGTTCGTGTCATGTTTCATGAACCCTACTTTTACTTCTCCTGGCAGAAACCCTGGCGCAATGCCCTCGCCGTGATACAACGCGCGATGGCATCCACACTGATCGCGGCCAGTAGCCTCATTTACGTCTCGACAACGGCCTGGAAGCCTTACCTACAACCGTATAATTTGCGAAGACATACACCCATCGTCTGGCTCCCCATTCCCAGTACAATTCCGGTGGTAAGCGACCCAGGTCGTGTCGCTGCCGTGAGACGTCAATTGCAAAGCCAGCCGGAATCTTTAGTGATTGGCCACTTCGGTACCTATAGTGACACGACGGCTCTCCAAGAGGTGCTGCTCGAACTCCTAAATCGTGACTCAAATGTGGTTGTCCAATTGCTAGGGCGCAACGGGGAACATTTCTCAGAGGCGCTTTGCGCGCTGCATCCCGCATGGCGGGAACGAGTGTGGGCATTCGGGTTTCTAGACCGGGAGCACTTGTCAATACACTTACAAGCCTGTGATTTTTTGATCCAGCCCTTTCGCGACGGCGCCACCAGCCGCCGCACCTCCCTGATGGCTGGCCTGGGCCATGGTGTCCCAACGCTGACCAACCGGGGCTTCCTATCGGAGTCAATGTGGCTAGATTCTGGTTTGTCATTGGCGTCGGAGGATGACGTCTCCAGCTTCGTTCCTCTGGCCGACGACTTGCTTCACAACGCGCAACGTCGTAGAGAAATCGGCGAGCTTGGTCAGCAGTTTTACAATGAACACTTTTCAATCGCGACCACAATTCGCAAGTTGTTGCCAGATGTCGTAGTTCAGCCATCACACACGAGCTTAGCACTACCCCCTGGCACTCTATCGTAAGTACTTCAAAAGTCCAATACACTATTTATTCTGAAGTCTCCTTCCATAAGCATTGCTTCGATAAATATATAGCGTGAGATAAGGCATTATTTCCCGTATTATCTGTTGTCTTTGTCAACGAAATTTAATATTACTAAAAACAGAAATCCTCAATAATATATATAGTTATATTGGTATTAACAGTGATAAGAAAAATTAAGTTTCGATTTCTATTAGATAGTTCCTATAATATACAATAAACTTATGATAAGAAAGAGATTAATATTTTAACTATAAATGCCAGTAGCATTCGCGATATCTTTTGGGGGAGTGTAACGACTAATGCATAACGATTCAATTTGTTTTGGGATCAACATCTATCCTGCAAGCGGAGAAGCAGCAAGGCGTCAAGACCGAGCCAACCAATCGCTTCTCGCTTTGCGCAGAGTTGAGTTGATCAACCTTCAATTCCGCAACCAATATGCGTTGCAGACACGCGAAGGATTTGACACGCTCTGTGTTCTCGAAAAAGATTCAACGACTGTTAGCGGACGACGCGGGACATGTAAACCCATCATTTCTGAGATTTTTGATGTCTTAGCAATGGAAGCGTTTAAACGGAAATGTCGATATTTTGCCTTTGCGAATTCAGATATTGAAGTCACTCAAGAGGCAGTGGATCTCGTCTTTAATGCGGTTTCAGAATGCTTTGTATTGTCACGTATGGATTATGACGCCGCCAGCGGACAAGATTTGGGAATGGGAATTCGGGGGGTCGATTGTTTTGTGATTGACACGCTGTGGTGGGGCAAGAATCGACGACGATTTCGCGGCTATATTCACGGCGACGTGTGCTGGGACAACACATACGCCTCAATCTTGATGTGTCACTCGGATTGCATCTTACTAAATCGTGCTCCTCTGATTCGCCACCAGCGTCACACAGGTGGGTGGGTCGATAGCCCATTTGCGACGTTCAATGGCTACTTGGCTACATTGGACGCGCGATATTTCTCACTGTGGTGCGGATATATATATCAGTTAGAGAAACTCCGTAGTAGACAAGCAATGGAGAAAGATGAGCTTGAACTACAACGACGCGCTTTCCAATGGACCTCGACACCATGGCAGCAATTGAAGCAAGCCGCTCGTTCTGGTCGAGCACATTGGCGTCATTATTGCCATCGAGTGGGATTAAAGAAATACGTATGAAAGTCTTGACACACTTTCTCTTCATATGATGGTCTGAGTCGGGATTGGTCTGCCTGGAAGGGCTTAATAGCTTTACACGGGATTGTGGCACTGCATGACAGCCGGTCAGCCTTCAACCGGAATATTGATGATGCGGGTAGCGTGCTTTTTACACAAAATGTGATCTTGCAAGATCCCCTCTTTGAAATTGTAGAGAAAATCGACACGCTAACCGTTTTACGACGCTGCGGATAGGAACAAAAAAGTGATGCAAGGGAAGGATCAAATCTTCAACCTGTTTATCCGCTCTATGTCCTAATTTCAGCAAACCTGAAACAGCTTGTTAGACCTCCGCGGAGATCCCGATGAAGATTCTTCTTGTCGGTGACTATCCCAATGACACTTGGCTCGGTTCTGCCAAGGTGCCGCACAAGCTCTCAGAGGAATTCCGGGCGCTTGGTCACCACTGCGACCTGCTGTTCGCCGAAGACTTGGGGGATTGGCCTACACGCATGCATGCTCGGCAATTCGTTGGTCCCCTGCTGGCGGAGCGGGCCATTGCGCGGGCGTGGAGACAGAATGGCCCGTACGACATCGTCGATATCGCAAGTGGTGAAGGCGTCGTCTTCGGGCTCAAACGTCGATTCGGTTTCTACCAAAACTGTGCGTTTATCAGCCGTTCACATGGCATTGAGCATCTGAATTATCAACGAATGCTGGACGATCATCGCTGTGGCTTGCTTCATAAACCCTGGTCGCGTCGTATCTGGTATCCGCTGATACGCCTCAACCAGGTAGCACTATCGGGGCGGACTGCCGATCGCCTCTTGCTATTGAATACAGTAGACCGCGACTTTGTGCTCCAAAATGGCTGGAAGAAAGAAAACGACATCGCGGTGATTGGGCATGGCGTGTCAAGTCGATTCATTGAAGACGCTCCGCCAGGCGATGCAGCCCGAGGCGGTGGAATCCTGTTTTGCGGTACATGGACCGGAATGAAAGGGGTGGACTATCTAGCTCCAGCATTTACATCACTTATTGATCGTGGATTCCAAACCAACCTGACGATTCTAGGCGGGGCGGTTCCAGAAGCAACTATTCGTTCGGCGTTTCCACCTCACGTGCATCGATTCCTGACGATCATTGATCGCGTTCCAGAAGATCAGGTGATCTCCAACTATCGTTGTCATGATGTCCTTGCCTTTAGCTCAACCTACGAAGGTTTTGGCATGGTACTGCTGGAAGCCATGAGTCAGCGCTTGCCAGTGGTGGCAACGCCCGTAGGTTGTGGGAGAACGCTGGTGCGCGACGGTGAAACCGGACTGCTGGTGCCACCCCGAGATTCCGAAGCGTTGGCTGACGCTCTCGGTCATGTTCTCACGAATGAGAAGCTGAGCCGCCAGTTGGCAAGTAACGGGTTCCACGCGGTGCAGAATTTAGACTGGGCGAAGATAACCCAACAGACACTTGAGCTATATAACTCGGCTCGACAAGGAAGTTCTCTGCAACCGATGGGTACTGATGCCCAGAAGGCAATCGATACACAACTCTTGCAAAAAAACTGCAATCATAAAAATATCTAATACAATGGAAAATGTTTACCTAACAGTTGGGATTACCACACGAAATAGATCTCATGCACTTTTCCAATGTGTCAAGTCAGTCCTGGAAAAGTTAGGAGATTTAGCTAGCGAGATCCTAATTGTTGACGACACCTCCGATGTTCCAGCTATCCAACAACTTGAAGAACAATTTATTTCTGCTATACCGGGTCATCTCCGTGTTATCCGGCAGACCGACTGTGAAGGTTATATCGTTGCGCGAAATCGCATCGCCAGAGAGGCCAAACATGCGCTGATTCTGTTTCTAGACGACGATACCGTCATTTTGGATCGACATGCGGTCGAAACCGCCGTACAAACCCTAACTGGTGACGATCAACTTGTCACGATTGCGTTTGCCCAGGCACAAGCGAACGGAGAGCCATGGCCACCTGAGATGCAACCCTCGACAGTCGACTATCCGTGTTACGTGCCATCTTACATTGGGTTTGCGCATTTGATGCGCCGCAGCGTCTTCAATTCGTTTGGCGGTTATAAGGAATTGTTTCATTTCTATGGAGAAGAAAAAGAGTTCTGTCTACGTGCATTGGACAATGGATACTATGTGGTGTATCAGCCCAATGCTCGGATCGCACATATTCCTGATCCGTCTGGACGAGATACAATTCGATATGTTCGACAGTACACTCGCAATGATTGTTTTAACGCCATTTATAACCATCCCTGGCTACTTGTAGTCGCGAGGCTCATACCGAGACTCGTCTTGTACCGGCGTATCTGTAATCGCCACGTTCAGGTAGATGATCCAACGGGTCGTCAATGGCTCTGTTCACAGATCTATACGCATCTCCGTACGTTGCTTGCGAATCGAAAACCCGTCAGCCTGCGAACACTCCTGATGTGGCGTCGGCTACGTCTCAATCCTCCACCCTATCGACCGTCAACCTCAGCTATCGCCGAAAACAGGACAAATCAAGCTGGTAATGATCTTTCAGCATCGTAATGGGACTTAGATACATGCTTCTGCGTCAAGCCCTTAAGGCGTTGTCAACGATAAAGTCCGGGGGCATTTATCCGCTGTGGCTTGCCCGAACAGCTATCAGACGGTTTGAGGCACTACAGCGCACTTGCGAACTTGCGTTGGCTGTAAAATTGGTAAGCTCGATCAAACCACGTGTGATCGTAGAAATTGGCAGTTTTAAGGGAGGTACGCTTTTTTGTTGGTCACGCGTTGCAGACCCCAATGCATTTTTGATCGCCGTGGATCTACCAAACAGCAATCAAATGACCAAATATGGCTACATGACTACGACGTTAGATATATAGACGTTCAGAAAAAGATTCGTGAGCCTTCGTCGGGACAAGATGGACTGGACAAATGATGAGAGATACGGCAATCCTAGCGGAAATCATAAAAATAGGTTTCTATCCGCAGGAGGTATCTCTCATGTCCTTTACCTTACAGCTCAGCTCCTTCACCCGCAAGCAGCTCTACCGTCGACTCAAGGAGGCCTACGCCATTGGCTCTCTGAAATTAGTCAAACGTATCCATGCCCTTCTTGGCCTGGCTCAGGGCCAAAGCGTCCGAGAAGTTGCTGAGATGTTGGCTCTCGGCGACCAAACTGTCCGCGATTATCGCAACCAGTTCCTTTTCAAGGGGGTGGCGAGTTTGGTTTACCAATCCCCTCCAGGGCGACCCAGCAAACTCACCAAAACGCAACGCCAACAGCTCGCCGAGTGGATTAAAGCGAGCCCACAAGGGCCTCGATTCCGGGTAGAGCCGCAGGTTACCCGAACGGCTCCCCCACAGACCCGGACGAGCGCAATTAACGCACCCGGTTCCTCAGGTCACGGTTTCGC
>Ga0214472_10001401_pt1 | contig 27294 bp, 23 predicted proteins | sample RVTome_6_FD_207662 | JGI IMG/M metagenome (GOLD analysis project Ga0214472, IMG submission 207662) | Soil microbial communities from uranium-contaminated site in the Upper Colorado River Basin, Wyoming, United States - RVT140D175 | ecosystem: Environmental > Terrestrial > Soil > Contaminated >...
ATCATCGCACCAAGAGCACCGACCGCGGCGGATTCCGTGGGGGTTGCAATGCCGACGAATATCGATCCGAGCACCAGCACGATCAGGGTCAGCGGCGGTATAATTGCCTTTAATGCCTTGAGGATCGAACCCTTTCTATCTTCTTCGGCAACGATGATTTCGGGGGCGACTTTCTTGTCGATCAGGGCAATAATCACAATATAGAGGATGTAACAACCGACGAGCATCAGCCCTGGTCCCAGAGCAGCCTTGAAAAGGTCGCCCACCGGCAGCTGGAAAACATCGCCGAGAATAATGAGGACAATCGACGGCGGGATGATCTGGCCCAGGGTGCCGGCGGCGCAGATGGTGCCGGTAGCGAGTCTTTTCGAATAACCGTATTTCAGCATGACCGGCAGCGAGATAACGCCCATGGCCACTACCGAGGCCCCGACCACTCCGGTTGAGGCGGCCAATAGGGTCCCGACCAGTACGGTACTTATGGCCAGACCGCCGCGCACTTTGCCGAACAGTATTCCCATCGACTCCAGTAAACGTTCCGCCAGTGCCGATTTCTGCAGGATAATGCCCATAAGGATGAAAAGCGGTACGGCCATGAGGATGGTGTTGTTCATGATCGAGTAGATCCTGAACGGCATCATCGAAAACATACTAAAAAACTCTTCGGCAACGAGGACAAAATCCAGATTCGGCGATAATTCGACAAATGCGGCAATCACACCGAAAAAAAGCGCTACCGCACCGAAGGTGAAGGCTACAGGATACCCGACTACCAGGAGTACCAGCGCAGCAAAAAACATTATAATTCCTGTCATTTCGTACTCCTGATCTGGTAAATATTTCTGCACACATAGCCGGCCGCGCTCACCAGAAGAAACAGAAAGGACAGCGGAATCATGCCTTTTATTATCCATCGATAAGGCAAGCCGCCCGGATCTTCGGAAATTTCATTGATCATATAGGCGTCGTTTACAAAATGGAACGAGCCAAACAGGATAAGCAGTGAAAGGGGCACCAAAAACAGGAGAGTCCCGCAGATATTGATGATTGCTTTGGTTTTTAATTTCATCCGGTCGTAGAGAAAATCAACACGGACATGTGCCTCGTGCTGTAACGCCACGCCGACACCGTAGAGGATGATGATAGAGAACAGATGCCATTCCATCTCCTGCATACCAACCGAACTGGCATGAAAAAGATAACGCATCATGACGTCGAAGGTGACATTCAGGACCATCAACAGCAAAACAACGGCCAGAATTTTTCCCACTCCATTTACCAGAACGCTGATTATTTTGTCTATCTTTTGAAGCATGTAATTATTTCACTTTAATAATGAGGAGTATTTCATTACAACTCGTTGATTTCTGAAAAAGAAGATACTGCTATGGTAGTCCTGTGGTCAAGTTGATTTTGAAAACAACAAGCCGCCAACATTGCCGTTCGTTGCAGGCAACGAAACGGCAATGATATGACCCTGTTGGCTTGCAGCTCATGCAGGATTATAATTCCTGCAACATCTTGATATAATTAAATTCGGAGATATCGGTCCAGGCGCGGGCTTTCTTGGTATAGGCCCGCTGTGACTCAAGAACTTCCTTAAAGCTGGGATCCTGGGCGGCGTACTCTTCCATCAGTCCATCGGAGGCCTTTTTCATGGCCAGCATGACTTCTTTCGGAAAAGTCATAACTTTGATATTGGGGAATTCGGTCTTCATCTGGTCCCAGGCATCGACGCTGCCGGCAAAGTTATCGATGAACATGTCGGCGGTTACCGCCTTCATCGCCGTTACCAGCATGGTTTTGTACTCTTGCGGGAGTTTATCGTAGGCTTTTTTGTTAATGAGGAACTGCAGCTCAGTGGCAGGTTCATGCCAGCCGGTGTAATAGTAAGGCGCTATTTTGTGAAAACCCATCTTAATGTCCATGGCAGGACCGACCCATTCCAGGGCGTCGATGGTGCCGCGGTCAAGGGAGGTGTAAAGTTCGCCTGGGGCAATGTTGGTAACATTGACACCAAGTTTGGCAAATACTTCACCGGCAATTCCCGGAATGCGCATTTTCAGGCCCTTCAGGTCGTCCACCGACTTGATTTCTTTCTGAAACCAACCGCCCATCTGTACTCCTGTATTGCCGCCGGGAAAACTCATAACACCGAATTTGTCATAGGTTTTCTCCATCAATTCCATGCCGCCGCCATGATAAAACCAGCCATACTGTTCATCGGCATTCATGCCAAAGGGAACGGTACAGAAAAAGACGGTAGTGATGTCCTTGCCTTTCCAATAGTAGGAAGCGGAATGCCCCATTTCATATTGGCCGCCTTTGGTCATGTCAAGAATACCAAGGGCAGCCTTATGTTTTTCCGCTCCTTCGACTCGGATGGTAAAATTACCGCCGCTCATTTCCTCAATCATCTTGGCCAGATTAATTGGTGCTGTTGCGAACGGAGTGAGGGTTGACGACCAGGACATGGCCAATTTCCAACGCACTTTTTCCGCCGCCATGGCTGGAAAAGCGAACAGGACAAGGGCTACTATTGCGATTGAGATACGGAACGCCACTTTCATTGATTCCTCCTTTGTTGAATTGCTGGTACCCTCCCTTCTGAGAGTATTTGTTTACTATCGGATACAAGGACAAAAAGAAACACCGAAGCAGGCAAGTGGTCAGATTATTATTTAACCGGCTTTGTGAGCTAAAAATCCGGTTAATTAACCCGGAATCTGGAATTTGTTGAAAAACCAGCACCTCCGCACCAGCTCGTATATCTCCTTCAGCAGTTTTCGCACGAATAGCATGTACTGGGTTGATGTTTAAAAATGTCGTGCATACCAGTATTTATCAATACAACTTCTTAGCCGTTGCAATTTCTTTCTGTTCTTGCAGTAGAGCAGAGATGCGCCAATCATTTAAAATTACAGAACAGTTATGTCATTTATATCTATCGTCTGTGTCAGGGAGAACAGGTCATGAGCAAACCACGCTATTATCTATTGATGATGGTCTCCTATCTTGCCCTCGTCGCCGGAGTATGCGCCCTTCTCTATGTTCCGCTACGCGGAGCTTTTCTTGCTAACTGGGGTTTCAACATGGTCATTTTCGGGGCCCTGGCCATCGGAATTTTTCTTAACTTTCGACGAGTTGTCGTTCTCCGGGCTGAAATAAGCTGGATTGAAATCTTTCGAACCGGTTCCTCGGGTCTTTCGGTTGCGGAAAGCCCCCAGCTGCTGAGGCCGCTGGCAAAACACCTTGAAGGCATGCATCGTGATCGCTTCAGCCTTTCGGCTTTGTCCCTGCAGACCGTTCTCGATGGAATTCGAGGACGGATGGATGAGTCCAGGGAGATTTCCAGGTATGTGATCAGCCTGCTGGTCTTTCTCGGGCTGCTCGGTACTTTCTGGGGGCTGCTTGGCACCATCGGCGCTGTAAGCTCGGTTATCGGCGCCCTGGAAGTTGGGGATCGAGATTTCAACCTGATGTTCCAATCCATGAAGGCCGGGTTACAGGAACCACTGCAGGGTATGGGGACTGCCTTCAGTTCCTCTCTTTTTGGTTTGGGCGGTTCCCTGGTCCTTGGGTTTCTCGACATCCAGGCCAACCATGCTCAGAACCGCTTCTTCAATGAGCTTGAAGAGTGGCTTTCAGGCGTGACCGAGCTGGTCGACCGAAAAACGAAGGTAAAGCTTGAAGATAAGGGGCTTCTGGTTCCTGCCGGACCCGATCAGACGCAATTGGATGTTCTCATCAGTGAACTGCGCCGGACAAACAATCATCTTGAAGCAAAGTTCAAAGAGCATCTAAACCCTTCCGATGTCCCCGGTCCGGATGATCGTCAGTAGGAGAAAACATGGCATCCAGAGATCGTTTCCAACAATCATCAAGCATATGGCCAGGCTATGTCGATGCCTTGTCAGCTTTGCTGATGGTCGTCATTTTTGTCCTGCTTATATTCACTTTTTCTCAATTTATCCTCAGCTATATTCTGTCCGGTCAAAACCGGGAATTGGAATCACTTCATGCGCAGATTGCCGAAATTACAGAATTGCTGGGACTTGAGCGAAACAGAAATGAAGAAATGGGGCAACAGATTGCCACTCTTTCAACCCAGATTGAGATGCTGACTCTCGATCGAACCAGGCTCCAGGGACAAGTCGCGGAACTAACTTCACAGAACGTTGCGGAGAAAGAAGAAAGAGAGCGGCAGCTGCAAACCTTTGCCAGCCTGCAACAGGACATCAACGCCTTACAAACCCTGCGTCGGGAACTTGAGGACAAAATAGCCAAAACAGTGGCCGAACTGGATCGGGAACAACAATTGACCATGTCGCTCCGGGATCGGAGCAAAGCGCTTCAGGCGCGTTTGGCCGACGAGCAGGAGAAAACCCTGCTTGCCCAGGAAAATCTTGAAGAGAGCAATATCCGAATCCAGGCACTCTCCGCACTGATTGGTGAACAACAGGAAAGTCTTGACAAGGAACAGCGTCTTACCGCCGACGCCAGGGCCGAGGTTGCATTGCTCAAAACCCAGCTGTCGGAACTGCGCAGTCAATTAAGTGAAATAAATAAAGCTTTAAACATTGCCGAAGCTAAACGAACCGAGCAAGAGGAAGAAATCCGTAATCTCGGTGAACGTCTCAATATCGAGTTGTCCAGACGGGTAAACGAACTTGAACGATACCGCTCAGATTTTTTCGGTAGACTGCGGGAGATTATCGGCGATAATCCGGTCATCCGAATTGAAGGTGATCGTTTTCTCCTGCAGTCGGAACTGCTTTTTGCATCCGGAACAGCCGAACTGGGGGAACAGGGACAAAAACAGCTGCAACAGGTAGCGAAGGTATTGTTTGAGCTGATCCCCTCCATCCCCGACGACCTGCAGTGGATTCTGCGGGTGGACGGACATACCGACCGGTTACCGATTCGTTCGTCAAGATTTTCTTCCAACTGGGAACTTTCTATGGCCAGGGCCGTCTCAGTTGTCAAGTATCTCGCCGAACAGGGAATTCCCGAGGAACGGATGGCTCCTGCCGGGTTCAGCAAATTTCACCCCATAGATCCGGGTGATAGTGAGGAAGCGTATCGCAAGAACCGCCGTATCGAAATTAAGCTCACTTCGCGCTGACCTAGTGGTCCCGTTTCCACTGCGCCAATGCATCTAAGAAGATTTTGGGAATTACAGTGATCTTTTCAGCCGCATAGTCATACATAACTACCCCTATCTCAGCCAGGGCGATGGTATCATGACCTCTTTCGATTTTGTAAAAAATGCGGAAACCATTTTTGCCTATTTCACCAATATCCAGATGAATAATGATCTCGTCGCCCAAATATCCTTGTTTTTTATAATTAACCGCCAGATCGGCAATGATAATTCCTGTTTTATGATCACCTAAATCCAGTTCGGAACAACCGACTTTATTGAACATATCGATTCGAGCTTCGTGGATCAGGCCAACCACTGCATCATTGCTCAAGTGATTGCCATAGTTTATGTCCCGAATCTTCAGAACGGTGCAGTAGTGAAAGGAATAGAACGGTTGCTCTATGAGTTTAATTTTCGGCATTTTTTAGGATTGACAAGATGAGTTAATACTTTTTATTAACAAAAAATCCTGCGAAAAATAAGACTTAGAATTATTCCTCAGTGCGTTTTCAGATGTAGAATATAGTCATGGATCGTATTTCCTTGACTTTGAGACGAGAGGTTAAATCTGACGCTGCACCTTCTGAGATAGGGCGTAGTGGAGTAATCATTGTTCGAAGGGTGCAGCTCTTTTTCATTTAATTCCGCATCGGAAACAATCTGAACAGGAATATCAGTTGATCCAGCATGTTCGGGGAAGAAAGTCAAAACGGCATCATTTAACAAATGACTTTCATCAGGCTGACAATTGTAGCAAAAAGACAATCCGGATTCGCTGACGTCAAGAAGACAATAGGAAATAATATTCCCGGGTGCCAGCATCACCGCACTACTGTCCCTGGTACGATAACGAGGACATGATCTTTTTTCATGGATTATTTTTCTGTTCATCATGGCTGTACTCCTCCACATACGGAATATTTTACAACAGAACCGAACAGTACTACTTTTTTTTGTTAAATTAAATAATGATGGCGTCGTAAAAACTTCATCTGCGTCGTTGCTACAAAATTTCTATCATTACGACGTACTCTAGTAAGCCGAAATAATAGAAATTTTGCGCGCCTCGCATATGAAGTTTTTTACTTAGCCATCCGAAATTTTAGGTTTTTACGAGTTTATCAATAATGATATGTTCATAAAAACCTGAACTCTTCGGTTTACGTCATTCCGGCGAAAGCCGGAATCCAATGTTTTCAGGTAGATCTAGATTCCGGATCAAGCCCGGAATGACGTTGCTTCGGACAAGCGATTCTCAATCCGGGCAATCGTCATTGGTGCAGAACCTTCAAATTGATTTTTCACATAAACAAAGGTCTCTATCCCCCGGCGCTCCATGTCCTCCAACATCCCTGCCAGTGATTCAATATCACTATCTTTTGGTGAGACTATCATGCTCCATTTCTTTCCGGTCCGTACTTCAACTTCTTTTTGGTCCGATCCATGCAGTCGAATCACTGCCAGATTTTTTATCTGTTCACGGTGTTTGTTGTATAGCTCGAAAATCGATGGCATGTAATGTCCCTGCAGAAAAACATGGTGCAATTTCCTCTCATTGAGAAACTCAAAATAATCTTCATCAAGATAATTGGGGTTTTTTATCTCAACACAATATTTATAACTACCAGGTAATTGCTCGGCAAATTCTCCGAATTGATCGATAAACTGCTGCAATTTCCCAGGCATCTTCTGCTTATTAAGGTACTCAAACTGAAAGATGAGCGGACCGATATTTCTGGATAGAGGAGCTAATCTCTCCAGGAATTTCTGCATGAGATGGATGGATAGAAAATAGGGATTTGGTATGAGAGGATCACTTTTCTTCTTTTTGTAATGATGGGTCAGGGTAATACTATTGGGAACCTTGATGCCAAAGGTAAAATCACCCGGAACCGATCCGGCATATTCTTCTACCACGGGTGATTTCGGTAATGCCGCCTTATCTCCGCTGAATAATGACCAAAACCATTGGTCCACCTCGACTGTACGATAGTGTCGACTGTACTCCCGAAGGTGATTGAATGGCTTGCTTTCGGGATAGACGATTCCCTGCCAGGAATCATACTTCCATGAAATTGTGCCAATGTGAAGTTTGTCCTTTTCCATATGATGTAAAATAAGACAGAAGTATCATATTTCAAATACTGCCTTTCTCCATCCTCAACACTCTCCAGATAAACGGAAAAATATATCTTTTCCGTTTATCTGGAGCTTGCTTCCTACAATCGGTTCAAATCCTGAATTGCATCTACTATCAGCCCGGTTCCTACAGCAATCAGCAGTATATCGGATGCTACGCGTACGAAACGATGTCCTGAAGGCGGTGTTCCCAGTTGAATCACAATTGACGGAGGAAGATCATGAAAAATAACGTCCCGTGGAATTCGATGTCCCACCTGCCATTTCTTGGCTTGACCGGGAGGCATGCAGCCGTTGTTCTTCTTAGCCAGTCCCGGCGGACAATGGCCTGATTGATATTGTTCAGTATAATAGCGATTAATAACTTGTCGGTGTTGATCGCCAAAATAGACACTCACATTGACATCGGACCGATGCTGGTTCTCTGAAGACCCGTGATTATCCTGATACCTGTCGTCGTTCTTTTTTTGCCCGTGTTTTTGTCCTTTATCCTTGCCGCCGGCCCACGATGGCTTATCAGCCAGGACAGGGCTGGTAATGCTGAGTGTCAAAGCAACGACGCCAATCAGGATACTGCTCTTCTGCATGGTAATCTTCTTCATATGTCTCCACTATATAATCATAATTTGCCCATTGCCTCAATTGGCCAGGGGAGCGAATTTCTGGTATTTAAAGTTTAAAAGGAATAAAAAATATCAAAACCCGCATTCATATTATATCAAAAATTTACAGTAACTGCGAGGTGGATATTGTCGTTGCCCCGGTAAACGGAAAGGCACTGAAAAAGCATAGGATTTTCCATTCCCGGGCGAAATGAAAAGGCAGATGCAAATCTATATGGTCGATGTATCGCCAAAACATCACTTGACATCCTCCCTGTTACTACCCACTATCACATTGTGGTCCCAAATAAACACGAGTGATATAACGTATACCTTAGTATGTCGGCTTTGAGGATCGCAGGGTCGACAATGACATTGTGATGTTTCATGAGTGAAAAAACAAACTCTGAAATATCTGAAAATGTCCTCTGGTTCGAAAACAACGGTATCAAATCACGAGATCTGGAGGCTTTTCTTCAAGCTACCGGTACAAGCCTGCAGCCTGTTCCGCTTAAATCAAAAATTCCGTCGGGACCAGGCCTGTTTCTCTTTAAATCGGTAACCGATGAGTTGTGTGATGCACTGCGTAATCTCAGTCGATATTGCACAAGAATTCTTGCTGTCACGTTTGGAGAAAAGCCGCTTGATGGACCGGATTGCTGGCGGCTGTTGAGCACTGGTGCTTCGGATGTAGTTGTATGGTCTGACGATGTTGGCCTGGAAACGATACAATCCAGGCTTGAACGATGGCAGGAAATAGATCGTATTGTCTTCTCCAGCCAGGTGTCGAATTATGCCATAGGTACAAGTAAGATTTGGCTGACCGTTCTTCGGGATATCGTCGAACTGGCGTGTTTCACGGATTCTTCAGTTCTGATAATGGGCGAGACAGGAACGGGTAAGGAATTGGTTTCAAATCTTATCCACACCCTTGATCGCCGTAAATCCAGGGGTCAACTTATCGTTCTGGACTGCACAACTATAGCTCAGGAGCTTTCCGGCAGCGAATTTTTCGGCCATGAACGAGGTGCTTTTACTAATGCAGTCACCTCAAGAGACGGAGCTTTCGCTCTTGCCGATGGCGGGACATTATTTTTGGACGAGGTGGGCGAGCTCCCTTTCAGACTCCAGAAAGAGCTTCTCCGCGTTATACAGGAACATACCTACAAAAAGGTTGGAAGCAACACCTGGCTCTCAACCAGATTCCGGCTGATCTGCGCCACCAATCGCGACTTAACCAAAACAACAGGTCAGAGTTTTTTCCGCCGTGATCTGTATCATCGCCTTGCAACCTGGATCATTCGTTTACCTGCTCTTCGTGATCGAAGAGCGGATATATTATCGCTGGGCCGGCACTTCCTTAAAGAGGTTTTCCACGAGAATGGAGTTCCAGAGCTGGACCCGGCTGTACGCGATTACCTGACTAGCAAGGATTATCCTGGAAATGTGAGGGATCTTAAAAACCTCATTTTAAGAATTGGCCATAGACATGTTGGCTCAGGCCCCATAACTGTAGGCGATATTCCAACAGCGGACCGGCCTCCTCCGGGGCAGTTTTCAAAAGGCTGGCGCGACGATAATTTTATTGAATCAATCAGACGGGCTCTTGCCGGCGGTGCAAATCTCGAGGCCTTAAAAAGCGCCGCAGCTGAAACTGCCTATGAAATAGCCCTGAAGGAAGAAGCCGGAGATGCAAAAAGAGCGGCAATCCGTCTCGGAGTATCTTTAAGAGCAGTGCAGGCAAAACGTGCAGTGCAAAAAAGAGTGACGCCTGATTGATAAGGAAAAATGGATTCCGGGTTGAGCCAGAAATGACACGCCCATCGCGGAATGAAACAATCAACACTAGACGACCAGATGACCGTACGCGGGTGCAATTTCGACCCACCTCAAACGAACCTTTACAAATGCCATGCCAAGCCTGCGCACTGCCTGACATCAGCCGCATACACTGGCAGCGCATTAATGCTGGGGAAACGAACAAACTCTGTCAACTCGTTTACGAAGCAAGGCAGACTTGAGTAACATTAAAGAGGCTGGATATAAATTGTGGCGAAACTATGTCCTCTTGGTGATTTGCCTTTGGCTGAGGCTTGTGCCCTAACATCCTTGGTGAAACTGGGATTAAAGGAGATTCGCCCATTGGGAAACCATTTCCTCTCACTTGCTGGAGCCGATGTCCAGAATCTCTTGTTATATGGCGCATCGTTTATTTTTCTGGCACATGTCACGGCACCCTTGCATATTTCCTTGCTATACGCTTTTGCAGCTATGCCGAAGAGTGTATCACCACTTTTTATCTTGTAGAATCGATCTGGTGTCGGCGTAGACGCTATTGAGCAGCTTCTATCGTGTTCCAACTCGGATTCAGTCAGGTTCAAACGTGGCTGCTCACATGAGTCGCCCCCTTTACAAACCATGTGAGCAAGCGCCTGGATTACAAGATCGAAGTCCGCCTTGAACTGCTTGACAGTCAGCGTGAGAATACTGTCGCGGGTAGCCTCACGCAAATGGATTAGGCACTTGCCTTCCTTCGATTTGGTCACCATGAGGACGGTATAGGTATGGTGCCTCATGGCTTTTTTAGGTCTATTTTTACTGGTCGCGATAGTGGCCAGCTTGGGCGCGTCCTTAAGAACCTTGCACAGTTGCCCATCGTTTAGTTTCTTTTTATCTTCTTCATTTATATCTTCTTCATCGTTGAAGCTGATATTGAAAAACTCACTTTTAAAGAGGTCGAGCTTGAGGCAAGGGCCAACCAGATCGAGCATGACAACGTCAACATCCACATTGTCTTCCATCATTTCATACGCCCAACCGATTCTATGCAGGAGATAGGCTTTTTCGATAAGGGGCACCCACTCGGTTCGGTCCATTGAAAATCCATATACTAGCTGGCCGTTCCTGAAATAGAGCAGATCGGAGACACACTTCTCGTCACCATCGCTGAATTGTATTCTGAATAACCGGTGGGGTTTAACCTTCTTAGGCGGACCGTTAAGAATAAGATTTCCTGTTCTATCCTTCGTGACCACCGTCGAAACTGGTTTGCCGCGAACCTCCTGGATTATGTGGCTGATTTGCTTGGGGCAAACATGGACTAGTGCGGAAAGGACTGCCGGTAACGGACAATTCCCTAAGTTCTGTTGATGCACGAGTGAGGCATCGGACTTCGTGGGAAGAAGTCCTTTACTCTTCTCTCCGCCAATGCGCCGCATCTCGGTACTTTTCTCAGAGTAAGGTTCGATGACCTGTTTACACTGCGTGTCAGTAAGTTTTCCCTCCCTGAGCGACTGCTGTACCCAGCGAATGTAATCGCGGCTGTTACGTTTGATCTCGCTTTCCAAAGTTTCAACTTTCAACTTATCGTCAAACATCTCAAATTCGTCCAGTTCCGGGTACAGTTCAAATAACTCTTCGTCAGAAAAATATTGGTTTTTCATGATTATTCTCCTGGGTGGAACTCCGTCGGCTAACGGTCTGTTCAGGGGCTTGACGCCCCCACTTTAATAACGGCAAAGTAGCCTGGTGCACTGATCCGGCCGTTGCCGTCAATACTCACCGGCGTTATCTTAACCGAATCGCTGACGTTTCCGCCAATGGTCAAAAGCCGGCCGGGCTGTACCTCCGTCACAATATCACAATGCGTCTGCATGCCCTCACGGATATTGTCATAGGTAGCCCCACTGCCGGCCCGGCTTTTGCAAACCAGGTCGCCCGGCTGCGAGGCGGCTTCGCTGATGCGATAAGCCTTAAAGGGATTCTGGTTACCGGCCAACCGGTTATCCTTGGCCGCTTTGGTGTAAACAGCATGAGCGGCGGAGTATTTGAAATCGCTACCAGCGCCGGCCTGGCGCATCACCCAGGAAATAAAAGCCGCGCTCCAGGGGTAATTTGCCCACCAGGCTGGGTCGTCCGGCAACCAGCCCGCGCCTTTTCGCCAGTAATTCTCCAGTACCGGGCGCATCCGCGGATCGCTTTCCTTAACGCGTCCTTGCTGCCAGCGCTGGTGCTCCTGGTTGGCCAGCTGCACGATTTTGTTCCCCAGCGTGGAGCCGTTACCGACTGGGGTTGTTCCAGGGATCGGGCCGGCATGCGGCGGACGGCCAGCCCCGGCAGCTATAAGCGCCCGCTCTGTGTTCGGGCCTACGATGCCGTCTGCAGCCAGCCCCTGTTTCTGTTGGAAGGCGCGGATGGCGCTGCGTGTCTTCGGCCCGCTAATGCCGTCTACAGCCAACCGGAGCCCCATGATCTTATTCAGCCCGGCCTGCACCCAACGCAGATACTGGTTACTGCGGCGATTTGTCTGCCCGGTATATGCCCCGGTGACTCCCCCAAAAATACGGCCGAGAAATTGCTCTTCCCCTCCCTGAGCCGGCTCCCCGGCCGGTTCGCCATTGGCGGCGTTGTACATGGTGCCCTTGGCAGAACTGATTGTTGTAGCGTTGACCGGTGGCGCGCTCAATTTGCGGCGGGCGTCAACGAGCGCCTTTTTTGTGTCCGAGCCAAGAAAGCCGTCGGCAGCCAGTCCTTCCCGACGTCGGAAATCCCGCAGTGCGCTGCGTGTTTTCCGCCCCATGATCCCGTCAATGGGTAAGCGCAGGTTCATGACCATATTAAGCGTACTCTGTACCCAGCGCACTTCCTCAAGACCCGCCGGATGCGAGATCGGCCGGGAGACGACTAATGGGCGTGGTCTTCGGCGCCACGGGTATTTTCTGGGCGGTGGTTTTCGTCGCGAAGTTTGAGCAGGCCGGCCGCCGAATACGGCCGTTGCTGCGGGGAGGAATACCCCTGACTCTTCTTCTGTTTCGCCTGCCAATACCTCGAATTCTAACTCATCTAATAACTCAAACATATCCTAACTCCATTTTGTCATTGAACAGGGATAGGTGATCTTTCAGCCCCAGGATTATTGTTTCCGAACCTTCGAGATCAATCGAAGAAAGTTTTTCTCAAGCATAAGTACCTCCTCGGTTTCAGACAGATGCAGTGCATATATTTTTTCCAGTTCAACGCCCGGATGAAGCCAGGGACCATCGGACCCGAAGAGAATCTTATGCGGTCCTGCTCGCTGGACAGCCTCTTCAAGAAGATCGAATCGGCGCACACCGGCTGTGTCGGTATAGATGTTCGAATGCCGCTCCAGATGGTCAATCAGACCAAGTTGCGCCCGCCAGTCGTCGGCAAAACTTCCCAGATGGGGAATAATGAAATAAACATCCGGATACTCCCGGGCCAGAAGCTCAACCGTTGCCACCTCACCCATCACATCGTACATCACCGGCAGGGAGAAGGTGCGGGCCACTTCACAGATCTCGCGCGTTATCCTGGCATCGTGCCGATGGACCTTAATGCCGACAAAGCCGTGGCGCCCTACAGCCTCCTTAACCATCGACAGCACCCGCCCGCGATCCCGTTCAGGATGCACGAAGGCAAAGGCGTAAAATCGACCGGGCCTGCTTGCTGCAATGCGCGCAACTTCGCGGTTAGCCGTTAAATAGTCCGAGTGAAAGGCGGCCAGCAGGAGAGTGCGATCGATACCTGCCTCCGACGCCCACTGCATATATTTATCAAGTCGGGCACTGGTATCCCATGGACCTGTAAGGCCATCACCGGTGCCTGCGTGACAATGGGAATCTATGATCATAATTTCTGCCCTTCAGTGAGATGCATCGCACCGCCCTTAATAGGGCTGGTCAGCTGCCTCGAGTCTTTTATTCCTCACCCTATGCTTACGAAGAAACGCGGCGACTTCATGGTTCAGCAGAAAAGCGCCACCGGTTTGAGAATTTTCCCCGGTCTCGCCACGTATACCTACAAGCCGTCGCTCCAAGGGGTTTCGGTCCTTTGTCCATATTGATCCACCGCTTACCCCTGAACTCGTACGCACATTATAGCCTATCAACGGGTGCAGCCGCCTCCGGGATTTATTGCGAACCGGCGATATGGATCATCAGGGATGGCTCAATCAAATCGGAAAGGAATGTAAATGGCCCCATAGTTAGACCCCTTCCCACTGCATCCGTCTGCTCCAAACCGTGGCATAAACATCGGTTTTTGCCTTGTAAAGTGGCTATTGCAGGGATCTAATTTTATAGCGTTCCGTATTGCGAGATGGCTGGGCACCCCTCTCCCTGGGGGATCGCTCATTGCAAACATCCTGGTTCGCACAACTTTGGCCAGGTGCCAGATATTATTTGGATATTGTCTATATTCCGGATTAAACCATCTATGTCCCTTTCTATTCGGAGAACTGAATTGTCCCTTTGCCGGAAGTGGAAATGGGCAGGGCGTTGGGCAACCAGGCTTCACTTCAAATTCGTCTTCGTCTGACATAAGAATATCGGAAAGAAGAGATGGGGTTGCTTCACCACCTAACTCATCGATAAAGCGCTCATTATCAAAATCATCCTCCAGATTGTAAGCGGCGAAAGCGGGATAATTTTTCACATTCGGTCTCCTTCTGTTCAATGAAATTGGTTTATTTCACGGTAATCCCGCAATTTCCACGTGTTCCTATTCCGACATGAACCGCATTATTGCTGAGCTCAATCAGGATTTGTGAGAGAGCACCACCCTGTTGGCAATAGGTTCGAACTACCGCGGCTATACTGTCAAGATTTGCACCGGACAGATCGATTGCCTGCCCTTTCATATGTGGGGAAATCCCTATGTATCTTCCGGAAATGCGGCTGGTTACAGGTTTTGGTGGATTGACGATGTACTTTTTGTAGTTTAAAAGTTCATCCCAGCTATCCAGCCAACTTTGGATATTGTCTACCGTTGCCGTTCTGATTGATGGATATTTTTGGTCGATTCCATATCTGGCGGCGGCACGCTTGATAATTCCCAGCTGGGCGTCTGGAGTTCGAACCGCCGACGTCAGTGTCACTTTGAGATTCGCATTGCCGAAATAGCCATCAAGCTCTTTCACCACCTGATCGATGAGCGGATTCGTGATGGCCGTAGAACTTATTGTGATAAACCGCAGTGCTCCGGGCTGTATGCCGGGAGGTTGGCCGGGCTGACCGGACACAGGCGAGATCGGAATATACGAGCCACTCCTGCCAGTGGGTCTGGGCGCGCCTGCTGCAATAAGAGCATTTTCCGTTTGTGGACCAACTATGCCGTCAACCCCCAAACCATTTTGACTCTGAAAACTGCGGATTGCACTGCGGGTCATGGGGCCTGAAACACCATCCTCATCCAGGCTCAGACCTTGAATCCTGTTCAGAGACTGCTGAACCCAACGGATATATTCGCGACTATTGCGATCTGCAGCTATTTCGCTCTGAAATGGTGGCAATGAAACCTGGCTGCGACGTCCCGGAGGATTTCCCCATAGTGAGTCGAGAAACTGTTCCTGTTCTGTTGAAGCCTCTCCACCCGGCGCAGGCCCCTGACCGGCATTTTTGGTCGCAATCAAAGCCTGTTTGGTTTCAGGCCCGGCAATCCCATCGACAGGCAGTCCCTGACTTTCCTGAAAATCCTTCAGTGCATCGCGGGTGGCACTATTCATTATGCCATTGATGCTCAGGTTCGTTCCCAGGGTCCGATTGAGAGAGCTCTGCACCCAGCGAACATATTCACTGCCCTGTTGGGGGGAAATGCAGGGTTCGTCATTTCGTATCACAGTGGCTGCGCTGCGAAAAGGTTGAGGCCGACGAGGACGCTTGAAAACTCTTCTCCGAAATCTTGATCTACCGAATCCCGATGCTGGACGAGAAGGACGGAACCTGCCCGGCAGACTCTTCCGTTTCCGCAGGTTTTTTCTTCTCCTCAATTCGTCTTCCCCGGCTTCAAACATCTCAAGGTCGAATTCTTCAAATTGATCAAACGCATCTTCATCTACTTCCTCCCATGTATTGTCGAAATTCAACTCGAACCTTTCATTACGCCTGAGGACGATTTGTTGTTTCATTTGCGGAGGCAGCGTGCCCTTGTTATTTATCAGTGCGTCTTTAGGCCCCATGATGAATGCAAGAACGGAACTTCGATTGGTCAGCTTGTGTCCTCTCCTGAGATAAGAACGTATGATCGCCGATTCTAGATCAAGCCGCAATTTACTGTTATTTACCCCACCCTTTGGCAGCTGTATCGAGCCGAGATACACCTGGCGAAGACTCAGATCGCAGGCAACCTGACGAAGAATTTCCATTCGTACCCTAAAGCGGGATTTATAGTTGCGCGTCTGCCCGACATAAAGGGGTGTACGGTTTTTTTTGACAATAACATAAAGGCCGCCCCTGGATTTTGATGCAGCCTCTCTAAAAGAATATGGGCCGCTCCAGAATATAGTGGCGCTTGGAATATTGAGTTTCCTGATCTCTTCTTCCTCGCCCATAACGAAGGTTTCCAGGATTTGCATGGTTTACTCCCCGAAAAAATGGTTCAGCGATTCAAAACGCTCTGAACCGTGCTCGAAAGAATTGCCGTTGCTTTATCAATTTGTGCGGGACTGTGATCGGTTGTAATCAACAGTGCAAGCTGCGCTCCCGGCCCCAGATGGGAACGTTTGAGTACTGTGCAAACTTTGAATGCCAGTAATCGTTCGTAGATTTCATGAACATCAAGACCTGGAACAGGTGCCAGACTCTGCACCGGAAACAGAGTTCCGGCAACCTTTAATCCCTTACTTTCAAGGCGACTGCGGAACCTCGATACCAGCCTCCTTAAACGTTGCCTCAGTTCATCTCCCTGCTGCCTGTTAACTTCAATTGCCTGCTGTGCGGCCTGTATTGCCGCAACCGATGGAGGGCTGCAGTGCACTCGTGTATCGCTCTCCAATGTAAAGCGTCTGACTAATCCACGTCCCCCGGCGAGCACCGCTAAAGGTGCTCCAAACGCCTTGGCCATCGAATTAACAACCACAATATCCGCCCCCCTCACTCCACTCCATTGAAGCGACCCTCCTCCACCCAGGCCATAGGGTGAGACGGTGGTCGGATTCTGTCCCAAAACGCCGAATGCCTGAGTGTCATCGAGGATCAGTAGTCCACCGAACCGGCGGATCGATTCCAAGTACTCGTAAATCGGTGCCACCCGACCGCATCCCGGACAAAGTCCATCGGTTACAACCACAGGATGACGTCCGTTTTTAATGTTCCTGTGCAGCTGCCTTTGCAGATCGGCGGGATCGCTATGTCTAAAAAATTTGACCGGCGTTCCCCGGGCTGCCGCACGTTCCACCCCCCATCGAGCTATCGGATAAATCCCGTTATCCACAAATATTGCTACCGGATCTTTGGACAAGATGCTGAATAGATCCAAAAACAAATGCAGGGACGAGGTACCAAGTACACCCCGGCTACAGCCTGTCAGTTTTGCCAGGTGCCGGGCTACTTCCCCGGCACCGGGCGGCTGTCTTAAAGCCGCCGGTGCACCGGTGGTTAACTGCTCGTATCCTGGAAGAGAGTCGCTGCCGTGCTTTAACCCCAGATAGAGCGAGGAGGTGAAATCGAGCCTTCCTCATACAGGCGGCCTGGACTGCTGTTGCTGCCGTTTATGCAGATGCACGGCAGGCATCCTGGCGTCGATTCTTTCGCGAGAGGATGCGGCGTTGGTCAGATCCACTCCGGTTGCCGCTCTATAGGCATGAATATATCCTTGAGCTTCCTGTTTCCAATAGTCTGCCCAGTTCTTGGCATCATCCTCAGTCCGTGCATCGTCGATCCAGTCATCGTAACGAACCGACAGTAGGATCTGCTCACCATAGACTCCGAGATCCCGGAAGTGCGTTACCGGCACATCAGTCCAGGCCTGAAGCTTTTTCATGGTATCCACCGGCCCCATCCATGCCTCTTTATAGGGAACCATTGCCCGGCCGCGGAGGAAATCCTGCATTTCCGGCCGGGCCATAAGCCACTGTTGGATGAGCATTTCCACCCGTGAGGTCCAAGGCAGATCGCCGAACTGGTTATGGGCACCTTCCGCCAGCAACATATGCACTTCCTTGAGGCTGTTCAGCAACGGGAATCCATCCGGCACAACGTGGGTGTCCGCAACTTCCTGATAGTAAGTCCACGCCCTGAAAAGCAAGGTATGAAAAGCTTCAAGGAATTTTGAACGATTATCCGCAGGCCTAAGTTTAGGAACCGCTTTGCCCATAAGGGTAAAACCGTAGTGATGCTGATATTCGGCTGATCTCCGTGCAATCGTCAGACGGTCTCGCTCATCCTGAACATACCCCCACAGAAGGTTATTCAGAGGCCTGAGTGGAGCTATCTCAAGTTGACCAAGAGGATCCCTGTCGCCAACGATTCCCCGCTTATTCTGAAATCGCATGGATATGGCATTCAACGTCTGCACCAGTCCCCCTTCTTCATGCCAGTACGACCAGATGAGCTCAAGCAGGCAGGGACAATCCACTGCCGAATTTAAAACCCCTGTACAGTATGGGGAAGTTATAAAATTCTGATCTTGAAATACGGTTGTAAGAATTCGATCTATATAGGGCAGTCTTCCCGCGCCAAGGTACGTAAGCAACTTAGCATGGGTTGCTCCAAACCCGACATCCGCCCAGTTTTTAAGCCGTAGTTCCTCTTCAATATTACTGTGCAGGTCCTCGTCGAGTTTCACCCCGCACTGGAGAAGGAGAAAAATCTCCGTCGCTGTCTTGAGCAGTTCATAAGCGTCGACTCCGTGAAAGGATTTCGGCAACCTTGGAGTGTTAAGTCTTCTCAGGCTGCTCCCGCTGCAATCTGTCGCGTTATCGATGGGCAATCCCTGGCATAGAACGGCATCGATAAAATCACTGTATTTGGGAAACCCTATGGCTTTGGTTCTGTTTCGAATCGTCACCCAAAGAGCCTGATTGGCAGTCTCGCCCCCCATGCTCTTTTCGTGTCTCACATTAAACGTATTGCCGAGCGTATTCAGTCCGCTTTCCATATTGCGGAGAGCGATTTCAGGTATGGCACCGGGTGTGACCTCGATGTCAAATTCCATCTTCGAAACATCGGTTATCGTTTGCTTTCCAACTTGATGAGTAATGGTAAGCGCCGCTTTATAGAAGCTTGGCACTTCGGGCACGCTCCAACGTACCTCGTTTTTATCTTCATAGTCCAATTTACCGCTATCTACCTTCCATTTATAGATATACTTGATATCATCGTCCGGAGGAATCGCTGTTAAAAGTACCTGTCCCAGGGGAGCGATAGTTCGTGGCCCGTAAGAAAATTTGAATGATGTATCATGGCTCATATTGACCTCCTTGCTAGGTAGCAGCCGTCATGATTCGCACAGGAGGCCGTCGAGGTCTCCTTTCTTTTTGAGATGACAATGGACGCATAGCTCTGCCGAGCGCCCATTGGTTTAATTTTTTTCTGATTATCCTGCTTTCTTCAGCCGGCTGGAGCTTTCCATCCTGTTTGGCCTGACCGAGCACGGCAAAAACTAAAACGGGCGATGTGTTCTGCATCTCGAAAGGAGATACACGCCATCTTTCATAGAGGTCCGACAACCGGTCCGGCATGCGTTCCTCCAGTGAAAACACCTCACGAAGAGATTTCCCTGCCAATGATTCAGGCTGGTGATTAACCAACAACCTGGTGAAGCGCGGCATGGTTTCTTCCAGTATTCGGATAATATGAAGCTTTTTAGGCTCAAGGCTGGCTTTAGGGTAGAAAGCTTCCCAAATTTGAGACAACTTTTCCCATTGTGGATGTGGATAGAGAACCTTTCCCATAGCTATACTGAGTTTAACCCGTATCCATGGCACAGGATGTGGATCATCGATATTGACGCGAAAGACAAAAGCCCGTGGGAGACTCACCACGCCGATAAGCCCTTGAGTGGCAGCGACTCCGACCTTTGCAACCGCCCAGAAATCCGCGAGTATCTCGGAAATCCATCGATGCCACAAATACCAGGCTAATCTATGTCTGGCGGAGCTTTTTTTCTGTTCATCAAGCAGTGTACTTTGCATGGAACCGATCAACCCGAGCAGTGCTGCTCCCTGATGGCCGACCTCGTGCATGAGAGAAGAGGCAATTCCGCTGCCCACCATCCGTTCACGCGGGATTCTGATAATTGCGACCGGATTCTCTCCCCCACCGGGCAGACGCGTTCTGGCCCGTCGAATTGCAGCACCATGCCCTCTGTCCAGGTAAACGACTATCGGAGGATGGGTAAAATATCCTCCGGGCAGATTAAGAGCGTCATCGGCCACTAAATCCAGCCCGGCAAGCCAGACTCCGTATTCATGTTCACATCGCTGAACCAGTGCATCGGCAAAAATATCGAACTGGGTTAACACAGCGTTAAATTTTAGCCGGATGATTGCTAAACGCCGCTGAGCCTCCGATGGTTCAACCCGACGTCCAGCTCTCCTGATCCATTGAAGATACCCAGTCACCAGCCTCCTGAGTTCCTTACGGCCAGAGACCAGATACTCTTCAATGGAGGTCGTTGCCGCCGGTGATATATGTGCCGCAGCTACCGCGGGTATGATCTGGGCAAAGGGTTTCACTATAGCTAACCGCGTGAGCAAAGCCCTCGCCTCATGATCCAGTGTGACAGCTGCAAAAGTTGAAAGAGGCATGTTCAAGCCCCTAAAATTATGATTTTCCGGCCACGGCGAATCCATCTGCCGCTGCTCATCCGTCCGCCACTCATGCTTCCGCCACTCATGCTTCCTTTACGGCCTTGTGACAACAGCCCCGGAGCATGTTTTTTAGCAGCAGCTTTCACAGCTCCTATGGCAGCTTTATTTGAAGGTACATTATTAGGGGTTAAAGCTGCTTTTTTGGCTGCATCTCCTGCTAAACGAACAAAACGACGGGCAACTTCAAATTCCTGATCTTCCGGACTAAGTCCCTCGAGTTCAAGACCAAAAGCTTTACCTGCCGCAGAAGCCAGCTTGCCTCCGATCATGCCGCCCGCCGGTCCACCAAAAAAAGTTCCGGCTGCGCGTCCCACCATCGGCAGGGCTCGTTTGGCAACTTTTTTTAACATTCCTCCCAAGGCCCGGCCCGTCGACGATTTAGCGAATTTGCGAATCTTGCGACCAGCCTTCTTTATCAAGTTGCCAATGAATTGTTCCATCTCCTGTTCATCGGAGACAGAGAGTAATTCGGCCGCAAGTTCCATCTCCTCGGATTCATCAAAGACCCCTTCAAATTCATACTCATTGAATACGTCAAACTCTTCTTCAAATTCATCATCATACTCTTCTTCGTATTCTTCATCAAACTCGCCAAATTCATAACCGTCAGTCTCATATTCCGATCCCAATGTCTGGTCTAAGTCATGCATTTTCGGCCTCCATTTTCAAATTGTATCGATCTCATTCTCATCGGAAACAGTGAGAGTTCGCTTGAAGCTCCTTCTCTCTGCAACAGGACTACTGGTTGAAAAGCAAACAGCATGCCATTGCCATGTTGAAAGACGGCGCACGTGTTATGTGCTTCTTTGCGTATCCGATTATGGCTGCCCAAAGTGTTCTTATATTATTGATACTACAGAGTATAGTTTTTTAATTGCGGCTACAAAAGGTGTTTACAGCATGAGAGGATTGACACGTTGAAGGAATATAGATTGATATTTTACCCGATTATGGGGGGCTCTCAGGCGAAGTTATCTTCGTTTAAAAGCTATTTTGCAGGCAGTAAAACGAAGTAAAATTCATTTAACTTCCATCTAACGCCGTATAGAGATGTTCTCGAGTAGGTGGCATGGCAGATGGTCCTTTCCGGCCATGTTTAGTGGCGACAGTCTGGAAAATCCGCAAAGACCCGTCCTGGAAGGCAAAGGAAACCCCGGCAAGATAGGCGATCCACATCCTGTAACGTTCCTCCCCGACCAGTTTGATTGCCTCATTTTTGTTGGCTTCCAAACGCCGGCACCATAACCTGGTGGTCCGCGCATAATGCTCCCGCCATCCCTCAACATCATGTACTTCAAAGCCAGAGGCCTCCATTTTCGAGAGAGTGTGCCCGATATGATCCAACTCCGAGCCGGGAAAAATATATTTGAGAATGAATCGCCTTCCCAGGGTAACCCGGGCAAATTTTCGTGCACTTTGCTTTGCTCGCCGGGTAATACCATGATTAAGGATCATGCCCCGGTCTCGTAACAGGCTGTGCAGTTTATTAAAATAGGATGAGTAGTTGGCTATGCCGATATGCTCATACATACCAATACTGGCGATTTTATCATACTCACCTGTTATTTCCCGGTAATCGCGAAGTTCAATGGTGATGCGATCATTCAGTCCCATCCTGTGTATTTTTTCCAAAGCAAAATCGTATTGTTTCTGTGAAAGTGTGACGCCATGGCCGGTAACCTGAAAGTGTTCGACTGCATGGCACAACAAACCTCCCCAGCCACAACCGATATCGAGAAAACGCTCACCGGGCTGAAGACGAAGTTTACGGCAGATCATGTTAAGCTTGTCTTGCTGGGCCTGTTCCAGGTCCTGTTCCCAGGAGGTAAAGTAGCCACAGGAATACTGCATTTCAGGATCCAGAAAGAGATGATAGAAATCGTTGGACAGATCGTAATGAAACTGGATAAACGATTTTTCATCTCGTGCAGATTGACTTCGGCCTATGTCATCTCCTCGAAATTTATGGTCAAGATCGGTATCGATTTTCTTAGCAAATAAAAGAGGGAGTGCCTGTCTGAGCAGGTACCATTTTTTAAGTCGCTTTTTTATCTGTTTGGAACTTACCCCTTTGGTCCTTGAACCACGTCTTCGCAGTACTTCATAAAAATCAATCAGCTCGCCGCCGCAGAAATCAATATTACCGGAGGCGTATTGCCGGAGAACATTCTCAAGAGTTGGCCTGCGCAGAATCGCACCCAACACTTCAGGTCCCTTGATCGAAATATTCCATTGCTCTGCAGCATTATCTCCTAAAGGAATGTAAGAACCATCCCATAATCGTATAGAAATATTTGCGTCGGCTATTTCTGCAAGATGGCTAAAAATTCGTTTTGCGGCGCCAAGGTATTTTCCGTCGGATGGATGATTTTTCATAGGTACACGTTGGTTACTCCAGAGCAGGGAGAATTTTCCCTGTGACCTCACCAAAACCGACCCGATAGCCTTGCCCCTGACACCATCCAGTGAGTGTGACGGTGTCGCCGTCTTGAAGAAATTTTCGCTGATCACCGTCATTTAGTCTTATTGATTTGGTCCCTTTCCAGGATAACTCCAGCAAGCTGCCGTAACCGCCCTCTTCCGGTGCGCTTATGGTACCCGATGCCATCAGGTCACCTGGATTTACATTGCACCCCGTTATAGTATGATGGGCCAGCTGCTGCTGGATATTCCAGTACATATATCTGAAATTACTGCTGGAAATACGCGAATCCTGCAGGAAGACCTCCAGCTTAATATCATAGGCAAGCTCTCCTTTCGTCTGCAGATACGGCAGAGGCAGCGGTGCCTGTTCCGGGCCTTTACAGCGAAAAGGGTCAAGGGCCTCAAGCGGGACCACCCATGGTGAAATGGAAGTTGCGAAGTTCTTGGCGGTAAAAGGACCGAGCGGCTGATACTCCCATTTCTGGATATCCCTGGCCGACCAGTCATTGACGAGTACCATTCCAAAGATATGATCAGACGCAGAATTCACCGGAACAGGACACCCCAACTCGGAACCCGGTCCGATGAGAAAGCCCATTTCCAGCTCGAAGTCAAGAAGCCTGCTTACCGTGAAGATTGGAGTTTCCCGATCACCGATCTGTACCTGGCCTTTAGGTCTTCGTATCGGAGTGCCGCTCAGGACCACCGAGCTTGAACGGCCATGATAGGCTACCGGCAGATGCAGCCAGTTTGGCATGAGGGCATTTTCTTTTCCTCTGAACATGGTTCCAACGTTGACGGCATGCTCTCTGGACGAATAAAAATCTGTGTAATCACCTATAGTCACAGGCATGTGCATGGTAACCTTCGCTATCGGGATCAGTGCTTTGTTGCGGAGTTCGGTATTGTCGCGGAGGGCGCTTTCATCGTCTTGCAACAGGCGGGAAACAATCGCCCTTACTTCGATCCAGCTCGGACGTCCCATTGCAAAAAATGAATTGAGAGTGCTGGTATTGAACCGTTTCGGCAGCGAAGGAAAAAATCCCCGCTGCTCCAAAAGCGCCAAATCAAGCACCATGTCGCCGATACGTATTCCAGCCCTTATCTTTCCTTGCTCTTCGAAGATACCAATGGGCAGATTTTGTATGGGAAAATGAGAGTCTTCATCATATTCGACAAAGGATCTCAGATTCGGATCGGTAGTTGATTGCATAGATTAGGCTCCAATGCTGTCAAGAAATCCAAGCGAACGAAGACCTTCAACCGGTTCAGTAAAGGAACAGCAGCCAAAACTTATCACCTTGCTCTGGCGTAGTCGTTTTAGCTCGCTTGAGGAAATCATTTTATCTTTCCAGGAGAAACTTCCATCCATGAAATGAAAATGGTGTGCAGTATCCTCACAAAGGCATTCTGCTATTTCTTCGGGAGAAAGATTACAGCCCCAACATAACAGGGCGGCTCCGAAAATATTGATGAAGCCGTGTTGCATGACTTCGATACCGGCAGAATAATTGCGAAGAGGAAGATGCATCCCTGCCGTAAATTTGATGGGTATATCGCGCTCCCGACAGATGCCGATAACCTTCGCCACTTTCTCAGGTGACGGGAAAGCCTGCTTTTCCAGACCTCCGCACCGAAGCTTATAACCAACGTTGCTAATGACCTCTCCTCCACTGCGGCTATTGTTGAAGGTGGCAATCGCCAAGGCTGCATCTGCAACATTTTTCGTTTCAACGAACAGTTGGATATCCTGAAGACCAGCCTGACCGAATTTGGAATGTAATTGCAGTAAGTGCTCTGAACAATGATCGGGAGAATTGCTGTTTTCCGGAAAGCGTGTCTCCACCATTTCCACATGTCCTTCCATGGAACTGAAGTTTTGGAGTTGATCAAGCTCTTCCTGTGAGACAGCAGGACTGACAATGACTGAACAGCGAAACCCCGCATGAGAGGCAACACGGTAAAGCTGTGAAGCTGGAAGAACACATCGGCCAAGCATCCAGCCTTCCTCACGCTCCAGATAGGCTGTGTAATTGTCTAAAACGGTTTGGATATCAAGACTTGCAGGCGGAAAGAGTCCTGCATAGTCGATGAGACCGGTCATGAAATTTTTTAAGGAAGCCTTCATCACTACTCTTCCATCCAGGAAGTCTGGTAAGCCGTGTCTTCGCAGGCCAGTGCGGTTTTGGCCACAAAAAGAGGTTTGAAGGTATCCAGCATGACTGCCGTCTCTTTTGTTTCCTTAAGTCCAATCGAGGCCTCAGCCTTGCCGGGATGGGGACCATGGGGCATCCCGTCGGGATGATGGGTTATAGAGCCAAATTCAATGCCTTTCCTGCTCATGAACTCATCACTGCAGTAATAGAGAACTTCGTCGGAGCCGATATTCGAATGGTTATAGGGAACAGGGATTGCACCGGGATAATAATCAAAGAGCCTCGGCACAAATGAACAGACCACAAAACCATCTCCTTCAAAGGTCTGATGGACCGGCGGCGGCTGGTGTATACGACCGGTGATCGGTTCGAAATCGGATATATTGAAAGCCCATGGATAATAAAATCCGTCCCAGCCGACTGTATCGAAGGGGTGGTGATTAAGTGTCATGCGTTGCAAGGCACTTCTGCTCTTCACCATAATGTGAAATTCGCCAGGTGTATCCTGGGTGGTGAGACGTGAAGGCGGCCGGATATCCCGTTCGCAGTAAGGACAGTGCTCCAGCAGTTGTCCATGCATATTCCGGTACCGGGCAGGGGTACGTACATACCCTCTGCTCTCGATAATAAAGAAAATATTTTTTGGAGCTGTGAAACGGTAACGATGGATTATGCCCTTGGGGATGACGAGGTAATCACCCTGTCGGAAGTCAATCTCACCCATTTGCGATTCGAGTACTCCTTCGCCTTCGGTAACGAAAACAATTTCATCTCCCTGGCCATTACGATAAAAAAAGTCATCGTCAGTCGATGGATGGGCGAGTGATACACCGACATCGTCGTTGAACAGGAGTGGTATTCTGTCCAGAATGGGGCTGGTACCGATCGGAGCCAACCTGTGGGTTCTCAGATGTCTCAGATGCAGAGTGGGATCGGGATCCGGTTCCCAGCGGATTTCCTTAATTCGTTCCACTCCCTTGAGCTGCGTGGGTGGGCGCAAGGTATACAACAGGGATTTGATCCCGCCAAAACCATAACCCATCAGATGTTCCTGATGTATTCCACCATCTTCTTTGCGAAAAGCCGTGTGCCGCTTATGTGGGATCTCTCCCAGCTTGTGGTAAAAGACCATTTTATTCTCCTCAAAGATTACCCCTGCGCCTCTGCTCCAATTCGATGGATTCGAACAGCGCCTTGAAATTGCCTTTACCAAAGCTCTCGCAGCCCGCACGCTGGATGACTTCCAGAAACAGCGTAGGTCTGTCCTGCACCGGCCTGGTGAAAATCTGCAGGAGGTAACCATTCTCGTCTCTGTCTACCAGAATATTATATTTACGTATCAGTTCGCGGTCTTCTTTAATCTCGCCAACCCGGTCCCAGACAGCGTCATAATAGGACTCTGGAATGGTGAGGAATTTGAGTCCGTTTTTTCTGAGTTTGCCGACGGTGGTCAGGATATCCGGACTATAGAGGGCGATATGCTGTACTCCGGCGGTGTAATTGAAGTCGATATATTCCTGAATCTGGCTCTTTTTCTTTCCCGCAGCCGGTTCATTGATGGGCAACTTGATATTTCGACTCTCGTTTGCCATGACTTTGGAACGTAACGCACTATATTCGGTGGAGATGTCCTTGTCGTCATACGAGACAAACTGGTGGAATCCAAAAACCTTGGCGTAATAGTCACACCACCTGTCCATCTGTCGATCTTCCGTGTTCGCCACAATATGATCGATACGGGTAAATCCTGTGCTTTCCCCCTCGATCGGAGCCGGCTGGTATCCCGGCAGAAAAACGCCCGTATAACCTTTTATGGAAACAAAAGTGTGAATAACATCGCCAAAAGTGTGGATAGCGGCGCGGCGGACACTGCCGTTTGTATCTTCCAGATCTTCCGGTACCATTGCAGACGCAGCGCCGCGTCTCACCGCCTCCAGGAAGATCCCATCCACATCATCAACTTCAAAGCAGATGTCTTTTACACCGTCGCCGTGAAGAAGCAGAAAGACATTCCTCGGGTCTTGGTAACTGAGAGGTGTGGTGAATACCAGCCGGATTCGATCCTGCCGAAGGACGTATGAAGCACAATCGGGATGACCGGTTTCCGGTCCGAGATATCCTATTTGATTAAAGCCAAAGGTCTTACGATAGAAGGATGCTGCCTGCAAAGCATTGCCGACAATGAATTCGATGTGGTGTATCCGTTTGACAGGTAGATTT
>Ga0214472_10001402_pt1 | contig 27285 bp, 29 predicted proteins | sample RVTome_6_FD_207662 | JGI IMG/M metagenome (GOLD analysis project Ga0214472, IMG submission 207662) | Soil microbial communities from uranium-contaminated site in the Upper Colorado River Basin, Wyoming, United States - RVT140D175 | ecosystem: Environmental > Terrestrial > Soil > Contaminated >...
CCGGTCACCAGCTCGTCGCCGCGGCCGAGGAAATCGTTCAGGATCTGCTCGCGCTCGGCGTCGCGGATGCGCTGCAGGATCACCTGCTTGGCGGTCTGCGCGCCGATGCGGCCGAACGGAATCTTCTCGATCGGCGCCTCGAGGTACTCGTCCATCTTGGCGTCGGGCTTGCGGTCCTGCGCTTCCTCGAGCGAGAGCATCTGCGCCGTGTTCCACTCCGGCGTGTCGTCGGGCACGACATGCCAGCGCCGGAATGCCTCGTAGTCGCCCGTGTTCTTGTCGACCGCCACCCTGACGTCCACGTCCTCGGCGAAGCGCTTCTTGGTGGCGGAGGCGAGCGCCATCTCCAGCGCGCCGAACACGACGTCGCGGTTGACGTTCTTCTCGCGCGCCAGCGCGTCCACCAGCAGCAGAATTTCCCGGCTCATCTTTGCTCCATGCTCACAGTTCCGGAACGAGTCGCGCCCGATCCATGCCTTCCAGTTGCAGCGCCACCGGCGTCCCGTCCACCTCCACGGTCGCCGTGGCGCCTTCGATCCCCTTCAACAGCCCGATGTAGCGCCGGCGGCCGCCGGCATCGGCCAGCCGCATCCGCACGTCGACCTTCTGCCCGGCGTAGCGCGCGAAATCCGCAGCCTTGCGCAGCGGCCGGTCCAGGCCCGGCGAAGACACTTCCAGCCGGTCGTAGTCGATGCCCTCGACCTCCAGCACGCGGGACAGGTGGCGGCTCACCGCCGCGCAGTCCTCCACCGTGATGCCGCCCGGCTTGTCCATGAATATGCGCAGGAAACGACCCCGGTTGGACACCTGCGCGTCCACCAGTTCGTACCCCAACCCGGTGAGGGTCGCCTCCAGAATGCCTTCCAGCGTGCTCGGCACAAACAAAAAATGGGCCGAAGCCCACCCTCATGAAACGGCTTGAAGTTTAATCGCTTTTTGCCGTTTTCACAATCTCCGCGATGGTTTTTCCGTCCAGCTCGACCCAGTTCCCCGGCCGCAGCTCGCGCGGCAGTTCCACCGGCCCGTAGCGCACCCGCAGGAGACGGCTGACCTTGCGCCCCAGGGCTTCGAACAGGCGCCGCACCTCGCGGTTGCGGCCTTCGCGCAGCACCACGCGGTACCAGCGATTGGCGCCTTCGGCGGCGCCGGAAGGCTCGAGGCTGTCGAAGCGCGCCGTGCCGTCCTCAAGGGGGACGCCGGCGAGCAGTTGCGCGCGCTCCTCGGGCCGCAATGCGCCGAGCACTCGCACCGCGTATTCCCGCTCGACCTCGTAGCGCGGGTGCATCAGCCGATTGGCGAGATCCCCCGAGTCGGTGAGCAGCAGCAGGCCGGCGGTATTGATGTCCAGGCGGCCGACGGCGACCCACTTGCCCCCGGGGATCGCCGGCAGGCGCTGGAACACCGTCGGCCGGCCTTCCGGGTCCGACCGAGTCACCATCTCGCCGTCTGGCTTGTGGTACAGCAGGACGCGGGGCCGTCCGCCGGCCGCCTTGAGCGCCAGGGCTGTCCCGTCCAGTTCTATCAAGTCTCCGGGAGCGGCCCGATCGCCGAGCTTCGCCACGGCACCGTTCAGCTTCAGGCGCCCGGCGTCGATCCAGCCCTCGATCTGCCGGCGCGAGCCGTAGCCGGCCGCCGCCAGCAGCTTCTGCAGGCGCTCAGCCTGCGGCGGGTTCGTTGGCGGCTTCGGGAACGACGGGGGCCGGCGCGGGTTCAAGCTGCAGCGTCTGGGCGATCTCCTCGAGCGGCGGCAGCTCCTGCAGCGAGCGCAGCCCGAGGTCGTCGAGGAAGGTCCGGGTCGTGGCGTAGAGCGCCGGCCGGCCCGGGGTCTCGCGGTGCCCGACGGCGTCGATCCAGCCGCGGTTCTCCAGGGCCTGGATGATCTGCGTCGACACCGTGACGCCGCGGATGTCCTCGATATCGCCGCGGGTCACCGGCTGGCGGTAGGCGATGATGGCGAGCGTCTCCAGCACCGCGCGCGAGTAGCGCGGCGGCTTCTCGGGCTGCAGCTTCTCGGCGAACGGCCGGAATTCGGGCCGCGTCTGGAAGCGCCAGCCGCTCGCCAGGCTGGCGAGCTCCACCGCGCGAGCGCTCCAGTCCTCGCGCAGCTCCGCGAGCAGGTTCTTGAGCGTGTCGGCGCCCAGCTGGTCGTCGAACAGCCGGCGCAGGTCGGCGAGCGACAGCGGCTCCTGCGAAGCGAGCAGCGCCGCCTCCAGGATGCGCTTGGCCTCAGCGGGATTCTGCATGGGCCAATTTTACGTAGATCGGCGCGAAGCTCTCGGACTGCGTGAGCTCGAGCAGCGACTCGCGCGCCAGTTCCAGCACCGCGAGCAGCGTCACGACGAGGACCGCGACGCCGCGCGCGGGGTCGAACAGCTCCCCGAACTCCAGCACGCGCCGCTCCTGCAGGCGCCGCAGGATGCCGCTCATGTGCTCGCGTACCGACAGCTCCTCGCGCGACACGTGATGGTGCGCCGACAGCCGCGCCCGGTGCAGCAGCGCACGCCACGCCTCGGCGAGGTCCTGCGGGTTCACGTCGGGCAGGCGCTCGGCCACTGTGCGCTCGACCCACACCGAGACCGCGAGCACGTCGCGCCCGACCTGCGGCAGCTCGTCGAGCGCCTGCGCGGCCTTCTTGATGCGCTCGTACTCGAGCAGGCGCCGCACCAGCTCGGCGCGCGGATCCTCCTCCTCCTGCTCGGCGGCGGCCGGCCGCGGCAGCAGCAGTCGCGACTTGATCGCCATGAGCGTCGCGGCCATCACCAGGTACTCCGCCGCGAGCTCGAGATTGGTGGCGCGCATCGCCTCGACGTACTCGAGGTACTGGCGCGTGAGCGGCGCCATCGGGATGTCGAGGATGTCGAGATTTTCCTTGCGGATCAGGTACAGCAGCAGATCGAGCGGCCCTTCGAAGGCCTCCAGGATCACCTCGAGCGCATCGGGCGGGATGTACAGGTCCTGCGGAATCTCGATCAGCGGCTCGCCGTAGAGGCGGGCGACCGGGGTGGCGAGCGCCAGTTGCGCCGGCTCGCTCATCAGGTGTAGGTGAGGCCCATGGACTCGCGCACGTCGCGCATGGTCTCGAGCGCGAGCTTGCGCGCCTTGTCGCAGCCGTCGGCGATGATGCTCTTCACCAGCGTCGGATCGTCGAGATAGGTCTGGGCGCGCTCGCGCATCGGCGCGAGCTCGGCGAGCACCGCGTCGATCACCGGCTGCTTGCACTCCAGGCAGCCGATACCGGCCGTGGTGCAGCCCTTCCGCACCCAGTCCTTGCGCGCCGCATCCGAGTACACCAGGTGCAGCGGCCACACCGGGCACTTCTCGGGCGTGCCCGGATCGGTGCGCTTCACGCGCGCCGGATCGGTCGGCATGGTGCGGATCTTCTTCGCCACCGATTCCGGCGCCTCGCGCAGGCCGATGGCGTTGCCGTAGGACTTGGACATCTTCTGCCCGTCGAGCCCCGGCAGGCGCGCGGCTTCGGTGAGCAGCGCCTCGGGCTCGACCAGGATCCTGCGCCCGCCGCCCTCGAGCCAGCCGTAGAGCCGCTCGCGGTCGCCGCGCGGCAGGTTCTGCTGCTCCTCGAGCAGCGCCTGCGCGCGCTTCAGCGCATCGGCGTCGCCCGACTCGAGGAACCGGGTGCGCAGCTCGTTCAGCAGCCGCGCCTTCTTCGTGCCCATCTTCTTCACCGCGGCCTTCGCCTTGTCCTCGAAGCCCTCTTCGCGGCCATAAAGATGGTTGAAGCGCCGCGCGATCTCGCGCGTCATCTCGACGTGCGGCACCTGGTCGTCGCCCACCGGCACGTAGCGCGCGCGATAGATCAGGATGTCGGCCGACTGCAGCAACGGATAGCCGAGGAAGCCGTAAGTCGCCAGGTCGCGGTCCTTGAGCTTCTCCATCTGGTCCTTGTAGGTCGGCACGCGCTCGAGCCAGCCGAGCGGCGTGATCATCGACAGCAGCAGGTGCAGCTCTGCGTGCTCCTGGATGTGCGACTGCACGAACAGGATCGCCTGGTTCGGATCGACGCCGGCGGCGAGCCAGTCCACCACCATCTCCCACGCGTTCTGCTCCAGCCGGCCGGGGTTTTCGTAGTCGGTGGTCAGCGCGTGCCAGTCGGCGACGAAGAACAGGCAGGGGTACTCATTCTGCAGCCTGACCCAGTTCTTCAGCACGCCGTGGTAGTGGCCGAGGTGCAGCGCGCCCGTGGGACGCATGCCGGAGAGGACGCGCGTCTCGAACATGCTCAAAGCTGGAGCACCGAGCCGATCACCTGGTACGAGGCCTCGACCACCGGCCGCAGCAGAACGCCGAGGTATCCGGAGAACAGCAGCAGCAGCAGGATCGGAAAGCCCCAGGGCTCGAGGCGCGCGTATTGCCACGCCATGCGGTGCGGCAGCAGGCTGGCGAGGATGCGCCCGCCGTCAAGCGGCAGGATCGGCAGGAGATTCAGCACCATCAGCACCACGTTAACCTGGATGCCGGCGACGCACACCAGGCGCAGCGTCGCCGTGAACCCGCCCAACGGCAGCGCATCGGTCAGTTTCAGGAGCAGCGCCCAGGCGAGCGCCATCGCGAGGTTGGCGAGCGGCCCGGCGGCCGCGACCCACATCATGTTCTGCTTCGGCCGCCTGAGCGCCGAGTAGTTCACCGGCACGGGCTTGGCCCAGCCGAACAGCAGGCCGGCGCCGCCGACGAGCTTGGCCGCGGCGAGAATCGCGATCGGCACGATGATCGTGCCCACGAGGTCGACGTGCCGCAGGGGATTGAGGCTGATGCGGCCCTGCGCGTACGCCGTCATGTCGCCGAAATGGCGCGCCACGTAGCCGTGCGCCGCCTCGTGCAGCGTGATCGCGAACAATACCGGGAGCGAGTAGATCGCGAGCGTCTGTACGAGCTGGGTGACGTCCATCGGGCAGGGGCAAAGTCTATCAGAGCGCTGCGACTCGCCCGAGCCGCTCGAGCGCGCCTTTGCCCTTGCGCAGCACGACGGCCTCGTCCCCCGTGAGGTCGATCACCGTCGATGGCAGGGTGCCGCAGGATCCGCTGTCCAAGACCAGGTCGAGCTCGTGCTCGAGCGCAGCGCGGATCGACGGCGCGTCCGCGAGCGGGTCGGCGGCGCCCGGCAGGATCAGCGTGGACGAGAGCATCGGTTCGCCAAGATCCCCGAGCAGAGCCAGCGCCACCGCGTGCGCCGGCACGCGTACACCGATGGTCTTGCGCCTGGGATGCTGCAAACGCCGGGGTATTTCCCGCGTCGCGCGAAGGATGAACGTATAGGCGCCGGGCGTGGCGAGCTTGAGCGTGTGGAACTGGGCGTCGTCGACGATGGCGTAGGTCGCGATCTCCGCGAGGTCCCGGCACATGAGCGTGAGGTGGTGCTTGTCGTCCACACCGCGCACGCGCCGCAGGCGCGCTTGCGCGCCCGCGTCGCCCAGGTGGCAGCCCAGCGCGTAGCACGAGTCGGTCGGGTAGGCGATGAGCCCGCCGCGGCGCACGATCTCCGCGGCGCGGCGGATGAGCCGCGGCTGCGGATGCGTTGGATGGATGGCGAAGTACTGCGCCATGCCGCCCCTACAACGCCCACTCGTGCCACACCGGCCGCAGCCGCGGGTCGAGCGGCGGCAGGCTGCCGAACTCCGCGCCCTCCTCCGGTCCGTGGAAATCCGAGCCGCGCGACGCGGCAAAGTCGTACTGCGCGGCGATCGCGGCGAAGTGCCGGCTCTGTTCCGCCGAATGGCTGCCGGTGACCACCTCGATCGCCTCGCCGCCGGCGGCGCGGAACTCCTGCAGCAGCGCGTCCATCGCGCCCGCGGACAGGCCGTAGCGTCCTGGATGCGCGAGCACGGCCTGGCCGCCCGCCGCGACAATCCAGCGCACGGCATCGGCGAGCACGGCCCACTGATGCGGCACGTAGCCCGGTTTGCCGGGAACGAGGAATCTGCGGAACGCATCGCGCGTATCGGCCACCGCGCCGATGGCGGCGAGGTAGCGGGCGAAGTGCGTGCGGCTCACCATCGCCGGATTCTCGGCGCGCTCGAGCGCACCTTCGTAGGCACCGTCGATGCCCGCGGCCTGCAGCTCGCGCGCCATGGCGCGCGCGCGCTCCAGGCGGCCGTCGCGCACCGCGGCGAGGCCCGCGGCCAGGTTCTCGTTCCCAGGATCGATGCGCAGACCGAGGACGTGCACCGTGCCGCCGCGCCAGGTCACCGAAATCTCGACGCCGTCGACGAAGCGCATGCCCTCGCCCTCGGCCGCGGCGCGCGCCTCGGCGAGGCCGGCGAGCTGATCGTGGTCGGTCAGCGCCCACACGGCGACGCCCGCGCGCGCCGCGCGGCGCGCGACGTCGGCCGGCGCGAGCGCGCCGTCGGAGACGTTCGAATGGCAATGCAGGTCGATGTTCATGGTGCGGAAAGAAACTCCTCCAGGAGCCGCGCGACCTGCTGCGGCTGGTCGTGATGCAGCATGTGGCCTGCGTTGGACAGCGTAACGTAGCGCAGGTTGCGGAACGCCGCGCGGCGCTCGGCATATTGCCCGGCATCCAGGCCCACGCGCTCGAGGCCCTTCGACTCGGCGGCGTCGACCCACAGCACCGGCGCGGTGACTTCGCGCCAGCACGCACGCGCCTCCTCGTAGCGGTACAGCACCGGGTAGACGATCTTGTGCGCGGGATCGCCGCGCAGCTGCACCTGACCGTCGGGTAGCTCGCTCCCCCAGTGGCGCGCGAGGAAATCCGCCCGCTCGCGCGTGAGCCGCGGATTGCTCTTGCGCATGCGCTCGGCGAGCGCGGCGAAATCCGCGTACGGCCGAAAGCCCTTGCCTTGCCCCAGCTCGTCGAGCCAGCGCGCGTAGCGCGCGGGTGCCTGCTCGGGTTGCGTCTCCGCCATGCCGAAGCCCTCGAGATTGACCAGCCGCCGGATGCGCGCCGGCCGCACGCCGGCATACAGGCAGGCGACGTTGCCGCCGAGGCTGTGCCCGACCAGATCGACCGGCGCGCGCGGCGAAATGTGCTGCAGCAGCGCATCCAGATCCGCCAGGTAGTCCGCAAACCAGTAGCAACCGGACTTGCCCCAGTCGCTGAGCCCGTAGCCGCGCCAGTCGGGGGCGTACACGTCCCAGCCGTCGCCGAGCGCGTCCACCAGGAACTGGAAGGAGACCGAGACGTCCATCCAGCCGTGCAGCAGCACCACGCGGCGCGCCGCATCCCCCGGCCAGCGCCGCACGTGGTAGCGCAGCCCGCGCACCTCGTAATAGAGCGATGCGCTGGCCTTCATGCCTGGCGGAATGCGAAGTCCACGTCCGGCCGGCGGCCCGCAACGAGATCGGCGAGCGCGCGGCCGGAGCCCGCCGCCAGCGTCCAGCCGAGCGTGCCGTGTCCGGTGTTGAGAAACAGGTTCGCGAAGGGCGTGCGGCCGATCAGCGGCACGTTGCCGGGCGTGGCGGGCCGCAGGCCCGCCCACAGCTCGGCCTCGCCGGCGCGCTCGAGCGCCGGGAACAGCACCCGCAGGCGCCTGACGATCGCTTCGCACCGGCGCTTGTTGATGCTCGTGTCATAACCGGTCAGCTCGGCAGTCCCCGCGCAGCGCAGGCGCGTGCCAAAGCGCGAGATCACGAGCTTGTGCGCTTCGTCGGTGAGGCTGACCGTGGGCGCGTGTGCCGCGATCCCGGGCGGCAAGGCGAGCGTGACCGAGTAGCCCTTGAGCGGATAGACGGGGATCGAGATCCCCAGCGGGGCGAGCAGGCGCGCGCTGTAGCTCCCCAGCGAGACGACGAACGCCTCGGCCTGCAGCGGCTCGGCGCCCGCGCGCACGGCGCGCACGCGCTCGCCCTCGGTGTGCAGCGATTCCACCGTCGTCGCGCGCAGGAAGCGCACGCCCTTCTGCTCGGCGAGCCGCGCGAGCCCGAGCGTGAAGGCGTGCGCATCGCCGGATTCGTCCTGCGGCGAATACACGCCGCCCACGACCCTGGCGCGCGATGCGCGCAACGCAGGCTCGATGTCATGGCACTGGGCTGCCGACTTGATCTCGCGCTCGATGCCCAGGCTGCGCAGGCGCGTGGCGTGCTTCGCCAGCGCCTCGAATTCGGCCTGCTCGGTGCAGAAATGCAGGATGCCGCGCGCGACGCGGTCGTACTCGATGCCGGTCTCGCTGCGCAGCTCGGCAAGGCAATCGCGGCTGTAGCGCGCCAGCCCCGCGAGCTGGCGCGTATTGCGCTCGAAGCGCCCCGGCAGGCATTCCATCGCGAAGCGCAAGGCCCAGAGCCATTGCTTCAGGTCCGCGCGCGGCCGGAACAGCAGCGGCGCGTCCCCGCGTCCCAGCCAGCGCAGCACCTTGGGCAGCACCGAAGGGCTGGCCCAGGGCTCCGCATGCCCTGCCGCGACCTGGCCGCCGTTGGCGAACGAGGTTTCCATCCCGGCCTCGGCGTGCCGGTCGACCAGCGTTACCTCGTGCCCGGCGCGCGCGAGGAACCACGCGCCGGTCACACCGACCACTCCTGCCCCCAGAACCACGATCTTCACGCTGACGCTCCTGCCGGTATCATAGCGGCCCGCCATGCCCCTGTTCTCGATCGGCGACAAGCGCGTCGAGCTGCTCGGCGAGCACCACTTCATCGCGCACGACGCGACGCTGGTGGGCGCCATCACGCTCGAGGCCGACGTCAACGTCTGGTTCCAGGTCGTGATCCGCGCGGAGAACGACACCGTGCGCATCGGCGCGTCGACCAACGTCCAGGACGGCTCGGTGCTGCACGTCGATCCCGGCTTTCCGCTGACGCTCGGCAGGCACGTCACCATCGGGCACAAGGCGATGCTGCATGGCTGCACGATCGGCGAAGGCAGCCTGGTCGGCATCAACAGCGTGGTCATGAACGGCGCCCGGGTCGGACGCGGCACGCTGATCGGCGCCAATACGCTGATCCCCGAAGGCAAGGAAATCCCCGACGGCGTCCTGGTGCTCGGCTCGCCGGGCAGGATCGTGCGCGAGCTCAAGCCCGAAGAGCGCGCGTCGCTGCTGAGAATCGCCGACGGCTACGTGGAGCGCGCGCGGCGCTACCGCAGCGAGCTGCGCGAGCAGCCGCTGCCCGCTTCGGCGCGCTGACTCACTTCGGCGCCATGCGGATGGCGCCGTCGAGGCGGATGGTCTCGCCGTTCAGCATCTCGTTCTCGATGATGGCGCGTGCGAGCTGCGCGTACTCCGCCGGCCGCCCGAGGCGCGAGGGAAACGGCACCTGCTTGCCGAGCGAGTCCTGCGCGTCCTTCGGCAGCCCGAGCAGCATCGGCGTCTCGAATATGCCCGGCGCGATCGTGCAGACGCGGATGCCGTTGCGCGACAGATCCCGCGCGATGGGCAGGGTCATGCCCACCACGCCGCCCTTCGAGGCGGAATACGCCGCCTGCCCGATCTGGCCGTCGTAAGCCGCGACCGAGGCGGTATTGATGATCACGCCGCGCTCGCCCGCAGCGTTGGGGCCGGCCTTGGCCATCGCATCGGCGGCGATGCGGATCATGTTGAAGGTGCCGATCAGGTTCACGGTGACGACGCGCGTAAAGCGCCCGAGATCGTGCGGCGCCTCCTTGCCGATGGTGCGCTCGGCGAGTGCGATGCCCGCGCAGTTCACCAGCACCTGCAGAGCGCCGAATTCCTTCAGCGCCAGCGCCACCGCCGCCCTGGCATCGGCTTGCGCGGTGACGTCGCACTTCACGAAGCGCCCGCCAAGCTCCTTGGCCAATTTCTCGCCGGCCTCGGCCTGCATGTCGGCGATGACGACCTTGCCGCCGTTCTCGGCCGCCATGCGCGCGGTGGCCGCGCCGAGCCCCGACGCTCCGCCGGTGACCAGAAACACGCTGTTCTTGATAAGCATATGCGCCTCGGTGCGATGGGAGCGGCGATTATAATTCACGCACTCGCCGATGCTGCGCCTGCGCTTCGATCTGTCCTTCGAGGACCTGTACTGCCGCGACGGACTCGTGCGTCTCGACGCGGCGTTCCTGCAATTTCTTGCCGAAGCCGACGCGGCGCTGCGCGATCGCCTCGTCGCCGCGCGCGGCGCGCCGCCGGCGGCGAAGGAGGAGTCCGAGCTTCTCATCGCACTGGCTCCGCATCTCGAGGACTTCATCGCGCGCCTGTTCGGCATCGAGGCCGAGGCGCACGCGCTCGCCGCGAGACACCACGAGCTCGCCCCGCTCTACTCCGTGAAGCGTCTCTTCGTGCAGCGGCGCGCACTGCACAAAGTGAAGCCCGAGGACGCGACGCCCGACGGCTACGCCTTCACCACCGAGCTCGACTTCGCGCGCCAGGTCACCGAATGGCAGAAGGACGAAGCGGCGAACGCGGCGCAGCTCGAGGCGGCGGCGCGCTACGCCGCGTGGGCAGCGACAACCCCTGAAGGCAAGGCCAGGCATAAGGCGGGGGTGCTGTTCAAGGCCCCGCACAAGCTCGATTTCATGAAGCTGATCCCGCACACGGAGCTGCGGCAGCGCGACGGCTTCAAGCTGACCGACCCGGGGACCGACCTCACGGGGGCGCTCGACCAGGCGAACTACTGCATCTGGTGCCACGAGCAGGGCAAGGACTCGTGCTCGAAGGGCCTGGAGGAGAAGGCGCTTGCGAACGCGTTCCGTAAAACGGTGTTCGACGTGGAGCTGGCGGGCTGCCCGCTGGAGGAGAAGATCTCCGAGTTCCACCTGGTGAAGGCGCGCGGCCAGCCGATCGGCGCGCTCGCCATGATCGCCGTGGACAACCCGCTCGCCGCGGCCACCGGGCACCGCATCTGCAACGACTGCATGAAGGCCTGCATCTACCAGAAGCAGGACCCGGTCGACATCCCGCAGGCCGAGACGAGGACGTTGAAGGACGTGCTCGAGCTGCCGTGGGGCTTCGAGATCTACTCGCTGCTCACGCGCTGGAACCCGCTCGACCTGCGCCGTCCCTGCCCCAGGGCGCCGAGCGGGCGGCGCGTGCTGGTGGTGGGCCTGGGCCCCGCCGGCTTCTCGATCGCCCATCACCTGATGAACGACGGCCATACCGTGGTCGGCATCGACGGCCTGAAGATCGAGCCGCTGGAGGCGGCGGTCTCGGGCGTGGATGCGCTCGGCAATCGCGTGCCGTTCCGCCCGGTGCGCGACGTGAAGGAACTGTACGAGCCGCTCGATGCGCGCGTGATGGCGGGCTTCGGCGGCGTCGCCGAGTACGGCATCACGGTGCGCTGGGACAAGAATTTCCTCAAGATCATCCGGCTGCTGCTCGAGCGGCGAGCGCGGTTCGCGATGTTCGGCGGCGTGCGCTTCGGCGGCACGCTGACCATCGACGAAGCCTTCGCTAGAGGCTTCGACCACATCGCGCTGTGCGCCGGCGCCGGGCGGCCGACGGTGCTGGAGGCGATTCCGAACGGCTTTGCGCGCGGCGTGCGTGCCGCCTCCGACTTCCTCATGGCGCTGCAGTTGACGGGCGCCGCCAAGCGCGAGTCGATCGCCAACCTGCAGATCCGCCTGCCGATCGTTGTGATCGGCGGCGGGCTCACCGCGATCGACACGGCGACGGAGTCGCTCGCCTACTACGCGGTGCAGGTGGAGAAGTTCCTCGCGCGCTGCGAGGCGCTGGAGCAGGAGCCGGACTGGAGTGCCGAAGAGCGCGACATTGCGCAGGAGTTCATCGCGCACGCGAAGGCGTTGCGCAAGGCGAGGCCGGAGGAACGTCTGTCCCTGCTCAAGTCCTGGGGCGGCTCGACCATCGCCTACCGGCGCCGCATGGTGGACAGCCCCTCATACACCTTGAACCACGAGGAAGTCGCCAAGGCGCTCGAGGAAGGCATCGTGTTTGCCGAGAGGCTGACGCCCAAGCGCATCGAGGTGGACCGGTACGGGCATGCAAAAGAGGTGCTGTTCCAGAATGGAACCCGCCTGCCGGCGAAGTCCGTCCTCATCGCCGCGGGCACGCAGCCCAACACGGTGCTCGCGCGCGAGGAAGGCGTGAGCCTCGCGCTCGACGGGAAGTATTTCCTCGCCTGCGACGAAACAGGCAAGCCGCTCAAGCCCGAGCGCCATGCAGCGAAGCCGAAGCGGCCGGAGGTGCTGCTGCACCGCTACCCCGACGGGCGGTTCATGAGCTTCTTCGGCGACCTGCACCCTTCCTATTTCGGCAACGTGGTGAAGGCAATGGGGAGCGCGAAGCAGGGCTACCCGGTGGTGAGCCGGGTCCTTTCACAAAGAAAGCCCTCCTCGACCCTCGACGACGCGGCCTTCCTCGCGCGGCTGAACCGCGACCTGCGCGCAGTGGTGCATGAAGTGAAGCGGCTGACGCCCGCCATCGTGGAGGTGGTGCTGCGCGCGCCGGTCGCCGCGCGGCGCTTCCGGCCGGGGCAGTTCTACCGCATGCAGAACTTCGAGACCCTGGCGCTGCGGGTGCCCGGCACCACGCTCGCAATGGAGGGTTTGGCGCTGACCGGGGCGTGGGTGGATCGCGAGAGGGGCCTCATTTCAGTCATCGCGCTCGAGATGGGCGGCTCGGCCGACTTGCTCGCCTACCTTCGTCCCGGAGAGCCCGTGATCCTGATGGGCCCTACCGGGACGCCCACCGAGATCCCGAAGGGCGAGAACGTGGTTCTCGCCGGCGGCGGGCTGGGCAACGCGGTGCTGTTCTCGATCGGTCGGGCGCTGCGCGCCGCGGGCTCGAAGGTTGTCTACTTCGCCGGCTACAAGCGCATGGGCGACCGCTACCGCATCGAGGACATCGAGGTCGCTTCGGACGTGGTGGTGTGGTGCTGCGACGAGCCGCCCGGTTTTGCTCCGCGGCGCTCTCAGGACCGCGCCTTCGTCGGCAACATCGTCCAGGCGATGCAGGCTTACGCCTCGGGCACGCTCGGCGCGCAGCCCATTGCCTTTGCCGATGCCGACCGCATCATCGCCATCGGCTCGGACCAGATGATGGCGGCGGTGGCGGTGGCACGGCATGGGGTGTTGCAGAAGTATCTGAAACCCACGCACAAGGCGATCGGGTCCATCAACAGCCCGATGCAGTGCATGATGAAAGAGATCTGCGCCCAGTGCCTGCAGCCGCACGTGGACCCGAAGACCGGCGAGACGAGCTACGTCTTCTCCTGCTTCAACCAGGACCAGCCGCTCGACCAGGTGGATTTCGGGGCTTTGGCGCAGAGACTGGCGCAGAACGGGGTGCAGGAGAAGCTCACGGCCCTGTGGATCGGGCGCTGCCTGATGCAGCTCCCGCCTCCGGCGGAGCGCAAGGCGGCCTGACCACCCCGCGGCCTGGCGGGGGCTTGACACGATATACAAACCTTATATAAAGTTTGTATATGGGCAAGGACAAGTCCCGGATCAGCACCTTCTCCGCGACGCCGCGCGACCTTGAGATGCTGGAAGTCGTCGCGCGCTATCACGGCCTGAACAAGAGCGCGACGATCGTCAGCCTGGTGCGCAGGGAGTTTTGGCGAGCCTTCCCCGGCGGAACGGATCGGATTCGTCCCGATCGTGGTGCCAAAGTGGAGGGCCGCAAGTGAAATATCTGCTTCTCGCTATCCTTCTTCTCTCGGGCAACGCCTTCTCCCAAACCCTCAAGATCGGCGAGCTGAACAGCTACAAGGTCTTCCCCGCCTTCCTCGAGCCCTACAAGAAAGGCTGGCAGCTCGCCCTCGAAGAGATCAACGCAGCGGGCGGCGCCGCAGGCCGCAAGCTCGAGATCGTCTCGCGCGACGACGGCGGCACGCCGGGCGACGCGGTGCGCGTCGCCGAGGAGCTGATCTCGCGCGAGAAGGTCGACGTCCTGATGGGCACGTTCGCCTCCCACGTAGGGCTCGCGGTGGCGAACCTCGCCAATCAGCGCAAGATCCTGTTTCTCGCGGCGGAGCCGCTCACCGACAAGATCGTCTGGGAGAACGGCAACCGATATACGTTTCGGCTTCGCCCCTCGACCTACATGCAGACCGCGATGCTGATCCCCGAGGCGGTGAAGCTGAAGAAGAAGCGCTGGGCGATCGTCTACCCCAACTACGAATACGGCCAGTCGGCCACCGCCTCGTTCAAGAAGCTGCTCAAGCAGGCGCAGCCTGGCGTCGAGTTCGTGGCCGAGCAGGCCCCTGCCCTCGGCAAGATCGACGCCGGCGCCGTGGTGCAGGCGCTCGCCGAGGCGAAGCCCGACGCGATCTTCAGCTCGCTCTTCGCCGCCGACCTGCAGAAGTTCGTGCGCGAGGGGAACACCAGGGGGCTCTTCAGGAACACGGTGGTGTTCAACCTGCTCGCGGGCGAGCCCGAGTATCTCGATACCCTGAAGGACGAGACGCCGGAAGGCTGGTGGGTCACGGGCTACCCCTGGAGCGAGATCGATACGCCCGAGCACACGCGCTTCCGCGACGCCTACCAGAAGCGCTGGAACGACTACCCGCGCCAGGGCTCGGTGGTCGGCTACACCGCCGTTTACGCGGTGGCGAACGCCGTGCTCAAGGCCGGCTCCGCCGACACCGAGAAACTCATCGAGGCGCTGAAGGGGCTGGAGATGCAGACGCCGTTCGGCCAGGTGCGGTGGCGGCCGATCGACCACCAGTCCACCATGGGCGCCTACGTGGGACAGCTCGCGCAGAAAGCCGGCAAGGGCGTGATGGTCAACTGGCGCTACGCCGACGGCGCGAAGTACCAGCCCTCCGACCGGGAAATCCGCGCGCTGCGGAAAGACTAGGCGAGAAAAGCTTCCATCGTTATCGCCTGCCTCGGGAACGCCTTGAGCACGGCCCGGTCCGCCGTCACCAGCGGAACGGCGAGCACCGATGCCAGAACGACGAACTCGCAATCGTAGGCGGACAGCCGTGATTTCCCGGCAATCTCGAATACCGGGGCGCTCGGCACCAGGTGCTCGTTGCCTGCAAGCGCATTTTCGGCGGCGTGCATGACACGGGAAATCTCCGCGCCATTCAAACTACCGTCCCGCAGGTAGCCGGTCAGGATGCTGCGCATTTCCGAACGCCAGAGGATCGGGACATGCCAGGCCGGGTCCTTCACGCGCACGCTTTGTGCGAGCGCGGTCAGCGGGCCGTTCACCCAGCAGTAGGCGATGACATTGCTGTCAACGACGATCACGCGCGGCCTTGGCGCTTGTAGCGGCCGGCCCGGATATGCTCGACTTTCGGCAAGCGGGCGGTGAAGGCCTTCAGTTCCCTGGCGTGCGCCTCGGGATCGACGGTCGGCGCCGCAAGGTCCCGCTCCAGTCGCGTGAGGATCTCGCTGTTCAGGCTCCTGCGGTTGCGCTCCGCGCTTTCCTTGAGCATGGCGTGCAGGTCCTCGGGAATGTTCTTGAGCGTCAGCGTCAGCATGGGTTTTCTCCTGGAACCGAAATGGAACCATTGTAACGCATGAGCGGCTCCGCCGTCCTGCTGCAGGTCCTGAACGGGCTCGCGGGCGCGAGCTCGCTCTTCCTGGTAGCCGCCGGCCTGTCGCTCATTTTCGGCGTCACCCGCATCGTCAACTTCGCCCACGGGTCGCTGTTCATGCTGGGGATGTACCTCGCGGTCTGGCTCGCGCAGGACCTCGGCTTCTGGTTCAGCGTGCCCATCGCGGCGCTCGCCGTGGGCCTCGCGGGGGCGCTGGTCGAAATGCTCCTGCTGCGCAGGATCTACCGCGCCCCCGAGCTGCTGCAGCTCCTCGCCACCTTCGCGCTGGTCCTCGTGGTGCGCGATTTCGCGCTCTGGGCCTGGGGCCCGGAGGACATGCTCGGGCCGCGCGCGCCGGGATTCGCCGGCGCAGTGCAGATCGCGGGCCGCGCCTTTCCCGAGTACGACCTGCTGCTCATCGCCCTCGGGCCGCTGGTATTCGTCTTCCTGCACGCCCTGCTTCGCCGCACCCGCTGGGGCATCCTGGTGCGCGCGGCGACCGAGGACCGCGAGATGGCGGGCGCGCTGGGGGTCAACCAGCGCTGGCTCTTTACCGGCGTGTTCGCGCTCGGCGCGGCGTTGGCAGGATTGGGCGGCGCACTCGCCATCCCGCGCGAGCCCGCGAATCTCGAGATCGACCTGACGGTGATCTCGGACGCCTTCGTGGTCGTGGTGGTCGGCGGCCTCGGCTCGATCCCGGGCGCGTTCCTCGCCGCGCTCCTGATCGGCGAGATCAAGTCTTTCTGCATCGGCCTGGGCTACTCGAAGATCACCCTGGTGGTGGAGTTCATCGTCATGGCCGTGGTGCTGGTGCTGCGCCCCTGGGGGCTGCTCGGCCGGCCGCAGCCGCAGGCGCGGGGCGCCGCGATCGCCGCGCCGCTCCTCGTTGCGCCCTCGCCTCGTTCCCGGGCGCTGCTGGTGGTCCTCGCGGCGGCGCTCGCGGCCCTGCCGCTCGTCTCGGGCGAGTACACGCTCGTGCTGCTGACCGACATCCTGGTGTTCGCCCTCTTCGCCGCGAGCCTGCACTTCATGATGGGCCCGGGAGGCATGATTTCCTTCGGCCACGCGGCCTATTTCGGCCTCGGCGCCTACGGGGCCGCGCTGCTCTTGCTGCGCCTGCGCTGGCCGATGGAGCTTTCGCTCGCGGCTGCGCCGCTCGCGGCCGGGATGGGCGCCGCGCTCTTCGGCTGGTTCTGCGTGCGGCTTTCCGGGGTCTATCTCGCCATGCTGACGCTCGCGTTCGCGCAGATCGTCTGGTCTGCAGCGTTCCAGTGGGATGCGCTCACCGGCGGATCGAACGGGCTCGTCGGCGTCTGGCCGGCGGCATGGCTCGGCTCGAAGACCGCCTACTACCTGCTGACGCTCGCGCTCTGCGCGCTGGGCATCCTGTTCCTGTGGAGGGCGATCTACTCGCCGTTCGGCTACGCGCTGCGCGCCGCGCGCGATTCGCCGCTGCGCGCCGAGGCGATCGGCATGGACGTGCGCGCGCAGCAGTGGGGCGGGTTCATCGTGGCGGGATTTCTCGCCGGCGTGGCCGGCGCGCTGTTCGCGTTCTCCAAGGGCTCGATCTCGCCCGAGTCGCTCTCGGTGCCGCGCTCGCTGGACGCCCTGGTGATGGTGCTGCTCGGCGGGGTGCACACGCTCACCGGTCCGCTGTGGGGTGCGGCGCTGTTCACCTGGCTCGAGGACGCGGTGTCGCGCGGCGTCGACTACTGGCGCGCGGCGGTCGGCGCGGTGATCCTGCTGCTGGTGCTAGCTTTTCCGCAGGGAGTCATCGGCTTCGCCAGGGAGCGATTCGCCCGATGACGGTGCTCGCGGTGCGCGGGCTCTCCAAGTCCTACGGCGGCGTGCAGGCGCTGCGCGGCGTGAGCTTCGGCGTCGCCGCGGGCGAGCTCGTGGCGCTGATCGGCCCGAACGGCGCGGGCAAGACCACCTGCTTCGATGTGCTCAACGGCCAGACGCCCGCCGACGCCGGCGCGGTCGAGCTCGGTGGGCAGAGCCTCCTCGGCCTGCCGCCGCACCGCATCTGGCGCCTCGGCGTCGGGCGCACCTTCCAGATCACCGCCAGCTTCGGCTCGATGACGGTGCGCGAAAACGTGCAGACGGCCCTGCTGTCGCACCGGCGCCGGCTGTGGTCGCTATTGAGCGTCGCGGCGCGCGCCTGGACCGACGAGGCCGACGCGCTGCTCGAGCGCATCGGCATCCTGCATCAGGCACAGCGCGCGTGCGCCGTGCTCGCCTACGGCGACCTGAAGCGCGTCGAGCTCGCCATGGCGCTCGCCAACCGGCCGCGGCTCCTCCTCATGGACGAGCCGACGGCGGGCATGGCGCCGCACGAGCGCGGCGAGCTGATGCAACTCGCGGCGACGCTGGCGCGCGCGGACGGCACCGCGGTGCTGTTCACCGAGCACGACATGGAGGTGGTGTTCGCGCACGCCGACCGGGTGCTGGTCCTTGCCGAAGGCGAGCTGATCGCCGAAGGCAGCCCGGCGGCGGTACGCGCCGATCAGCGCGTGCGCGAGGTCTACCTGGGGAGCGGCGATGCTTGAGGTGCGCGCCCTGAGCGCCGCCTACGGCAAGGCGCAGGTCCTGTTCGGGCTGGACTTCGCCGCGCGCGCCGGCGAAGCACTGGTATTGCTCGGGCGTAACGGCGCCGGCAAGTCCACCGCGCTGAAGCGGATCATGGGCCTGGTGCCGCCCCAGGCCGGCGAGATCCGCTTCGACGGCGAGCGCATCGACGCCATGCAGCCCCATCAGATCGCGCGGCTCGGGCTCGGCTACGTGCCCGAGGAGCGGCGCATCTTCACCGACCTCACGGTGCGCGAGAACCTCGAGGTGGGCCGCCAGCCGCCGCGGGAGGGAACCGTGCGCTGGACGCCCGAGAAGCTGTTCGAGCTGTTCCCCAATCTCGGTCGCATGCAGGACCGGCTCGGCGGCCGGATGTCGGGCGGCGAGCAGCAGATGCTCGCCGTCGCGCGCACGCTGATGGGCAATCCGCGCGCCATCCTGCTCGACGAACCCGCCGAAGGCCTCGCGCCGCTCATCGTCGCCCAGGTCGCGGCAGCTATTCTGGAGCTCAAGGCGCAGGGCCTGTGCGTGCTGCTGAGCGAGCAGAACCTGCGCTTTGCGCGCCAGGTCGCCGACCGCGCCTGCCTGCTCGAGCAGGGACATATCGTGGCATCGGGGCCCCTCGAGGCTGTGCAGGCGCGGTACGCGCTCGCCTGAGGCGGCTAACTCAGTAGCGGTACGGCTCCGCGCATTTGACGATCTCGGCAATGTTCGGGAGATCGAGGCAATGCCGGGCGTCCTCGTTCACGCGCACAGGCCGCTTGCCCGTGGCCGCGGCGGTCTTCATCGGCCTCGCTTCGCCCCCGGTGCCTGCGGGCTTGCCCTGCTCCAGCGTGATTCCGTCCGGCTTGGTGGCTTGCGTCTGCGCGCCCGCAGAGCCTGTGGGCAGAACTACAAGTATCGCGATAAGAGCAGCCGCTAAGGCATTGTTTGTCATGGGTCTGTCCTTGCAGGGGAACCCAGCCTCGCATGCTAGAACCATCCGGGCCAGGAAGCAATCCCCTGCTAGGCTTCGGGCCGATGCCCGCCCTGCCTTCCCTCGCCCGCTACGCCTGGCTGTCCGTGGCCACCGCCCTCGCCACCATGGCGCTGAAGGGCGTCGCGGCGTGGCTCACCGGCTCGCTCGGCCTGCTCTCGGATGCGCTGGAGTCCTTCGTCAACCTCGGCGCCGCGCTCATCGCGCTCTATGCCCTGCGCGTTGCGGCGCGCCAGCCCGACGAAAAACACCCGTTCGGCTACACCAAGGCCGAGTACTTCTCCTCCGCCATGGAGGGCGGGCTGATCGCGATCGCGGCCGTTGCCATCGTCGCCGCGGCGGTGCCCCGGCTGATCGAGCCCCAGCCCATCCTGCGCTTCGACGTCGGCATTTTCCTTTCGCTGCTCGCGGCCGCCCTGAACCTCGGCACAGCGCTGGTGCTGCTGCGCGCCGGCAAGCGCCACTACTCCATCGCGCTGGAGGCCGACGCGCACCACCTGCTCACCGACGTGTGGACTTCGATTGGCGTCGTCGCCGGGGTCGGCGCCACGGTGCTCACCGGCTGGCTGGCGCTCGACCCGCTGATCGCCATCGCCGTCGCCGTGCACATCCTATGGGTGGGAACGCGAGTGGTGCACCGCTCGGTGCTCGGGCTCATGGACCGCGCGCTGCCCGAGCCCGAGCTGGAGCGCATCCGCGCCGTTCTGGACGCGTATCGCGCGGAAGGCCTCGACTACCACGCGCTCAGGACGCGGCGCGCGGGGCGGCTGCGCCTCGTCGAGATGCACCTGCTGGTGCCGGGCGAGATGAGCGTGCGCGAGGGGCATCGCATCGCCGACGAGATCGAGGAGAAGATCCGCGCGCAGTTGCCCGGCGCCGCGGTGCTGACGCACCTCGAGCCGATCGGGGATCCGGCCTCCTACCAGGACGATGCCCTGATCCGCTAGGCGCTAGAGCGTTTTCGCGGTTTCGCGCAGCACGTACTTCTGGATCTTCCCGGTCGCGGTCGTCGGCAGATTGCCGAACACGACCCTCCTCGGCACCTTGTAGCGCGCCAGGTTGTCGCGGCACCACTGGATGAATTCCTCTTCCGTGGCCTGTGCGCCGGGCTTGAGCTGGACGAAGGCGCACGGCGTCTCGCCCCACTTCTCGTCAGGCCGCGCCACCACCGCTGCCAGCGCGGTCGCCGGGTGCTTGTAGAGCGCGATCTCGACCTCGACCGACGAGATGTTCTCGCCGCCCGAAATGATGATGTCCTTCTTGCGGTCCTTGATCTCGATGTAGTTCGTCGGGTGCCATACCGCCAGGTCGCCCGTATGCATCCACCCGCCGTGGAATGCCTCGGCGGTGGCCTTCGCATCCTTCAGGTAGCCCAGCATCACGGTGTTGCCCTGGACGAGGATCTCGCCCATGGCCTGGCCGTCCTTCTTCACCGGCTTGCAGGTCCGGGAATCGCCGATGATATGCCCCTCGACGACCTGATAGCGCACGCCCTGGCGCGCCATTTCCACGGCCCGTTCCTCGATCGGCAGCACGGCCCAGGAATCCTGCTCGGCGCAAAAGGTCGACGGCCCCTGGAGCTCGGTCATGCCGTAGATGTGCAGCACCTTGAAGCCCAGCTCCTCCATGCCCTTGATCACCTTCGCGGGGGGCGGCGAGCCGCCGGTCATGATGTGCACCGGCCGCTCGAAGCGGCGCCGCTGCTCCCCAGGCGCCGAGATCAGCATGGTGAGCACCGTGGGCGCGCCGCACATGTGCGTCACGCCGTGCTCGACGATCATCGGGAAGACGAGCGCCGGGTCCACTGCGCGCAGGCAGACGTGCGTTCCCGCCATGGCGGTGACCGACCATGGATAGCACCAGCCGTTGCAGTGGAACAGCGGCAGCGTCCAGAGGTAGACGGGACGCGCGGGCATCGCCCAGGCGACGATGTTGCCCAGCGCCTCGAGATAGGTGCCGCGGTGGTGGTACACGACGCCCTTGGGCCGGCCCGTGGTTCCCGAGGTGTAGTTGAGCGCGATGGGGTCGTCTTCCGAGCGCGGCAGGCGCCAGGCGAAGCCGGGGTCGCCGCCGGCGATGAACTTCTCGTACTCGACCGACCCGAGCCGCTCGCCCGGACCCGTGTACAGGGGATCGTCGACGTCGATCACGAACGGTTTTTTCTTCAGCTTCTTCAGCGCCGCCCCGACGACGCCCGCGAACACGCGGTCGGTGATCAGCACCTTGGCCTCGCCGTGCTCGAGGATGTAGGAGACCGTGTCGGCATCCAGGCGCGTGTTGATGGCGTTCAGCACCGCGCCGAGCATCGGCACGCCGTAGTGCGCGTCGAGCATCGCGGGCACGTTGGGCAGCATGGCCGAGACCACGTCGCCGCGCTGCACGCCGCGCTTCGCCAGCGCCGAGGCCAGGCGCAGCGCGCGCTCGAGAAACTGGGCGTAGGTGATGCGCGCGCTGCCGTGGATCACCGCCACGCGCTGTGGATAGATTTCCGCCGCGCGCGGCAGGAACGTGAGCGGCGAAAGCTCCTGGCGGTTGGCGGGACCGGGCTTCAGCGCCGCCCATGGGTCGGTTTTGCGCGCTGCAGCAACGCGTTTCTTCTTTGCCATCGACTCCTCCCCGTTCTACACTGGCTGCGCAAATCTACTCCTAGGAGGGGGTCCCGTGAAAAAACTCGCTCTGGCCGTTTCGCTCGCGCTCGCCGCCGGCGTGGCGCACGCGCAGACCATCAAGATCACCGGCTTCGGCGCCAAGTCCGGCGTCGTGCGCTCGTTCGGCATCAACAGCGAAGCGGCGATGCTCGCCGCGGCAGACGTAATCAACAAGGGCGGCGGCGTGAAGCTCGCCGACGGCTCGAAGGCGAAGATCGAGGTCGAGTTCCTCGACGACCGCTGCGACGCCGCGGAAGGCATCTCGGTGATCCGGCGCATCGCCGGCACCAACGCCGTGGTGGCGGTCGGCCCGACCTGCTCCAACGTGGCCGAACCGCTGTTTGGCATCCTGCAGAAAAAGGTCGGCGACGCGGGCGACTCCGGCCTGCAGATGCCGGTGTTCACCGACGTCGCCATCAAGGTGGGCCTGGCGAAGATCTCGGATTGGGCGTTCCGCAACGTGCCCAACGAGATGACGATGTACAACTCGCTGTTCTACTGGCTGCATACCCAGCATCCCAACCTGAAGACGGTGTACGGCGGCGTGGAAGAGGACTTCGCGCACTCGCGCGCCACCTGGTACGTCGTGATGAAGCCGCGCGCGGAAGCGAGCGGCTTCGACGTCGTGGGCAATACCAAGTGGCTGCTCGCGGACACCAATTTCGCCACGCAGGTGCGCGAGATGAAGAAGGCCAATGCCGACATCGTCGCCATCTCGGCGCATCCCTTCTCCACCTGCGGCGTGCTGAAGGAGATGCAGCGCCAGCGGGTCAGGCCCAAGCTCCTGGTCGGCCTGACCAGCTCCTCGAGCCTGGAGACGCTGCAGGGCTGCGCCAAGCAGGCCGAGGGCATCATCATTCCGACCTCGTTCGCGCCGATCAACAAGGACGCGGTCGCCGCCGCCAGGACCACGGCGAAGTTCAAGGGCGCGGCCGACCTGCATTCGATGGCGGCCTGGGAGAACATGTTCATCCTCAAGCGCGTGATGGAAGCCGAAGGCATCTCCGGCAAGCCCGGCGACGTGCAGTCCGACCGGCGCAAGATCCGCGACGGCCTGGCGAAGCTGAAGACCACCAAAGGCCTCATCGGCGTCACCAAGCGCGACGCCGAAGGCGAAGCCGACAAGCCCTACGTCTTCGTGCACGCGAACAAGGGCGAGTGGAAGGTCCTGTACAACCCGCTCTGAGCGCAAGGAGCGGCAGCCACCGGGCGCGGTGAACCCGCGCCCGTTTTTTTACGCATGCTGGATTTCTTCCAGACGCTTTCCGACGGGGTGCTGTTCGGCGCCACCTATGCGCTGATCGGCATCGGCTTCACGCTCGTCTTCGGCGTGATGCACAAGATCAACATGGCCTATGCCGCGGCCTCGGTGGGCGGCGCGTATGCCGGGCTGCTGGTGCTGAAAGTGCTGGCGGGCGCGCCGGCGTGGCTGGTGTTCCTGGGCGCCTTCGTCGCCGGCGGGCTGCTCGGCTGGATGGTGTACGTGACCTGCTTTCACTTCATCCCGCTTTCCAGCCCGCTCGCCACGCTCATGTCGACCGTGGGCATGCTGCTGCTCATCGACGAAGTCATCGTGCACGTCACCGCCGGGATGCCGCAGGGCTACCCGGCGATGTTCGGCGACGTCATGCTGTTCATGGGCGATTTCAGCATGCGCGGCGATCTGCTGCTCGTCTTCGGCGTGTCGGTGCTCGCCATGATCGCGCTGCTCGCGCTCCTGTACCGGTCGCGGCTCGGCCTGGCGACTCGCGCCGTCGCGCAGCAGCCGGTGGCGGCCCAGCTCTGCGGCATCCGCTTGGTGCGCGTCAACGCGCTGACGTTCGTCGTCACGGGGCTTCTGGGCGGGCTGGCCGGGGCGCTCATCGGCGCCTCGGTCGGCACGCTCTCGCCGCTGCTCACGGTGCCGCTCACCGTCAAGGGCCTCATCGTGACCGTCATCGGCGGCCTGGGCAGCATTCCCGGGGCCATCATCGCCGGGCTGCTGGTCGGCGGCTTCGAGAACGTGCTGCAGCTCTACCGCGGGGTCACCGAGCGCGACCTGTACGTGATGCTGCTGCTGTTCGCCTTCCTCGTGTTCCGCCCCGGCGGCATCTTCGCCGCGAAGGGCGGACGCGACTGATATGGACTTCTACTTCGGTCTCGCGCAGTTGATCGGCGTGCACACGCTGCTCGGCCTTTCGGCCTACATCGTGCTGCTCACCGGGCAGGTCACCCTCGCGCAGGCGGGCTTCTTCGCCGTCGGCGCCTACACCGCGGGCATGCTCACCGTGCTCGCCGGCTGGCACCTGGTGCCCGCGCTCGGCGTGAGCGCGATGAGCGGCGCGGCGGTCGCCTGCGCCGTCGGCTTTCCCGCGCTGCGCGTGAAGGGGCTGATGCTGGTGATCGCCACCCTGGCGTTCGGCGAAGGCGTGCGCCTGTTCTTCTTCAACTTCGACTACCAGATCGCCAAGGGCGGGATCAAGGTGGGCCCGCTGGGCGGCGAAGGCTTCCGCCAGATCCGCTTCTTCCCGGAGAACGGCTGGGAGACCTGGGACGTGATGCTGTTCATCTGGGTGTTCGTCGTCGCCGCCATGGCGCTGCTGTGGTGGTTCGACCGCTCGCGCTACGGCACGGTGCTGCGCGCGGTCGGCGAGGACGAGCTCGCCGCACAGTCGGTGGGCATCAACCTGACCGCGGTGAAGGTGAGCGCGATGACCGTGGGCGGCGCCATCGCCGGCGTCGGCGGCGGACTGTACGCCCACTACACCACGCATATCGAGCACGCGAGCTTCAGCATCCTCCTCGCCACCTTCGCCATCGCCTACCCGATCGTCGGCGGGCTGAGAAGCGTCTTCGGCACGCTGCTCGCCGTGATCTTCGTGCAGGGCTTCCTCGTCGAGGGGCTCAGGTTCCTCGGCGACTGGCGCAACCTGCTGTTTGGCGCGCTCATCGTCCTCGCCATGAACCTGCGCCCGAGCGGCATCCTGGGGCGGCGGCGCCATGCTTGAGCTGCGCTCGCTGTCGCGCCATTTCGGCGGCGTGCGCGCGGTCGACGGGCTCGACCTGGTCGTCGAGCAGGGGCAGATCTTCGGCCTCATCGGTCCCAACGGCTCGGGCAAGAGCACCACGGTGAACGTGATCACGGGCCTGTTTGCGCCGACCGCGGGCACGATCCTGTTCCGCGGCCGCGACATCGGCGCGCTGCCCACGCACCGGCGGCTGCGCGAAGGCATCGCGCGCACGTTCCAGAACATCCGCCTGTTCGGGCAGCTCTCCGTGTGGCAGAACCTGTGGGTGGCGCAGAATTCCGCCGCCGACCAAGCGCGCCAGGGCTTCTTCGCGCGCTGGCTCGGCGGCCAGTCGGGCGCGCGCGAGGAGATCGCGCGCCTGCTCGAATTCTCCGGCCTCGCCCACAAGGAGAACGAGCTCGCCGCCAACCTCGCCTTCGGCGAGCAGCGGCGCCTGGAGCTCGCCCGCGCCCTCGCCGCGCGCCCGCAGCTGCTGCTGCTCGACGAGCCGGCGGCCGGCATGAACAGCGAGGAGATCGGGCAGCTGCGCGGCCGCATTCTCAAGCTGCGCGGCAGCGGCGTCACCATCCTGCTCGTCGAGCATGTCATGGAGCTGGTGATGGGCGTCACCGACCGCATCGCGGTGCTCAATTTCGGCCAGAAGATCGCCGAAGGCACGCCGGCCGAGATCCAGGCCGACCCGGCGGTGCGCAAGGCCTATCTCGGGGGCGGGGCCGCGTGAGCTTTCTCAGCGTGCGGGACGTCGTCACCGCCTACGGCAAGATCGAGGCGCTGAGGGGCGTGTCGCTGGAGGTGGCCGAAGGCGCGATCACCTGCCTGCTCGGCCCCAACGGCGCCGGCAAGACCACGCTCATGCTGACCCTCGCCGGCATCCTCAGGCCCAGGCGCGGCAGCATCCGCTTCGCGGGGGAAGACATCGCCGGGCGCGCGCCGCACGCCATCGTCGCGCGCGGCGTGGCGCTGGTGCCGGAGAACCGGCTCGTGTTCCCGGCGATGACGGTGGCCGAGAACTTGCAGGCCGGCGCCTATCAACGACGCGACAAGAATACCGTCGCGAGGGATATCGAGCGCATGTTCGCGCGCTTTCCGCGGTTGAAGGAGCGCGCCGCGCAGCAGGCCGGCACGCTCTCGGGCGGCGAGCAGCAGATGCTGGCAGTGGCGCGCGCGCTGATGTCGCGCCCGAAGCTGCTGCTGATGGACGAGCCCTCGCTCGGCCTCGCGCCGCTCGTGGTGGAGGAGATCTTCCGCATCGTCACCGAGCTGCACCGCGACGGCGTCACGATCTTCCTCGTCGAGCAGAACGCGCACATGGCGCTCAAGGTGGCGCAGCACTTCTATCTCATGGAGCAGGGAAAAGTGACCTTCAGCGGCGACCCCGGCTCGCTCGCCGAGGACGAGGTGATCCGCAGGGCGTACCTGGGATCGGCGAAGAGCTGATCGGGAACCGGGGCGCAGCCGGTGCTCGTCGATTTCATCCAGAACACGCTCGACGGCCTGAGCACGGGCGCCGCCTACGCCCTCCTTGCCCTCGGCTTCACGCTGATCTTCGGCGTGCTGCGCCGCGCCAACCTGTCTTTCGGCCCGGCGATCATGTTCGGCGCCTACTGCGCGACGTGGACGCACGTCAATTTCGGCGCCGGCCTGCTGCTGCTCGCGCTGATCACGGTGGGCGGCGCGGTGCTCGCGGGGGCGTACGTCGAGCGCCTGTGCTTCGCGCCGCACCGCGGCGGCTCCGCCATCGCGGCCATGGTGGCGAGCTTCGCGCTGTGGATGCAGTTCGAGGAGTTCGCCACCCTCGTCCTGCCCCGGCACCTCTATGCCTTTCCCATGCTCCATGAGGGCGATCCGATCGCGCTGGGGCCGTTCACGCTGCGCGCCGATGCGCTGGTGATGCTCGGCGCGGCGCTCGCCGCCTGCGCGCTCGTGTGGGGGACGTTGTACCGCACGCGCTTCGGCCTCGCCGTGCGCGCGCTGATCGAGCAGCCGGCGGCCGCCGCGCTCGCCGGCATCAACGTGCCGTGGGTGTTCGCGCGCGTGTTCGCGCTCGCCTCGGCCCTCGGCGGCGTCGCCGGCTACCTCGTCATCGCCACGCACGGGCAGATCACGCCGATGCTCGGCATGTGGGCGACGATGAAGGGGCTGCTGGCGATGATGCTCGGCGGCCTCGGCTCGCTGCCCGGCGCGGTGCTCGGCGGCCTCGCCCTGGGTTTCATCGAGGCGCACAGCCAGTGGTACCTGGGGCCGCAGATGCGCGACCTCATCGCCTACCTGCTGCTTTTCGTCCTGCTCGCCGCGAGAGTGCCATGGATGACTACGCGATCGGCGTCCTGACCAACATCACGCTGTTCTCGTTCGTCGCGCTGTCGGCGTACCTGCTGCTGATCGCGGGCGAAATGTCGTTCGGCCAGCAGGCATTCTTCGGCGTCGGCGCCTACGCGGGTGGCATCCTCACGGCGCTCTACGGCTGGCCACTGCCGCTCGCCGCGCTCGCCGCCGTGGCGCTCGGCGCCCTCGCCCAGTTGCTCGTTGCCCTGCCGACGCTGCGGCTGCGCGGGCTGTACTTCGCCATGGCGACGCTCGCCGCGGCCGAGATGGCGCGCATCCTGTTCGAGCTGCTGCACTGGCGGCGCAGCATCGACGGCGAGCTCGCCGGCCCGGACGGCACCCAGGGCTTCCGCGGCATCCGCTGGATCTTCGAGCACGGCATCGAGCCGCTGCACTA
>Ga0214472_10001403_pt1 | contig 27268 bp, 25 predicted proteins | sample RVTome_6_FD_207662 | JGI IMG/M metagenome (GOLD analysis project Ga0214472, IMG submission 207662) | Soil microbial communities from uranium-contaminated site in the Upper Colorado River Basin, Wyoming, United States - RVT140D175 | ecosystem: Environmental > Terrestrial > Soil > Contaminated >...
TGCGGCTCGATCTGGGTGGTGTAGGGGTTCCAGTTCAGCCCCAGCTTCTCGATGAAGGTGCGGGCGTTGGCCTCCCAGTCGATCTCCGGGTAGGCGGACAGGTGGGCGTTGTAGTTGCCGACGGCGCCGTTGATCTTGCCGAGGAATTCGATCGCGTCGAGCTGCTTGAGCTGGCGCTGCAGACGATAGGCGACGTTGGCCATCTCCTTGCCCAGGGTGGTCGGCGAGGCGGTCTGACCGTGGGTGCGTGACAGCATCGGCTGTTCGGCGTGCTTGCGTGCCAGTGCGGCGATCTCGTCGGCGATCTGCTGCATCTGCGGGCGAACCACCGCGACGCCGTTCTTCAGCATCAGCGCATGCGACAGGTTGTTGATATCCTCCGAGGTGCAGGCGAAGTGCACGAACTCGCCGATCGCCGCCAGTTCCGGCAGGTCGGCGATACGCTCCTTGATGAAGTACTCGACCGCCTTGACGTCGTGATTGGTGGTGCGCTCGATCTCCTTGATACGCGCGGCATCCTGCTCACCGAACCGGTCCACGATGCCGTTCAGGCGTGCGTCGGCTTCTGCGCTCAGCTGGGGTACCTCGGCGATCTGCGGGTGGGCGGCGAGTTGCTGCAGCCAGCGGATCTCGACCTCGACGCGGAAACGGATCAGGCCGTACTCGCTGAATACGTTGCGCAGGTCGGCAGTCTTGCTGCCGTAACGTCCATCGACCGGGGAAATAGCGGTGAGGGCAGAAAGCTCCATGTCACATAGTCTCACTAGTTGGCGGTTCATTCGTTCGAAAAAAGGCGCATATTATAGCGGATATCGGGGCTAATGGTTACCCATGACCGCTACGGTCGGCTTATCCCGCATGCATGATCTTGTTCAGCGACGGCCGTACCCGCGAGCGGAAGAAGAACAGATGCCAGCGTTTGCCGCCGACCTGTCGCCACAGGATCGTCGCCCTGATACCTGCCAGCAGCAGCGCGCGGATGCGAGCCGCGTTTTCGCTGTTCTGCAGGTGGCGCGGATCGCCCCCTACCTGGATGCGGATGGAGAAGGTGCTCAGCGTGTCCTGATAGAGCGCGGCGATGCCGGCGATGACGTTCGAATGGGTGTAGATCGAGGGGTCCTGAGGATCTTCCGGCTGTGCCTGAGCGTTGCCGGTGGCGGAAAAATAGCGCGCCTTTTCCGCCAGTTGATCCAGCCGCTTGCCGATCTCGTCCAGCATGTCCGGTCTGGCGCGCAGTTTGCGCTCCAGTTGAATCAGCGACAGCGCGTAGCGCATCACGTCCGGGTTGAGCCCGCCGGCGCGCTTGTCGACCAGCTCCTGCATCTGCTTCAGGCCGAGGCTCAGGTTGAACGGAAGGTCCCGCGCACCGCCGTAGACATCTTCGGTGAGCTTGGGATCGGAGACGAACAGGCTGGCGATCGAGGCCTCGTAGCTGTTTTGCGCCACCATGCCCCGGCGGGCTATCTGCTCGACCAGACTGGCGGCCTGGAAGATACCCGCCAGCGCTATCGCTTGCTCATCGTGTGCTCTGGCCATCAGACGACCTCCTCGGGATGGATGCGGGACGTGTTTTCGATAACGCCACCACCCAGGCATAGATCGTCCAGGTAGAATACAGCCGACTGTCCGGGCGTGACGGCGCGTTGCGGTCGATCGAAGCGGACCAGGAAGCCATCGCCACGGCGCTCGACCGTGCAATCCTGGTCGGCCTGCCTGTAGCGGACCTTGGCCCTGCAGCGAAGCGGCAGGGCGGGGGGCTCGCCGCTGATCCAGAAGATCTCCGAGCAGGTCAGCCACTCGGCGAACAGCAGCGGGTGGTCGGTGCCCTGCACCGCGATCAGTACGTTGCGCTCCAGATCCTTGTCGGCCACGAACCAGGGCTCTTCCGGGTAGTCGGCCAGGCCACCGATGCCCAACCCCTGGCGCTGGCCGATGGTGTAGTACATCAGCCCCTGATGTTCGCCGATGACGTCGCCGTCGGGCGTCTCGATCCTGCCCGGCTGTGCCGGCAGGTACTGCTTGAGAAAGTCGCTGAAACGCCGTTCGCCGATGAAGCAGATGCCGGTGCTGTCCTTCTTGTCGTGGGTGACGAGGTCATGCTCTTCCGCAAGCGCCCGGACGGCGGGCTTCTCCAACTCGCCGACGGGAAACAGCGTCTGTGCCAGCTCCGCTTCGCCTACCTGATGCAGGAAGTAGCTCTGGTCCTTGTTGGCATCCAGCCCCTTGAGCAGTACGGCGTGCCCGTCCCGTGTGCCGCGACGGACGTAATGGCCGGTGGCGATCAGGTCTGCGCCCAGCATCCGGGCGTACTCGAGAAACGCCTTGAACTTGATCTCGCGGTTGCACAGGATGTCCGGGTTGGGGGTGCGCCCCGCCCGGTATTCGGCCAGGAAGTGCTCGAACACGTTGTCCCAGTATTCGGCGGCAAAGTTGGCGGTGTGCAGCTGGATACCGAGCTTGTCGCAGACCGCCTGGGCATCGGCCAGATCCTCCTTGGCGGTGCAGTACTCGGTGCCGTCATCCTCTTCCCAGTTCTTCATGAACAGACCCTCGACCCGGTAGCCCTGCTGCTTGAGCAGCAGCGCGGAAACCGAGGAGTCAACGCCGCCGGACATGCCGACAATCACTTTGGTAGCAGAGTGTTCGCTCATTGGATCGGAGTGTTTCCTTCAGGGTTCATGAATCAGCGACAGTGGGTAACGTACGCCGGCCAGATAGTCATCGATGCACTTAAGCACCAGTTCGCTTCTCAGCCTGTCTGGGTTGGCTGCAACCTCGTCTCGGGTCAGCCATAGTGCGCGTATTATGCCGTCGTCGAGTTCGCGCCGGGGATCCCGTTCGAGCGCGCGTGCGATAAAGCAGGCGCGGTGATAGGTGACGCCGTTGGACGGAGCCTTGTAGACATAGAAGCCGAGCAGGTGTTCGGGCTCGACTCGCCAGCCGGTCTCCTCCAGTGTTTCGCGACGGGCGGCATCGATGAAGCGCTCATCCTCTTCCAGGTGTCCGGCCGGCTGGTTCCAGACCAGCCTGTCTCCCGCGTGCTCTTCGACCAGGAGAAAACGTCCGTTGTCTTCCACAATGGTGGCGACAGTGGCATGGGGTGTCCATCGCATCGGTGATTTTTCTACTGCTGTCTCGAAAGGTTGCCGGTGCAACCTCGCTGAGGTTTGGGTATCGATTGATTATCGCGGATAATACCAGTTTATGAATCAGTACGCTGCCCCGGAGGTGAGAGGATAGTATGCCGTTGGATGATATCGCCGTGCAGAGGGAAGAGTTCGATCTGGACGAGTTGAACCGGATCTTGAGGAGTGAGGGTAGCGCACAGGGCGCGGTCGTCACCTTCACGGGGCTGGTGCGGGAGTTGGCCGGGGAGGAGCTGCGTGCGCTCGAGCTCGAACACTATCCGGGCATGACCGAAAAGGCGCTGCACAGGATCGTCGAGCAGGCGCGTGAGCGCTGGACGCTGGGGCCGGTATCGGTCAGACATCGCGTGGGGCGCCTGCAGCCGGGCGACAACATCGTCTTTGTCGGCGTCGCCGGCGCCCATCGGAAGGCCGCATTCGAGGCCGCACAGTTCCTTATGGATTATCTCAAGCGGGATGCGCCGTTCTGGAAGAAAGAGATTCTTCCCGACGGCGAGCATTGGGTCGAACAGAAGGAGAGTGATCTCAGCGCCGCGGCGTCCTGGCGGCGCGGCGATTCGAACGACTGACGGCGGGGCGGTCGACGGGCAGATTGACCTGCTCCATTCGGCTTTCGCCGGGGGCGAGCCCCCGAATGCTCCAGGGACCGATGGCGGCTCTTACCAGGCGCAGGGTCGGGAACCCCGCCGCCGCGGTCATTCGACGAACCTGTCGGTTGCGGCCTTCACTGATCTTCAGCTCGAGCCAACTGGTCGGGTGATTGGCCCGCTCGCGAATGGGCGGGTTGCGGGGCCAGAGCTCCGGGGCCGTCAGGCGCTCGGCCTTTGCGGGCCGGGTGGGGCCATCCTTGAGCTGAACGCCGCGCCTGAGTCGTTCCAGCGCATCGTCGGTTATCTCGCCTTCGACCTGCACCCAATAGGTTTTTTCCAGCTTGAACTTCGGGTCCGCCAGTCGGTGTTGTACCGAGCCGTCGTCCGTCAGGATCAGAAGGCCTTCGGAGTCATAGTCCAGTCGGCCGGCCGCATAGAAACCCGACTCGGAAATGAAGTCGGCCAGCGTGGCGCGGCCATCGCCGTCGGTGAACTGACTAAGGGTGTTGAATGGCTTGTTAAACAGTAGGATACGAGACATTGTTAAGCTGAAATAGAGATATCATTGCGCACAGCAGGCCGCTTGGGAAACGGCGAATGCCGAATCCCCGGGCCAGCCAGTCCTGTGCAACGGTCTAGGTTACGCGCTCAATCCAGAGAGCGAATGTTGACCGCATGGATCCCTTTCGGGCCCTCTTTGGTCTCGAACTGAACTTCTTGTCCGGCTTTCAGGCTTTTGTAGCCCTCGGCCAAAATCGCAGAAAAGTGTGCAAACAACTCCTCTTCAAATGCTTCCGAGAGGATGAAGCCGTATCCCTTGGCGTTGTTGAACCACTTTACTTTCCCTGTTTGCATACGCTGCTCCCGTTGATTCCGCCTTTAGCGAACCTCCACGCCCTGCGCGGCGTGAAAGGTACTCCTTTACATCATTGCAGGGACTGCTGATACTGGAGAGACCACTCCTGCTCGACGCAGTATAGCATCTGGTAATTCTGACACTAGGGTCAGATTCCAGTAATTGGCATTCTTTATCGGATCTTAGAGAAATCAGTTGGTTATGTCGTTCTACAGCAACAATATGGTAAGGATGATGGCGGATGACGCCGATGGTGAGGATCAGCGTGACGACCATGGGGCCGTGGCGGCGGAGCAAGCCAAACCGCAATTGAAACGCCCGCCCATGTACCGGGTAGTGTTGATGAACGATGACTACACCCCTATGGATTTTGTGGTTGAAGTTCTGATGATTTTTTTCAATATGAATCAGGAAAAGGCGACACAGGTGATGTTGTCGGTCCATACTCAAGGCAAGGGGGTATGTGGTGTGTTTACGCGTGATGTTGCGGAAACCAAAGCGGCGCAGGTGAATCAATATTCTCGTGAGAATAAGCACCCGCTGCTGTGTGAAGTTGAGTCGGTCTGACAGGAGGCTGCAGCCATGTTGAATCGCGAGCTTGAAGAAACCCTCAGTGCAGCCTTTAAGTCTGCACGGGACAAGCACCATGAGTTTATGACTGTCGAGCACCTGCTTCTGGCGCTGCTGGACAACCGTCAGGCTGCCGAGGTATTGCACGCGTGTGGGGCCGATTTTGATCGTTTGCGGCAGCAACTGTCCGTGTTTATCGATGAAACGACGCCGCTGCTGCCGCAGAATGTGCCCAATCTGGAGACCCAGCCGACCCTGGGCTTTCAGCGTGTTCTCCAGCGTGCCGTGTTCCATGTTCAGTCCTCCGGCAAGTCGGAGGTCAGCGGCGCCAACGTGCTGGTTGCCATCTATAGCGAGCAGGAGAGCCACGCGGCCTACGTGCTGCAGCAGCAGGGCATCGAGCGCATCGATGTCGTCAACTACATCTCTCACGGCATCTCCAGGGTCGGCGAACAGGAGGGGCAGGATTCCGACTCCGTCACCGATGCAGAGGAGGGGAACGAATCCGGCAAGAGCCAACTGAGCCAGTTCTCGGTGAACCTCAATCAGCAGGCGGCGCTGGGGCAGATCGACCCTCTGGTCGGCCGCGATGCCGAGGTGGAGCGTGTGGTGCAGATCCTGTCGCGCCGCCGCAAGAACAACCCGTTGCTGGTCGGTGAGGCCGGTGTCGGCAAGACCGCCATCGCCGAAGGGCTGGCAAAGCTGATCGTCGAGGACAAGGTTCCGGATATCATCTCGAAGGGCGTCGTGTACGCGCTGGATCTCGGTGCGCTGCTGGCCGGTACCAAGTACCGCGGCGATTTCGAGAAACGCCTCAAGGGGCTGCTGTCGGAGATCAAGCGACAGCCCAATGCCATTCTGTTCATCGATGAGATCCATACCATTATCGGCGCAGGCGCGGCCTCCGGCGGTTCGATGGATGCGTCCAATCTGCTCAAGCCGCTGCTGAGCTCGGGTGAGATCCGCTGTATCGGTTCGACCACCTTCCAGGAGTTTCGCGGCATCTTCGAGAAGGACAGGGCTCTGGCGCGTCGTTTCCAGAAGGTGGATATTCTCGAACCCAGCGTCGGCGATACCTACCAGATATTGCGCGGCTTGAAGTCCCGCTTCGAAGAACACCACAACATCGAATATACCGATGAGGCGTTGCGCGCGGCGGCCGAGCTTGCCGATCGTTACATCAACGACAAGCATATGCCCGACAAGGCGATCGATGTGATCGATGAAGCCGGTGCCTACCAGCGCCTGTTGCCCGAGGAAAAGCGCAAGAAGATCATCGATGTCGGCGAGGTGGAAACGGTCGTGGCGAAGATCGCCCGCATTCCGCCGAAGAGTGTCTCCGTGTCGGACAAGGAGCAGTTGGCGAAACTGGACACCAACCTGAAGATGGTCGTGCTGGGTCAGGACGAGGCGATCGGTACGCTGTCGGCCGCCATCAAACTGTCCCGGGCGGGCCTCAAGGCACCGAACAAGCCGGTCGGTTCGTTCCTGTTCTCCGGGCCCACTGGTGTCGGCAAGACCGAGGTCACGACCCAGTTGGCCCGGGTGCTCGGCATCGAGTTGGTACGCTTCGATATGTCCGAATACATGGAGCGCCACACCGTATCCCGTTTGATCGGTGCGCCTCCGGGCTATGTCGGTTTCGATCAGGGCGGCTTGCTGACCGAGGCGATCACCAAGTCACCGCACTGCGTGCTGCTGCTTGACGAGATCGAGAAGGCGCATCCGGAAGTGTTCAACCTGCTGCTGCAGGTGATGGACAACGGTACGCTGACCGACAACAACGGCCGCAAGGCCGATTTCCGCAACGTGATACTGGTGATGACCACCAACGCCGGCGCCGAACAGATGAGCCGTGCGTCGATCGGTTTCACCCGTCAGGATCACAGCACCGACGGCATGGAGGCGATCAAGCGGCTGTTCACGCCGGAGTTCCGCAACCGCCTGGATGCGATCATCCAGTTCAAGGCGCTGACCGTGGATATCGTCAAGGGTGTGGTCGACAAGTTCCTGACCGAGCTGCAGGCGCAGCTGGACGAGAAGCGTGTCGTGCTGCATGTCGATGACGATGCCCGCTCATGGCTGGCCGAGCATGGCTACGATGAGCTGATGGGTGCACGGCCGATGCAGCGCCTGATCCAGGAGAAGATCAAGAAGCCCTTGGCGGAGATGATTCTGTTCGGAGAGTTGGCCGACAACGGCGGCGAGGTGGATATCCGTGTCGGTGACGATGGGGAGATCGAACTGGAGGTGGCCACGGTGGCAGCTTGAGGGCTGCTCACCGTACCTCTGCCGTGCTCGAGGGAAGCTGAAAAGCTATCAGCGAGCGCGGTATACGATGCGGCCTTTGGTCAGGTCGTAGGGCGTCAGCTCTACCTTGACCTTGTCGCCGGTCAGGATGCGGATGTAGTTCTTGCGCATCTTGCCTGAAATGTGCGCTGTAACGACGTGGCCGTTTTCCAGCTCGACACGGAACATCGTGTTGGGCAGGGTGTCGATTACAGTGCCTTCCATTTCAATTGAATCTTCTTTGGCCATTCACTCTTTACCTCAGGGCTGTTTTTGTACTCGGCAGGACAGGATACACACCACGCGCCGGTTGGAAAGCGCATTATTTTGCCTGAATCTTGCTGCTATATCAAAGAGATTTGCCGTTATTATGCCGGGCGCGAGGGAGTTCAGGGCCGGACCCACTGATCCGCGATCAGCATATCCAGGGGGTGGTAGGCGGTCTTGTAGTTCATCTTGCGGCAGTCGCGTACCCAGTATCCAAGATAGAGGTAGTCGAGCCCCGCCTGACGTGAAGCCTCGATCTGCCAGAGGATGGCATAGGTGCCGAGGCTGCGTTTCTCCTCCTCCGGGGCATAGAAGGTATACAGCGCCGACAGCCCCTGGTCGAGCCGATCGGTAACGGCGATGGCGACCAGTTCATCCTCGGAGTCCCGAAACTCATAGAAGGTGCTGGGCTGACGTCCCTCCACCAGAAAGCCCATGAACTGGCTGGGCGAGGGCGGATACATGTCGCCATCGGCATGACGTTGAGTGATGTAGCGGTCGTAAAGGCGGTAATACTCGATCGTGAGCTGCGGCGAAACGCCTTCGACCCGCAGATCCGCATTGCGCCGCCAGATGCGGCGTTGGGTCTTGGTCGGTCGGAACTCACGTACCGGTATCCGCACAGAAACGCAGGCGTTGCAGCCGTCGCAGTGGGGGCGGTAGATGTGGGATCCGCTGCGACGGAAGCCGAGATCGCTGAGCTGGCTGTACAGGGCGTCGTCCACTTCCGCCTGCGGGTCGACAAACAGCGTCTTGGCCTTGCGGCCGGGCAGATAGCTGCAATCATGCGCCGGAGTGGCGTAGAAACGAAGGGTCTGCAGGTCACTCATTGCGTCTAATCTTCCACCTGAAAACAGTGCGTTGCTTGCCATTCATGCCGGGGTGTCAGTGCCAGGAGTGCGGATAGCTGCTTGATGAAATCCGCCCGTGGGATCTCTCTGGCCCCCAGGCTGGCCAGGTGTTCGTTGTATACCTGGCAATCAATCAAAGCATAGCCCCAGATTTTCAGATGTTCGACCAGATGAGCAAAGGCGATTTTTGACGCGTTGGTGCGCCTGCTGAACATCGACTCACCGAAGAACACGCCGCCGATGGCAAGCCCGTAGAGCCCGCCTGCCAGTTCGCCCTCCATCCAGACCTCGACGCTGTGCCCATGGCCGAGTCGGTGCAGTTCGATGTAGGCGCGACGCATGGTCGGGCTGATCCAGGTGCTGTCGCTATAGCTGCGCGGCGCGGCGCAGGCCTCGATCACCCGCTCGAAAGCGGTGTCGAAACTGACGCGATAATCCGCTTTGCGCAGCACCTTGCGCAGGCTGCGCGAGATGTGCAACTCGGACGGGATCAGAACGCAGCGGGGCTCGGGGCTCCACCAGAGAATCGGCTCATCGTCGTTGAACCAGGGAAAGATACCGTGATGGTATGCAGCGAGAATGCGTTCCGGACGCAGATCGCCGCCCGCGGCCAGCAGCCCGTTCGGCTCGTCCAGAGCGGTATGGACGGGGGGGAACTCAAGGCGTACGGGGTGAAGCCAGGGGATCATCGGTACGCCTTGAGTCGGTTGCGCTGCTTATTTGCCGAGTGTATCAAGGTAGCGCTCGGCATCCAGCGCCGCCATGCAGCCGAAGCCGGCCGAGGTCACCGCCTGGCGGTAGATATGGTCGCAGACGTCGCCGGCGGCGAAAACGCCCTCGATATTGGTCTGGGTCGCGTTACCCTCGAGTCCGGAGCGGATCTGCAGGTAACCGTTGTGCATTTCCAGTTGGCCTTCGAACAGCTCGGTGTTGGGGCGATGGCCGATGGCGATGAATACCCCCTGCAGCTCCAGCTCCTGGAGGTCGCCGCCCTGGGTGCTCTTGATCCGAATGCCGGTGACGCCGCTCTGGTCACCCAGCACTTCGTCGAGCTGATGGTTCCAGATAATGTTGATGTTGCCGTTCTCGGCGCGGTCGAACAGCTGATCCTGAAGGATCTTTTCGCTCCGCAGGCTGTCACGACGATGGATCAGCGTGACCTCGGCTGCGATGTTGGACAGGTAGAGGGCTTCTTCGACAGCGGTGTTGCCGCCGCCGATGACAGCCACTTTCTGGCCGCGGTAGAAGAAGCCGTCGCAGGTGGCGCAGGCGCTGACGCCCTTGCCCTTGAACGCCTCTTCGGACTCCAGGCCCAGATACTGGGCGGAGGCGCCGGTGGAGATGATCAGGGCGTCACAGGTGTATTCGCCCATGTCGCCCTTGAGGCGGAAGGGGCGGTTCTGCAGGTCGGCCTCATTGATATGGTCGAAGATCACCTGGGTGTTGAAGCGCTCGGCGTGGGCCTGCATGCGCTGCATCAGTTCGGGTCCCTGTACACCCTCCGCGTCGCCGGGCCAGTTGTCGACATCGGTCGTGGTGGTCAACTGACCGCCGGCTTGCATACCGGTAATCACGACCGGCTCGAGGTTGGCTCGGGCAGCGTAGACGGCGGCGGTGTATCCGGCCGGACCGGAGCCAAGGATAATCAGACGGTGGTGCTGTGTTTCGCTCATGGTGAACAGTATCCGTTTCAGGTGTGTATAGAGATGGTTTTATTTTTGGGGCACGGAGCGGAATTTCAACGCGTGCGGATGATCGGGAATGTACCGTCTGAGCCGGTCAATGTCCATGTGGCCTTCAGTGGCTGACGGGCTCGGCGACGGGTGGGGAAGTGTGGTATTTTTCACCCTCATTGCGTGGGTGATGCAGTAAGGATAAGGGCTTGAGCGAAAAGAGTATCGATACTCCGACAGCGTTGGGAGTGAAACTGGCCAGAGCCGCCAAGGAGGCGGGACTGGTGCTGGCAATCGGTTGCAATCTGTTCCTGCTGCTGGCGATCGTCAGTTACGACGTGCGCGACCCCGGCTGGTCGCATCTGGGTTATCAGAGCGAGGTGGGCAACCTGGCGGGCATCACCGGTGCCTGGATCGCGGACCTGGCGATCTCCATTCTCGGCCTGGCCGCCTACCTGCTGCCTTTTCTGTTGGTGTGGCCCGCCGTGCGCTTCCTGCGTCGGCGCCATGAGGGGTTGCTGGATGCCATCCCCTTTATCATGTTGCGCACCACCGGTGGCGTGTTGATGCTGGTTGGACTATCGGCACTGGCGTCGATGCACATCTCCAACGAGACCCTGGCCTACCCCTTTACCGCGGGGGGGCTGGTGGGACAGGCGATATCGGATCTCTCCGTTGCCTGGCTCAGCCTGGCCGGCGGGTCGGTCGTGCATTGGACGCTGGCCCTGTTCGGCCTGACGCTCTATATGGAAGTGTCCTGGCGTACCGGTCTGGAGGCCTGCGGCGGTGCGCTGCTTCAGCTATGGGAGCATGGGACGGGGCTCTTTGTCCGCAAGCGTGAGGCGCGTTACGACGTCGAAAGCGAAGACACCGAACCGACCCAGGCAGAAGCGCCCGCTCCAGGCGGATCACGGCGCGTTGTAGCCGGCGCGGCGGTGGAGCCGACCAGGGCGGCCCGGGATGCGGAAGCCACCATCCGCTCGCGCACGCGCCCCATGCCGGAGGACGAGGAGGAGGCGGATGGCCGCCTTGAACCGTCGTTCTCGTTCGACGATCTGACGGATGCGGAAACCTCCGAGCAGGATGCCCCGCCCTGGGGCAGTGCAGAGGTTGCGGAACCCAGTGTCAAACCATCGGAGCCGGCGGTACCGGGCACAAACGCGGATGCCGCTGTGCACACGGGAAGCAGCCGACGCGGCCTGAAGATCGTTCCGCTGTCCGAGTCGCACAAACCGCTGGTCGACGATGAAGCCGGCGAGCCCAAGGCTGCCGAACTGCCCCGCAAGCCCCGGCAAGTACTGCCGTCGCTGGATCTGCTGGACCCGCCCGAGCTACAGACCGAGCAGGGGTACAGCGAGGATGAGCTGGAGGATATGTCGCGTCTGCTGGAGCAGAAGCTGAAGGATTTCGGCGTGATCGCCGAGGTGGTCGAGGTCAATCCGGGCCCGGTGATCACGCGCTTCGAGCTGCAGCCGGCACCGGGCGTCAAGGCGAGCAAGATCTCCAACCTGGCGCGCGATCTGGCGCGCTCGATGGCGGTGTCCGCCGTGCGTGTGGTGGAGGTAATACCGGGCAAGTCGGTGGTCGGCATCGAGATCCCCAACGCCTCGCGCCAGACCGTGCGCCTGAGCGAAGTGCTCAACGCCAAGCCCTATCTGGAAGCCGGGTCGCGCCTGACCCTGGCGCTGGGCAACGATATCGCCGGCAACCCGGTGGTGGCCAACCTGGCCAAGATGCCGCACCTGCTGGTGGCCGGTACCACCGGCTCGGGTAAGTCAGTGGGCGTTAATGCGATGCTGCTTAGTCTGTTGTTCAAAGCAACACCGGACGAGGTACGCCTTATGCTGGTCGACCCGAAAATGCTGGAACTGTCGATATACGACGGTATCCCCCACCTGCTGACGCCGGTGATCACCGACATGAAGGAGGCCGCGGGCGGCCTGCGCTGGTGCGTGGCGGAGATGGAGCGCCGCTACCGGCTGATGGCGAAGATGGGGGTGCGCAATATTGCCGGCTTCAATGAGAAGCTGGTGAAGGCCCAGGAGAGCGGAGCGCCGATCCGCGATCCGCTATGGAACCCGCAGGAGCAGGGGGTTGATCCGGATGAACCGGCACCCTTCCTGGAAACGCTGCCCTATATCGTGGTCGTGGTCGACGAGTTTGCCGACATGATGATGATGGTCGGCAAGAAGGTCGAAGAGTTGATCGCCCGTATCGCGCAGAAGGCGAGGGCGGCCGGTATCCATCTGATCCTGGCCACGCAACGGCCGTCGGTGGATGTGATCACCGGTCTGATCAAGGCGAACGTGCCGACACGTATCGCCTTCCAGGTATCGTCCAAGATCGACTCGCGGACCATTCTCGATCAGTCGGGTGCCGAAAACCTGCTGGGGTATGGCGACATGCTCTACCTGCCCTCGGGTACCAGCGTACCCAACCGTGTTCATGGCGCCTTCGTCAGTGACGACGAGGTGCATCGAACGGTCGAGGCCTGGAAACAGATGGGCGAGCCGGTCTATATCGACGACATTCTAAGCGACGGCGGTGGCGAGGGCGGTTCCGGCGCCAGTGGCAACCTGTTCGACGACGAGGCCGACCCGTTGTATGACGAGGCGGTGGCGTTTGTCACCGAATCGCGCAAGGCGTCGATCTCGTCGGTGCAGCGCAAGCTCAAGATCGGTTACAACCGTGCCGCCCGCATGATTGAATCAATGGAGATGGCCGGTGTCATCAGTGAAGCGGGCACCAATGGCCAGCGAGAAGTGCTGGCGCCGCCACCACCGAGGGATTAAGCAGTATGTCACACTACTTCAAAGGCGCCATGCTCGGTGCCCTGTTCAGTATCAGCACCGCCCTGCACGCGGCCGCGGTCGACCGCCTCAGCGAACTGCTGACGCGGCATCAAAGCTTCGAGGCCAAGTTCGAGCAGTACACCCTGTCCGAGGAGGGGGGACGTCAGGAGCACTCCAGCGGCGAGTTTGTGCTCGCGCGGCCCGATCGCTTCGATTGGGTCACCCACGCTCCCTATGAGCAGCGCATCGTCAGTGACGGCGAGTTTATCTGGATCTACGATCCGGACCTGGAACAGGTCACCCGCAAGCCCGCCGGCGATCAGGCGGAAAGCGCCCCGGCGTTGATCCTCAACGGCAAGATGGAGGCCCTGAGCACCCGCTTCGATATCCGCCAGGTCGACGAGGAGGACAATCGCGTGGTGTTCGAGCTGCTGCCGATCACCGATCAGCGCAGTTTCGAGCGCATACGGCTGCTGTTCAAGGACGAGGTGCTCAGCGAGTTGCTGCTCGAGGACAGTCTGGGCCAGCGCACCTCCATTCTGCTCGATGCGATCGAGCTTGACGGAAAGCCCGACCCCAAGCGTTTCGAGTTTACCCCACCCGAGGGGGTGGACCTGATTCTGGATCCGGGGGTCTGATGCAGGATCTGTTTGCGGATCAGACGGCCGGATATGAGCCGCTGGCGGCGCGGATGCGTCCGCGCACCCTGGACGAATATGCCGGTCAGACCCATCTGTTCGGGCGCGGCAAGCCGTTGCGCCAGGCGCTGGAGCAGGGGCTTATCCACTCGATGGTACTCTGGGGGCCGCCCGGCGTCGGCAAGACCACGCTGGCGCGCCTGATCGCGCATCAGGTGGATGCCCATTTCGTGACCATCTCGGCGGTGCTCGCCGGGGTCAAGGATATCCGTCAGGCGGTGGAGCAGGCGGGCCTGATCAAGGCGCAGAGCGGGCGCAAGACGATACTGTTCGTCGACGAGGTACACCGCTTCAACAAGTCCCAGCAGGACGCGTTCCTGCCCTATGTCGAGGATGGCACCGTTATCTTTATCGGCGCCACCACCGAGAACCCCTCGTTCGAACTCAACAACGCGCTGCTCTCCCGTGCCAGGGTCTATCTGCTGCGCTCGCTGGAGGCGGAGGATCTGCGCGGGATTTTGGACAAGGCGCTCGAGGATCCCGAGCGCGGCCTGGGACGCAGGCCGCTGCAGTTCGACGACGGCGTGATCGACCGGCTGATCGCGGCGGCGGACGGCGATGCCCGCCGGGCGCTGAATCTGCTGGAGATCGCCGCGGATCTGGCGCAACACGACGGCAAGGTCGAACGGGTCAGTGCAGAGGTGCTGGCCGAAGTGCTGCAGGCGGGCGGCCGACGCTACGACAAGGGCGGCGATCTGTTTTATGATCAGATCTCGGCGTTCCACAAGTCGGTACGCGGCTCGTCGCCCGACGGCGCCCTGTATTGGTACTGCCGGATGCTCGACGGCGGCTGCGATCCGCTCTACGTCGCCCGGCGGCTGGTGGCGATCGCGTCGGAGGATATCGGCAACGCCGATCCGCGTGCGATGCAGGTGGCACTGTCGGCCTGGGACGCATTCGAACGGGTCGGCCCGGCAGAGGGGGAGCGCGCCATCGCCCAGGCGGCGGTATACTGCGCCCTGGCGCCGAAGAGCAATGCGCTGTACCGGGCCTTCAAGCAATGCCTGGCGGATGTGAAGGCGGACCCGAGCTACGGTGTTCCCGAGCATCTGCGCAACGCGCCGACCTCGTTGATGAAGGATATGGGCTACGGAGCGGAGTATCGCTACGCCCATGACGAGCCGGATGCCTATGCCGCCGGTGAGGTGTATCTGCCGGAGGAGGTTGCCGAGCGCCGCTACTATCAGCCGGAGCCTCGCGGGCTGGAGATCAAGCTGGGCGAAAAGCTCGAGCGGCTGCGTAATCTCGATCGACAAAGTCCGCGCAAACGGGGACGATCCAAGGGTTAATTTAAGGAAAAGTGGATGATTCACTGGATACTGGTGGCGCTGGGCGGGGCCGTGGGCGCGATGGGGCGCTACTGGGTCAGCGGAGTGCTCAATAATGCCGAGCACAAACTGCCGCTCGGTACGTTGACCGTCAACGTACTCGGTTCTTTCCTGATGGGGGTCTGCTTCGTGCTGGTGCTGGAGCGGGCTCGTTTGTCGCCGGAGATGCGTCCGCTGCTGATGACCGGCTTCATGGGCGCCTTCACCACCTTTTCCACCTTCTCGCTCGAGGCGGTCGCGCTGATTCAGGAGGGGCATATAATGTCCGCCCTGATTTATATATCATTGAGCCTGATTTTGTGTCTGGTTGCGCTCTATGCGGGCCTGGCACTGACCCGCCTGATATGAGGCGGCTGTCCTGGCGGTTAATCGATTTTTTGAACATTAAGGTACCTTGTCTCCATGCTTGATCCGAAACTGGTCCGGGCCAACCCTGAAGCGGTGGCTGAAGCGCTGAAAAAGAAGGGTTACGAGTTTCCCGTTGCGCAATTTGTTGAACTGGACAATATACGCAAGTCGATCCAGGTCGATACCGAATCGCTGCAGAACGAGCGCAACACCCGCTCGAAAAGTATCGGAAAGGCCAAGGCATCCGGTGAGGATATTCAGCCGCTGCTGGACGAGGTGAACTCGCTGGGCGATCGCCTGGATGCCGCCAAGGCCGAACTGCACCGGGTGCAGGCGCAGTTGGACGAAATCCTGATGGGGGTACCCAATATTCCCGATGTTTCCGTGCCGGAAGGTGAATCCGAAGATGACAACGTCGAGATCCGCCGCTGGGGTACGGTGCCCGAGTTCGGTTTCGAGGCGCTGGATCACGTCGCCCTGGGCGAACGCAACAAGGAGCTCGATTTCGAGACCGCGGCCAAGCTGACCGGATCGCGCTTCGCGGTGATGAAGGGCGGTATCGCACGGCTGCACCGTGCGCTGACCCAGTTCATGCTCGATACCCATATCACCGAGAACGGCTACAGCGAAGTCTACGTGCCCTACATGGTCAACGCCGAGTCGCTGCAGGGCACGGGACAGTTGCCCAAGTTCGAGGAGGATCTGTTCAAGCTGCCGTTCGGCGATCGCAGCTACTATCTGATTCCGACCGCCGAAGTGCCGGTGACCAACATCGTGCGCGACGAGATCGTCGAGGCCGCGGAACTGCCGATGCAGTTCGCTGCGCACACCCCCTGTTTCCGCTCCGAAGCCGGCTCCACCGGGCGCGATACCCGCGGCATGATCCGCCAGCATCAGTTCGAGAAGGTTGAGCTGGTACATATCGTCGAGCCGTCCAAGTCCTGGGAGGCGCTGGAGGTACTGACCGGGCACGCCGAGTCGATCCTGCAGAAGCTGAATCTGCCCTACCGGGTCATCACCCTGTGCGGGGGCGATTTGGGCTTCAGCTCCGCCAAGACCTACGATCTTGAAGTCTGGCTGCCGGGGCAAGGCAAGTATCGCGAGATCTCCTCCTGCTCCAACATGCTCGATTTTCAGGCACGTCGCATGATGGCGCGCTGGCGTAACCCGGAAACCGGCAAGCCTGAACTGCTGCACACGCTGAACGGCTCCGGCCTGGCGGTGGGCCGTACCCTGGTGGCGGTACTGGAGAACTACCAGAACGAGGACGGCAGCGTCACCATACCGGAAGCGCTGCTGCCCTATATGGGCGGTATCACCAAGCTGGGTTGAGAGGGCTTGGGCCCAAGGGTTGAGGCATGAACCAGCGATATGATCTCGTCATCGTCGGCGGCGGCATGGTCGGTTCGACCCTCGCCTGCGCGCTGGCGGACAGCGACCTGTCGGTCGCGGTGATCGAACAGCAGTATCCATCCGCCTTTTCACCCGAGCAGCCGCATGACCTGAGAGTGTCGGCGCTGAGCCTGGCATCGGAACGGATTCTGCGTCATGTGGGCGCCTGGGACGGTATTCTCTCCAGGCGCCTGTGCCCCTATCGCCGGATGCGGGTATGGGAGGCGAGCGACAACCGTGGGGCGACCGAGTTCGATTCGACCCGCATCGACCAGCCCTATCTGGGCAATATCGTCGAGAACCGCGTGGTGCAACTGGCGCTGCTCGAGCGTATCCGACAGATTCCGAACGTCGACCTTATCTGCCCGGCGAAGATCGAGTCGATCGACTACTCTCCCGGAGCAAGCCTGATCCGGCTTGACGACGGCCGCGAGCTGGTGGGGCGATTGCTGATCGCCGCCGATGGCGGTCAGTCCCGCGTGCGGGAGGCGGTGGGGATCGGCACGCACAAGTGGGACTACGACCAGTATGCACTGGTTGCCTCGGTCGAGACCGCTTACGAGCAGCAGGATATCACCTGGCAGCAGTTCACTCCGACCGGCCCGCTGGCGTTTCTGCCGCTGTCCGGGAATAACGCATCGCTGGTCTGGTACAACACGCCGAATGAGGCGCGTCGGCTGATGGAGCTGCCGGAGCGGCGGTTCATGGAGGCACTGACCGCGACCTTCCCCGAGCGTCTGGGGCGTATTGAGCGGCTGCTCGATCGCGGCTTCTTCCCGTTGCGACGTCAGCATGCCCAGCGTTATGTCGGCGAAGGCGTGGCGTTGGCCGGCGACGCAGCGCATATGATCCATCCGCTGGCCGGGCAGGGCGTCAATATCGGGCTGCTGGATGCCGCGGCACTGGCCGAGGTGGTGCTGAACGCGAAGGCCGCCGGCGAGGCCTGGGAGTCACTGCAGGTGCTCGAGCGCTACGAAAGTAGCCGTCGCCGCCACAACCTGCTGATGATGCAAACCATGGATGTCTTCTACCGGGTATTCAGCAACGACTCGATGCCGCTCAAGCTGGCGCGCAATATCGGCCTCGGGCTGGCGGAGAAGCTGCCGTTTGCCAAGGACAGGGTGATGCAGTTTGCAATGGGGCTGGAGGGAGACCTGCCGACGCTGGCGCGCTGACAGCAATCGCATAGCGACGGCCCGGAGGGTGGCCGCCATGGGCCGCTTTTTGCTCCTGCAAAAGCGGCATTCACGCCGTCCATGGCGCTCATGGCGCTCATGGCAGACCATAAAAAAATGGCTACCCGGGGGCAGCCATTTTTGTACGGGGAGGTACTTATCCCCGCAAGATCGGTCGATCAGGAAGCGGCAGAAGCTGAAGCGGCAGTGGTCTTACGCGGAGTAGACTTGGCAGCGGCTTTCGGCTTGGCGGATTCCGGAATGAACTGGGTCAGATCGAAAGAGGAGAGGTCGAACTTGCTCAGATCGCCGAAGTAGGGCATCTCGCCCATTTCGGAAACGCTTTTCTCGACCAGGGTAGTCAGCTGTTCCTTGGCGTCGTTCAGCGCAGCAAACTCTTTCTCGGCAGTGCCGGTGATCTTGCCTTCCAGCTCCTTGAAGAATTTGACCTGAAGTTCGAACGCCTCTTTCGGCTCCTTGACTTCGGTCAGTGCCTTGACCTGCGCCAGGCCGCTGGTAACGAAGTCGGAGAAGTACTCGGACTGCAGGGAGACCAGCGTCTCAACAGCTTTCTTGTTGATTTCAGCCATCTCTACAACCGGCGCCATCTTGTCTTTCATCTCTTTCAGCATATCGTCGTACATGTTTGCATCCTCAGATAAATTATTTTCGGGTGGCGATTGTGCAGTGCATCAATTGAGCTACACCTTAGCCACTGCATATCCCGAAGTCAAGCCTTGTTTGTGCGTTGCACAATGAAAGATCCGACTTGTATTTCCCCGCTTTTCGGACTGTGCGTCCCGGTCGCCACCAGTGCTTCCGCATTGCAAAAAAGATGGCCGACTGGCGGCCATCAAATGGATCGACTACTGGGTAGATCGGGAACCCGAAGGAACAGGGCTTACTTGGCCTTCACGTCCATCGGCTTCATGAACTTCTGCAGTTCGGCGAAGTAAGGGGTAGTGCCCAGATCGCCGGCTGCTTTCTCGATGATGCTGGTCAGTTCGGTTTTCGCTTCGGTCAATGCAGCCATCTCTTTTTCGGCAACATCGGTCAGCTTGGCTTCAACCTCTTTCAGGTATTTGACCTGAGCTTCGAAAGCGGCCTTCGGCTCCTTGGTGCTGCTCAGAGTCTTCATCTGGGACAGGCTGGAGTTGACGAAATCGGAAACGTACTGAGACTGCAGAGCGATCAGCTTCTCAGTGGTTTTCTTGTTGATTTCGGCCATATCCATAACCGGCTTCATGCTGTCTTTGATCTCTTCGTACATGGTGTGGACCTCTCGAACGGTGATTGAGTTGGTTTTGCTGCGCTGCAACATTTGTGTTCACTTTATGACCAGCATCGTTCGCTGTCAATCGCTATTTTGTGCATTGCACAATAAATGTTTTGATCGTGATGAACAGCCTGATTGATCAAATTTATCATGATGCCGAAATCGATATTGTGCACTGCAGCATTGCCGAGTTTCGGGCGATCGGTTCCGTCGTGGTGGAAAGGGGGATATGAAAAGATACAATGGGGGCAGTAGCGGTGCGAGTCACTGCGCCCAGATCAGCTATCGGAGTGAAGCCTCTATTATGCAATCCGTATCGAGTCATCAAAGCTTTCGCTTCCTGCGTACTCAGCAGATCCACTCGCTGAATGTCGAAGTACAGGAGTTTGAACATATCGCAACCGGTGCCCGGCACTACCATATAGCAGCCGAACGTGACGAAAACGTGTTCCTGGTTGCCTTTCGCACCGTGCCGGAAGACTCCTCAGGGGTCGCACACATACTCGAACACACCGCGCTCTGCGGCAGCAAGCGCTATCCGGTACGCGATCCGTTCTTCATGATGACGCGGCGTTCGCTCAACACCTTCATGAACGCGTTCACCAGTTCGGATTGGACCGCTTACCCCTTCGCCAGCCAGAACCGGAAGGATTTCTTCAACCTGCTCGACGTCTACCTGGACGCCACCTTCTTCTCGCGGCTCGATCCGTTGGATTTCGCCCAGGAGGGACACCGTGTCGAGTTCGCCGAAGCGGGGAATCCCGAATCGGAGCTGGTGTATAAAGGCGTGGTATTCAACGAGATGAAGGGCGCGATGAGTTCGCCGGTGTCGACGCTCTGGCAAACACTGACCAAATACCTGTTCCCGACCACCACCTATCACCACAACAGCGGCGGCGAGCCAAGCTGTATCCCCGATCTGAGCTATGAGCAACTGCTGGAGTTCTATCGGAGTCACTATCACCCCAGTAACGCGGTCTTCATGACCTTTGGCGATATCGAGGCGGTGGAGCTGCAGAACCGGTTCGAGGAGCTGGTGCTGTCCCACTTTACGCGTAGCGAGCACGTGATCGATGTCGAGGACGAAAAACGCTACTTCGCGCCGGTCCGGGTGGAGGAGGCCTACGCGCTGGATCAGGCCGATCTGGAGCATCAAACTCACCACGTGCTTGGCTGGCTGCTGCCGAAATCGATCGATCTCGACGAACTGATGCAGGCGCATCTGCTGTCACGGGTGCTGCTCGACAACTCCAGTTCGCCGTTGCGTGCCGCGCTGGAATCAAGCGAGTTGGGCAGTGCACCCTCGCCGTTGTGCGGGCTGGAGGACTCCAACCGCGAGATGAGTTTCGTCTGCGGCCTCGAAGGCAGCGATCCGGAACATGCCGCGGCGTTCGAAACCCTGGTGATGGATACCCTGGAACAGGTGGCCCGCGACGGCGTGCCGCAGGAGATGGTCGAGGCCCAGCTGCACCAGTTGGAACTGAGTCAGCGTGAGATCACCGGCGACAGCTACCCCTTCGGCCTGCAGTTGATCCTGGGTGGGTTGTCGGCGGGTATCCACGGTGGCGATCCGATCGCCGCGCTGAATGTGGATCCCGCGCTGGAGAAGCTGCGCGAGGCGATCACCGACCGGGATTATATCCCCTCGCTGATCCGGCGTTGGCTGCTCGACAACCCCCATCGCGTTCGCCTGACCCTGCGCCCCGACAATCAATTGGCGGCGTTGCGCGACGCCGCCGAGGCCGAGAGGCTGGCGGCGATGAAGGCGGCGATGAGCGATCAGGAAAAGACCGCCGTCGTGGAACTGGCGGCGAAGCTGGAAGCCCGCCAGATGCAGGTGGACGACGACTCGATCCTGCCTCGGGTAACGCTCGAGGATGTGCCCACCGAACTGCACCTGCCCAAGGGCGAGGGGATGGATCTGCCGAAACTGGACGGTACCTGGTATTCGGCCGGTACCAACGGTCTGGTGTATCAGCAGGTGATCCTCGATCTGCCGAGCCTGAACGACGAGGAGCAGGCGTTGATGCCGCTGTACTCCCACTGCCTGACCGAACTCGGCTGTGGCGAGCGCGACTATCGTCAAAATCAGGCCTATCAAAGCCAGGTCGCCGGCGGTTTCTCCGCCTACACCTCGGTTCGGGGACTCCCGGATAACGAGCAGGAGGTAACCGGGTACCTGGTGATCTCCGGCAAGGCGCTGGCGGTGAATCGCGATGCACTGGCCGACCTGATGGTCGAGACGCTGGACCGGGCACGCTTCGATGAAACCAAGCGGATGCGCGAAATCGTGGCGCAGATGCGCAGCCGCCGCGAGCAGTCGATCACCGGTCAGGGGCACGGCATGGCGATGATGGCCGCCTGCGCCGGGTTCGCCCCCTCGTCGCAGCTGGCCCACAACTCCCGGGGACTGGAAGGGGTGCGCAGGATCAAGGCACTGGATCGCTCCCTCGAGGACGAGGCTGCGCTGGATCGGTTGTCGCAGAGCCTGATCGCACTGCACCAGCGTATCAAGGGAGCGCCGCGCCGCTTCCTGATGGTGGCCGAGGAGGAGTACCGCGACGCGCTGAGCAAGGCGATACAGCAGCGCTGGTCGGATGTGACGGTTGCCGATGATTTCGTGCCGTTCAGCCTGCCCAAGACGCGCAAGGGCGTGAGCCAGGTGTGGCTGACCAGCACCCAGGTCAGCTTCTGCGCCAAGGCGTTCCCGACGGTGACGGTGGATCATGCCGATGCGGCGCCCTTGACGGTGCTCGGCGAGTTTCTGCGCAACAACTACCTGCACCGTGCGATCCGCGAGCAGGGCGGCGCATATGGCGCGGGTGCCTCGCAGGACAGCGGCGATGCGGTGTTCCGCTTCTTCTCCTACCGCGATCCACGGATCGGTGGCACGTTGGACGACTTCGATGCCTCTGCCCGCTGGATCAACGAAACCGATATCGATCCGTTGAAACTGGAGGAGGCGATTCTCGGTGTGGTCAGCTCGATCGACAAGCCGGGATCACCGGCCGGCGAGGCCAAGCAGACCTACCACGCCACGCTGTTCGGCCGTACGCCGGAGCAGCGGCAGAAGTTCCGTTCGGAGGTACTCGGTGTCCAGGTCGCGGATCTCAAGCGAGTGGCGGCACTCTATCTGAAACCCGAGAGCGCCAGTGTCGCGGTGGTCACCAGCAGCAAGGGCGCGGCAGAGCTGCCGGAGAGTTTCGAACGTATCGAGGTCTGAGTCGGGAGGTGTAATGCGCAGGCGGGTCTCATTCTGGATTGTTCTGGCACTGTTTGTCTGTACGCCGATATCGGCTGCAGAGACCCTGCTGGAAGGTGAAAGTGAGGGGATGACGTTTCGGGTCGAAGCGTTGGCCGAGGGGCTTGGTGTGCCCTGGGGGATGGTGTTTCTCGACGATCGCCGCCTGCTGTTCACCCGCCGTGCCGGAGGCGCCGGTATCCTGAATGTCGACAGCGGCAGGGTAACCGAGGTTTCGGGAGCGCCGCAGGTGATGGCCCGTGGCCAGGGCGGCTTTCTCGATGTCGCGGCGCCGCCGGGGTATGCCGACGGCGACTGGCTATACTTTACCTGGGTCAAACAACAGGGCGGCCAGGGCGTAACCGTGCTTTCTCGAGCCCGTCTGCAGGGGCAGGCCCTGGTCGACCGGCAGGAGTTGCTGGTCACCGAGTCCGCCACCGATACCGGTCGTCATTTCGGCAGCCGTATCGTCTTCGATGGCCAGGGCCATCTCTACTTCTCGGTCGGCGACAGGGGGCATCGTCCCAACGGCCAGGATCTGAGTACCCACGCCGGCAGCATCATGCGTCTGACGCTCGAGGGTGCCGTGCCGCCCGACAACCCCTTTGTCGGGCGCAAGGGCGCACGGCCGGAGATCTGGAGCTACGGCCACCGCAACCCCCAGGGGTTGGCCTGGGACGGCGAGCACCAGCGTCTGTGGGAGATCGAGCACGGGCCGCGTGGCGGCGACGAGATCAACCTGATCCGGCGCGGCGGCAACTACGGCTGGCCGATACTCTCCCACGGTCAGGAGTACTGGGGGCCGTTCGATGTGGGCGAGGGCACCGAACGCGAGGGGATGGTCTCCCCGGTCAAGGTGTATATACCGTCCATTGCGCCGGGCAGTCTGCTCTACTACACCGGTGATGCGTTCCCCGCCTGGCGCGGCAACCTGCTCGCCGGTGCACTGAAGCTGACCCATCTGAACCGTATCACGCTGAACGAGAAGGGCGAGGCGGTGGACGAGGAGCGCCTGCTGGTCTCGCTTGGCGAGCGCATTCGGGCGCTGGTCCAGGGGCCGCAGGGCTTGCTCTATTTCTCCACCGACAGCGGTCGTATCCTGCGTCTGCGGCCCTGAAACCTCGCGGTCGGTTAAGGCAACTTTGGTCGCGCTTGGGGTGAACTGCTACTCTAAGTCAGTATCCCTTACCGTTGGCCATCATGAAAACCTACAGAATTCGTCACAGCACCTGGTATGGCTTCAACGGGGAAGTCGTGTTGCAACCCCATCGCTTGCGGCTGCGGCCCAGGGAGGATCACGACCAGCGTATCCAGAGCTCCAAGCTGGATATACGACCGGCGCCGCAGGAGGTGCGCTGGTATCGTGATGTCGAGAATAACTCGGTGGCCATTGCGAGTTTCGACACCCCCTGTACCGAGTTGAATATCCTCAGCGAGGTGGTGGTGCAGCAGTATGACCAGGAGCCGCTCGACTTCCTGGTCGAGAGCTACGCCGTCGATTACCCGTTCAGTTACCGCAATGAGGATTTCGAAGTGCTGCACCCCTTTGTCGCCAAGGGACCGGCGTCGGAGCCGTTGCAAGCCTGGGTAGCCCGGCACTGGCAGCCGGGCGAGGCGATCCAGTCCTATGCGCTGCTGGACCGCCTCTGTCTGGCGATCAGCGGCGAGTTCGGCTATCGGGTCAGAGAGGAGCCGGGCGTGCGCAGTGCCGAAGAAAGCCTCGTGTGCGGCAACGGCTCCTGTCGGGACCTTGCCAATCTGTTTATGGCCGCGGTACGCCATCTGGGCTTCGCCGCCCGTTTTGTCAGCGGCTATACCTTCGTGCCGCCGGGGCCCGAGTCCTTCGGCACTACCCACGCATGGGCCGAGGTGTATATTCCCGGCGCCGGATGGAAGGGGTTCGACCCGACCAGCGGCAAGATCGCCGGGGTCACTCATATCCCGGTCGCGGTGGCACGCAACCCCGAGTCCGTGACGCCGGTCGAGGGCGCCTTTACCGGCCCCGAAGGGGCGGAGATGAAGGTCGGCGTCTGGGTCACCCTGCTGGATGCCTAGCCCGGCTAACGCCAGTTGATCCAATAGCTGTACTGGAGACGGTTGGAGTCCTGCAGCGTCTGCTTGAACAACTCGCTGGGTTCGGCTCGACACTGCACGCCGGTAAACTCCGCCTCGCTCCAGCCGCTCATCTCATCGATATACTCCCGCCGATATCCCCACTGACCGCAGGAGAGAATGTTGTCGTATCCCGGCTCGCGCTGACAGACAACGCAGGTCTCGAACGCCACCTCCAGATCCTGCCCCTCGACACCCAACATGCTGGACACGAACGGGGTGTCATAGATCGCCACCGTCGAGGCACGAACCGGTCGTCCGATCCAGGGTTTGTCGCGATTGTCGATCGGTGTCAGATGGGTGCCGTAGCCGTGCTCCAGTGGGGTGTTGTCGTAGAAGGGATCGGCAAAGTCGTTCGGGACGTCGATCTGAACCTCTTTCTCGCCGTCAAACAGCCGTGCCGTAGTCCTGCGCACCTGGAGTATCCGGTAACGGTCGCAGTCGGCGATATTCCGGTCGCCAATGCTGCCGGTTGCGTTGCTGAAAAAGTGGATCTCGAGGCCGACGCCGGTCGCGTTGTCCCCGGCCATGTAGCGCGCGTCGCTGCGGCCGCTGTGATACCAGGCGCGAGAGAAGGCGAGTATGCCGACGCTTTCCCGGCGAAACAGAACAGGGCAGACCTTGCCGACATCGAGCTCTTGCGCCTGTGCAATGGAGATGGACGAGTCGTCCACGCCCGTTGCCAGCAACAGGCACACGAATAGGGGAGTCCCTTTCATATCCGTTCCTCGTGTTGTGCACGGGAGCGGCGAGCAGCATCGGTGTCAGTATAGGCAGCCAATCGGCTTTGCGCGCCGCGCCAGGTCAGGGACGTCTGGCTTCGGTAACGAACGCGATGGTGGAGAATTCGGCGCACGCTGAGTAATCTGTGTGCTTGCCCGGTCAGGTGCGTTGATCGGCAAGGCATGATCGACAGTATGAGAATAGGAGGTTTCATGCGTTACACCTCGAAAGCCGCTCTTCTATTGGCACTCGGGTTCACGATTGGAGGCTGCGCCGCACCCACCACCCAGTCGGTAGCCCTGAACGCCGATATCACCGGCGACGAGATCCGCTATCAGCAGGAGCTGCAGTTGCGTCGGGTGATCGAGTACCAGCGACGAGTCGAGCGCATAGGTGCACCGCTGCTGAAGGCGGCATTGCCCTTTTGCGAACAGAGCACAACCGGATATCTGGGTCTGAAGGTCGACAACATCTCCGCCTGGCCGTCCGATCAGCGCCGGTTGGCCAAGAAGGTGTTGCAGTTGGATGAGGCGCTGAAGGTGATCGACGTTACGCCGGGGGCCGCCGCCGAGAAAGCGGGTATCAGAACGGGCGATATGCTGTTGTCCGTTAACGGACAGGTCACCATCGGCGGTCCTGGCGCGGTAGAGGACTATCGGCGACTGATGCAGCAGGGCGTCAACGCACCGGTCGAGTTTGTCCTGTTACGGAGTGGCGAGCGCGTAAACCTCAGGGTTCAGCCGGAGCCCGCCTGCAACTATCCGCTTCAGGTCAAGATGAGTAATGCCATCAACGCTTATGCCGACGGTCGGAACGTCGTGATCACCTCCGGGTTGATTCGATTTGCCGAAAGCGATGCCGAAATCGCCATGGTGCTGGCGCACGAGATCGCCCACAACGGTATGCAGCATATCGAATCGAAGGAATCGAATGCATCGGTCGCCGGGGTTCTGGATATCGCGTTCGCGGCGGCATACGGCGTCAATACCCACGGGCTGTTCGCGCAGATGGGATCGCAGGCGTTTTCCAAGGAGTTCGAGCAGGAAGCCGACTATGTCGGACTCTATATTATGGCGCGTGCGGGTATATCGATGGACGGGGTAGGGGATTTCTGGCGCCGGATGGCTGCCGAATCGCCCGATGCCAACAAGGATTCGATCTTCCGGACTCACCCGATCAGTGCCCAGCGCACGCTGGCGATCGAGAAGGCTACCGCGGAGATAGATGCCAAAGTCTCCGGCGGCGAGGCGCTGTTGCCGAACAAGTAAAAAGGGAAGGCTCCCGGTCGGGAGCCCTCCTTGGGAGGGATTTACTGAGGCTGGGTGAAACCCATCTGCTTGGGCAGACGTTCGGGGTCGAACTGACCGTCAACTCCTGCGGTAACGATATCTTTGAACATCTTGAGACCGTTGGCCTCGAGCTCGCGCGGGCTCTCTTCGAATGAGCCATGGTATCCCATGGTGGCGTGGCCATCGAATGGGATCCGTCCATCGAGCGTTGCGACGACCCGCACATCGGCACCGGCCGACATCATCATGTTGCTGAACAGCGAGTAGACCTCGAAATTGAACGGGAACTGACCGATCAGGATCAGATAGTCGACCCCCTGCCGTGACAGCGCCTTGCGATAACTTTCCGAGGTCGTGAATGTCGGATAATCACTGCTGCCCTTCTTGATCGCTTCGTTCATACCGCGGATGTAGTTATATACGTCCTCCTGCAGCAACGAGAACTGCTCCTCGTCGAGCAGATTGCCGGCCAATTCGGAGTTGATGCCCATCTCCTGGAAGCGGGCCCGGTAGCGGTTGGAGAGATCCGCCTCGATATCCCAGAGACCGGAGAACGAGGCGCTGTTCGAGCGATACTCGTTCCAGAGCACCTTGTACACCAGCTCGTTATAGTTGATCTTTTTGTCGGGGTAGAAATAGGCGATCGCGACCT
>Ga0214472_10001404_pt1 | contig 27264 bp, 25 predicted proteins | sample RVTome_6_FD_207662 | JGI IMG/M metagenome (GOLD analysis project Ga0214472, IMG submission 207662) | Soil microbial communities from uranium-contaminated site in the Upper Colorado River Basin, Wyoming, United States - RVT140D175 | ecosystem: Environmental > Terrestrial > Soil > Contaminated >...
CTGTACGTCGCTGATACCACCAGCAACGCGATCCGCCGGATCGATCTGCGCGATGGGCGTGTGAGCACCGTGGCTGGCGACGGCAGCCAGCGCTACATCGCTTCCGACAGCGCGGATCCTGCTGCGGGCCTGAACTCCCCCTGGGACCTGCTGCGGATCGACGACTGGCTCTACATCGCCATGGCGGGGCAACATCAGATCTGGCGCTATCGCCCTGCGGATCAGCAGCTCGAGGCCTACGCCGGCTCGCGTCGCGAAGCCCTGACGGACGGGTCGCGCCTCAGCGCCGGGCTGAACCAGCCCAGCGGCTTAGCCACTGATGGTGAGTACCTGTACTTCGCTGATGCCGAGGCCAGCGCCATCCGACGCATCCAGATCGAGGGCGACGAGCGGGTCGAGACCCTGGTCGGGACCGGCCTGTTCGACTTCGGCGATGTGGACGGCATCGGCCGCAACGTCCTGCTCCAGCATCCGCTCGCGGTGGTGGTTCACGACGGGCAGGTGATCCTGGCGGACACCTACAACTCCAAGATCAAGGTGCTGGACCCGGATACCCGCGAGGTGACCACGCTGATCCCGCGCGACCTGATGGAGCCCGGCGGCCTGAGCATCGCTGGCGACCTGCTCTACATCGCCGACACCAACGAGCACCAGATCGAGGTCTACGACTTGCGGACGCGGGCTCGCCGTACACTGACCCTGAGCGACCCCGACGACCTGCTGTAGGCCGGGCTGGCATGCGCCATCTCGTCGTTGCGGCACGCCGCTCGGATGCTCACCTAGCCATCGGTAGGCTCCGCTCCTCGCGACGCCCCGCGCCTCGACCTGCCGCGATCCCGCTCCCTCCTGTGCGTCGAGCGTCGTGCGCGCCGGCTTCGCCGGCCCTACACTCCCCGCATGACGACCGTCCCGCAGTTGCGCAAGATGGATCTGACCACCCTGGTCGGCTGGTTGGAGGCCGACGGCCTGGTTTCGCGCGCCGACACCGAGCTGGTGCGCGGACTTGTGGCCAAGGGCTCCTTCGCCGACAAACACCCGCTGGTGGTGATGGCCGAGCGCAAGTGGCGCGCCATCGAAGGTGGGCGCGAGCTCACGCTGGATCGCCTCACCGAGTGGTTGGCCGGACGCTTGGAGATGCGCTACCTGAAGATCGATCCGCTCAAGATCGATGTGCCCGCGGTCACCGCGACGATGACCCACAAGTACGCGCGCCGTTACCAGGTGCTACCGGTGGCGGTCACGCGCGACACGCTCACCGTCGGCGTCATCGACCCCTTCGCGCGCGACTGGGAGGCGGAGGTCGAGCGCATGCAGCGTCGCCGCATCGAGCGCGTGCTGCTGAACCCCGAGGACCTGCGCCGCTATCTGCCTGAGTTCTACAGCATGTCGCGCTCGGTCCAACGCGCCGAGGCCGAGGGCCGCACCGGCACCATCCAGAGCCTGGAAGCGCTGGTGGAGATCGGGAGCAAGGACGAACTCGATGCCAACGATGCACATGTGGTGTCGATCGTGGACTGGCTGCTGCAGTACGCCTACGAGCAGCGCGCCAGCGACATCCACATCGAACCGCGGCGCGAGCATGGACGGGTGCGGTTCCGCATCGACGGGGTGATGCACGACGTCTACCAGCTCCCGGCCAACGTGCTCACGCCGGTGGTCTCGCGCATCAAGTCCGTAGGCCGCATGGATGTGGCCGAGAAGCGACGCCCGCAGGATGGCCGCATCAAGACGCGCTCACGCGAAGGTGACGAGGTCGAGCTGCGCCTGTCCACCATGCCCACCGCGTTCGGCGAGAAGCTGGTGATGCGCATCTTCGATCCCGAGGTGCTGCTCAAGGATTTCGAGGCGCTGGGCTTCAGCGACCAGGACCGCGAGGTCTGGGACGCGATGATCGAGGAGCCGCACGGGGTGATCCTGGTCACCGGCCCGACCGGATCCGGCAAGACCACCACGCTGTACTCCACGCTGAAGGCGCTGGCGCAACCTGAGGTGAACGTGTGCACGGTCGAGGATCCGATCGAGCTGCTGGAGCCTGCCTTCAACCAGATGCAGGTCCACCACGCCATCGGCCTGGACTTCGCTTCGGGGGTGCGCACACTGCTGCGCCAGGACCCGGACATCATCATGGTCGGCGAGGTCCGCGACGGCGAGACCGCGAACATGGCGGTGCAGGCTGCGCTCACTGGCCATCTGGTGCTCTCCACCCTGCACACCAACGATGCGCCTTCCACGCTGGAGCGCTTGGAGGATCTCGGGGTCGCACGTTTCCTGATCGGGAACGCGTTGCTGGGCGTGATGGCGCAACGGCTGGTGCGGACCCTCTGTCCGCACTGCAAGGCGCAAGCGGACCTCGATGAGAAAGGTTGGGCGGAGCTGATCGGCGCGGTAGCCGTCCCTACGCCCAGCGTGGTGTACCACCCGATCGGCTGCACCGAGTGCCGCAACACCGGCTACCGCGGTCGCTTGGGCATCTACGAGATCCTGCGCTTCACGCCCGAGGTCAAACGCTGCATCGCCGATGGTGGCAACGCGGCTGATGTGCGCACCATCGCTGTCAGCCAGGGCATGCGCCGCTTGCGGGTCTCCGGCGCGCAGCACGTCGCGGCAGGACGCACGACCATCGAAGAGGTGTTCCGTGTCGTCCCGGGGGATTGACCCAGGCTCCTTGATCCGCGCGTTGCTGCTGGCGCTCGCGATCGGGCTGACGCTGCTCTACAGCGCCTTCCTGTCCCAGGTCTCCGGCACCACCGGCCCGCAGATCAGCAAGGCGACGCAGGTGTTCGCCGACGACGGGCGGGACGATGGCTGGCTGTTCGGCCATCTACCTGGCGCTGCGGCGATCGCCGGATGGGCGCTGTTCCACAGCTTCGACCCGGACGTGGACGGCGGGTGCCTGCACCTGATGTTCGCCAACAACGCCATCCGCCAGGGGATGCCGAAGGATCAGCGCGAGCGCCTGCTGTCGCTGGTCTTGGCCTACGTCCAGCGTGGCGCGGACCCTGACCGCGGCTGCGATGACTCAGGCGCGCCGCCACTATGGAACGCGGTGCTGGATCTGGACGAGGTGCGTATCACGCTGCTGTTGGCCGCGGGCGCCCATCCTGCAGCTGCGACGGTGGTCACGGACCTGCACCCCTTGGGCCTAGACCTGCGCGGCCTGATCGGGCTGATGCGGATCCGCCACGCCGCCGCCCCCGAGGTGCTGGCCAGGCTGGACCGCATCGAAGCCCAGCTCTTCCCGATCGCGCACTAGCTCGATCCAGCCCGACCTCATCCGCAGCAGCTGGCCTCGAGCGGCGCCAGCTGCGCCGCATGTCCGAAGCTGTGGAAGGTCTCCCAAGAGATCCCGTCCGGGTCCGCGTACCAGACCTTGTCCGAGCGTCGGTAGCAGCAGGCCACGCCGGCTTCCGCTCGCTGGGTGGGGGTCTGACCAACGCGGTCGCGGATCTGCAGCAGGCTGGCACTGTCCTGCAGGTCGAGACCGAGGTGGCCGACGCCAGGCTCCGAACCCTGCGTGATCGCAAGGTTGATCGCCGGGTCGTCCAGCCGCCACTGCAGGTAGTCATCCTTGACCCGGGTGGGTTCGGCGCCCAATAGGCGGGTGTAGAAGTCCCTAGCAGTCGCCAGATCGCTGGAGTGCAGGTGGATATGGATGCGTTTCATGCTGTGATCCTCAATGCGTTGTGCCGCAGCGATCGGGGTCTTCAGCGCAGCATTCCCTTGCCAGGAAAGCGTTCAGGGCCCTGATCGCGGAGTCGTCGGCGTGGTAGCGGATGCTGCGGCCCTCGCGGGTTGCGATCAGCAATGCTGCATCGCGCAGCTGGGTCAGGTGGTGGGAGAGGGTGGCGCCAGGGAGCCCCACGGTCCGGCGGATCTCGCCCACCGTGGCGCCCTTGCTACCGCGCCGGACCAGGAAGCGGTAGATGTTCAGCCGGTGCTCCTGGCCGAGCGCCGAAAGGCTGTGTATAGCGGTAGTCATTTCCATAAAACTAGAATAATCGAAATAAACGAGATGTCAATACCCAAGACCCAAGACCAGGGACCAGGGACTAGGGACCTGAGACCTGAGGCTTAGAGCTATCATCCCGCCCCCATGCCCAGATCAGACCGTGACACCCTAATCGCCGGCCTCAAGGCTCTGGCACTGCCCGGGCAGCTGGCGGACCGGCTGCTCGCGTACCGGGATGAGTTGCTGCGCTGGAACCGGGCCTACAACCTGACCGCGATCCGGGATCCGGCGGCCATGGTGACGCGCCACCTGCTGGACAGCCTGTCCATCCACCCTTACGTGCGCGGTGGAAGCCTCATCGATGTGGGTACGGGGGCGGGGCTGCCGGGCATCCCCCTGGCGCTGGTGGACCCCGAACGCCGGGTGACCCTGTTGGATGGGAACGCCAAGAAGACCCGTTTCTGCCAGCACATGGTGTTCGAGCTGGACCTCGCCAACGTCACTGTGGTCCATGAGCGGGCCGAGAGCTACCGCCCCGAACGACCCTCTGATACCGTGACCAGCCGCGCTTTCGCCAGCCTCGCCGACTTCGTGCGAGTCGCCGGCCACCTCTGCGACGCGGGGGGTCGGATGCTGGCGATGAAGGGGCCGCATCCCGAAGGGGAGATCGCAGCCCTGGCCGCTGATTGGCGCGGAACCTGCGAGCCATTGGAGGTACCGTTCCTGGACGAGGAGCGGAGCCTGGTCGTCATCGAACGGAGCGTGGACCTCGGATGATCCTTACTGTTACCAATCAGAAAGGCACGCGCCTTGCGGCGCTGCGCAGCGCTACGCCGGTGGGCTGGCGCGTGAGTGTGCACGCCATCCAGCGACGAGGTGTGCCCCAGTGATCATCACCGTCACCAATCAGAAGGGTGGGGTCGGCAAAACCACAACCGCCGTGAACCTCGCCGCCTGCCTGGCGGAGCTGGGGCAGCGCACGCTGCTGGTGGACATGGATCCCCAGGGCAACGCCACCATGGGCTCCGGGGTGGAGAAGGATGAGGTCGAGCGCGCCGGCTGCGATGTGCTGCTCGGCGATGCCACCGCACGCGAGGCCATCGTGCCGGCGGGCGACAACGGCTACGACGTATTGCCGGGCAACCGCGACCTGGTCACCGCAGAGGTCAAGCTGCTGACCGAGTTCGGGCGCGAGGGCAAGCTGAAGCGCGCGCTGGAGGAGGTCGCCGATGATTACGACATGGTCATCATCGACTGCCCGCCGTCCCTGAACATGCTCACCGTGAACGCACTCACCGCGGCCGATGGTGTGCTGGTGCCCATGCAGTGCGAGTACTACGCCCTGGAGGGCCTGTCAGCACTGATGGACACCATCGCGCAGATTCGCGAAGCCGTGAACCCCAGGATCAAGGTCGCAGGCATCCTCCGTTGCATGTACGACCCGCGTAACAACCTCTCGAACGAGGTCTCGGCGCAACTGATCAAGCATTTCGGTGATCAGGTGTACCGCACCGTGATCCCGCGCAACGTGCGCCTGGCCGAAGCGCCCTCCTTCGGGCTCCCTGCGATCAAGCACGATCGCTTGTCGCGTGGTGCCTCCGCCTACGAAGCCCTCGCCACCGAGGTACTTCGTCGCGCCGGGAAGCACATCAGGGCGGTTGGCTAAATAAAATAGGGGTCAGACTCCGATTTCCTAGAAATCGGAGTCTGACCCCTATTTAGGATGTTCCACGACGGCGTGGAACATGCGGACGCGCAGCGGTAGACTCGCTCCCCCTTCCGACCCCCATCAGGTTCTACTCGTGGCGAAGAAACGTCTTGGGCGCGGTCTAGACGCGCTGCTCAGCACCCCATCAGCCGCCAGCGGCGGCGAGACTCCGGCAGAAGCGCTGAAGCAGATCCCGGTGGACCTGCTGCAGCGTGGCCGCTACCAGCCACGCACCGACATGCGCACCGATGCGCTGGAGGATCTGGCGGCTTCGATCAAGGCGCAGGGCATCGTGCAGCCGATCGTCGTGCGGCCGGTGGGCAAGACCGATTTCGGGGTCCAACGCTACGAGATCATCGCCGGCGAGCGCCGCTGGCGCGCCGCGCAGATGGCCGGCCTGCACCAGGTCCCCGCCATCGTCCGGGACATCCCGGATGAGCACGCGGTCGCCCTGGCGCTGATCGAGAACATCCAGCGTGAGGACCTGAGCCCGCTGGAGGAAGCGCTGGCACTCAAGCGCCTGATCGACGAGTTCGAGCTGACCCACGAGCAGGCTGCGACTGCCGTCGGCCGCTCGCGTGCCGCGGTCAGCAACCTGCTGCGCCTGCTGGAGTTGGGCGAGACAGCGCGGGAGCTGCTGGTCGAGCGCAAGATCGAGATGGGCCACGCCCGTGCCTTGCTGGCGCTCGCCGGCACAGCCCAGGACGAGGCCGCCCGGATCGTAGCGGGCCGCGGCATGTCCGTGCGGGAGACCGAGCGCCTGGTCCAGGGCATGCGTGCCGAGGCAGCAGGCAAGCCGAAGGCCGCTGCACCACGGCTGGACCCGGACGTGAAGCGGCTGCAGGACGAGCTGGGCGAGCGCCTGGGGGCCCGGGTCGCGATCAAGCAGCGCGGCAAGGACAAGGGTGAGCTGAGCATCCGCTACAACTCCCTGGACGAGCTGGACGGGATCCTCAAACGCATCCGCTAGCGCGTGCTGCGTGCTGCGCGGAGGCCTGGGTCCGAGCCCCGCTGCGGCGCAACATCGTTGCCCCCCCGGGACCCCATCTCTATAATCGCGCGGCTCAGGTCAGCCGACTCTGAGCGGGGGCGAGATGGGGTCTTCCTGGATTCCCTTACGGATCGTCATCGCACAGGTCGGTGTCACCTTGTCGGGCGCAACCCTGTGGATGGTTCTTGGGGGTGGCCGGGCCGGAACAGCGGCGCTCGTGGGGGGCGGCATCAGCGTCCTCCTCAGCTTCTACTTCCTGGTCAAGGTCTTCTCCCAGCATTCGGATGCGGGGCCGGAGGCGGTACTCGCCGCGTTCTTCAGGGCTCAGGCCTGGAAGATGTTGATGGCCACGATGGCACTGACCCTCGCGGTGATGTTCTTCAAAGATGTGTTCGCGGCGCTCATCACGACCTTCGCGGCCACACTGACGATTTACTGGTTCGCGCTGCTCTGGCCGGACCGAACGGATGATGGAGATGACTAGGCGATGCTGACCGGCCTGCTTACCGCCGCATCATCCTCGGGTGGCATGACGCCGACCGAGTACGTCACGCATCACCTGACGCACTGGACCGTCGGTCAGGGTTTCTGGTCGTTGCACGTCGACACCATGATCTTCTCCTGGCTCACCGGCCTGGTCTTCGTCGGCATCTTCTGGCTCGGATCGCGCCGCGCTACAGCCGAGGTGCCGAGCGGGCTGCAGAACTTCGTCGAAGTCATGGTCGAGTGGATCGATGACCTCGTGAAGGAGAGCTTTCATGGGCCGCGCACCTTCGTCGGTCCGCTGTGCCTGACCATCTTCATGTGGGTGCTGTTCTGGAACCTGCTGGATCTGATCCCCGTGGACTGGATCCCGCGCATCGCGCAGGAGGTCGCAGGTGCGGCGCTCGGGATCGATCCGCACCATGTGTACATGCGCATCGTGCCGTCGGCGGATCCGAACGCGACCTTCGGCCTGTCGATCACCGTCCTGCTGCTGATCTTCACCTACAGCATCAAGGGCAAGGGTGTGATCGGCTTCGGCAAGGAGCTGCTGACCCACCCGTTCGGGCCCTGGCTGGCTCCGTTCAACCTGATCCTCAACGTCGTGGAGCTGATCGCGAAACCGGTCTCGCTGGCACTGCGACTGTTCGGCAACCTCTACGCGGCGGAGCTGATCTTCATCCTGATCGCGATGCTGCCCATGTGGATCGGCTGGTTGCCCGGCGCTGCATGGGCGATGTTCCACATCTTGGTCATCCCGCTGCAGGCATTCATCTTCACAGTGCTGACGGTCGTATACATCAGCCTGGCTTACGAAGAGCATTGATCCCCAGTCACCAGTCAATCCCGTACTCAGGAGTATCGAAATGGAAGCTCTCATCGCGCAGATCCAGGCCAACACGGCCATCGCCGTCGGCCTGATCTTCACCGGCGCGGCACTCGGCACCGGCATCGGCTTCGGCCTGCTCGGTGGCAAGTTCCTCGAGGGTGCCGCCCGTCAGCCCGAGATGGTCGGCATGCTGCAAGTCCGCATGTTCATCGTCGCCGGTCTGCTCGACGCGCTGTCCATCATCGGTGTGGCGTTCGCCGCGCTGCTGATGTTCGGCAACCCCTTGCTGGCCGCGCTGGGCGGCTGATCCCGTCCGCGACTAGACCCAGGGAGGTCCAGCGATGGACATCAATGCGACCCTGATCGCACAGGGCATCACCTTCTTCATCTTCATCATGGTGACGATGAAGTTCGTGTGGCCGCCGATCATGCAGGCCATGCAGGAGCGTCAGCAGCGCATCTCGGATGGCCTCGCGGCCGCCGAGCGCGGCAAGCGTGAGCTGGCTGATGCCGACGAGAAGGTGAAGGACCTGATCCGCCAGGCGCGTGAGGAAGCTCAGCGCATCGTGGACCAGGCCAACCGCCACTCGGTGGAGATGATCGACGAAGCCAAGGCGCAGGCTCGTGCCGAAGGCGCGCGTCTGGTCACAGCAGCCAAGGCCGAGATCGGGCAGGAGGTCGCGCGTGCGCGGCAGACGCTCCGGGCCGAGGTCGCGACGTTGGTGGTGGCTGGTGCGGGGAGGATCCTCGAGAAGGAGATCGACCCCAACGCTCACGCCCGGATGCTCGACGAGCTCGCGGCGCAGATCCAGGGCTGATCGATGGCAGACCGCGAGACACTGGCCAGACCCTACGCACGCGCAGCCTTCGAGCTGGCGCAAGCGGCAGGCTCACTGCCCGCGTGGAGCTCGATGCTCGAGCTGACCGCGACGCTGTGCGCGGATCCGCAGGTGGAGCGTCTGATCGGTCACCCGCGGGTGATCCCGCAGGACCTGGCTGGCTTGCTGATCGAAGCTGCGGGTGGTGGCCTGGATGCGCAGGGTGCGAACCTGGTCCGCCTGCTCGCCGAGGCGCGGCGCCTGCCACTGCTGCCTGAGATCGCAGCACTGTTCGAGCACTACCGCGCCGAAGCGGAGCGGGTGGTGGATGTGGAGGTCCGGTCAGCGGTCGCGCTGCCGGCTGCGCAGCAGGACGGCCTGATCGCTGCGCTCAAGGCCAAGCTGGGTCGCGATGTCCGCGTCCAGAACGTTGTCGACCCCAGCCTCATCGGCGGTGCGGTGATCCGCGCCGGCGACATGATCATCGACGGTTCCGTTAAGGAACGGCTGAACAAGCTCGCGGATGCGCTGACCTCCTGAGGTCGGGCTGAAGCAAACAGAGGGATAGAGAGATGTCCGTAAAGGCTTCCGAGATCAGCGAACTCATCAAGGCACGCATCAAGGACTTCGATGCGTCCGCCGAGGCGCGCGACACCGGCACCGTGCTGGGCGTGACGGACGGTATCGTCCGCATCCACGGCCTGGGCAACGTCGCGTACGGCGAGATGATCGAGTTCCCCGGCGACACCTTCGGTTTGGCGCTCAACCTGGAGCAGGACAGCGTCGGCGCGGTGGTGCTCGGCGACTACAAGCACATCTCGGAAGGCGATACGGTCAAGGCGACCGGTCGCATCCTCGAGGTGCCGGTCGGCCCCGAGCTACTCGGGCGCGTGGTGAACTCACTGGGTGAGCCGATCGACGGCAAGGGTCCGGTGGACGCCAAGATGACCGACCCGATCGAGAAGGTCGCGCCGGGCGTCATCACGCGTAAGTCGGTCAGCCAGCCGGTACAGACCGGTCTGAAGTCGATCGACGCGATGGTCCCGGTCGGCCGCGGTCAGCGCGAGCTGATCATCGGTGACCGCCAGACCGGCAAGACCGCCGTCGCGGTCGACACCATCATCAACCAGAAGGGCAAGGACCTGTTCTGCATCTACGTCGGTGTGGGTCAGAAGGCCTCGTCCATCGCCAACGTCGTGCGCAAGCTCGAGGAGCACGGCGCGATGGAGTACACCATCGTCGTCGCCGCGCCGGCCGCCGATTCGGCTGCGATGCAGTACATCGCGCCCTACGCGGGCTGCACCATGGGTGAGTACTTCCGCGACCGTGGCCAGGACGCCCTGATCATCTTCGACGATCTGACCAAGCAGGCCTGGGCCTACCGCCAGGTGTCCCTGCTGCTGCGCCGTCCGCCGGGGCGCGAGGCCTACCCTGGTGATGTGTTCTACCTGCATTCCCGCCTGCTCGAGCGCGCGGCGCGCGTGAACACCGACTACGTCGAGAAGTTCACCGACGGCAAGGTGAAGGGTAGGACTGGCTCACTGACCGCGCTGCCCATCATCGAGACCCAGGCCGGCGACGTGTCCGCCTTCGTTCCGACCAACGTGATCTCGATCACCGACGGCCAGATCTTCCTGGAGACGGACCTGTTCAACGCGGGTATCCGTCCGGCGATCAACGCCGGTCTGTCGGTATCCCGAGTCGGTGGCGCCGCGCAGACCAAGATCATCAAGAAGCTGGGCGGTGGTATCCGCCTGGCGCTCGCCCAGTACCGTGAGCTGGCTGCCTTCGCGCAGTTCGCCTCCGACCTGGACGAGACCACCCGCAAGCAGCTCGAGCGCGGACAGCGCGTCACCGAGTTGATGAAGCAGAAGCAGTACTCGCCGCTGTCGGTGGCCGAGATGGGCTTCTCGCTGCTGGCTGCGAACTCCGGCTACCTGGACGACGTCCCGGTGAAGAAGGTCGTGGATTGGGAGCACGGGCTGCACGCGCACCTGAAGGCGAACGCGCAGACCCTGGTGGACAAGATCAACGTCGCTGGCGATTACAGCGATGAGATCGAGGCCGAGATGAAGAAGGTCCTGGACGAGTTCAAGTCCACGGCCGCGTACTGAGTCAGGCCCGCACGGGGAGTCATTAGAAGATGTCCGGCGCGAAAGAGATCCGCACCAAGATCAAGAGTATTAAGAATACTCAGAAGATCACCAAGGCCATGGAGATGGTCGCTGCATCCAAGATGCGCAAGGCGCAGGACCGGATGGCGGCAGGGCGTCCCTATGCCGAGCGGATCCGCTCGATCATCGGTCACCTGAAGCATGCGCACCCCGATTACCGACATCCGTTCATGGAGGAGCGTGACGCGAAGCGGGTCGGTTTCATCATCGTCTCGACCGACCGCGGCCTCTGCGGTGGCCTGAACACCAACCTGTTCAAGCGCGCGCTGAACGCGATCCATGATTGGAAGCAGCAGGGTGTCGAGGTGGAGATCTGCGTGATCGGCACCAAGGCGCTGAGCTTCTTCCGCCGCCTGAAGGTGGACATGACCGGCAGCGTCACCCACATCGGCGACACGCCGCACCTCGAGCAGCTGATCGGCACCGTGAAGGTGATGTTGGACAAGTATCGCGATGGTCAGATCGATCGCCTGTACCTGTGCCACAACCGTTTCCTGAACACCATGACGCAGCAGCCGGTGATCGCCGACATGCTCCCGCTCCCGGACGAGGATGCGGAGACGCTGCAGAGCCACTGGGATTACATCTACGAGCCCAGCGCGTCGGACCTGCTCGATGCCTTCCTGATGCGTTACATCGAGAGCCAGGTGTACCAGGGCTCGGTGGAGAACATCGCCTGTGAGCAGGCGGCGCGGATGGTCGCGATGAAGAGCGCGACCGATAACGCGGGCAACCTCATCGATGAGCTGCAGCTCATCTACAACAAGGCGCGCCAGGCTGCCATCACCCAGGAGATCTCCGAGATCGTGAGTGGTGCGGCAGCGGTGTAGCCGGAAGGACTCGGGACTCGAGTCGCGGGACTCGGGTCGGTACTGGAACGCATAGAGGGGCACCGGCACTCGGTGGCTCGCAACGGAAAGAGAAGCTCAGAGGATTGATGCAATGAGTAGCGGCAAGATCGTCCAGGTCATCGGCGCGGTGGTGGATGTAGAGTTCCCCCGGGACTCCATCCCGAACATCTACGATGCCCTGAAGGTGGACTCACGTGGATTGACCCTCGAGGTGCAGCAGCAGCTCGGTGACGGCGTCGTCCGCTGCATCGCCATGGGCGCGTCCGAGGGTCTGGTGCGCGGCCTGGAGGCGTCGAACTCCGGCGCTCCGATCCAGGTCCCGGTGGGGACCGGGACCCTGGGCCGCATCATGGACGTGCTGGGAGAGCCCGTGGATGACGCCGGTCCGGTCAAGACCGACAAGCGCATGTCGATCCACCGGCTGCCGCCCGCGTACGACGAGCAGGCTGGTGCGACCGAGCTGCTTGAGACCGGCATCAAGGTCATCGACCTGATCATGCCGATCGCAAAGGGCGGCAAGGTCGGTCTGTTCGGCGGCGCCGGCGTGGGCAAGACCGTCACCCTGATGGAGCTGATCCGCAACATCGCGGTCGAGCACTCGGGCTACTCGGTGTTCGCTGGCGTCGGTGAGCGTACCCGCGAGGGCAACGACTTCTACCACGAGATGAAGGAGGGCGGCGTCATCGACAAGGTGGCGCTGGTCTACGGTCAGATGAACGAGCCGCCGGGCAACCGCCTGCGCGTAGCCCTGACCGGCCTGACCATGGCGGAGTACTTCCGCGATGACGGCCGCGACGTGTTGATGTTCATCGACAACATCTACCGCTACACCCTGGCCGGCACCGAGGTGTCCGCACTGCTCGGCCGCATGCCGTCGGCGGTGGGTTACCAGCCGACGCTGGCCGAGGAGATGGGCGTGCTGCAGGAGCGCATCACCTCCACCAAGACCGGTTCCATCACCTCCTTCCAGGCGGTGTACGTCCCGGCGGATGACCTGACCGACCCCTCGCCCGCGACCACCTTCGCGCATCTCGAAGCGACGCTGGTGCTCAGTCGCCAGATCGCCGAGCTCGGCATCTACCCGGCGGTGGACCCCCTGGATTCCACCTCACGCCTGCTGGACCCGAACGTGGTCGGCAACGAGCACTACGATACGGCGCGTGCCGTGCAGGCTGTGCTGCAGCGTTACAAGGAGCTGCAGGACATCATCGCGATCCTGGGCATGGATGAGCTGTCCGAAGAGGACAAGCTCTCGGTGTCCCGCGCTCGCAAGATCCAGCGCTTCCTGTCGCAGCCGTTCTTCGTCGCTGAGGTGTTCACCGGCTCGCCGGGCAAGTACGTGTCGTTGGCGGACACCATCCGCGGTTTCCGCGGCATCGTGGACGGCGAGTACGACGCGCTGCCCGAGCAGGCCTTCTACATGGTCGGCACCATCGACGAAGCGGTCGAGAAGGCCAAGGGCATGCAATGAGCACGATCCGGGTAGACATCGTCAGCGCGGAGTCCGAGATCTTCTCGGGCCAGGCCGCGATGGTGTTCGCGCCGGCGGTCGAGGGTGAGGTCGGCATCGCGCCGCGCCACTCGCCGCTGATCACGCGCCTGAACCCGGGCGAGGTCCGCGTGCAGACCCCGGACGGCGCCGAGCAGTACTTCTACATCACCGGTGGTCTCCTGGAGGTCCAGCCGCAGCGCGTCACGGTGTTGGCTGACACCGCCGTCCGCGCCGCCGACCTGGATGAAGCCAAGGTCCTGGAAGCGGTGAAGCAGGCCGAGGAGGCCATCGCGAACCGCACCGGTTCCATGGAGGTCGCCACCGCGCGCAGCCAGCTGGCGGAGGCTGCGGCGCAGCTGCAGACCATCCAGCGCTTGCGGAAGCGCGCCAAGCGTTGAACCCATCCAGCCCATCCGTCGTCATCCTCGCCGCCGGCGAGGGCAAACGGATGCGCTCGGCGCTGCCCAAGGTGCTGCAGTCCCTGGGCGGCCAGGCACTACTCGACCATGTCCTCGCGCAGGCGCGCAGCGTCTCGCCTGAGCGCATCGTGGTGGTCTACGGCCACGGCGGCGACGATGTGCGTGCGGTGTTCCCGGACACGGACCTGCGCTGGGCTCATCAGGCCGAGCAGCGCGGCACCGGTCATGCCCTGGCTCAGGCCTTGCCCGAGCTGGGCGCGGCCGGTCCGGTGCTGGTCCTCTGCGGTGATGTGCCGCTGATCGAGACGGCCACCCTCAGTGAACTGTTGGTAGCAGCCGGTGACGGCGTGGCGTTGCTCACCGTCCAGATGCCGGATCCCAGCGGCTACGGCCGCATCGTGCGCGACGGGTCTGGCGCGGTGTCCCGCATCGTCGAACATCGGGATGCGAGCGACGTCGAACTCGAGATCGACGAAGTGAACGCCGGCATCATGGTGCTGCCCGGCGCACAGCTCGCGCGCTGGTTGGGCGCGTTATCCGATGACAACGCCCAGGGTGAGCTGTACCTGACCGACCTGATCGCCGCCGCGATAGCGGATGGTGTCGCTGTGACGGCGGTGATCGCCGGCACAGCGGAGGAGGTCATGGGCGTGAACGATCGCGTCCAGCTCGCCGAGGCTGAGGCGGAGCTGCAGCGCCGCCGCGTGCTCACACTGCTCGAGGACGGCGTCACTGTGATGGATCCCTTGCGCCTGGATGTGCGCGGCAGCGTGCGCGCGGGTCGCGACGTGGTGCTCGACATCAACGTGGTGCTCGAGGGTGAGGTCGTGCTCGGCGACGACGTCACCATCGGACCGGGCTGTGTGATCCGGGATTGCGTGATCGGAGACGGCACCCAGGTGGCCGCCCACAGCGTGCTCGACGACGCCCGCATCGGATCGGGATGCCGCATCGGCCCGTTCGCACGCATCCGTCCGGGGACCGAACTGGGTGCAGGGGTGCGCATCGGCAACTTCGTCGAGACCAAGTCCTCCAGCTTCGCTGATGGCAGCAAAGCCAACCACCTGAGCTACATCGGCGACGCCCAGATCGGCGCGGGTGCGAACGTCGGTGCTGGCACCGTCACCTGCAACTACGACGGCGTGCGCAAACACCGCACCGTCATCGGTGACGGCGCCTTCATCGGCTCCGGCACCATGCTGGTCGCGCCGGTCACCGTCGGGGAGCGCGCCACCATCGGTGCGGGCAGCGTGATCACCAAGGACGCGCCGGCGGACGAGCTCTCCATGAGCCGGGCGAAGCAGACGGTGGTGCCGGGGTGGGAGCGCCCCACCAAGGATTGATCGCGCCGCCTCGGGCTCGCGGGCTCGTCGTTGCGGGCCCGCCCTCGGGTACTCACCTAGCTCTCAGTAGGCTCCGTCCCTCGGGCGGACCCGCGCCTCGATCCCGCGTCGCCGAGGCACCGCTGGTTCGTGGCGCGTCATCGGGGCGGGCGAATCCGGTAGCATCACGGTTCCCCGTGCACTAGAGGCCCCCTGACATGTGTGGCATCGTCGGAGCAGTCGCTGATGGAGACGTCGTCCCGGTCCTGATGGAGGGGCTGCGGCGTCTGGAGTACCGGGGCTACGACTCCGCCGGGCTGGTCATCCTGCGCGGCGACGGCCGCCTGGAGCGCCGGCGCACACCCGGCAAGGTCGCAGCCCTGCAAGCGCTGCTCGGCGACGGCCTGGCCGGCAACCGCGGCATCGCTCACACCCGTTGGGCGACCCACGGCGTACCCAACGAGGTCAACGCGCACCCCCAGATGTCGGGCGACCGCGTCGCGCTGGTGCACAACGGGATCATCGAGAACCACGCCGAGCTGCGGCGCGAGCTGAAGGCCGCTGGCTACGAGTTCACTTCCGATACCGACACCGAGGTCATCGCGCACAGGTTGGCGCAGCGGCTGGACCAGCACGAGTCCCTGTTCGATGCCGTGAAGCACACCGTCGCGGAACTGCACGGCGCGTACGCGCTGGCGGTGATCAGCGCCAGCGATCCTGACGTGATCGTGGTCGCCAGGCGTGGCACGCCGGTGGTGATCGGGCTCGGCACCGAGGGCAACTACGTGGCGTCGGACATCGCCGCGCTGCTGCCGGTGACGCGATGCTTCATCTTCATGGACGAGGGCGATGTCGCAGAGATCCGCCGCGATGGCGTGAGCATCTGCGATGCCAGCGGTGCGACGGTGCAGCGCGAGGTCACCGAGAGCGAGCTGACCGCCGAATCCGCAGAGAAGGGTGGCTACGACCACTACATGCTGAAGGAGATCTACGAGCAGCCGCGCGCGCTCGGCGATACGCTCTCCGAACGCATCACCCGCGACGGTGTGTTGGAAGCAGCGCTCGGACCCGGTGCGGAGGAGATCCTCGCGCAGGTGAAGGGCGTGCACATCGTCGCCTGCGGTACGAGTTACCACGCTGGCCTGATCGCAAGGTACTACCTCGAGCAAGGCGCACGGGTCCCCTGCACCGTGGAGGTCGCCAGCGAGTACCGTTACCGCCGACCCGTGGTGCTCCCGGGCACGCTGTTCCTCACGATCTCACAGTCCGGTGAGACGCTGGATACCTTGTCCGCGCTGCGCGAGGCCAAGCGCCTCGGCTACGTGGCGACCGCCGCGATCTGCAACGTGCCCGAGAGTTCGCTGGTGCGCGAATCGGACCTGGTCCTGATGACGCGCGCCGGGCCGGAGATCGGCGTCGCCTCCACCAAGGCCTTCACGACCCAGCTCGCTGCGCTCGGATTACTCGGCATCGCGCTGGCGCGCCACCACGGTCTCAGGCGTGCGCAGGAGGCGGAGTTCGTACGCCAGCTCGCGCATGTGCCCGAGATGGTGGAGCACACCCTGGAGCTGGATCCGGTCATCGCGCGCCTCGCTGAGCGTTTCGCGGACAAGCAGCACGCACTGTTCCTGGGTCGCGGCCCCAGCTACCCGGTAGCGATGGAGGGCGCGCTGAAGCTCAAGGAGATCTCCTACATCCATGCCGAGGCTTACCCGGCGGGCGAGCTCAAACACGGGCCGCTGGCGTTGGTGGATTCCCAGATGCCCGTGATCGTGGTGGCACCGAACAACACCCTGCTCGAGAAGCTGAAGTCCAACCTGCAGGAGGTCCGCGCCCGCGGTGGCCGCCTGTTCGTCTTCGCGGACCCCAAGGCGGGGATCGAGCCTGGGGACGGGCTCGAGGTGCTGACCATGCCCGAGCACATCGAGCCGCTGCAGGCCCCGATCGTCTACACCATCCCGCTGCAGCTGCTCGCGTACCACGTGGCCCTGATCAAGGGTACGGACGTGGACCAGCCCAGGAACCTGGCCAAGAGCGTCACCGTGGAGTGACCGGCGGCGCCGCCCCGACGGGCGGCCGTCAGGCCTGTTGAACCGGAGCCGTACGCCGGGCCATGCTTGTCTCAGCGTCAGCCGAGCTGGCGCCGCAGGGAGCGACGACCATGTCCGGACCAGATGCCCACCCGGACCCGAACCATGATTTCGTAGAGCAGTCCCTAGCGCGGACCTTGTTCCGGCTGGGGCCGTACTCCCAATCGATGTCCCTGTTCGGGGGGCTCGCGCTCGCCATCGCGCTCTCGCCGGTCGCGCAGCTCCAATACATCGCCCTGTGGTTCGCGACGCTCGCAGCTACGGCGGTCTACCGCATCTTCCTGGTGCGCCGGTTCCGGGCGCAGGCGGACGACCAGAGGAGCAGTGCGGACCTCGCTCGCTCCATCCGTCGCTACCAGATCGCGATCCTAGCCAGCGGCATCTGCTGGGGCGCTTCGATCCTCCTGTTGGCGCCCGGTTTCCCGAGTGCCTACGTCGCGGTGGCGACCATGGTGCTCGCTGGTGTGACCGCTGGTGTTGCGACAGCGTTGGCAGCTCAGCGCGGACTCCTGATGGCTTTCTCGATCCTGGCCCTGACGCCAGCCGCGCTGGTGTTCTTCGCTGGGGGCGATCTCCTGGGAGTCATGGCAGGGATCCTGGTGTGCATCTTCATCGCCGCGATGATGCGCGTGGAGCGGAATCTACACCGCGTGTTGCGAGACAACTTAGAGCTCACCGCCTCGAACGCGGAATTGGCCCTGCGCCTGGGCGTGGCCAACGCGGACCTCACCGACCAAGCACAGGGTCACGCTGCGCGCGCGCAGCGTGCCGAAGCGCGGGCCCGCGTTCTGCATGCATTGCACGAGACCACCAGCGTGGTCGGGACCACTGTGGGCACGCGGCTGCAGGAGATGCTGCGGATCGGTTGCAGGTACTTCGGGCTCCCGAACGGCATCATCTCCCACATCTCAGGTGGCACCTACACCGTGCGCGAGGTCGTCGCTGTCGAAGGTGAGCCTCGCATGCGCGCGGGGGACAGCATGGCGCTGGATGATGCGGTCTGCGCCGTCACCTTCGATAGCGATGACCCGATCGCGTTCGCGGGCGAGACGCAGCGCAGCTATGCACTCCGCGATCACCCTGCCGGTGATCTGTCCGCGTTCTGTGATGCGTACGTGGGTGCGCGGGTCCCGATGGGCGGCCAGACCTACGGCACCATGTGCTTCTACGACACCGAGGCGAATGAATTCGCCTTCGAGGAGGTGGACCGGGAGTTCGTGCGCCTGATGGCGCAGTGGGTGTCGCGGGAACTCAGCGAGCAGGCGCTGCAGGATGCCCTGAAGCAGAAGGCCGACGAGCTGGTCCTGATCACCAACTCGGTGGATGCAGGCATCGCCTACGCCGATAGCGATCTGATCCTGCGCTTCGCCAACAAGCGTTACCGGGAGAGCCTGGATCCCGGACAGAAGGACGCCATCGGACGCCACCTGCGTGAGATCCTCGGCAGTGGCCGTTTCGAGACCATCGCCGGACACCTGGAACGCTGTCTGCGTGGTGAACCGGTGCGCTACAAGGTCGAGCGCGAGGTCCACGACGGTCGCCGCGTGGTCCGGGATGTCAGCCTGGTGCCGGACCTCGGCGGTGGCGGGGAGATCCGGGGCATCTTCGCGCTGGTCTACGACGTGACCGAGGTCTGGAACCTGCAGGCCAAGCTGGATGCCAAGGTGCAGGAGCTCGAACTGATCACCGACTCGGTGACCGCCGGCATCGGTTACACCGATGGCGATCTGGTGTTCCGCTTCATAAACCGCACTTACCTGGAGCGCTTGGGCAAACGCGAGGATGAAGTGATCGGACAACACCTGCGCGACGTCATCGGTGACGAGAGCTTTGCGGAGATCGAACCCCTGGTCCAACGCTGCCTCAAGGGCGAGCGGGTGAACTACCAGGCAGAGCGCGACGATCCGGCAGGCGATCGCGTGTTCCGCGATGTGAACCTGGTGCCGGACATCGGTGCCGACGGCAGTGTGAGCGGCATCTTCGCGATGGTGTACGACATCACGGCGGAGCGCTTGCTGCAGGAGGCACTGGACGAGAAGGTCAAACAGCTGCGCACGATCACCGATTCGGTAGCCGCTGGCATCGGCTACCTGGACCGGGAGTTGCGCTTCGTCTTCGCCAACGAGTACTACGCCACGCTGCTCGGCTGGGAGGGGCGCACGGTGACCGGGCTCAATGTCGCAGAGGTGCTGGGCGATGAGTACTACAAGGATGTGCGTGGCTACCTCCAGCGGGTCATCGCTGGGGAGGCCGTGACCTACGAAGCGACGCGTGAGTACACGCCTGGCAGGCAGTCCCACCTGCAGGTCGCGATCGAGCCGGACCTCCACGGGGAAACCGTCCTCGGGATGTTCGTCTTCGTCACCGATATCACCGAGTTCCGCGAGACCGAACGCGCCCTCGCCGCCGAGACCGACCTCGCGGAGACCACGTTGGACTCCATCTCAGAAGCTGTGGTGCGCATCAACTCCGATGGTGTCGTGGATTTCATCAACCCTTCCGCTGAATCCCTGATCGGCCTGCGCGCGGATCTGGCTCGCGGCCGTGCGCTCTCCGAGGTCCTGCCCTTGGTGTTCGGCGATGGGCGCCAGCTCGCGCCGATGGTGATGCGCCAGATCGTCGGCCGGCGCGCGCGCTTCGAGCCAGAGGAAGAGCTCTGGCTGAAGCGTCCGGGTGACCACGGCGGGTCCTGGGTGCGCTGCCTGGCGGTACCGCTGCATGGTGGCCCAGACGGCATCGGCGAAGGGCTGCTCATGCTGCGCGACGTCACCTCGATGCGGCGCGAGATCCAGGAGCTGGCGCATCGCGCCTCGCACGATACCCTCACCGGACTCTACAACCGCAGGGAGATCGAGCGTCAGCTCGGGCGTGCGGTAGAGGAAGCTGTGGCGGGTTCCGATCCCTTCGCGCTGATCTTCATGGACCTGGATGGGTTCAAGGACGTCAACGACGCGCTGGGCCATCTCGCCGGAGACCAGCTCCTAGCCCAGATCGCCGAGGGGATGCGCAGTGTCATGCGCCAGGAGGATGTGCTCGCGCGCATCGGCGGTGACGAGTTCGCGGTGCTGGCCCGCAACTGCAGCCTACCGGCGGCCCAGGCCATCGCCGAGAAGCTGCGCCTCGCCGTCAAGAACACCTCGCTGACCTGGGACGGCAGCGTCTACCGCGTCGGCATGAGCATCGGCATCGCTCCGGTCGGCCCCGAGAGCACCGATGTGCGCTCGGTGCTGAACCTCGCGGATCAGGCCTGCTACGCGGCGAAGCGGGCGGGGAAGGACAGGATTGAGCTAGCCACCCCCGATGGGCCTGTGCACTAGCTCGGCCCCGCGGCACGCGCTGGCGGCGTTGCAGCACCGGCCTCGCGTCCTCAGCTACTCGCACGTAGCCTCCGGCGCTCGGCCGGCACTGCGCCTTGCCAGCACGCACCCGGTGACCGAGCTCAGCGTCGCCTGATTGCGACACGATCCGATCTCGACCGACGAGGCCTGCGACGCGGAGACGAACGCGATGCCCGGCGACCGAGCTCAGCACCTGTCTGGTGCCGAATCTAGTCAACACCTGTCTCGACCTCGCCCGTACGGAGCTGCGCCTCCCTGCGCGCGGCCCGTGGCTCGTGGCTCGGGGCCTCTTCACACCACCTGCTCCGCGCTGGCTTCGACCTCGGCGCGGAACAGCTCGCTGAGGCGCGTGGTCATCGGGCCCGGCTGGCCTTCGCCGATCGTGCGGCCATCAACGCGCGTCACCGCGGCGAGCTCGCCCATGGTGCCGGTGCAGAACATCTCGTCGGCGGCGTACACGTCGTCGAGTGATAGCTCGCCGACCTCGTGGGGTATGCCGGTGCGTGCGCACAGTTCGAGCACGGTAGCTCTGGTGATCCCGACCGGGCAGGCGCGCGTGGTCGAGGTCAGCACACGACCGTCACGCACGATGAACACATGGGTCGCGTTGGTCTCAGCGATGTTCCCGGCGACATCGAGCATCAGTGCGTCGTCCGCGCCAGCGGCCGTCGCTTCCAGCTTGGCGAGGATGGAGTTCAGCAGGTTGGCGTGATGGATGTTCGGGTCCAGCACATCCGGCGTCGGGCGCCGCATGCTCGCGGTGATCAGGCTCAGCCCGCTGCGCTCGTACACCGGTGCCTTGTGCTCGGCCAGCACGATCAGCGTGCAGCCGGCGCGGTTCAGGCGTGGATCCATGCCCGAGGTGAGTTTGACGCCGCGCGTCAGCGTGAGTCGGATATGCACGCCATCGCGCATCTCATTGGCGATCAGGGTCTCGCGGATGGCCGCCAGGATCGTCGCATCGTCAGGGATCGCGTCGAAAGCCAGCGCCATCGCGGATGCGCGCAACCGCGCGAGATGCGCGGAGAGCCGGAAGATGCGGCCCTGGTAGACCCGCAGTCCCTCCCACACCGCATCGCCACCTTGCACCGCGCTGTCGAACGGCGAGATCGCGGGCTGGTCCCGGTGGTACAGCTCACCGTTCACCCAGTAGCGGATATCGCGGTTGCGCTCGTCGAACTTTTGGAGCATGGCTGGGCCTCATGAGGGACTCGGGACTCGGGACTCGGGCGGTCAGCCTACCGGATGGCAGAGGCTCAGCAGCTCGGCGTGCAGTTCCTGGCACTCGTCCAGCACGCCGCGCAGCTCGGCGGGGACTTCGGCATCGGGCGCATGGTAGGGCTCGAAGCCCGTGGAGGCTTGGACGCTGGCGTACCAGTAGGGCGCCCAGATGCCATCGGTGTCGCGGGGCCCGGCGCGCCAGGACAGCATCGCTGGGTCGAAGGCCACCCCGACCGCGCGGCAGAGCGCATCGAGACCTGTCGCCGGGTGCTGGAGGATGACCTTGGAGTCGATCAGCGGTGGCGGCTCGCCGGTGGTCTCGGTCAACCAGCGTGCCAGTGCGACCTGCTGGCCGAGCCCGGTGTCGGCCACCTGTGGCGCCGCTAGCACCCGCGACAGGGACAGGAGCATGGCCGCTGGGTCACGCACCAGCATCACGTTGCGTAGCGCCAGCACCCAATCACCACACATCTCGGGCAGCAGGTGGTGGGCCATCTGCTTCTGGTACTGCAATGCGGTAGCGCAGGGCCCGGCGGTGAGTTCACCCGAGACCGCTCGCCAGTCGTTCTCCTGCGCGGCGATGACCGCCTCGCGCCCCGGATGATCCAGGCCGGTTGCCAGCAGGTAGTGCGCGTAGAAAGGCTCGTCCACCACCGAGGTGTCGCTGCGCGCGTCCCAGGATCGCATCAGCGCCGTGGAGATGTTGCGTGGGCCCGACCAGACCGCGATGCGTACCGGCCCGTGGCTCGACTCAGACATCGAACACTGCCGAGACCGGCGCGTGGTCGGACGGCCGCTCCTGGTCCCGCACATCCTTGTGGATCGTCGCGCTGCGACAGTGATCCGCCAGCGCGGGTGAAGCCAACACCAGATCGATGCGCAGGCCCTCATCGCGCTGCAGCCCACCGCCACGGTAATCCCACCAGCTGTAGTGACCGGCAGCCTCCTGATGGATGCGGAAGGTATCCCGCAGCCCCAGATCGAACAGGCCCTGCACCGCAGCTCGCTCCGGCGCGCTGCACAGGATGCGGTCGCGCCAGGACTCAGGGTCGTGCACGTCGCGGTCCTCCGGCGCCACGTTGAAGTCACCGACGACCACCAGCTTCGGGTGAGTGGCGATCTCTTCGCTGAGCCATGCGTGCAGGTGCCCTAACCAATCCATCTTGTACTCGTACTTGTCCGAACCGACGGCCTTACCGTTGGGCACGTACAGATCGATCACGCGGACTCCGGCGATCGTGGCTGCGATCACGCGGCGCGCCGGGTCACACATCACCGGTATCTCCGTGCAGAGGTCGGTGAACTCGTGGCGCATGATCAGCGCCACGCCATTGTAGGTCTTCTGGCCTGCGAACACCGCGCGGTAGCCGAGCGCCTCGAACACCTCAGCTGGGAACTCCGGGTCCTGCAGCTTGGTCTCCTGCAGCGCGAGCACATCCGGCTGCTCCGACCTCAGCAGATCCTGTACCTGATCCAGGCGCACCCGCAGCGAATTGACGTTCCAACTGATGACCTTCATGGCGCCGCCGCCTGCGGCTCACCCAGCAGGCCGCTGTGGCGCAGCAGTGCGTCCGGCTGCGGATCACGGCCGCGGAAGGCGCGGAACATATCGGCGGGCGGCACGGTGCCACCTACTGCGAGTACGGTCTCGCGGAAGCGACGGCCGGTCTCGGCGTCCAGCACCCCCGCCTCCTCGAACGCACCGAAGACATCGCTGGAGAGCACCTCGGCCCACTTGTAACTGTAGTAGCCCGCCGCGTAGCCGCCGCCGAAGATGTGCGAGAAGGCGTGGGCGAAACGCTCGAACGGCGGGCGCTGCAACAGCCCCGTGAGCTGCCGGACTTCCGCCAGCGTCCCGGCCAGGCGTGCGCCCTGACCCGGGTCGTAGTCGCGGTGCAGGCGCAGGTCCAGCAGCGCGAACTCCACCTGGCGCAGCATCGCGAGCCCGCTCTGGAAGTGTCGGGTGCGCAGGAGGTCCGCGTGCATGGCACTCGGCAAGGGCTCGCCGCTGCTCACATGGCGCGATACGCGATCCAGGCCCTCGCGGGTCCAGGCGAAGTTCTCCATGAACTGGCTGGGCAGCTCCACGACATCCCAGGCGACCCCGTTGATGCCGCCGACACCGGGCAGATCCACCTCGGTCAGCATGTGGTGCAGGCCGTGGCCGAACTCATGGAACAGCGTCAGCACCTCGTCGTGGCTGAGCAGTGAAGCTGCGCCATCCGCGGGCGGCGTGAAGTTGCAGACCAGGTGCGCGATGGGGACTCGCAGTCCAGCTCCGCTGCGATGGCGGGTCAGGCAGTCGTCCATCCACGCACCGCCGCGCTTGCCGGGACGCGTGTAGGGATCGAGGTAGAAACCGCCGATCACTGCGCCGTCGGTGTCTACCAGTTGGTGGTAGCGAACCGAAGGATGCCAAGGTCGGGCTGGCGGCGCGGCCGCCTGTACCCGTACGCCGTAGAGCGAGGTGGTGACCGCGAACAGCCCGTCCAACACCGCATCCAGCGGGAAGTAGGGTCGCAGCGCCCCCTCGCTGATGCCGGTGCTCGTCTCGCGCAGGCGCTCCGACCAGTAACCCAGGTCCCAGGCTTCGAGCTCGTCCGTGCAGCCTGCCGCGCGCGCATGCTGGCGCACCGCCGTCAGTTCCTGCTGCGCGTAGGGCCGTGCCTTGGACGCGAGGTCGATCAGGAAGCGCTCGACCGCATCCGCATCACTGGCCATCTTCGGCACTAGCGATAGCGCAGCGTAGTCGCCGAAACCGAGCAGAGCTGCTTCCTCATGACGCAGCGCCAGGATGCGCGCGATCACTCCGGTGTTGTCGTGCAATCCAGCTACCGGCCCTTGATCTGAAGCGCGCGTGACCCAGGCTTCGTACATGGCGCGGCGCAGTTCACGATCAGGGCAGTGGCTGATGATCGCGTCGAAGGCGGGATGGTCCAGTGTGAACACCCAACCACTGAGGCCGCGGCTCCGCGCCTCGGCAGCGGCTCTGCTCAGCGCTTGTCCGGGCACGCCGCGTAGCCGGTCCCGATCCGAGCATTGCAGCTGCCATGCCTGTTGGGAGTCGAGCAGGTTCTCCTCGAAGCGTGCGCCCAAGGCGGCCAGCTCCCTGGCGATCTCGCGGTAGCGTTCGCGCGCCTCGCCCCCCAGGGCGACGCCGCTGAGTTCGAAGTCCCGCACCGCCTGGGTCAGCAGCGCGCGGGCTGCCGGATCCGCGCCGTCGTCGGCCTCCAGGACGCTGCGGTAGGCCTGGTACAGGTCGCGGTCCTGCCCCAGCTCGGTGTGCAGGTCGGTGAGCTCAGGCAAGGTCGCGTTGTACGCCTCGCGCAGGGCGGCCGAGTCCAGCACGCCATGCAGGTGCCCCACCGGGCCCCAGATCCGCGCCAGTCGATCGTCCAGCGCCTCCAGCGGCGCGACGGTGTCGGCCCAGGTGTAGGGCGCACCGCGCGCCACCCGGGCCTGTACCCAGGCCCTGGTCTCAGCGATGACGCTGCGGACCGCCGGGAGCACGTGCTCGGGGCTGATGGCATCGAAGTCGGGGATCTCGCGATCCCCGAGCAGGGGGTTGTCCTCACGCATGGGCGCTATTCCGGCAGGTTTCGCCGGTGGGTGCAACGGTGCGGATCAACCGAAGCGCGCGGTGATCGCGAACACCGCGGCGGCTCCGAACAGGAAGAAGGCGACGATGGCCACACCGCCCTGGATGCGGTAACGGCGAGCCAGCCCGGTCTGGGGCAGCACCGAGAGCAGGTAGGGCCGCGCGTCGCTGGGCGCGGCCAGCACGTCTATGCCGCCGGCCGCCAGGCGGTCGGCGTACTCATCGCGGATCTCGGCGCGTGCTGCCGCACGCGCTGCGTCCCACTCGTCCTCGTCGATGCGACCATCGCCATCGGTGTCGAAGCGCTGCATCAGCGCCTCCTGGTCCTGCTTCCAGATCCGCAGGCGATCGGCCATCGCGGTACCCATGTCGATGTCCATGTGGTCGCCGCGGGTGTGGAAGAAGCCGAGGGCGTACAGGGTCTCACCGCTATGCATCCGGCTCTCGCTGTAGCGGTAGCTGCCGAAGCCGATGAGTGAGGAGGCGTCCGGCGCCGAGGCCGGCCACTCGCTGCTGCCCTGCCAGGTCAGATCCACCGAGGGGATCACCTCGGCGTCGTCCGGGTCGATGATGCAGCGACCGGTGCCATCGTCGATGAAGAAGCAAGCTTCGCTCACGCCGGAATGCAGCGTGCGCCAGTGTGAACTCTTACCGCTGCGCTCCAGGCGTTCGATCTTGAAGCACCACCAGGTGCACTGCTGCTTGGACAGCGGTGCGATCACCGGTGCGCCGTCCATGGCCAACTGGGTTCCGTTCAGCTCGACGTAACCCTGCGCCGCTGAGCGGATCTTCGAGGTGGGGGTGTCCTCGATGACGCGTGCGCGGCGCAGGGCGGAGAAAGCCCAGATGAAGCCGCCGACAGCGATGGCCGTGAGGATGACCAACAGGATCCAGAAGTCATCGGTATCCATCGCACGCAGCACGACCACCAGCCCATCGGCCAGGTCCGCACCGTGCTCGACGGCGCTGCTGCTGAGCTTGCCGGCGCCCGCCACGGATCAGGAGTCGAACAGACCCTTCATGTCCACATCCGCTTTCTCCGCCTCGGAGAACTCGAGCAGGTCGCGCTCCTTGAACGCGAACATTCGAGCGACCACGACATCCGGGAACTGCTCGATCCGGATGTTGTTCAGGTTCACGGTGGCGTTGTACAGCTCACGCCGGTCGGCGATGCCGTTCTCCAGTCCCGTCACCCGGCTCTGCAGGTGCTGGAAGTTCTCGTTGGCCTTGAGGTCAGGGTAGTTCTCAGCCACCGCGAACAGCGTGCCCAGACCCATGCGCAGCGCACCCTCCGCGCGCCCGACGCCGCCCACATCGCCTTCCTCGCGCGCCTTGAACACCGAGGCGCGGGCCTGCATGACCTGCTCCAGCGTCTCGCGCTCATGCTTCATGTAGGCCTTGCAGGTCTCGACCAGCTTGGGCAGTTCATCGTGACGCTGCTTGAGGAGCACATCGATGTTGGACCAGGCCTGATCCACGTTGTGCTTCAGCGTCACGAGGTTGTTGTAGAGTGTGACGCCGTACAGCAGGCCGGCGATGACCGCGCCCCAGAAGATGAAGGTGCTGACTTCCATGCGCTGGACCCCTCTGTCGTTCGCGTCACTGAGTATAACCTCGCCCCCCACCGGTCGGACGGTACCCCGATGAGTGAGCGCTACGACCTGATCTGCGTGGGCGGCGGCAGCGGCGGCATCGCCTGTGCCCGCCGTGCGGCCAGCTACGGGGCCCGCGTGGCCGTCGTCGAGCGCGGACCCCTGGGCGGCACCTGCGTGAACCTGGGCTGCGTGCCAAAGAAGGTCATGTGGTACGCGGCTGAGGTGGCCGGCGCGATCACCCGCGCCACGGACTACGGATTCACGGTGGAGCGCCAGGGCTTCGACTGGGGGCGCCTGCACGCGGCGCGCGACAGCTACGTGAACCGGCTCAACGAGATCTACTCGGACGGTCTGGACCGCTCCGGCGTCACCTGCATCCGGGGTGA
>Ga0214472_10001405_pt1 | contig 27257 bp, 18 predicted proteins | sample RVTome_6_FD_207662 | JGI IMG/M metagenome (GOLD analysis project Ga0214472, IMG submission 207662) | Soil microbial communities from uranium-contaminated site in the Upper Colorado River Basin, Wyoming, United States - RVT140D175 | ecosystem: Environmental > Terrestrial > Soil > Contaminated >...
AGCCACGGTCAGTGATCATCAAGGCGCGAGTCAAGGAAGAAGGGGTACCGTTCAGGCGGATGGTTTATGGGGTGGCCGTTATGGGCATCCTAAGCCTAGCCTCCTGTCGGCGTGAGGAGCCGGTTGATACTCGATCTTCGGCATCGCCGACGTCGGCAGCTTGGTTCGAGGAAGTGGCTGACGAGATCAACGTAGAGTTCGTTCAGGTGCCATTCGAAAGGCAGCGTTTTTACTTGCCCGAGATCACCACGGGCGGGGAAGGCCTGTTTGACTACGATGGCGACGGAGACCTCGACATTTATTTCGTACAAGGTGGAGACTTGGAACGATCGGCCCCCAAGGATCGACTGGAAGGTCGGTCCCGCAACGTGCCGGGCAACAAACTCTTTCGAAACCGCGGCGATGGATCCTTCGAGGACGTGACTGAGGCTGCCGGCGTGGGCGATACCGGATACGGGATGGGCTGCGCCTGCGGAGACTACGATGGGGATGGGGACGTCGACCTCTACGTAACCAACGTAGGTCCGAACGCGCTCTTCCGCAACAATGGAGACGGCACGTTCACTGACGTCACCTTGCGGGCGGGGGTTGGCGATACATCTTGGGGATCAAGCAGTGCGTTTGTGGATTATGACGGTGACGGACTGTTGGATCTTTTCTTGGTCAATTACATTACCTGGTCGGCACAGCGTGAATTGAATTGCCGGGGCGCTCATGATCTTCGGGACTATTGTCATCCCAAGGACTATCAGGCTCCGGCTCCTGATACATTGTACCACAACAACGGTGACGGGACATTCACCGACGTAAGTAACAGCGCCGGAATGCGCAAGGCCTTTGGGAACGGACTGGGGATCGCATGCGGCGATTTTGACAACGATGGGCGGATGGATGTTTACGTGGCCAACGACGAAATGGCCAATCAACTCTGGATGGGCGACGGTCGCGGGGGGTTCAAGGAGGAGGCACTGCTCGGCGGCTGCGCGTTCAACGGGATCGGCGCCGTGGAAGGTGGCATGGGGGTGATGGCCGTCGACGTCGAAAACGACGGCGATGCGGACTTGTTCATCGCCCACTTCCAAAACGAGTCGAACACCTTTTATCGGAATCAGGGTGGTACGTTCGACGACGTCTCGGCACTGTCGGGCTTGGGCGCACCGAGTCAGCCGTTTACCGGATTCGGCTTGGGTTTTGCGGATTTCGATCACGATGGTTATCTCGATGTGTTCATCGCAAACGGTCGTGTCACCAGGCAGGAAATGGTGTACGATCCCTCGGACCCCTACGCGGAACCCAATTTGTTATTCCGCGGCGGCCCAGACGGACGATTTTCCGAAGTAGTGCCCAATGCCGGCACCACAAGACCGTTGATCAAGAACAGCCGCGGTGCGGCATTCGGCGATATCGACAACGATGGCGACATCGATATCGTGGTGGTCAACCTCGGTGGCGGTGCGGATGTATTGCGGAACGTTGTCGGAGCGCGTGGGAAGTGGGTCATGTTTCGAGTTATGAACTCGAATGGGAGCGACGCGATCGGAGCGTCCGTGCGGATCACAACCGGCGGCCGAGAACAGTGGCGGACCGTTCAGACAGCATACAGTTATTGCGCCAGTAACGATCCACGGGTGCATTTCGGACTGGGTGATGCCAAAATGATCGACGAGGTGCTGGTTCGTTGGCCGGTGGGTCGGACGGAAAAGTTCGGACCGTTTCTAGCCGGTAAACATTATGTATTAACCCAAGGCCAAGGACGTCAACCTTGATCGGTCGACACAGCCCTGAGCCGCGGGCTTTAGCCTGCGCGAAGTCTCGTCATGCGAGGAACTTGGAATGGCGCATCACCCGGCATACAACAACTGGAACTGCTTTAGCCTGCGCGAAGTCTCGTCATGCGAGGAACTTGGAATGGCGCATGACCCGGCATACAACAACTGGAACTGCTTTAGCCTGCGCGAGCGAAAGACGTCTTGGAGATCATCGCGTACTGTTTCATCGCGCGGGCTAAAGCCCGCGGCTCAGAGAACATATTGACTCTATTTATGACACGACGCCCCCATAAAACCAAACCACCATCCGAAAATCGTTGTCCACCCTCTGCACCAACGAAACCCCGGCGATACGCTATAGGCGTCTCCGTTGTGATCGTCGTCATGACGATTATCTTTGGGCTATCGCACTTGCAACGCCGGCGCGGCGGATGGCCCGAGCAACTAACCAGCGGTTCGGCGCGCGGTTTCAATGTGCTGCTGATTACGCTTGACACAACGCGAGCCGATCGCCTGGGGTGCTATGGTAGCGCCGAAGCTGCAACGCCGGTGCTCGATCACCTGGCCGCCGGCGGCATTCGATTCGACGACGCCGTCACCGTCGCACCGATTACGCTACCGTCGCACACAACGATCCTCACCGGGCTGAATCCGCCGAATCATGGCGTGCGTCACAACGGTGAGTTTCATCTGACACGGGACCATGAAACCCTGGCCGAGACGCTCGGCGAGGAAGGTTATGAAACCGCCGCCTTTGTGTCGGCGTTCGTGCTTGACGCTCGATTTGGCCTGGACCAGGGATTCGACCGCTATGACGACCAAGTGGCAGTTGCCGCATCAACGACCGCCGCCACATTCACCAAGCCGATCTATGAGCGATCCGCAACGCGCGTGACCGACGCCGCCATCCAATGGCTAAGCAGCCCATCGCGTCGGAGTCCTTTTTTCTGCTGGGTACACTACTTCGATCCGCACAGTCCGTACCAGCCACCACCACCCTACGCCGCACGTTTCCCGGATCGACCCTACGCGGGCGAAATCGCTTACATGGATGCCCAGATCGGTCGGCTGCTCACTGCGTTTGAGACCCAAGGTCGTCTAAGTGAGACGCTGACTATTGTTGTTGCGGATCACGGCGAAAGCCTGGGCGAGCACGGCGAGAGCACCCACGCCAAGCTCATCTACGAGTCGACGATGCGCGTTCCCCTGATCGTTTCGTGTCCCGCGTTAATACACCAGTCGTGTGTTGTGGATGATGTGGTGGTTTCGATCGCCGATATTTTCCCCACCGTCTTGGAACTGCTCGACATCAATCCACCCCGTGTGGTGGACGGTCAGAGTCTGCTGGCCGCCCGAACCAACCGCGATCGGACGCTCTATCAGGAAACGCTCGCTCCCTATCTGGACAACGGCTGGTCACCCCTTTTTGGATTGCGACGCCACAAAGACAAGTATATTTTGGCTCCTCGAGCCGAGTATTACGACCTCGGCGTCGATCCCGGCGAGCGGGTCAACTTGTACGCCGAGGTCAGTGGTGCGGCGCTGACCGTAAGGGACGAGCTGGTGAAGGGGTTGAGTGTGATTCTGGCAGAGTCTCCCTCCCTGGTTGAAGTAGTCGAATCCGCCGAGCCGCTGGACATCGAAGCGATCCGCCGTTTGGAATCTCTGGGCTACGTGGGATCGATTTCCCAAACCGACGGGCGTGAGGAGTTGCTCGACCCCAAGGATGTGATGGCGCTTCAGCGCGAGATCGATCGTGCCTCAGAGCTGGCACGAAGCGGTCGATACGATGAGGCGCTGCGCCTGATGAAGCAGGCGGCCGCTGTGTCTCCGAGAGATCCGGTCTTACTCCTGACCATGGGCAAGACTTATCTGTATGTGGATCGCATCGCCGAAGCGGAGGATACCTTTCGCACGATCCTTTCGATCCGTCCCAGTGCTCGCGTCTGTATCCTAGTAGCGCAGATCATGCTGGCGGACGGTCGACTGGACGAGGCCGCAGCGATGCTGGATCAAGCCGAATCACTCGATCCACACCACGGCGGTATTTATCTGGCACGCGGCGACCTCTTCGCGATGAGGCGTCTTCCCAACGAAGCCATCATGTCCTATGAAAAGGCCCGAAGTACCGACCCCTACCGGGCGAGCGCCGAGGCGCAATCCCGAATCGATCGACTGCACGAATTCATGCGCAAGGTATCGCCGCCGTAGACGAACTACGAGTGTTGCATTCACGATGAGGGGCCATACACTGTGTGGTCGGTAACTCCCGAACCCGGTCTCCACAAAGGGTAACGACCTATGTCATTAGCCCCAGCTCAAGACGATCACTCGCGCCCGTGCCTATCCCTCCCCCGCGCACTGTGCGCCGTCGCCCACAGTGCCGGTTTTGAGCTTGATCTTAAGGAGCTCTGTGCTGCGATGGGCCTATCGTTCACGCCCCTGTCGGTGCGCGGCGAGCCGAGTACCGATAAGTGGCGTATGTATGCGCGCGATGCGTTTTTGATTCCAGCCGGTCGCCTTTTTGGCATGACAATTCGTGAGATCCATCCGCCCGAAGCCGCAATTGGAATCGCCGATTTGCCGGAATTCAAGCAACATTTCGACGCCAGCTATCGTCCACTCATCGAGCGGGCGATGGAACACGACCAAGCGGTGCTTGCGTGGCAGGGTTGGCCCGGGGCATGGGCCTTGCATTGGGGCGTGATCACCGATACCTGCGCCGATGGAATCGGCTTCGCGGGATGGGTGCCCGGGGCGCACGGCTTGGAGCCGGCTGATTCGGCGCTATGTTCAAGCGAGGCGTCGCCACGCCGTGCCATAGATACGACAGCCTTGGGCGCCCGTACTACCGAGGCCAGGCGCATAGACGTAACGCTCGTACGCCCACCGGTGCAAGTTTATGTCGTGGAGTCGATTGTGCTTTGCAAACCAGATCCACAGGAACTACGCGACATGGCCATCGCTCACGCCAGAATCGTTCTTGAGAATGGTCTCGCCGACCGCTTCGACGTAGCCACCGGACCGGGTGCGTATGATGATTGGATAGATCGACTCCGCACGAGCAACGCCAAGCTGCCGTCGTATCTGTTGGAAATCGCGGAACACTAGACACGCAGCCCGCCAGGTCAGAGCCGCCGGCGCAAGCCTGCGGACAAAACGCATAAGCGGGAGCGATCGGACAGCACAGCTACGCCCAACCGCCGGGGATCGAGAGACCGTGGCCCTTGGCCGTCTCGATCTAACCTTGCGATCGCCTCCTTGATGTTCGCGATGGCATCAGTCTTGGTTTTTCCCTGACTGATGCAACCGGGCAACGACGGACACTCCACGACCCAGTAACCGTCTTCACCTGGATGTAGCACGACTGCACGCATAGACCACCAATAGGTCCATAATACACGACCACCCGCTTGGCGATCAAGTCCCAATCATCTTGAGAAACGCTTTTTCGTCGGCGGTTTCGACGCCTAGCTCATTGGCTTTCTTGAGTTTCGAACCGGCAGCCTCACCGTAGACGACCAAATCGGTCTTTTTGCTGACGCTGCCCGAAGTCTTGCCGCCGAGTCGCTTGATCATGTCTTGAGCCTCTTTGCGACTCATGCGCTCCAGCGTTCCGGTGACCACGACGGTTTTTCCCGTGAGCGGACTATCCGCAATGCGCTCCCGCTTTGGCTGATTCATATTAACACCGGCCTCCGCCAGTCGCCGGATCACTTGGCTGCTATTCTCGCGGTTGAAGTAAGCCACGACCCCTAATGCAACCTCCGGCCCAACACCATCGACGTCGGTCAGCTCCGCCTCTTCCGCACGCCCCAGGGCATCCATCGAACCAAAATGTTCCGCCAGCAACTCGGCCGTGCTCGCTCCAACGTGCCTGATGTTCATTGCAGCCAGCAAGCGTGATAGTGGTTGCCGTTTGCTTCGCTCTATTCCGGCTAGAAGTTTTTCGGTCCGCTTGGCGCCGAACGGTACCAGAATCTTCTTCCTCGCTCCCTTGATGGTTCGCTCCTGCTCAATCTCTATCTTGGCGATGTCAGTCCTTCGATTCGAGAGCTCATAGATGTCCGCCGCAGATTGAAGCCAGCCCTTTTCGACCATCTTCGAAACCAGGATATCCCCAAGGCCTTCGATGTCCATCTGATTACGACCGGCGAAGTGGATCAACCTTTCCTTGAGCTGCGCCGGGCATGCGGGATTGATGCAACGAATGTATACGCCGCCTTCGTCCTGCTCGACAGCCCCCGCGCACGCCGGACATGTGCAGGGGCGTTCAATTGGTTTGGCGTTCTTCGGCCTTCTTTCTTTGATGACGTTGACCACCTGCGGAATGATTTCGCCTGCTTTTTCAACGATGACGGTGTCACCGATGCGCACGTCCAGTCGATCCACCTGATCGAAGTTATGCAGCGACGCGTGTTGGACGGTGGTGCCCGAAAGCTGTACCGGGTCCATCACCGCCCTCGGCGTAATGGTCCCGAGTTTGCCGACTTGAAAATCAACCTTACGCAGCACACTTTCGGCACGCTCGGCCGCGAACTTGTAAGCGATGCACCACCTCGGGTATCGGCTGGTAGCGCCAAGATCGTCGCGCTGCTCGAACGCGTTCACCTTGATCACCAGACCATCCGTTTCGTAGGGCAATCCGTGACGGCGCTGATCCCACTCGGCCAGGTGTTCGACGATCGCTTCGATCGAATGGACCACGACGCGATACGGACTCACCGGCACGCCCCAGCCGCGAAGCTGCCCAAACAATTCGTCGTCCGTGCGGGCGGTAAGCGGTTCGATTTGGCCAAAGCCATGGGCCACGAACGTCAGTCCCCGCCCAGCGATGTTTCGGGAATCAAGCTGCTTGAGCGTGCCGGTCGTCGCATTGCGAGGATTCGCGAAGACCGGTTCGCCCGATGCCTCTCGTTGCTCGTTAAACCTGCGGAACTCCGCAACCGGCCAGGCGATCTCGCCGCGTACTTCAAGAATATCCGGCACGTTTTTCCCGAGCAGCGTAAGCGGCACCGATCGGATCGTGCGGACGTTTTGCGTAATGTCGTCGCCGGTGGCGCCGTTGCCGCGCGTCGCCGCGCGCGTCAGGTGGCCGGCTTCGTAGAGCAGCGAGACGGCTACGCCGTCGATCTTAGGGTCAACGACATAGGAATAGGGCTTGCCATCAAGCCCCTTCGCGACTCGGCCGTCAAATTCGCGTAGCTGCCGCTCGTCGTAAGTGTTGTCAACGGAAAGCATGGGGACGGTGTGTGTCACGTGGGTAAAGCCTTCGATAGGAGCTTCTCCCACGCGCCGCGTCGGCGAGTCCGGCGTGGTCAACGCCGGGTGGTCCGTTTCGAGCCGCTTCAACTCGTCGAATAGCTTGTCGTACTGCCGATCGGTGATGGTGGGCGCGCCGAGCACATAGTAGGCGTGATCGTGCCCACGAATCTCGGCTCGCAGCCTCTCGATGCGATCTTTGTGATCACTGGCCATGCCGGCATTATATCAGGTCACGTGAAAGCATCACAAACCTTGCATCCCTCGTTCTTTTCGAGGTGCATCATGCCGGTGTGAGCGGGCAGAATTCCCGATACAATGCGCATGATGCAGCGAGCCAAGACAACGCGACGTGGTTGGTGGGGGGCGGTGATTGGCGTGGGGGTCACCGCGCTGGGGGGCGTTGCCCTTTTGGCGGGGCTGTACGATCGACTCAACGACTTCGGGCTCGATTGGCATTTCAAGCACTTTAGCACGTTGGAGCCCGATGAGCGTATCGTCCTGATCGACATTAACGATCACGCCCTTCGTTCCGTCGGCGATTGGCCCTGGCCAAGGCGGCGATACGCCCAACTGGTATCTACGCTCGATCGGCTCGGCGCGGAGGCGATCGCGCTCGACTTGGTGCTGGCAGAGCCGGCCGCGCCGCGACACCCTTCGCGCGGTAAACATTACGACGTCGATGGAGAACTGATCGAGGTCGGCGACGCGTCGTGGGAGCCGGAAATCTTTGACGACGACGAGCTGCGCGATGCGATCGCAGCGGCGGGCAATGTTTACCTGGCGATGTTCTTTCGATTGAGTCCGCCGGGGGTTGATCCGGCGTCGGTGTTTGGTGATGCCCTGGAGCTTTTGAGCGAAGTTCCGACCCTGGGCGAAGCGAGGTTCTTCAAGGCGCTGGAAAAGTTGCATCCCCGGTCTTGGGAAGTGCCGAATCGTGACACACTATGGCTTCGCGCACGATTAACGCATTGGTTGGAAGAGGATTTCGGCCAAGACGCGGCCTCACTGTTGGAAAGGTTGGATCATGCGTCGCTGCGCGAGGTTGAGCGGCATCTTCCCGCTGTCAAAGAAGTGGCGGCGTTGCGAGCGGCGATAGGGTTTATTGCCGATCGAACGGATGGATCATTCGCTGATTTCTACCGGGTCGTCTTTCCGGCGGGCGACCTGCAAGCCGTTTCGGCGGATCGGTTGACGCTGTTGGAAGGGTATCGAAAGGCGAAGGCGCGAGCGTCGTTGATCAGTTCGCACCAGCCACTGCCGGACTCTTTGGCGGGTGTTGTGCGGCACGCCCATGATCTTACGTTGCCGGTCGACAAGTTGGCTGAGGTGGCTAAGGGGATCGGGTTCGTCAGTTTCCCTCGTGAGGATCGCGGCGGCGTTGTTCGGTCGATACCACTGGTTGCCGACGTAGACGGAATGCTCATCAATCAACTGGGGCTGGCCGTTGCGCTGGATGTCCTCGGGCTGGACTCCGGCGCTGCGCGGTTGCAGGGTAGATGGCTGCGATGGGGGGCGGGTGATCAGGAGCGTCGTTTCAATGTCACTAGTGACGGTTCAAGTCTGCTCAACTGGTACGTTCCACGGCATACTCTGGATTGGCGGGACAGCTTCGTCCATATCCCGGTTTCTCGTGTTCTGGAGATTCCGCTGAACGCGGAAGCGGCGGACGAGAATGAGCGGAGACTGGGCATCGCCATGGGGGCGTTGGTGAGGTTGCGTCACGCGGGCACGCCGGCGGAGTATGGGGATTATGTCAAGCTCATCAATCGACGGCTTGAGCTGAGTCGCGATAAAGTCCGCGAAACCGTTGCGGATGCCGAGCTTGACGCGCGAATCAAGAGTATCGAGGCGGATGCGCTGGTTTGGTTGCGTAGGGTGCATGGATTGTGGGAGTCGGCCGGGCCGGTCGATGAGAGTCAGCGCGCAGAACGTCAAGCCGTTCAACGGTTCCATGGATTATTCGCTGATGGCCGGCTTGCGGCGCAGACCGCGGTTCTCAATGACCAGTTAGCGGCACGCAATAGGCTCTTGGAAGATGAGTTGCGAACTCGCGTGGAGGGCAAGATTTGCCTGGTCGGATATACCGCGGCCGGTATGGCGGATCTGGTCACATCGCCGATCTACGAGAGTATGCCGGGCGTGATGGCCCACGCGAACGTGATCAATACGCTATTGCAAAATAGGCCCGTCGCTTACGTTCCGCGGTGGATCAACGTGCTCGTGATGATGTGCATCTGTGCCGTCGTGGTGGTCATTGTCTGTCTGCGCGGTCCGCTGGTGAGTATTGTGTCGCTGGGCGTACTGAGCGGGCTGGTCCTGATGGGCTCTGCTGCGCTCTTCGGCAGCTTCGACTACTACCTGGCTACCCCGACGGTTGTTGTTCAATCTTTCTTGGCGTGGGCGAGTGTGACGGCCTATCGGCAATTCTCGGAAGAGCGCTCGCGCCGTCAGTTTCAGCGTGCGCTGGGGCAGTATACATCGCCGGCGGTGGCAGCGAGGATTGCCCGCAGCAACGACGTGACGGATTTGGCGCCGCAGCCGATCGAGGCCACTTGTTTTTTCTGCGATCTTCGCGGCTTCACGCCGCTGAGCGAACGGCTCGGAGCCGAGCGGACGCGCCTGGTGCTCAACCCCTATCTGCGTGCGATGAGCGATGTGCTGGTCGGGCACGGCGCGATCGTGAACAAGTTTATGGGCGATGGAGTCTTCGCATTTTTTAATGCACCCATCTTGCCCTGTGCGAATCATGGCAGAGCGGCTTGCGCCGGCGCGTTGGCATGCGTGGATGCATTGGGGCAGATTAACCGAAGCGTGGTGCGAACATCCGGCATCGATCCGCTGGTCATGCGGATCGGCATCGCAACCGGTGAGGTCTTCGTAGGCGACTACGGCAGCGATACGAAACTCGATTACACGTGCATTGGCGATACCGTCAATCTGGCCTCGCGTCTCGAAGGGGCTAACAAAATCCTGGACACGACGATTCTTGTGAACAACAAGTGCCGAGTTCAGGGCGGTGAACAATTCGCCTTTCGATCGCACGGAGCCATCGACCTGCCGGGGTTGAGCGCACCGGTCGAGGTGTTTAGCCTGGGTCAACCGCCGTAGTAAGAACAGCTATCTTCGAGAACTGGTTGGACTCTTGGTGTAAGGCCACGCGCCGCGTGGGCCATGGTTTGAGCCGTGGGGACGCGAATTCGGGAACCGCCCAATCGTTGAGATCGAGTCGGACCTTGTGGGTACAATCAAGCGCACGTTGACCATCGTCGTTGGCTGAGTAGGGTGGCCGCAAAGACTAAGGCGGCGCCGAGGACCCCGAACCCGACGCGCTCGAGGAGGTTCGTAGGCCAATCGGGTGCGTCACATCCAAGCAGTTCGGCCTTCATAGCATTCGCCGATGCCATACGTTTGTCGGCTAGTTCCTTTAGACGGTTTCGCGCCCGTTCGATGTAATCGCGAGTGAGATCTGCGCGCGCGGTTGCCAGCCCCAGCGTGATGGAATGTTGAAGGAACTCCGCAGCCTGCTCCGCCCGAAGATGAAGTTGATCCTGTAGGGAAAGCAATTCATCCACCGCCTGGTCGGCCGCCAATCGGATTTTTTCGATCCGCCGGTCCGCTTCGCCGATTGCATGTGCCCGCTGAGACTTTGCTGTCATGGTGGCCATCTGTTGCAGCACCTGATCGACCGCCTTGATCCGCGCTTGCGTTCGGCGGGTTAATCCGCGAGAGGCGCGTGACGCCGCGTCAATCCGGAAGTTGCTCACGGTGTCGATCGCGCTACCGGCAAACTCGAATCTGTGATGCGCCGTTTGCGTCGCCTGAAACGCCCGTATCAAGCCGGCCTGGGCGACATGAAACTGTGCGGAATCCACCGGGCTCGATGCAATGAGGCGAATGGCGGAACGCATGGCTGCTAACTGCTTGGCACCGCGAAAGAGGAAATCGTTCAGCTCATGCCGGGCGCGCTCAAATGCGTCTAGTATCTTGTCCTCGTAGGGATCAATGTCGAGTGATTGTGTCGTCGCGAACTCTTGAGTCCAATGCTCCAAGAAGGTCGTAAGTGAATCACGATAGGTCCGGGCGTGTGCTACCAAAGGGTGATGTGGGGCTCGTTCTCCGTGTGGCTGGGTGGCCCAGAGAATGTTCATCTGGTCCGCCTGTAGCTGCCGAACCAGGTTATCCGCTGCCGTCGCCAAAGTTTTAAGCGGATCGATCGAGCCTTGCCAAGCGATGAGCATATGCTGTTTGAGTTCGGTTAGGTTGACGGCCAGCTCGCGTAAGTCTTGCTGCAGCGCCGAGTCGGCCTCCAATGCTTGGCGGCGTTCCTCCGTGCCCACGAGTCCCTGCGTAGGCTCCATCTCAGTCCGCAGCGCTGCGGCCTCCTTCGCGGCGTCCTCAAGATGGCCGCGCGTCTCCGAAAATTCATCACGCAATTCCTTCCACTGTTGGAGCAGTTTGGCACGTTCGGATGATGGATCATCGCCCGAAACCAGGAGCATCGCTTCGTCTACTTTTCCCTGCTGGAGCGAGAGACGCTCGTCCAGCGTCGAGATGGTGGTGGAAATGGACTCCTCCGTTGGGGAGGGCGAATGACGCAGGGTGTCGGCGAGCGAACGTATATGGTCTTCATAGGCCGCGCCAATGCGTCGAACCGTATCTAACCCATTACTGCGGCTCGATGCGAGGATCGACAGTCGCACCAGATCCGAGGAGGGCATGTCCACGAACCAGCCACCCGGGTGAACGCCGACTTCTGCCAAAATCGCCGCGCGTTGGGGCATGAACTTGACCAGCGTGTGTTGAAAACCGGGGAACCCGGACCGTTCCTCCGTCGCGGACACCCGCAGCGTGGCGGAACATTGGTGATCGAACCGGCCGGCGAATGCCAGCACGATGCCGGCCGAGAGTGCGGTCATAATACAGAAGCCGTAACTCAGTCGCCTTCCGCCGGGCGGGGTGGTTCGCGTGTTCTGTCCGAAGGAATCGGTGGCGTCTGAAAGCGCCTCGATGGCCGATGAATCGCTCGTACGAGAGCCGCGCCGTGGTTCGCTGGACGAAGCAGCCGTTCGGGACGCTCGCGGTTTGGTTGTAGGGCCGTCCTGTTTCAAAAGCAAAGTTTCCGGGGATCGCCGAATTCCCGTGCGGTTCGGGCGCGGAGGATCGATGCGGAATCCATGATCGCGACCGAACCAACCGCCAAAAGCGGTTCCCCCACAATCCTATAGTAGCCTTGCAGGCTACGCTGGACAATCGCGCTCGGGATGCAGGGCGGGGTCCGTGACAGTTTCGGCGGGGTCTTCGGGAGGGCGAGCCTCCCGGCGAGCCGTGCGGAGTGTCGATTGCGAGCGCCTGGCTCGGCAGGAGCCTCGCCCTCCCACACCACCACGGTACGTAAACAGCCGGCCGTTTCCGTCACGGACCCGTTGGTGGCTTGATGGAGGGGAGGCCCCTGGTTGTGTTTTGTGGTCGTGATCCCAAATAGTTTAGAGAGTTACCGATCAATTATCAGGTAAGACAAATAAATGACTTGACATCAACAAATTATTTGACTCCAATGGCAATCTGAAATGAGTCTATGTGAGCGTGGACTCAAGCCGTATCCGCCATAGTCGCAAGGAACAAGTGTTCGCGGCGTCAGCGGGCCCACGAGTTCGGCGAGCCGAGTGCACAAACAGTAGTGAGCCAATACATGAATTGTCGAAACCAAACCTTTCTTAGTTCACTTCTCACATCTGGACTCGTAGCCTTGTTCGCATCCGCGGCGGGAGCCCAGTCTCATGCCAAAGTTGAGGCATTAGACGAACCGCTGATAACCGACCGGCCGGACTTTACGGAAAGCACCGATGCGGTACCACTGGGATATTCCCAGTTGGAAGCGGGCTATACGTTTACCTACGACCGAGAGGGGAGCGACCGAGTACGCGAGCACACCGCGCCGGAATTGTTGCTGCGGATCGGCATAGTGGAAAACTTCGAGCTTCGAATTGGTTGGGAGGGATACTCATGGACCGATACCCAATTCGAGGGCGAAACCCGAGGTGGACGACGGATCACCCGCGAGGACACCAGCAACGGGGCACAGGATTTGTCGCTTGGATTCAAGTACAAGTTCGTCGAACAGGATGGAAAGATCCCCCACTTCGGTGTGATCGGGGCGATCACCGTACCATCGGGGAGTGAGGGCATTTCTTCCGGCGACGTATATCCGGAAGTCGTTTTTCTCTGGGCGTACGACGTGAACGATAGACTCGCGATTGCGGGGAATGTGGGCGTGGCCCTGCCGAATGATATTCACGGCCGATTTGTTCAGACCTCTGCGTCGCTAAGCGCGGCCTTTGCTCTTACGGATGAACTGGGCACCTACTTGGAGTACTTTGGCTTCTATCCAAACGCTGAGCATTCAGATGCGGCACACAGCGTAAACGCCGGATTCACGTATCTGATCAACAACGACTTCCAGATCGATTGGCGGATTGGATTGGGAATCAATGAAGAAGCCGACGACTTTTTCACGGGCGTCGGTTTCGCTTGGCGTTTTTAAGAGAAGAAACAAACCCGTTCTTGAGGAGTTGATCGAATGGAAAAAAGGCGTAGTTCTGGAATTGGCGTTTATCTGGCGGTATGGTTGCTGTTGATGGTATCGGCGACTGCCGGCTGTTCGCTGGGAGAGGCAATTGTGGATGGAGTGTTCGGAGGAATTACCGATGCGGTCGCGGCGTTGGTTTCGCAGACGACCCTGGGAACCGTTTCTTCAAGTTCGCCATAACCCTGCACGGTGGGTAGAACTTTCCACTCGTACCAGCGCCAAGACTGATATCACCTTTCCCGTGCTTGGGGTAGCGCGTGTCACTCGGTTGCACGTGAGATTCGGTCTTCAGCAGGGGGGGCATATATAAGGATGCGAATGCGACAAAGGTGATAACCGCTCCACCGCGAGGTGGAAACCGCCGTAACTCGTTGCGATTAAACCACTTACATCACTGGGCCCACGAGGACTTGAACCTCGGACCTCGTCGTTATCAGCGACGCGCTCTGCCAACTGAGCTATGAGCCCCTACCAAGATCGTTCGGCCAACGAATGCCGACGAACGGGAAATCGCTCGATGAGCAGCGCCGGTTCGCGGCTCGGACCGCACGCGACCAACCACCGAGACCGGCAATCTAACCCCCTGCCCTCGTATGTCAACATTGCCATGGCCCATAGCCGAAACCGAGTTTCATCTCACGCTCGCCTGCCGTCGTGGCAACCGGGAGCCACGCTAAAGCAGTTCCCGATTTAGTATGCCGTGTCATTCGCTCTTCGTGACATCATCTACTCCGAGAAATCGCGCAGGCTGAAGCCTGCGGCTCGGAACACAGAAACGGAAAATGCTCTAGGCCCAGCGAGTTCCGTGTGGCAGCGAGGTCAATTCCAGTTTGCGAGCGTTCATTCTTCGGAACAGAGCTCCAATTCCATGAGGTACTCTTTATTGGGGAGGTTCGAAACGTCCGCGACGCCAGACGCCGCAACCCATGATTCTTGACCGCAAGCCCCGTGCACAAGACAATGAATGTGGTGTGGAGTTCGCGTAGTGCAATCCGGGGGTGTACAAGCCCTCGCAGGTGGCGCATCGGTAAGCCCGTTTGACCGACACACCCGAGTAAAGCAGGTAGGACAATCGAGCCGGAGTGGCGGAATTGGCAGACGCGCGGGATTCAAAATCCCGTCTGGGCAACCAGGTGAGGGTTCGAGTCCCTCCTCCGGCAGTGATTCAAACAGTCTTCTAAACTCAAATCTTCGACCAACAGACGAGTCTCAATCAAGTGGCTCCCACGGTTCGGGTGCGCGACACGCAAGTTGCCTGCCCATCGAGTGCCCCGGCCCGTGTGAATTGAAGGTCTTTTCGAGCCGCAATCGTGGGACTGTCGAAAACCCACTCCCTCGGAACGACCCCGTATTATTCCCACCAGCATCTGCCAACAAGGAAAACATAATCACCGCGCGGCGGATGGGATGGGTGGTCTGCCTCCCACGGCGGAACCCATTGGTTACAGGGAATTGCTCGAATTCGGTAAAATGCCCGACGAGTTTGTTGCCAGGCTGGATGAGGCTGCCTGGCCTTGTACTGGTTTAGCGTGAATCGGCCAATCCTTGAGGTCTGGTCGTGGATTGGCTTCGACGAAGAACAACCGCGAATGGTCGCCAAGATTGCCTTAACGTCCCCGGCAGGGCTCGAACCTGCAACCTTCGGCTCCGGAAACCGACGCGCTATCCAATTGCGCCACGGGGACCATCCAGAGCGCGACTGTAACCCGCACCGTACCCTTGTCAAATACCTCACCGACACCGCCGCGTGCGAGCTCCAAGGGTATCAACTCGTATGCTGAATGGCTGATCGGCCATCACGACGTGCGAAACGCGGCGATTGTTTTTCAAGTCTTAATGGCCCTTTTTCTAGGTGGTTCAAGGCATCGTACGGGCACCTCATTTTCGGACGGTACGTTGTCTATCACCCCCCCCATTGAGGTAGGTTCTTCCATCTCTGGATTTTGCCGATGGAGAACCGGTTGGACTGCCGGTAGATCAGCCGGCAGAGACGCCGGCTTTACTGTTGACCTTTTGCAGTAATAGCCCTCTCCACGCTGGCCGGTTCGGGAATGATTGGAATGCTTGACGAACACCTAGGTACGGTGCTGATTGTTGAAGATGACGCGGAGTTGCGTTTCATCTTGAACGCACACTTGCGCGCCGCCGGCTATGTCGTAGAAGAGGCCATGGACGGCGCGGAGGCCGTCGGGAAAGCCATCGAGTTGCAACCGGCTATGGTCATCATGGATATCGGCCTTCCGGTCTTGGATGGGATTGCGGCCACCAAAGCAATTAAGGCCGATAGCCGATCAACCCACATCCCGGTGATCATCCTGACAGCACGTTCGGGGTCGCAAGACGTTGTCCGCGGCTTGGAGGCCGGTGCTCAGGAGTACCTGGCCAAACCCTTCGAAGTGGCGGAGTTGCTGGCCCGGGTGCAGTCGGTTCATAAGTTGGCCTGCGCTCGACGTGACCTGAACCGACTGAACACGAAACTCGAAGGAGAAGTTGATGAAAAAGCCAAAACCTTGCGCATACTTTACGAATTCATGCGTGATCTAAGCAAAGCGGATAGTCGTGATCGCGTGCTGGATCTGTTGATGCGTTGCGTCGAGCAGACTTCACGGGCGCGGCGCGTTTCGTTGTTCTTAGTGGACGCCTCGGGTGAGCAACTGGTTTGTCATCGTGCCATCGGAATCGACCGGGCGTTGGTTGAAAGCATTCCAATGGATTCGGTGAGCGGTGTGACCGATCAAGTGTTGCGCACGGGAACCGCTCTGGCGGGCCACACGATAGGTTCGTCGATGGATACGGAGCGAGACTATCGCCAACAGGGGTTCGTCAGCGTGCCGTTGGGTTCTGCTTCATTGGCGACCCGCGATGGCATTCTCGGGATTCTCAACGTCACGGAGAAGGATCGTGCAAATACCTTTACCGATAGTGAAATAGACTGCATCAGATCGATCGCGGATGCCGCATCTACGGCACTCGATCGACTGATCCGTCGAGAGCGCATGCGAGAATCCGTCCGCGTTCTCCTTGAAACGGTGGGGCGTTTGGCGGAATACCGTGACGAAGAGACCACGCTGCACATGGAGCGTGTTTCAAGGTTTTCGCAGACGCTTGCGAAAGAAGTGCAGCGCGAAGGGCGGTACGCCGGGCTCGTGCCTGATGATTGGATTGAGCTGTTGGTGCAAGCGGCGCCCATGCATGATATCGGGAAGGTGGGTATTCCCGACGAGATCCTGACCAAACCAGGACGCCTGACCGAGAAAGAATTTGAGGTCATGAAAACCCACACCGAAATCGGTCGGCGCGTGCTCTCTCGGGCGCTGGAGCCCGGGTGCCCCAACCCGCTGCTGAAAATGTGCGTCGATATAGCATACTCCCACCATGAGCGTTTCGATGGGGGGGGCTATCCATGTGGCTTAGTTGGTCAAAGCATTCCGCTGGCCGCGCGGATTATCGCGCTGGTGGATGCTTATGATGCGATCACCAGTCGCCGTAGATACAAGGAAGCCCAAGAGCACGACCAAGCGGTTAAGATCATCATGTCCGAATCGGGGAAACACTTCGACCCCATCTTGGTCGAGGCGTTCGCACGTTGTGCGGATCAATTCAACGAGGTCCGCATCAGGTACGCGGAAGAACCTGAGTTGGTCGATGTTGCGATGAACAGGTGCGGTTCGCTGCCTTTATGACGCGCAGGTGGTCGTGGCCAACTCTGGGAATCTCTGAAGCATGTAACCGAGAATGTCGCGGACGCTGACCACACCCGCCAGCTTCGTGTCGCGCAAAACGGGGATGTGGCGATAGCCGCCGACCATCATACGGTTCAAGCCAAACGCCACGGGATCCTCGTAGTTCAAAGTCGCCGGGTTGCTGGTCATGTACTGGGAGACCGGGGAATCGCCGATCGTATCGAATCGATCTGCGATCTTTTGGAGGATATCGCGCTCGGTAAAGATTCCGACGACTCGATCACCATTGAGCACGATGGCGCAATGGTGCTTGCCGTTATTGAGTTGGGTCACCACGTCACGAATCGAAACTTCAGGGCTGACCGTGACGAAATCCTGAGCCACCAATTCGCCCAGCGGACGCCGCAGCAGATCAAGTTCGATGCCTGAGATATCCTCAAGATCGGCGATGTTGGTGAGTGCTGCGTTGCAGCAATCACAATGATCAACGCCGTCAATGTTTTCCGAATTACAGAATGGACATAGCATCGTATTTTACCCGCTATTTGACTCGGTCACAGGGTTAGAACTTTCCGAACGTTCGCGCAGGATCCCGGTGCATCGGGATTCCATTCCGCCCTCGGCTCAGATCCCCGCGAACTCGATGGATGACATTCTATGTGACATCCCAGGTCTCGCCCTCGTTGAACAATTCGTTAAGATCTGCCTGGTGACGGTCGCGCGCCTGGTTTACCTGGCCGACGACAAGTTCTTCATAGGTCGGTCGCTCGACACAGCGGAACACGCCCATAGGCTCGGGGAATTCGGGGTGGTGCATGCGGCTGAGCAAATAGGCCAAGCTCGGCTCGGTCTGTTGTTCGTTGTGGAAGAGCAGGTCGTCCTCCTTAATGCCGTTTCCTAAATTAACGATTTCGGGCTCCATACTGTTCAGGCGAATGCCCTTGGCTCGATCTTTCCCGAAGACCAGCGGTCGACTGTGTTCCAGGTAAAGGGTGGTGTCATCCTTGGTGTCCTTGCCGGTAGCATATTCGAACGCCTGATCATTAAAGATGTTGCAGTTCTGATAGATTTCTACGAAGGACGTACCCTTGTGGTTGGCCGCACGCTCCAGCGTTTGTGCCAGATGCTTGACGTTAACGTCGATGGTGCGGGCGACAAAAGTCGCTTCCGCGCCTATGGCGACGGAAAGCGGGTGCAGCGGAAAATCCACCGTTCCCATGGGTGAGGATTTCGTTTTCTTGCCGAAGGGTGAGGTGGGCGAGTATTGCCCTTTCGTCAAACCGTAAATTCGATTGTTGAACAGCAAGATATTGACATCAACGTTGCGGCGGATGGCGTGCAGCAGATGATTACCGCCGATGCTTAATGCATCCCCGTCACCCGTAACGACCCAGACCGAGAGTTCGGGGTTGGCGAGCTTGACGCCCGTCGCCAGGGGAAGCGCACGCCCATGGATGCCGTGGAAACCGTAGGTATTGAGGTAGTAGGGGAAGCGGCTTGAACAACCGATGCCCGAGATGAAGACCGTTTTCTCGCGTTTGGCACTCTGAGAAGCCAAGACTTTTTTCATTTGGGCGAGAATGGAATAGTCGCCGCAGCCGGGACACCAGCGGACGTCCTGATCGCTTGCGTAATCCTTGGGCTTGAGTTCGATCGATATTTCGGCGGTCATGATTTCCCTCCGTTCACAACTTCTTCGATTTTGGATACGATTTCATGAATAGCGAAAGGCTTACCCTGTACTTTGTTTAAACCGATTGCATCGACCAAATGCTTAGATCGAATGATGTGGATGAGCTGCCCCAGGTTCATCTCCGGAATCAGTACTTGCTTAAACTTCTTTAGTACCTCGGCCGTGTTCTTCGGCATGGGATCAAGGTATCGCAGGTGGGCACTCGAAACGCTCAAGCCATCATCCCGACATTGATCCACCGCCGATGTGATCGCACCGTACGTGCTGCCCCATCCCAGAACCAGGAGTTCGCCGGAATCACTGCCGTTGACCTCCAGCGGCGGAATGGTCTCGGCGATGTTATCGATTTTCTTTCGGCGGATGCGGCACATTTGGTCGTGATTGTCCGGCTCATAACAGACTTCGCCGGATCCATCCCTTTTTTCCAGACCGCCGAGGCGATGTTCCAGACCAGGCGTGCCGGGCAAGGCCCACCCACGCGTGAGCTTCTCGTTGCGTGCGTATGGATGGTATTTATCAACTTGTTGGGGATGAGTAATATTGAACTGCGGCAGCGTATCCACTGCGGGTATTAACCACGGACCGGCGCCGTTGGCCAAGTATCCATCGGTCAGTAGGATCACCGGCGTCATAAACTCGATCGCAATGCGAAATGCTTCAAGGGCCATGGCGAAACTATCCGCAGGTGTGGAGGCCGCCAGGACGCATAGCGGCGCTTCGCCATTGCGGCCGAAAATCGCTTGGTTCAGGTCGGATTGCTCCGTCTTGGTGGGCAAGCCGGTGCTCGGACCACCGCGTTGGACGTTGACGATGACCATCGGAAGCTCGGTCATGATGGCCAACCCCAGGGCTTCTGTTTTTAGCGCCATGCCCGGTCCGCTCGTTCCCGTGACGGCCAATGCGCCGGCGAAAGCGGCACCAATGGTGGAGGTCATGGCGGAGATTTCGTCTTCGGCTTGGAACGTACGAACGTCGAGGTTCTTGTGCTTGCAAAGCTCATGCAAAATGTCGCTGGCGGGCGTGATCGGATAACTGCCATAGAAGAGCGTTTTTTTCGCCCGCTGGGCGGCGGCAATCAGGCCCAGTGCCGTGGCCTCGTTGCCCGTGATCCGGCGGTATTTCCCGGGCTGAATCTTCGCCGGAGCGATTTCATAACGAACGGGGAAAATCTCGGCCGTTTCACCGAAGTAATATCCGGCCTTGAGTGCTTTCGTATTTGCGTCCGCGACGGCGGGCTTGGCGCCGAACTTCTGCTCGATCCATTTAAGCGTGGTGTCCAAGGGTCTGCCGAAGAGCCAATAGGTCAACCCCAGGGCGAAGAAGTTCTTGCAGCGACCAACGGCACGACCTGACAGGCCGGTGTCGGCGCATGCCTCTGCCGTCATTCTATCGATCGGGATACGAAAGAGCTTAAAACCGTCCAGCTCCCTATTATCCAATGGGTTTTGTTCGTAGCCCGCTTTGGATAGGTTCGCTTGGGTGAAGGCATCTTCGTTGACCACAAGAATGCCGCCGTGTTCCAGGTCGGCCAGGTTGGCCTTCAGGGCGGCCGGATTCATCGCGATCAGTGTGTTGAGTCTGTCACCCGGCGTGTGAAGATGCATCGAACCGAAGTGCAACTGAAACCCGCTCACGCCGGCAAGCGTGCCGGCCGGCGCACGGATTTCCGCCGGGAAATCCGGCAGCGTGCTGACATCATTGCCGAAGATCGCGGAGGTGTTGGTCATCTGCGTGCCAGCAAGCTGCATACCGTCACCTGAGTCGCCGGCAAAGCGAACTACAATGTCCTGTAACTGTACAATTTCGGCGGGTTTGGCCGCGCCACTATGGGTTTTGGTCGAAACGACCATGGCTATTCTTCGCTCCTCGCTGGGGGTGGAATTAATGACCGTATCTGTACCTTTCGTTACGCTCCCTCACGGGATAATTGCCGCTGGGCTGGATCCGGCGGAAGGTTAAACACGGCGGAAGGAAAATGCTCGACTAAGTATTCGACAATTCGTTTGACGGAAACCACCCCTTGTAAATGTCCCGAATGATCAACGATCGGCATGTGGCGGAATCCACCCTCGTGCATACGCTTGATAATCGCCCCCACCGAACTCCCCTCGCGGATCACGTCCACCGAGTGTGTCATGACGTTTTCGATCGGCGTGTTGCCGGGCAGCGCTCCGGCAAGAACCTTAGTGAGAATATCCCGCTCGGTGAGAATGCCAACCGGTATGTGGTCTTTGGTCACGATTACACAGCCCGAAACCTTGCCCTGCATGATGAGGATGGCTTCGCTGACCAGCCCATTGATGCCGATTTCAGCCGGTTCGCGCATGTGCAGCGCTTGGGCAGCGTCACACTGAAGATTGTCTCGCAGACTCATAAGATCCTTACCCACGGACAAAGAACCGCAGTCTAAATCAATCCTATGCGTGACACAAGCGGAAAACACGAAAATTCTACTTTCTTTCGCCGGTTCCTTTTTCGACTCAACTTACGTCCAAGCGTGAATAACTTCAGTCGACCCTGCAAAGGTCCCGACCTTTTGGGGCTCGGCTCGAACCGGGTTCTACTTGCTTTTCTACGAAGCCGAGTTCGCCTACAATAGGTCCCACTGTATGAGTATCAGCGAGGCCATCGCTGGACCGGCGCTGTAGGAGAACAAACTCATGATCAAGCGATTCGAAAATGTTCTGGAAGCCATCGGCGATACTCCGCTTATCCGGGTTCATCGGACAGCGGGGGGGCTTTCCGCAGCCGTTTATGCCAAGATTGAGTTCGTGAATCCCGGTGGCAGCGTGAAGGACCGTATAGCTCTGGCCATGGTTGAGGCCGCGGAGAAAGAAGGGCTGCTGAAGCCTGGCGGAACAATCGTCGAGGCAACGTCCGGAAATACCGGCGTTGGGCTTGCCATGGTGGCCGCTGTGAAGGGGTACCGGTGCATCTTTATCATGCCCGACAAAATGAGCGCGGAGAAAACCCGCCTCCTTAAGGCCTACGGGGCTGAGGTTGTGATGACGCCGGCCAGCGCCGATAGCAATTCATCCGAGGGGTATAGTGGGGTGGCCGCCCGCTTAGCGAATGAAATCCCTTACGCCTGGCAGCCCAATCAATTCGCGAATCTTAACAACCCCGACTTCCATTACCGCGTGACCGGCCCGGAGATCTGGGAGCAAACTGAGGGCAAGATTACTGCTTTTGTGGCCGGGATCGGTACAGGTGGGACCATCTCCGGCGTCGGGCGTTATCTCAAGGAACAGAATCCGAAGATTCAGGTTGTCGCGGCTGATCCCGAGGGGTCGATCCTTTCCGGCGACAGGCCCAAACCCTGGGCCGTCGAAGGAATCGGTGAAGATTACGTGCCCAAGACGCTTAACCCGCAGGTCGTGGACGAGTGGATACGAGTGAGTGATGTTGAGTCGTTTACCGCCGCACGCGACATGGCGAAAAAAGAAGGACTTCTCGTCGGTGGATCGTGTGGGACGGCTATGGCCGCCGGCTTGCGATATGCTCAGCGGCTGGGTCCGGATGATCTGGTCGTCGTGCTCTGCCCGGATACGGGTCGCAATTACCTCTCCAAGCTCTATTCCGATGAATGGATGATCGAGAACGGTTACATGAAGGCGGAGGTCGAGCCACAGTCGGTCGGCGATCTGCTGGCGAAGCGTGGAACGGTTCCGGTGATTTCCGTGGCCCCCGGCGACAAGGCGGAGGTCGCGATCCGCCTGCTTCGGCGTCACGACATCTCGCAGTTGCCCGTCGTGGAGGACGGACAAATCGTCGGATGCATCCGTGAGCTGACGATAGCGCGGTTGCTGCAAGGTAAGACGGATCCCCGGCAGGTTCCCGTTCGTGAAGTCATGGCCAGACCCATGCCCACGGTTGACGAGCACGTCGATCTGGACGAGGTCTATCGGCTGCTTTCGTCGGGGAACAGTGGCGTGGGTGTGCTTCGCGGCGGCAAGTTGACGGCCATCGTGACGAGGATCGACCTCATTAATTTCTGGGACGAACCGCAACAAGATTCGGCAACGCCCGCACCGGAGGTCAGCGGCAGCGTCTTCGAGTGATCATGCCCAAGACCGCCCGGCGGCGGACTCCTTGCGAGCCGCCCGATCCTGGATTCGCCGCGCGGATTCCCGTATGATGCAGAGATGGTCATTGAGACACCTTTTCGAAGATATGTCATGGCTGTTGAACGCGTTGAACAGCGCCTAATTCGGGTAACCGCGGCGCTTAACGCGGCCTCGGTGCGATATGCGGTGATTGGAGGCAACGCGGTAGCCGTGTGGGTCGCTAAGGCTGATTCTTCGGCGACCCGAAGCACGGTGGATGTGGATCTACTCGTTAATCAAGCGGACCTCGATGAAGTCACGGCCGCTTTCGACGGTCTTGGGTTTAAGCGACACGATCTTTGCCGGCTCATTCTGTTTACGGATCCGGACGAGCCGAGCCGCCGTTCGGGCGTCCATCTTGTGTGGGCGAATCAGAAGGTGCTTCCTTCGTATGCGCACCCGGCCCCTTCGGTGGAGGAGGGCGTTTTCGACCCGCAACAAGGTTTCTGGGTTCTTGATCTTGGCGCCCTGGTACGGATGAAATTGACGTCGTTTCGTGACATTGATCGCGTTCACGTGGCCGATTTGGCGAGCGTGGGGCAAATCGACGACCGCATTCGCGCAGCTTTGCCGCCCGATTTGATGGAGCGTCTTCGAGCCGTTGAGGACACGGTGGAACCGCTGGAATGACGGCGCTGTGCGCACTTTGGGATCGTAAAGAGGTCCAGGTGTGCTTTGCCGGCGGCCAGGCGGACGGATCTGCCGTAGCGAACTGACAAGACAATACGGGGAATCTCGATGAGTACAATGGATGTCAGCGGGTGGGGTTTCGCCACCAAGGCGATTCATGTGGGTCAAGAGCCGGATCCGACTTCCAGTGCGACGGTTCCGCCGATCAACCTGAGCAGCACGTTTACGCAATCGTCGCCGGGCAAACACAAGGGCTATGAATATGCTCGATCGGGCAATCCCACGCGGGGGGGGCTGGAGCGGTGTTTGGCGGCGATTGAAGGTGGCGTGGCGTGCGCTTCGTTTGCCTCCGGCTCGGCCGCTTCGGCTGCCATTATTGCGACACTATCTCCCGGCGACAAGGTGCTGGCGTATGGTGATGTGTACGGCGGAACCTTTCGCTTGCTCAAGAAGGTCTTCGAGAAGTATGGTGTGACTCCGGTCTTCACTGATGACGTGGCCCCTGCGGCGTTCGCCAACTTGATCGACGATAAGACCAAGCTCTTGTGGCTCGAGTCGCCGACGAATCCACTGCTGCGTTGCTTGGATATTTCGGCTTTGGGGCGAATCGCGCACCAGGTTGGTGCGAAGCTGGTGGTGGATAACACTTTTGCGACGCCCGCACTGCAAACGCCGCTGGCATTGGGTGCCGACTACGTCGTCCACAGCACGACCAAATACATCGGCGGTCACTCGGATGTCATCGGCGGCGCGGTCATCGTCAAGGAGCAAGCTCTGATGGAGCAGGTCGCCTTCTTGCAAAACGCGATGGGCGCCGTGCCCGGTCCCTTCGATTGTTATCTCCAACAACGCGGCATCAAGACGCTTTCTATTCGCATGGAACGACATAGTGCCAACGCCGCGAAGATTACCGAGCATCTTGCCGGGCATAGGAAGCTCTCGGCCGTGGTGTATCCATTCTCGGCCGACCATCCGGATCATGAACTGGCCAAGCGGCAAATGTGCGACGGTGGGGGGATGGTCACGATTGTGTTCAAGGAGAACGCGGCCGCCATTCGCTTCTGCGAGAGCATCAAGGTCTTTTCGCTGGCTGAGTCGTTGGGCGGCGTGGAGTCGCTGGTGTGTCACCCGGCCATCATGACCCACGCCTCCATCCCCAAGGAAATCCGCGAGGCGCGAGGCGTCACCGATGGCCTGGTACGTTTGTCGGTCGGCATCGAAGACATCGCTGACCTGATCGCGGATCTCGATCAAGCGCTGGACAAAGCGTAGGCCGTTTCGCAGGTAATACTCTTACAAACCAGCGCCACGCTAGGATTCGGTCGGGTTGCAATCGGCGTTCTTGATGTGAGGAAAACGGTTTTTTTGATCCTGGAACACACGTGGCTCCGAGTCTGTGAGCCCACGGATTCAATTTGTATTTACCGGCAAGTAGGAACCACCCTCGCCGCTGGCGCTGTTAACGGCATTTGCGTGACCTGTACGAAGACGAACATTTCGTAGACACTCATCCCGACGTCTCGTTTCCCACGGTATGCTAGAATCGGAGCACCGGCCACATGCGAGCGAAATTGCTTCATCTGAGCGGTCCCTTTCGCGGCCGAACCATCACCTACAGCGGAAGCCGTTTGCTTTTGGGCACAGCATCTGACGCGGAAGTTCGTTTTCCGGAGGGAGATAACGTGTCAGCCCGACACGCCGAGTTGGCGTTCGTCGAGGAGGGTTGCTCCTTTTACCTCAAAGCCATCGACGGTGATGTCTTCGTAAACCGTCGCCAGATCGACGAGGTAATCCTTTCGCCGGAGGACTTGATCGAGATAGGCATCGACGGCCCCAAGATGCGGTTTCGGATTCATACGGACAACTGCCCGTCCTGCAAACCCATCCGCCAGATGCTTCGCGATGCCAGCGAGATGCGGCGGACCGGCGGTCTCGTAGCGAGCTCGAACCTCGTTCGCCATGATCTGTTCACGCAGACGACATGGCGGCGAAAGGGCGGGCTCGTGCTGTTCGTGCTGATGGCCGTGATAGCTGCGGCTAACCTGGTCGGCTGGATCACCAGCACCCGCATGACCAAACGGCAACAGGCAAGAAGTCTGAAACAGGTCGAGAGCCTGAAGGAAGTGCTCGCCGGCGTCCTGGCGCAAATGGAAACGTTTCGCCGCGAACAGGCGGGCCACGTATCGATTAAGGAAGTTCAGGCACTGCGCAGCGATCTTGCCCGGCGGGCGGCGGTCGTCGACGCCATGGTGGAGCGCAACGCGGCCCTGAAGAAGGTGCTTGAGGTCTATAGCCGCGGCGTATGTCTCATCCATGGCATCTACACCTTCAAAATGCAGCAAGAGGGTGAGCTTCTTCCGGTCACCACCGCGGACGGTGCACCTCTGGAGATGGAGTACATCGGTTCCGGCTTCCTGGCGACCGCGGAAGGGCACGTCATTACCAACCGCCACGTTGCCGAGCCGTGGTGGAACAACGCGGTGGTTGCCCCTTTGATCGAACAAGGTCTCATTCCCAAATTCGTCGAGCTCACCGTCGGATTCCCAGACAAGGCGCCGGCCACGGTAGACCCGTCGACAATTCGTCTCAGCCCGGATGGAGTGGACGTGGCCGTCTTTCAGGTTTCCGTTAAGGATGTGCCGATCCTCCCGTTGTTTACCGGTGAGCTCCACGCGACGCGCGGTGAGCGCATCATCCTGCTGGGCTACCCGACGGGCCTGAACGCGATGTTGGCCCGCGCCGAACCGGAGTTCGTGGCCGAGGTGCTGTCGGTGGCCACGAACACCAAGGAACTGATCGCGGAACTGGCCAAACGGGGTGCGATATCGCCGGTAATCACGCAGGGTGCCTTGAATGAGGTGCGCGAACGAAGACTCGTCTATGACGCGGAGACGACATCCGGCGGCTCCGGCGGCCCGGTGTTCGGACCTGACGGAAGTGTTGTCGGCGTGAACTTCGCTGTGACCCGCGACTTTGGGGGATCCAATTTCGGGGTGCCCATTCACTTCGCACGCCCGCTTCTGCCCGCTCCCGTTGATTGATTTTTTATTTGGGAAAGCCAAGCGAAGTGATGCGCTGTTTCAGGAATCAGCCGTGGGTGGGTGCGATCGTCAGCGGTTCGGCAATCAAGAACGAGGAGACGCGCATCAGGCAAACTGAATAGCAGATGGCGCTTGGGTGGGGATGCCGGAGGTACACAATCGGTCCGCACGGCGGACTTTACAACTGAACACTGACCACTGGAAACCACTTCGGCTACAGTAGGGTGCATCTTGATGCACCCTACTCGGCTGAAAAGGTGGGCCGTGCCCACCCTACAGGATGGTGGGCGGTGCCCACCCTACAGGATGGTGGGCCGTGCCCACCCTACAGGATGGTGGGCCATGCCCACCCTACAAATGCCTACCCTACAGGATGGTGGGCCATGCCCACCCTACAGATGCCCGCCCTACAGGATCGCTACTTCCCCTCCGCCCAATTGTGAGCCCAGGCTATGTCCACGACGACGGGCACGCGGAGAGGCAT
>Ga0214472_10001406_pt1 | contig 27252 bp, 12 predicted proteins | sample RVTome_6_FD_207662 | JGI IMG/M metagenome (GOLD analysis project Ga0214472, IMG submission 207662) | Soil microbial communities from uranium-contaminated site in the Upper Colorado River Basin, Wyoming, United States - RVT140D175 | ecosystem: Environmental > Terrestrial > Soil > Contaminated >...
GCTGAAGAACCTGTTCGACCTTATCCTCCAGCGTACAACCAACCTCCGCCCAATCCGCCCCGTCTCTCGTCACAAACTCCTGGATCATCCGCCGCAGCGTATCGGGGTTGATCTGCTGGTACGGGACCTCTAGCCCTTCTTCTTGAAGGCCGGGAATCATTTTCGGGGGCACGAATCACCTCAAAGGGGCATTGATAAGTCGCGGAAAGCGTTTTGTCTTGTAGCATGTTTGGCCATTAAATGCCCTGTTTTTATCTGTAGTGATCCCTTGGGGACGTCAGACTACCGCGATTCGCTGTCCCTCGAATTCGACGACCTGTCCGGGGCGAATCTTGCAGCGTTTGCGCAATTCGACCTGGCCGTCGACGGTCACGCACCCCTCGGCGATCATCATTTTGGCCGCACCGCCGCTGGTGCACTTTCCGGTCACTTTCAGCAGGTTGTTCAACTCGATGAACTCCCGGCCATTCAAATCAAATTCTTCCATCGACCATCCCTTTCTCGTTGTTCATCTCGCTCACCTGCTCGGGTTCTGGGGCCGCGGATCCTTTGGCGACTTTTTAGGGTTGGCTTTTTCCGCTACCCAGACGGCATGGCGGTAACCTCCCTTGCCGGGCCTTTCGCAGCGCACCGTTAAGCCGGCGGCGGCGAGGCGGCCTTCGAAACCGGCATCGGGATTTTCGCCCCACACCGCGAAGACGCCACCTGGTTTAAGGGCGAGTCGGGTGCGTTCGATGGCGCGGCTGCCGTAGATCGGGTCGTCCCGACGGTTGGTTTTAGGGTGGGGCCCACGGTAGAGATCGAGGATGACGGCGTCGAAGGTCTGCTCAGGTGCCTGGCGGATCAGCTCGGCAACGTCGGCAATTTCCACCATAACCCGCGGGTCGCCGGCGGCGCCGCCGGTCAGCTCGGCAAGGGGGCCGAGGCACCATTCGAGGATCTTGAGATTGAGTTCGGCGACGACCACCTGGGCGGTTCCGGGCAGGGCGTCGAGCACCGCGCGCAGGGTGATCGCCATGCCCAGCCCGCCGACCAGCACCCGCGGGGCCGGGTGGTTTTTCAGGCCGCGGCAGCCGAGCACGCCGAGGGCGATTTCGGAGCGTTGGGCCTTGCTGTTCATCAGCACCTGGGGGCCGAGGGTGATGAGATAATCCCCCGCGCCACGCTGTCGCAGTTCAAGAATACCTTCCGCTTCGGTGCTGAATCGATCGATCGTTTTCCAGGGCAGGGCCATGTTATTGTCTCACAGAGCCAGCTCGGCTTCCCCCTGGAAGTGTTCCTCCCTGAGCTTGGCGACTTCGGCGCTTTCCAGGTATTCTTCAAAGGTCATGGTGCGCTCGATGAATCCGCCGGGGGTGAATTCGACGATGCGGTTGGCGACCGTCGACAGAAACTTGTGGTCATGGCTGGCAAACAGCAGCACTTCCGAGTAGGCGATCAGCCCGTTGTTGAGGGCGGTGATCGATTCGAGATCGAGGTGGTTGGTCGGTTCGTCGAAGACCAGCACGTTGGCCCCGGCCAGCATCATTTTGGAGAGCATGCAGCGGACTTTTTCGCCCCCGGAGAGAATTTTGGCCTTTTTGGTCGCCTCATCGCCGGAGAACAGCATGCGGCCGAGAAAGCCGCGGGCAAAGCTTTCTCCTTCGGTGGGGGCGAACTGGCCCAGCCACTCGATCAGGTTCAGATCGTTATCGAAATAGATGCGGTTTTCCTTGGGAAAGTAGGCCGGGGTGATGGTGATCCCATAGCGAAAGCTGCCGCTGTCCGGTTCCAGTTCGCCGGCCAGGATCTGGAACAGGGTGGTCTTGGTCTGGCTGTCGCCGCCGATAAAGGCGATCTTGTCCCCCTTGTTGACCGTCAGGCTGAAATTGTCCAGCACCTTGATCCCGTCGATGGTTTTGCACAGCTCCTTGATCTCAAGAATGATGTCGCCGCAGGGACGTTCCGGCTTGAAGACGACGAAGGGATATTTCCGCGAGGAGACCGGCATGTCCTCAATGGTTAGTTTGTCGAGCAGCTTCTTGCGTGAGGTCGCCTGTTTGGCCTTGGAGGCGTTGGAGCTGAAGCGCTGGATGAATTCCTTGAGATCGTTGGCCTTGTCGGTGACCTTGCGGTTCTCTTCCTGTTTCTGCTTGAGCACCAACTGGCTGGCTTCGTACCAGAAGTCGTAGTTGCCGACATACACCGTGATCTTGCCGAAGTCGATATCGGCCACGTGGGTGCAGACCTGGTTGAGAAAGTGGCGGTCATGGGAAACGACGATGACCGTGTTCTGGAACCGGGAAAGGAATTCTTCCAGCCAGGCGATCGACTTGAGGTCGAGGTGGTTGGTCGGTTCGTCGAGGAGTAGGATGTCGGGATTGCCGAACAGGGCCTGGGCCAGCAGCACGCGGACCTTTTCGCCCCCTTCGAGTTCCTTCATCTTCTTGTGGCGCAACTCCTCGGGGATGCCCAGGCCGTTGAGCAGCACCGCCGCTTCCGACTCCGCCTCATAGCCGTTCATCTCGGCAAACTGGGCTTCCAGTTCCCCGGAACGGATACCGTCTTCGTCGGTGAACTCTGCTTTGGAATAGATCGCTTCCCGCTCGGCCATCACCTGGAAGAGACCCTGGTGGCCCATCATCACGGTGTTAAAGACCGATTCTTCGTCGAAAGCGAAATGGTCCTGGCGCAGCATGGCGATCCGTTGGCCGGGACCGACCGCGACGGTACCCTTGTCCGCCTCGATTTCCCCGGCGAGTATTTTCAGAAAGGTCGATTTTCCGGCGCCGTTGGCCCCGATGAGGCCGTAGCAGTTGCCGGGAATGAACTTGATGTTGACGTCTTTGAAAATGACCCTCTTGCCGTAGGCGAGAGCCACATTGTTGGCACTGATCATGGATGCGATACTTTCGTTGGGGGCAAATGAAAAAACCACAGGGGTGATCCCTGTGGTTCACATATGTTTCCCTTATACCATTTATCGCTTGTCGGCGGCAACCGGTTTTGGTTTTAATGCGGGTATCGCGGCAACAGTCAACAGGCCATCAACAGAAACGGATCGATATGAAAATTTGGGTGGACGCGGACGCATGCCCCGCGGTGATCAAGGATATATTGTTCAGGGCGGCGGAGCGTACCGGGGTGCCGATGACGCTGGTCGCCAATCATTTCATGCGCATTCCGCCGTCGCGCCACATCGATTTTCTGCATGTATCTGCAGGTTTCGATGTCGCCGACAATGAGATCGTCAAGAGGCTTGCCGCCGGCGACCTGGTGATCACGGCCGATATCCCCCTGGCGGCGGAGGTGGTTGAAAAGGGCGGCCATGCCCTCAATCCTCGCGGCGAGTTGTATACTGTCGATAATATCAAGGAGCGTCTGGTCATGCGGGATTTCATGGATACGCTGCGGGCCAGCGGGATCGATACCGGCGGCCCGGCGGCGCTGAACCAAAGTGACCGGCAAACATTTGCCAATCAACTGGACCAGTTTCTGACCAGACATGCAAAACGCCCATAATCCTTCGGCATTCGCCTTGTGATGGGAGAAAACCCCTGATATTTAAACAACATATATGGAAAGGATTGATTGGCAAACCCGGCAGCCAATGGACGTCGTCGAGGAGGACGGCGTTTGAACGGGATTGGCGCCAACTTGCGCTAAATCTTCCTGCCGATTGTACCCCGGTCGCCATGTGCTATATTTGTCCGCACAGTTCGTTTTTACTGTGTTTTCAAGGAGGTAGCCATGTCCCGTCTGATCCCCCTGCTATGGGCCCTGCTCTGGTTGCTGCCTCTGGCGAGCCATGCCGCGCCACCCGCCGCGCGTAAGCCGCGGCTGGTGGCCTCCACCACCCAGATCGCCGATTTTGCCCGGCAGATCGCCGGCGACCGGTGGATGGTGAAAAGCATCCTGGCGCCCGGCGCCGACCCTCACACCTATCAGCCTACGCCTGCGGATGTACAGATCGTGCTGGCGGCCGATCTGTGTCTGGAGAACGGCCTGCATCTGGAGGGCAAGAACTGGATGGGCACCCTGGCGGGGGATGCCGGAAAACCGCTGGTCACCGTCGCGCGCGGCCTGGCGCCCCTGGAGATTCGCGCCAGCGGTCAGAGCATCGCCGATCCCCATGCCTGGTTTTCGCCGGCGAATGCCGCTCTGTACGTCAACAACATCGTCCAGGCCCTGATCGAGTTCGATGCCGCGAACGCCGAAGAATATCGGGCCCGAGCCACCCTTTACCTGCAGCAGCTACGGGTGCTGGATGCCTGGATCCGGGCGCAGGTCAATCGCATCGAGCCGCAGCGCCGCATCCTGGTCACCACCCACGACGCCTTCAACTATTTTTGTCGCGAATACCGGTTCAACGCCGACAACGACTATCTGAGCATCGCCCCGGTGGGGTGGTCCACCGGCAGCGAGGTGGGCGCCGGCATGACGCCGGAGCGGCGGCGCCAGGTGGTGGCGTCGATCCGGCAGGCCGGGGCGCCGGCGATCTTCGTCGAAACCACCATCAATCCAAAGCAGATACGTGAGATCGCCCGGGAAACCGGCGTCAAGATCGGCGGGGAACTTTATTCCGATTCCATGGGGCCGCCCGGCAGCGCCGGGGAAACCTATATCGGCATGATGCGGGAGAACGTGCTGTTGATTGTGCAGGCTTTAAAACCGGAAAATTCAGGTCCCTAGTCCAGGGGTCCATGGTCCAGGGTCCAAGACCTGAGACCTGAGACCTGAGACCTGAGACCAGAGACCAGAGACCAGAGACCAGAGACCAATCATTTTTAAAGGATCCATCATGCGTTTCGTCCTCACCGCCCTGATCTGGCTGCTGATGCTCGGTGGTCTGAGCCTTTATATCTATCAGCGGGACCGGCATGCACCGGTTCCGGTCCAGGCGCCGGTTACTCACGAGGTCTCCAGCCAGGACTTTATTCTGGAAATCACCCCGACCTTTTCCCCGGAACTCGACCCCTTTGCCCTGCAGGGGGATGCCGACGATGCCACTTCGTTGGTGGTGCGCACCGCGCAGCGGGAACTGTTTCGCGCCGAGGGAGGATTGGAGCGGGGCGTGACGGTGCGGGTTCAGCCGGTACGCGGGCTGGTGGAGGGGCGCAACGAGCTCTATCTGCAGGCCCAGCCGCCCGTCGGCGAAGCCCATCGGGACCATGCGGTGCGGGTGCGGCTGGTGCAGGGCAACCGGGTGGTGGTCGACGAGACGATCTGGGGCCAGAGCGGGGCCAACGTGACCGGGACCGTCCCCTTTACCCTGACGGCAACGGCGGAGGACGCCCATGACCACTGAGCATACTCCGGCCATCGAGGTCCGCCACCTGACGGTCAGCTACGGCGAGCGCCCGGCGCTGCTGGATGTTTCGGTGACCATCGAACCCGACCAACTGGTGGGGGTGATCGGTCCCAACGGCTCGGGGAAGTCGACCCTGATCAAGGCGATTCTCGGCTTTGTCCGGCCGGATGTCGGCGAGGTGCTCATCGCCGGCCAGAATGTCGACCGGGCCAAGGGACTGGTGGCTTATGTGCCCCAGCGCGGGGCGGTGGACTGGGACTTTCCCATCACCGTCAGGGAGGTAGCCCTCATGGGGCGCTATCAGCAGGTCCCCTGGTATCGCAGCCTGCGCAAAATCGATCGGGAAGCGGCGCTTGAAGCCCTGGATATGGTGCGCATGAGCGATTTTGCCGAGCGTCAGATCGGCCAGCTCTCCGGCGGTCAGCAGCAGCGGGTGTTTCTGGCTCGCGCCCTGGCCCAGGGGGCGGACATCCTGCTGTTGGACGAACCTTTCGCCGGCGTCGATGCGGCCACCGAACGGGCCATCCTCGAGGTGCTGGATCGGGCCAAGTCGGCCGGCAAGACCCTGGTGGTGGTGCATCACGACCTGACCACCGCGGCAGAGTATTTCGACAACCTGATTCTCCTCAAGCAACGCCTGTACGCCTACGGTCCGCCGCGGATGGTGCTGCAGGAAGAGCTGCTCAGCCAGGTGTACGAAGGACGCTTGCGGGTGTTCGCCGATCTGACGACCGGGAAGGGGGCCTGATGGATTTCCTGCTGCAGATATTTTGGGCGCCCCTCACCGAGACCTATTTTCAGAAGGCTCTGATCGGCGGCTGTATCGTCGCGGTGGTGGCGGCGGTGGTGGGGTGCCTGGTGGTGCTGCGGCGCATGGCCTTTCTCGGCGATGCCCTGTCCCACGCCATGATCGCCGGGGTGGCCGGCGGCTACCTGGTGATGAAGCTGCTCTTCGGGCTGGAGGCCCATGCTCTGGGCATGCTGCTGGGATCGCTGCTGGCCGCCGTGCTCACCGTCGCCCTGATCGGCTTCGTGTCGCGCATCTCGCGGGTCAAGGAAGATACCGCCATCGGCATCATGTACACCGGCATTTTCGCCCTGGGGGTGGTCGTGGTGTCGGTGTTCAGGCACTTCATCCACATCGATCTGATGCATTTCATCATGGGCGATATCCTGGGGGTGGCCGACAGCGACCTGTGGGTGAGCGCCTTCGTCGCTCCCCTGGTGCTGACTCTTCTGATCCTTTTCTACCGGCATTTCCAGCTGTCGACCTTCGATCCGGTGATGGCCGCCTCCATCGGACTGCCGGTGCTGCTGCTCGATTACCTGCTGACCACCTGCGTGTCGCTGGTGGTGGTCAGCGCGGTGAGCATGGTCGGGGTGATCCTGGTGGTCGGGTTGTTGATCACCCCGGCGGCCACCGCCTATCTGCTGTGCGACCGGCTGGACCGGATGATGCTCCTCGCGGCCCTGTTCGGCGTCACCAGCGTGGTCGGCGGGCTCTACCTGTGTGTCTGGCTCGATTCGGCGGGGGGCGGGGCCATCATGCTGTTCTGCACCCTGCAGTTCCTGGTGGTGTTGACCGTCGCGCCCCGTTACGGATTGCTGGCCCGCTGGCTGCGCTTGCGGCGGCTGGTGCCCCAGCAGGTGGTGGAGGACGTGCTGACCACCATTCTGCGCCACGAGAATGGCACCCCCCTGACGGTCCTTCGCCAGCATGTGCCGCAAGTCGCTTCTCTGCCCAGAGCGCTGCGGCAGATGACCCAGGACGGCCTGATCCAGGCGGCCGAGGATGGTTACCGGCTCACCGAAATAGGGCAAAGGGAGGCCGCCAAAGTGCTGCGCGCCCACCGCCTGTGGGAAACTTATCTGGAATCCATCGGTACTCCCCAGGAAGATCTGCACGCCACCGCCCACCAGCTCGAACATCTGCGAGCCGGCGGGACGGTCGACTACCTCGACGAGAAGCTGGGTCAGCCCCGCCTCGATCCCCACGGTAAAAGCATCCCCCCGCGGCCGAAAAACGACAACGATCAGGGGTGAGCCCACGACGTTGTCTAAACAATCTGTTTGCTCCGATTTACCCATCCCCGCAGCGGCTTGGCCGCTCTCTTCCTAATGAGAAATTAACCGAAACCTGACAGAAATTCTCTCCATTTTTTCCGTAGATCGGCAGGTTTTTGGTGGCTACTGGAAATAACCGCATCTAATGACGTTTCACGTCACGCTCCGCCGTTTGACGTAGTCGCCGAAGGTCCCAGAAAAATATTTACCATGAAAAATTCACGATATTTTAGCTATGTTTAGCTACCAATGGCCAAGTCTTCATGATTGCTGGAACATTTCGTGCTATAAGCGAATCGCAGCCGATTTATTTGTCGGTTACAACGGAAAGATCTCCGAAAGGGCAAAACCAGAGAAATCTGGTGACGCAAAGCCACGGGTCCCCCGAAGTATTTAACGGAGGAGGATAGCCGGGTTGCCGAAGAGTTGAGTCTCGTATCCTGGCACCCGGCAAAAGAGGTATTCCAGGAGCGCTCATCTTCGGTAGGAGATGGGCGTTTTTTTATGGATTGATTGGGCCGCATGAGGCCCGCTTGAAACCCGACCGTTTCCACATCGTGGACATGTCGTCGGAGGGAACCCGATACCGCATATGCCGCTCCGGAATGTATTGCCGAAATCCAGGTTGGTTCTGAGCCATGTCCTTTTCTGCGTCCTGGCCCTTCTTTTGTTCGCGGAAGGGGCGCTGGCCGCTCCCTGTGATACCAAAAGCGGTTTCCCCTTTATCCGGCACGACCTCGGCGAGAGCTACTGCGAGTTGTGCGGGTACGGCTACATTACGATTGTGGTCTCCAATCCCTACGAATACACGAATGCACCTGGTCCGGATACCCCCGGAGCGATCATGACCAATATGACGGTTATGGAGAATCTGGGGAGTTCAGGCTTGCGCTACGAACCAAGCGCTCCGAATCCGATCACCTATAGGGTTAACGTCGGTCCTACCCAAACCGGATCGGCGCCGATCATCGGTGGCGGTGGAACCACCTTGACCTTAACTTCTAACGAGATTCCTGCACTGGCGAGCCTGGAATCACTGGACAATAATTTTCAGGTTAACAGTATCACCATAAGGTTGGCTGTCAGACGAACGACTGATCCGGAAGGTCTGGTTAGCGCTGACCGCACCGTTCAGGCGAACCTGACTTTTGACACGGATTCAGGCTGTACCGATTCCCCGGAAAGCGACACGGACATCCTGACATTGCGCGAACCGAACCCAACGGTGTCTAAAACCGGTTGGAACTACGATGCCGGCCAACGACAGGGTTCCATGAGTGACCCTGTCTACGGTAATAATAACGACGATATCGTCTGGCAGATTCGTATCGGCAATAACGGCCAAGCCGATTTGCAGGACTTGCGCCTGGATGACCTGATGCAGTCGGGTAGCCTGGTTATCAGTGACGTTTGTCCAACTGCGGCGGCGGCCGATACTATAGCGATCAATAATGGCGCTGGTACAGCGGCGGGGTGTGTGCCTGCCGCCAACAGCATCGATAATTTTATTGTCACCAACCCATTCGGGGATATGGGCTCGTCGTATTACGGTCATGAAATTGATGTTGACGCCGGCGGCGATGCCTACATCTATCTGGTCGGCAAGATTACCAATAGCGGATCTTGCGAAACCAGCAGAACCAACACCGTCAACGACGTTGAGTGGGGCTGCCAGGAACAGTCCGGGGCAGGAGGTATTAGTCAGCCGTCCACGGGCGGCGTCTTATCTCCCGTTTCTGCCATCCTCCAAACCCTCTATAACACCGATCTGAGCGTTGAACGCCGGTTGACCGGGACCAATACTGCTCAACCGGTGGGCAGTAAGGGGACGATGACGATCACCATCCGCAACAACAGTGGTGGCAGTGTAAAAAATATCCATCTGACCGATGTGCTGCCGCCTGAGTATGTCATGGACCCGACCTTCACCCCGGCGATCAATGTGACACCTGCCTACGGTGTGGTTTATCCGGGTATGGTCAATACTTTTGTGTGGACAAATGAAGACACCGTAAATCCTTTAGCCAATACAGCTCCGGAGTTTGATTTAACGAGTAACGGTGATTTCAATTCCGATGATCCCGCTCAAATCAACATGTTGCGCCATGGCGATGTAGCGGTTGTCCGCTTTCGCGTTGTCCTGATCGAGTCCGATTACTATGATCGGAGCGCTAACCTTGATGTCAATCCCGAGGAGTTTCCGGTCACCGCTACCGATCCGAGCTACCAGACACCTTTGACCAACACGCTGACCGTTGATTTTGATCTTTTTTGTTCGACACAGGCGCATCAGACACTGGTCCTGACCGGGAACGGCACCGGAAATCCCACGGGCAGCAACATTCCGGCCGATCCTGAAGACCTGGATATCGCCGTTGGCGGCAGTGTTTTCATCCTGACCAACGATCCGAACCAACTCCTGACGCTGCCGATTCGGTTGACCAATAACGGTGGGCATGACGCCGCCGACTACCACGCCTTTGTTAGTTTCGGAACCACCATGGAAGTGGTTAATGCGCCTTCCGGTTGCAGTCCGATTTCAGTATCCGGTACACCCAGTCAGCCGGATCCGTGGAAGGTGTGGGTCGATCCTACGCCTATCCCTGCGACAGCAACGGTCTACGAGTGCGATTCTCCCGCCGTCATCATACCAGGACAGACTGTCACATTAAATTTCGATGTCAGAAAGACCAGTGATCCGGCAAGGATCGCAATCGATGACCTCAGCCTTCGCGCCGATGTAGTAGGGGAGATCACCCTGAGTGACGGCACCCCACTCTGGTTTCCGGATCCGATAATCCGGTCCGACAGTGAGCTTGATCGCGCCAATAACTACTCAATGGATGCAACCTGGGCACGAGTCATTGGTTTCAACCTGAAAAAAAGCCTGATCGGCACTTGTAGTGAGAACAATCCGCCAATCTACGATGCAAATGGCTTTGAAGAGGTACAAATTGGTGAGGAATGCTCTTACCATATTGAAACCGGAGGATGGTTTGGTTTCGAAACGCCGGGATTTGCCTATATCGCAGTACAAAACATCGATGTGGTCGATGAAGTTCCCGATGGCCAGGCTTACATCTCCAGCACCGGCCCCTATGTTCAGTCCACCAGCAGAATAGAGAATGTAACGCTGAATCCGGCCGGCCTGTCCCCTTTGGACGAAGTCTGGTTTGACTGGCGTTTTAACGTACCCGACAGTGAACGGATCGAGGTGGCCGATGAATGGTTTATCGTCGATACGACAACCCGTCTGCTTAACAAGCCGGTCGATCAGAGGCTACCGCCCAATGTCCATGCTGCCAATAGCCACAATGTTCTGACTTCAACGTTTGATGCGACCTTTAAAAACGACAATACAGGCCTGATCGAAGAATATACCCTAGGTCCGGCCACGGTCGGTTATCCCAATGAACCGATCCGCCGTGTCGACCTGACCATTACCGAGCCGGAAATCACCGTGGTCAAGGAGGTCTGCAACGAAACACTGTACGGCAGTGGGCCGACTTGTTCCCAGTGGACCACGCTGGCCGATGACGGCGATGCCTACAATTCCTACATCTATCGCCTCACCTTGACCAACGAGGCCAGCAGCGACGGTGTGGCCCGGGCACCGGCCTATGACATCACCGTTACCGATATTCTGGACGCCAGCGACCTGGCCTATGTGCTGCCCTTCGACAGTGACGGTGTGGATAACGACGGCGACGGACTGGTCGACGGGGCCGATACCGACGGCGAGGGTGCCATCAGTGAAAACCTCAAGAACGGCACGCCGGCCGAACTCACCTTCGCCTACACCAACAGCGACGCCCTGCTGCGTATGAATGGGGGAGGCTCCCTCACACTGTACTATCGCGTCGACTTTGACGACGATGCCGCGCCTTTGCAGCTCTTCACCAATACCGCGGACGCCACCTACGACAGCCTGGAGGGCGACTCCGGCAGCCAGACCGTGGTGCCCCGTCCTAACAGCGAAATCGGCGGGGCACGCGTTTACACCTCGGCACCGGCTTCAGCCAATGTCCGGATCATTCCGGTGGAGACACAGCCCAAGCGGATCACAGCCCTGTCCAACACCCCGATCGGGGGTAACCCCCAGCCCGTATCCATCGGCGAAGAGATCGAATATCGGCTCAATACCCTGCTGCCGGTGGCCTTGCTGCGCACCTTCGTGATTCGGGACGAACTGCCGGCCGGGCTGAGCTGCAGCGAAGCCCCGGTTGTTGATCTGGGTCCGACGGGGCCCCACTCGGCGGCCAAGTTCGTGCCAGGCGGCAGCATCACCCCGACCTGCACCGACAACCTGGTCGAGTGGAATTTCGGCGATCAACGGGTGACCGAGGGTACTGCCGGTCTCGGCAATCGCTACGATTTCGAGATCGGCTTCATAGCCCGGGTGGAAAATACCGCCGGCACCAATGACGGCAATGTGATATCCAACGGCAACCCCGCCACCGTGGCCACTGCCACCTACGTCGACCAGGGCGGCACCACGGTTTCCCAGGATTTCGGCCAGGTCGATGTGCTGGTTCAGGAACCGCTCATCGAGTTGACCAAGGCTTTCGCCGTGGCAGACGCCGATGCCGGCGACATCCTGACGGTGACGGTGACCGCGACCAACTCCGGCACCGCCACCGCCTACAACCTGCGGGTGCTGGACGATCTGGTCGGCCGCGACCTGACCTACCTGGGCAATGTCAGCGGCACCGATCCGCCGAACAACGTCGATATCACGATCCTGGGCGCCAACCAGCCGATTTTCAGTTGGAATCCGCCCAACGGCATCGCCCCCGGCGCCACCATCAGCTTCACCTTCGAAGTCAGCGTCGATACCGCGGCGCAACCTCTCGAAGTACTCGACAACACCATTCAGGCCGACTGGACTTCGCTCCCCGGTCAAAACACCGCCCTCAACAGCACGGGAATGATCGGCGCCGACGGCAGTGACACAGGCATGCGCATCGGCGCCCTGCCCAACGCCGGCGATGTTGTCAACGATTATGAAACGGAAACCGAGGCTGAGGTCACGGTTCCTGCTGTCACCCTGACCAAGACCGATCTCGACTCGGCCCTGGTTCCCACGATCGGTGTCCACAAAAACTTCCGCATCGACATCCGCCTGCCGGAAGGCACAACCCGTTACGTCGCCGTCACCGACACCCTGAACGCGGCCGGGATCAGCTACGTGCTGGCCAACAGCGCCGGGTTCGATATCACCTACACCTTCCAGGGCATCGACTCCATCAACGGCCAGCCGCCGGCAGAGGCGGTCTTCACAGCCTTTCCGCCCGACGGCGACATCAGCGGCAGCGCGGCCTGGGATATCGGCACGGTGGTCACCCAGACCGAGAACGACCTGACCGATAGCACCATCGAACCCCTCATCCGCATCGAATATTATGGCCGGGTCAACAATGACCTCGTCACCGACAACGGCGACACGCTGCAGAACAGCGTCCAGGTGGACCACGCCCATGGCGAAACCGGAGCGACGGAAAGTCTGACGGATGATACCGACGCGGTGACCGTGGTCGAGCCCCTGCTGGCGGTGGTCAAGGCGGTGAGCAACGTGAGTTCGCCCGGCAATCCGCCCGGAGGCGGCGATGTGCTCGAGTATGTGGTCACCGTGCTCAACAGCGGTACCTCCACCGCTCACGACGTCAACGTGGTCGATACCCTGCCGCCCGAGTTGGCGCTGTACGCGGGTTTTACGCCCACGGCGGCGATCAACGGCACGTCCGTGGCCGGTTTCGTCGCCGTTCCGGCCGGCGCTCCGGACGGTCCGCTGATCTGGGGACGGGGCAACGGCGATGATGACAGTCTGGATATCCCCTTCGGCCAGACCCTCGTCCTGACCTACCGGGCCGTGGTGGAAGAGGTCGGTGGCGATCTGAGCAACAGCGCCTGGATCGACTGGACCTCGCTGGATGGCGCCGACAGTTATGAGCGGACCGGCCAGGGCTGCCCCGATGACACCGCGCCGAACGATTACTGCGCCGGACCGGCGGTAGCCGTCACACCAACCGTGGACAACAACAGCATCGACAAGACGGTTGCGGCCGATACCTTCGACATCCCGCTGCCCAACACGGCCACCGATGCCGTCGCCCGCGTGGGCGACATCATCACCTACCGTCTCGGTATCAACCTGTCCGGCGGACTTACGCGCAACTTGCTGATTCGGGACACCCTGCCGGGCGGCATGGCCTTTGCCGGTACCGTCAGCATCAACGGCGACACGGCTGTCGACTACACCGCTCCCTCGTCGGGAGCCGGCTCCAACTTCAGCTATGCGTCGATCACCGCCGCCAATGTGCCGACAGACGGACAGACCGGCACCCTGACCTGGAACATCGGCAATGTTCTGAACGATCCCTTCGGCGATTCGACCACGGACACCCTCGAAATCGTCTATCGTGCATGGATTCTGCCGGATGCGGGCATCGCCCATGTCGACACCACGACCCTCGACAACACGGCCACCATGGATTACGAAACGTCCGCCGGCCCGGCGCCGACCCGCACCGATTCAGCAACGGTCACGGTCGTGCAGCCCGTGCTCAGCGTGGACAAATCGGGCGTGGCCGACGGTGGCGACATGGTGCTGGGGGCCGACGAGATCGTCACTTACACGGTGGATATCATCAACAGCGGCGACGGGCCCGCTCACGACACGCTCCTGACGGACATCATTCCCGTGGGAATGCGCAACGGCGCTGCGACCATCACATTGGTCAGCATCGACCTCATTTCCGGGACGGGGCTGCCCAACCTTGCCCCCGTGTACGATGCCGCCACCGGCATTGCCACCTGGAACTTCGACACGGGCACGCCCGAACAATACACCATCCCCGGGAACGACACCCTGCGCATCGTCTACCGGGTGAAGGCCGACTCCGCCCTTAGTGCGGGAATGTCTCTCATTAATCAGGCCCAGGTCCAGCATTACTATTCCTTCGACGACGAGGCCGTTCCGACCTTGGACGGGGTCACCGGCGAGCGGGAGGACTACGGCCCCAGTAACGAAGACAGCTTTACCTTCAACACCGCTATAGCCGAACCCCTGCTCAAGGAAAACCCGGCCGTAACCACCGTTGCCGTGGGCCAGCCTTTCACCTACACGATCACCGTGCCGGCCACGCCCCAGGAAACCGCCCTGCACGACGTGCGCATCCTCGACGACCTGAGTGCCTCGGCGGCCGACCTGAGCTTTGTCTCCGTGGTCAAGGTTTCCGGCTCCGAGCCCTGGACTCCGGTCAATACCGGCACCGCCACCAACCTGGTGATCGAGGACACCACCGACGGTATCGACATCCCGGCGGGCGAACAGATCGTTATCGAGATCACCGTGGTGCTGGACGCGACCGGCACCAACCTCAGCGGGCTGACCTTCAACAACACCGCCGACTATACCTACGACCAGATCGACGATGACCCGGCCACCCAGTCTCCCGGCGGGTCGGACACCACTCCGGACATGACCATCGTCGGGCCCGATGCCCTCACTCTGGTGAAGTCCGGCCCGGCAACCATGCAGCTCGGCACGCCCGCCGGCTTCACTCTGAACGTGCACAACCCGAGCAGCGGCACGGCGTGGAATCCGACCATCACCGACCGCCTGCCGAACGAGGCGACAGGGGGCATGTGCGCCGCCGGTCCGAGCAATGTGACGGTCCAGATTTTCCAAAACGACGGGCCGCCGCCGACGCCGGTTTCGCCGGTGCTGGTGGAGGGTACCGACTATACCCTGAGCTTCAGTGGCGCCCCCGACTGCGAGTGGACCATCAACCTGCTTTCGGCGGCCGGCGGCCTGCCGCCCGACCAGCGCCTGATCGTCCATTACGACCTGGAACTGGATGCCGCCACCGAAAACGGCGCCAACCTGACCAATGTCGCCGGTGCCACCCGCTGGTACGGCGCCGATCCCGGTGCGACGGGGACCGCTCCGATCACCTACGACCGCGTGTTGACCGATGGTACGCCAAGCATCCTCGACCACGAGGACAGCCATCCCGTCGACACCCAGGCGCCGACCCTGGCGTTCGAGAAGAGCGTGTTCAATGTAACCACCGGACAGCCGGGCAGCGACGCCACCCCCGGCGATACCCTGCGCTACACCCTCCGGGTAGTCAACACCGGCCCCGTCGGCCTCTCTTCCTTCTCCATCGTCGACGAGGTCGATCGCCTCAACGCCGCGCCGGCGTTCGCCGCCGGCAGCCTCAATCTGGTCACCTGGCCGTCCGGCGCCGACACCTCCGGCACCAGCGCTACGGGCGGCACCCAGGGAACCGGGCTGTTGAGCGTCGCCAACCTGAGCATCGGCGCCTCCGGCGGTCCCGACGATACGGTGGTGGTGGAATTCGACGTCACTCTGGCACCGGCCATCACCAGCGGCACCGTTGTCCTCAACCAGGCCGAGCTTGACTTCTCGGCTCCCAATCCTCTGTACAGCGACAGCGACGATTCCAGCCTGATCGGAGACGAGGACCCCACCGAAACCCTGATCACTTCCGCCCCGGTCCTGCAGGTGCAGAAGACCTCCACCATCCTGTCCGGGGATCCCACGGTGCTGATGGCCGGCGAATCCCTGCGCTACACCATCACCATCCGCAATATCGGCACCGAGGACGCGGTCAATGTCGTGCTGCGGGACTTCACCCCCGCCAATACCGCCTACGTGGCCGGCAGCACCACCCTCAACGGAGGGGCCGTGGCCGATCCGAGTCCCGGCGTCAATCCCCTGCACGCCGGCCTCCCGGTCCATGCCCCGGAAAATGCCACTGTCGGCTATCTGCGGGCCGACGCTACGGCCGCTGCATCCACCACCGCCACGGTGACCTTCGACGTGAGGGTCGATCTCGGCGTCATGGACGGCCTGGTGATCGAGAACCAGGGCTTCGTCGGCGGCGACGGCGCGGGTAGCGGCCCCTTTGCCGAGCAGCCCTCCGACGATCCATCGACGCCGATTGCCGACGATCCGACCCGCAACGTGGTCGGCAACCTGCCGTTCCTCTATGCCCACAAGACCGTGGCCATCCAGCAGGATTTCGGCACCATCGGCATCGTCGATCCGGGCGACGTGCTGCGCTACTCCATCGTCATCAGCAACACCGGGGCGATCCCTGCCACGGGCGTGGAGCTCACCGACGCTGTGCCCGCCAATACCACTTATGTGGCCGATTCCCTGCGTTTGAACGGCGTTTCGCCGGGGGCCGACGGCGGCACGTCGCCGCTGATAGACGGCCTGCCCGTGCAGTCCTCCGACAATCCGGGGGCGGGCATCGTCTCAGCCGGCGAAAGCGCGACGGTCACCCTCGACGTCACCGTCAACGGTGCCGTACCCACGGGCACCCTCATCACCAACCAGGGCGATCTTACCTCGAACGAACTGGCGACCGGTCTGACCGATGCCGATGGTTTGCCTTCCAACGGCTACCAGCCGACGGTCATCGTGGTCGGCGACGTGCAACTCCTTGCCGTGACCAAGCAGGTAACGGTGGTGGGCGGCGGCGTGGCCGAAGCCGGCGGCCAGTTGGAGTATGTGATCCGGGCGACCAACATCGGCAGCCTGCCCGCCACCGACGTGGTGATTACCGATGACCTGGCACCGCCCCTGGGCGATCAGGTGAGCTACGTGGCCGGATCGGGTACCCTCAATGGCGCCGCGGCCGGGGTCACCTTCGCGGGGACGATGCTCACCGCCGACTACGGCGCCTTGTACGGTAATTTGCCGCCGGGCGGCACCGCCGCTCTACGCTTCAGAGTGCTGATCGACCCGGCACTGGCCATTGGCACGACCATCACCAATAGCGGCATGGTCCGCTGGAACGATCCTGCCCAGACCGCCTCCGCCGGCGTCTCCGTCGACGTGGGCGGCACGCCGGGAAGCGCCATCCTCAACGGTCATGTCTGGCACGACGCCAACCTCGACCGGGTTTTGGACAGCGGCAGCGAAACCACCCTGGAAAACTGGGCGGTCCAGCTTTACCGCAACGGCCTGCTGGTCGCAACCACCTCCACCGATGCCGCCGGCGCCTGGCGCCTCAACGGCCTGCTGCCCAACGAGGGCACCACCGATCTCTATGAAGTGCGTTTCCGCGCGGCGGGGGCCGGGCCGAACACCCCTTCCCTCGGCACCGCCGACTCGGCCTTCACCGACGGACCACAGCGCATCAGCGACATCACGGTCGCCTCGGGGGGTAATCTGCAGGACCTGAACCTGCCGATCTGGCCCAACGGCACCGTGTACAACTCGGTTGTCCGAGCACCGGTGGCTGGCGCCAGCCTGGCCCTGATGAACGCGGCCACGGGGGCAGCGCTGCCGGGGCAGTGCTTCGACGATCCTCTGCAGCAGAACCAGATCACCGCCCAGGACGGCTTCTACAAGTTCGACCTGAACTTCAGCGATGCCGCCTGTCCGGCGGGGGGCGCCTATCTCATCGATGTGACGCCTCCGGCCAGCGGTTACGTACCAGGCAATTCGCCCGCCGTTTCCCAGGTCATTCCGCCCGCCAGCGACGCGAGCACCGCGCCCTTCTCCGTGCCGGACTGCCCGGGAAACGGCGACGATGCCATACCGGCCACCGCCGAGTATTGCGAGGTGACGACCTGGGCCACCGCGCCGCCGACATCGGTCTTGCCCCGGACCTCCGGCACCCTCTATCAACTGCACCTGACGCTGGACAACGTCAGCATGCCCGGCATGAGCCAGATCTTCAACAACTCCATCCCCCTCGATCCGGTGCTGGACGGGGCGGTGGCCATCACCAAGACATCGTCCCTGATCAACGTCACCCGGGGCGAACTGGTGCCCTACACGATTACTGTGACCAACGTGTTCGGCGTGCCGCTGTTCGACATCAGCATCCTCGATCGCTTTCCGGCCGGTTTTAAATACGTGGCCGGTTCCGCCCGCCTGGAAGGCGTGGGGGTCGAACCGACGATCAACGGCCGGGAACTGCTCTGGGACGATCTTGAACTGCAGGTCAACGAAAGCATCACCCTCCAGTTGCTGCTGGTGGTGGGTTCTGGCGTATCGGAAGGGGAATACGTCAACCGGGCGCTGGTGCTCAACAGTGCCATGGGCACCCAGATCTCCGGGGAAGCGACGGCTACGGTGCGGGTCGTTCCCGATCCGGACTTCGATTGCACCGACATCATCGGCAAGGTGTTCGACGACCGCAATCTCAACGGCTGGCAGGATAAGGGCGAAATCGGCCTGTCCGGCGCCCGGGTGGCGACGGCCCAGGGCCTGCTCGCCACCGCCGACGAATACGGGCGCTTCCATATCGCCTGCGCGGCGGTTCCCGACCGGGATCGCGGCAGTAACTTCATTCTCAAACTGGATGAACGCAGCCTGCCGACCGGCTATCGCATGACCACGGAAAATCCCCGGGTCCAGCGAGCCACCCGAGGCAAGATGCTGCGTTTCAACTTCGGCGCGACCATCCACCGCGTGGTGCGGATCGATATCGCCGACGGCGCATTCGAGACCGATACCACGGAGCTGCGCCTGCAGTGGCAGCCGAAGATCGACCAGTTGCTGGAAGAACTGACGAGGGCACCGGCGGTGCTGCGCCTGTCGTACCTGGCGGATGTCGAAGCCGAAGGCCTGGTCGATAACCGCCTCAAGGTGCTGAAGAAAGAGATCACCAGACATTGGGAACGCTCGGCCGGTGGGTACCGGCTGGACATCGAGACAGAAATTTTCTGGCGCCGCGGCGGTCCGTCGGGACGCTGAGATATCTCCCTCCCCCCTCCGTGGGGAGGAGAAGATTGATGGTTTCCGAAAGGGAACCGGTTGTAATGCCTCTTACCAGGTAGATGGAATTAATGCTGAAGCGCAGTATCCCAATTTTCATTTTATGCATTGTTTTTGCTTCGGGAGTCGGGGTCGAGCTTTCTTCGGCCTGGGAGATCTCTTCCATTGTCGCCGGTCCGGAGCCGGGGGTGAGAGAGGCTGTCTCGTCCGGCGAAGGGGCCGAATTGCACCTTCCTCCCGACCAGCCACTCATCCCATGGCTTCACGACCCCTCTATTTTCGACGAGGGCGGCGGGGATCGCATTGAGACCCGCCAGGAAATGGAGCAGGAGGTCCAGACGGTCAAGCTCGACAATCTGGTGCCGCCGATCCTCTTCCCCCTGGGCAAGGCGGAGATTCCAGCGGACTACCTTGATCGCCTGCGCGTTGTGCTGCACGACATGCGTGATCGCCACAATGTCAGGCTTCACTTTGTCGGCCACGCCGATCCCCTTTCACTGACCCCGGCGCTGCGGGAAATTTACGGCGACAACATCGGCCTGTCCCGTGAACGGGCGGGGACCACGGCCGAATACTTCCAGCAGGCGCTCGGTCTTCCGCCGGAGGCGATTTCCTATGAAGGGCAGGGCGACAGCCAGCCCGTCGCCAGCAACGACACGGAGGGGGGGCGGAGGCGTAACCGGCGGGTGGAAGTGCAGGTCTGGTACGACGAAATCAGCGACAAACTGGTGGAAAAGGAGATTGTCGTTTCCCGCGAGGTCCATCGCATCCAGGTTTGTCGTACCGAAACCGTCTGTAAAATGCGTTACCTGAAAGGCCACGCCCATCGCGCCCGAATCAAGAACCTGATCACCCCCCTCCATTACGATCAGGGCATGGTCGCAGTGCCTGAGCCGTTTTTGCACCAGGTGCGGCAGGCGATGAACAACCTGCAAGGCAGGCAGAATGTCACCGTCAAATTCACCGCCCACACCGATAACATGCCCCTGGCGGGGCGGGACGAACGGATTTACGGCGAACATCTTGGACTCTCCAAGGCGGTGGCGCGGCGGGTGCTGCTCGCCGTGCAGGGAGGCCTGGGGTTGCCGAACTCCGCCATTGAATGCGAAGGCCGGGGGGCCGGGCAGCCGGTGGCCTCCAACGATACCCAACAGGGTCGGGCGCTGAACAGGCGCGTCGAGGTGGAGTTCTGGTACGACGATCCGCTCCAGGAACTGCCGGACGAGCCGCAGATGTGCCCCGATACTTCCGGCGGCGAAATCGTCACCCGGGTCTACGAATCGCCCGAGGGCGCTGTCGGACCGATCCTGTTCGAAGACGGAAAACCGGTTCTGCCCGCCGGCTGTACCGTTCAGTTGCGCCGCGCCATGGACGAGATCGGCAACATGGATAATGTCCGCCTGCGGTTTGTCGGCTATACCAGCAACGAACGGCTCGATCGGCGAACCGCCGCGGTTTATGGAGATGACGTCGGTTTGTCCACGTCCCGTGCCCGCCGGGCCCTGGCGGTCGTTTGCGAGGGGATGGGCTTGCCCGAGCACCAGGCGGAGTTCGAAGGACGGGGCTATGTCCAGTCCGACGACGTGGTCAACGCCGGTTTCATCGAGTCGGATACTTCGCGGGTCCAGGTGCAGGTGGTTTACGATGAGCTGGTTCCCCTCGACGATTACGATGGGGTGGAGATCACGCCCATAAACCGCGAGGTGCAACCGTCCAATCCCTTTGCGCTGAATCTGATGCGCATCACCGTCGACGGAGCGCCCCTCGACGACCCGGGCAAATGCAGCTCCGATGTGCAGCGCTGTACCGACGTGGCCCTGGAAAACGCCCGGATCAGTTTCAAACACGACAACCTGCAACTGGAGCCACGGTTGAATGTGACCGCCTGGCCGCGCACCATCGCTTATCAGGATCAGGCGGTTTCGGTATCTGCCGAAAATCTGGTTCGTTTCCGCCTGTATGCCAACTACCGCAGTTTCATTCAGCGGGCCGAGGTCAGGATTTTTGAACAAGAGCAGTCCACCCGCGACGTGCCCCTTGCGGTCATCGAGATGAATGCAGACGGCCTGGCGCAATGGCAACCGGAGTTCGAGGCCCATTCCGCGCCGCTGCGCCAACTGGAATACCTGGTTCGGGTGTACGACGAGGCCGGGCATTTCGATGAGACCGCTGCCCAGCCCCTGTGGGTGGTCGACCAGCTTGACCTTGCCATTACCGAGGGGGATCCCGATAAGGAACTGCTGGCCGGTTACGGCGAGAGCCGCCTGGCCGGGAGGAATATCCCCCTTCGCGGCGGTGCGGTCCAGGCCTTCGGCAGTGCGATCCCCAAGGGCCACGGTGTGTGGTTTGCCGGTTTCGCCGTGCCCGTGGACGACGAGGGCCGATTCGTCGCCGAAGAAATCCTGCCGGAAGGCATGCACACCGTCGAAGTTGCCGTCCTCGACGAGGGAGGCAGCGGCCAGTTGTACCTGCGCGACCTGGCGCTGAAAAAGAGCGACTGGTTTACCGTGGGGATCGCCGATCTGACTTATTCCGCCAACAGGACCAGCGGTCCGGCCGAACTGGTCGCTCCAGACAATCGTCACTACAGCGACGATTCAAGTTTCGAAGGGCGCCTGGCTTTCTACAGCAAGGGCAAGTTCGGCGAGGGCTGGGGGTTGACCGCCAGCGCCGATACCCGCGAAGGGCCACTGGACGAGATCTTCAGCAATTTCCTGGACAAGTCGCCCGAGGCCCTGTTCCGGCGCATGGATCCGGATCGTCACTATCCGACCTTCGGCGATGACGGAACCGTCGTCGAAGACGCTCCGACCAACGGCAAGTTCTATCTCCGGTTGCATAAAGACGAAAATTTCGGTCTCTGGGGCAATTTCAAGATCGCCTATACCGATAACACCCTGGCCCACGTGGACCGTGGGCTGTACGGCGGCAACTTGCATTACCAGACCCGCGACACCACCAGCTTCGGCGAGCAGCGCTTTCTGGCTGACGGCTTCGCCGCCGATCCGGGAACGGTGGCGGGGCGGGATGAATTGCGGGGAACCGGTGGATCGCTCTATTACCTGCGTCGGCAGGACGTCCTCGAAGGTTCCGAGAGCGTGCGCATCGAAGTCCGCGACAAGGATTCAGGCATCGTGCTGGGGGTGAAAAACCTGACCCCGGTCCTCGACTACGACATCGACTACCTGCAGGGCCGCATCCTGCTGTCGCAGCCGCTGGCTTCCACTGCCGACGACAGCCTGCTGGTGCAAAGCGACTCGACCGGTGGAAATCCTGCTTTCCTGGTGGTCCGTTACGAATTCACCCCCGGCATCGATGAACTGGATACCCTGGCGATCGGCGGCCGGGTCCATTACTGGCTCAACGACCATGTCAAGGTCGGAGTGACCGCCAACCGGGAAGAACAAGAGGGCATCGAAAACAACCTGTATGGTGCGGATCTGACCTTGCGCAAATCCGCGCAATCGTGGGTCAGACTCGAAACCGGCAGCAGCGAAGGCCCGGGGGTGACCACTACATCCTCCGTCGACGGCGGCTACACGATTGGCACTGTTGCCTCGGACGAAACTGCGGAAGCTCAGGCCTACCGCGTCGACACCAGTATCGGTCTGCAGGACTTCTTTGCCAATGGGCGGGGCCGGTTCACTCTCTACTTTGAAAATCTTGAGGCGGGCTATTCGGCCCCGGGCCTGTCCACCGACCGGGATCTGAACCGCTACGGCGGGACGGCGGTGCTGCCCCTCTTCGAAAGGCTGGATCTGCGGTTCAAGACCGACTACCAGATTCAGAGCGATGGGCTCGAGACCGATGCCAGCGAGCTGGATGTCGATTACCGGGCCGGTGAACACTGGACCCTGAGTTCGGGCCTGCGTCGCGACAGCCGTGAGGACAATTCGGTGGTGGTACCTCTGACCCAGGAAGAGGGTGAAAGAACCGATTTCGTGGCCCGGGTGCTGTACGATTCCCGGGCACGGTGGAGTACCTACGGTTTCCTGCAGGAGACCATTCAGGCCACCGGCAACCGGGAGGACAATGCCCGCATCGGGGCCGGCGGCAGTTTCCGCGTCACCGACCGGTTCAAGGTCGAGGGTGAAGTTTCCGAGGGAGACCTCGGCGCGGGCGCCCGCATCGGGACGGAGTACCTGTATTCTGACCGCACCACCCTGTACCTCAATTATGCCCTGGAGAACGAGCGCTCGGACAACGGTGTGCGGGCCAGGAAGGGGAGCATGACTTCCGGGTTTCGCACCCGTTATTCCGACAGCGCCAGCGTCTTTTTCGAAGAGCGCTACACCCATGGCGACGTGCCGGCGGGCCTGATTCATTCCACCGGGGTGGATCTCGCGCCCACCGATCGGATCAATTTCGGCGCCAATCTCGATGTCGGCACCCTCAAGGATCATCAGACCGGGGCCGAACTCGAGAGAAGGGCCGCAGGCGTGAGAGCCGGGTACGGTTTCGACAACCTGAAGATCGCCAGCGCGGTGGAATACCGGGTGGACGATTCGGAGCAGGCCGATACCAGCACCATCAAGCGAACCACCTGGCTGTTCAAAAACAGTCTCAAGTACCAGATGAATCCAAGCTGGCGGCTGCTCGGCAAATTCGATTATGCCTTCAGCGAAAGTTCGCAGGGGGAATTTTACGACGGCAACTACACCGAGGGGGTGCTGGGCTACGCCTATCGTCCCGTCAACCACGACCGTCTCAATGCCTTGCTCAAGTACACCTATTTCTACAACGTCCCGGCGGCCGACCAGGTGAGCACCGTCGATTCCGGGGCCGACGTCATCCAGCGCAGCCACATCCTCGCCGCCGATGTCATGTATGACCTGACGCCGCGGTGGACCGTGGGGGGTAAAGTCGCCTATCGCCAGGGCGAGGTGAGCCAGGACCGGGAGAATCCGGAGTTTTTCAGCAGCCGTGCCTACCTGTACGTGCTGCGGGCGGACTGGCACTTTCTCCACCGCTGGGACGCGCTGCTGGAAGCGCGCATGCTCGATTTGCCCGATGCCGGTGACAGCCTCAGCGGGATGCTGGTCGGTCTCTACCGCCACTTCGGCAATCACATCAAGCTCGGGGTCGGTTACAACTTCAGCAAGTTTTCAGACGATCTGACCGACCTGAATTACGACCATCAGGGGCTGTTCATCAACCTGATCGGGAAGATGTAAGGGGAAAAGGTTTTTTTTAAGTCAAAGGCGAATGGGACGCGGATGAACGCGGATCAACGCGGATAAGGCAAAACCAGAATTCCAAATCCTTTGGGTTTTGATTTATCCGCGAATGCGAAGCATCAGATTTTATCCGCGTCCAATTTCTGGGGTTTAAGTTTTTACAGTCGCCGTTTGGCCCCCGACGTTTAAGTTCAACGGCTGAATCATCGATAACGAGTTCAAGATAAAAACCACGTAACGGAAGGTGGCACATGAATAAGGTATGGAGATGTTTCCCGTTTTTGATGGTGATGCTGGTCGTAGGTTTCACCGCCTTCGCGGCAGAGATTTCGAAGGAGCAGATGAAAGGCCTGGATGAACAGGTTCAGGAGATCAAGGGCGATGTCCTCGGGATTGCTGCGGAGCTGTACCAGCTCGAAGAGAAATTGCTTTATCCGTCCGATACCCAGGTTGCGGTTTTCATCTCCCTGGCCGAGGACGAGGAGTTTCGCCTCGATACCGTCGAGGTCCGGATCGGTGGACAACCGGTCGCCAACCACCTTTACACCTTCAAGGAACTCGAAGCTCTGCAGAAGGGTGGGGTGCAGCGGCTGTATTCCGGCAATATCACCACGGGTGACCATGTCCTGCAGGTGACCCTTACCGGCAAGTCCAAGGGAGGGTCCGATATCCAAAAGACGGAAAACTTCACCTTCAGCAAGGACGTGGGGCCGAAAATCGTCGAGATAACCCTGGCCGAAAAGTCCCTCGGTTTCAAGGACTTGTAAGGCCCTGTCGGATCGGTAGGATCGGTCGGATCAAAAGCACCAATCTTTTGAGAGCATTATGACCAGGTTTCTTGTTGTACTGACAACTCTGCTGTTCGCTTCCTCCGCGCTGGCGGCACCTTCCGACCCTTCGCGGGAGACGCAGGAACTGGCCGGCACCACTGCCCCGCAAGAGCTGAAGGATCTCTTTTACGGGGAGGCTCTGTATCACGCCTTTCAGGGGGACTGGTTCGACTCTATCGCCCGTCTGGACACCGAACTGGGACAGTTTCACGGGCTTGACGAGCCGGAACTGGATTCCCTTTTCCCTCACGTCCATCAGGCCGAGTTCGCCGTGGGCGATTTTGAGCTGGCCTACCGCATGCATCAGCGGGCCGGCCGCGCCATTAGCGCGGTCATCGAGGGGAAGGTCGAGGAACCGGTACGAAACCGGGCCATCTACCGTCTGGCGCGGCTCTATTTCCGGAAAGAACAGCCGGTGAACGCCCTGCACGCCCTGGAGCGGATCAAGGGGGAGGTCCCCGCCGACCTTCGAGACCACCTGGCATTCCTGCGGGCGCAGATCCTCATGACGAACGGCCGTCCCGCCGAAGCCGCGCTTATTCTGCGGGAGCTGCAGGGGGCGGAAGACTATGAAGGTTTTGCCACTTACAACCTCGGAATCGCGCTGATGAGAGACGGCCACCCGTTGGAGGGGCGCCAGTATCTCGACCGAAGCGGCCGGATCGACAGCGCTGTTCCCGCCACCCTGGCAATCAAGGACAAATCGAACCTGGTACTCGGCGAAAAGCTGCTGGAGGAAGACCTTTTCGAGGGCGCCAAGCTGGTGCTCGACCGGGTGCGTCTCAGCGGTTCCTTCTCCAATCGGGCGCTGCTTGGTTCCGGCTGGGCCGATGCCTTCCAGGATCGCTTCGAAAGGGCGCTGGTCCCCTGGACCATTCTGTCCGAGCGGGAGATCACCGATTCCGCGGTGCAGGAAGCCCTGCTCGCCGTTCCCTATGCCTATGGGAAACTGGGGGTGTACAGCAAGGCAGCCCTTTTGTACGGCCGGGCTTTGCAGGCTTTCGGCACGGAGGTCGACAAGCTTGGCGCTTCGATCGGGAGTATCCGCGAAGGCCGGTTTCTCCAGGCCCTGGTGCGGGAAGAACTGAAACAGGATGCCAACTGGGTGGTCAAGCTGCGGAATCTCCCGGATACGCCCGAAACCTATTACCTCCTCGACCTGATGGCCTCCCACGATTTCCAGGAGTCGCTAAAGAACTATCTGGACCTTGAGGAATTGCGGAAAAAACTGGTGGTATGGGAAGGGGATCTGAGTGCCTTCGAGGAGATCATCCGGCTGCGCCGGGCTTATTACCAGCCGCTACTTCCGCAAATAGACCGGCATTTCCGCCAGCTCGATTCGCAGATGCGCCTGCGACTGGAGCAGCGGGATCATGTCGAGAAGCGCCTGCAGGCGTTGCTGACGGCGCCGCGGCCCGATTCCCTGGCCACCGGGGAGGAACGCATCCTCAAAGAACAGATTTCCCGGATGGAACAGGCCCTGACTGCCGACGGCGAAGTGGCCTCCGGCGAGTTCGGGGCCCGGATCAGGCGTCTGCGGGGGGTGCTGGACTGGAAGATCCACACCGATTACGATCGGCGCCTGACCGAAGCTCACCACCATCTTCATGATCTGAACCGGCACATCGACGCGTTGCAAAAGCAGTACTCCGCTTTCGTACGGGTCCGGCAGGCCGCCACGCAGAGCTACCAGGGGTACGACGGGGTGATTCGCCGCCAGCGGCACCGGATCGGTGAGGCCCGGGAAACAGTTACGACCCTGATGGCCCGTCAGGGCCATATCCTTGAGGAAATGGCTGTAAATGAACTCTCCAGCCGTCGTGAACGGCTGGCGGAATATCAGATCAAGGCCCGTTTCTCTCTGGCGGACAGTTACGATCGCGCCGCAAGGGCCGAAGGCCTGAAGAAGGTGGAGCCATGATCCGTACGCGACTTTTCGTGTTTGCTCTGCCACTGGTTCTCGTCGCCTGTTCTTCCTTCAACAAGGGGGGAACGATTGCCCAGTTGCGCAACAGGCAGATCGAAATAAAGGAAGAGCAGATCGTCGGCGGACTCGAGAAGGCGATGGAAAGTTACCAGCGATTTCTGCAGGAAACGCCCGATTCCGCCCTGGCGCCCGAGGCCATT
>Ga0214472_10001407_pt1 | contig 27237 bp, 21 predicted proteins | sample RVTome_6_FD_207662 | JGI IMG/M metagenome (GOLD analysis project Ga0214472, IMG submission 207662) | Soil microbial communities from uranium-contaminated site in the Upper Colorado River Basin, Wyoming, United States - RVT140D175 | ecosystem: Environmental > Terrestrial > Soil > Contaminated >...
ACAGCACAAGTGCAGAGTCGGAGGTGTGCACGTTTCCCCGACACGCATCTGCACGAGGAGCTGGTTCAGCTCGTCTTGTGTGATCGCAACGTTCCGTGGGCGAACGCATGAATCCTTGTCCGAAAGCTGGATGCGGGAAATCCGCACGTCCGGTTTGACGAGCGGGAGCGTGGAAACGGAGCACGGTTCTGCTAGTAAGGCACCGGCAGACACACCGTTGCAAACGTCGACTCGATCGGGTTGGATGTGAGTAGGTGCTTCCAGTGCTCCGCCGGAAAGTCCTAGAAGGCGAGCAGCTCTTCGCGATCCTTCGTCAAGCACTGCACGGCCTTCGGATACTTCGCGCCGTAGCTCTCCTCGAAAGTGGCCATCGCGCGTTCCGCCTCCTCCCGCCTGTGGGCCATCCCGGTGTCGTGAAGGGCATCCTCGCCCGGCAGAGAGCTCAGGGCCTCCTGGAAATCACCCGTCGAGATGCCCTTCAGGTACAGGCAGGGCAGCAGCTCCACGATGCTCTTCGTCCGCCGAAGATAGGGTGAAAGCATCTGCGGCGCTTCACAGCGGTTCATCTCGTTCAGCATGTCGCCCGGAGTCTCCGCTGGACCCGGGGTCCCCATCTGTTCTACCTTCCGCATCTGGCGTGACCTTCCTGGTTAGGGTTTCACGTGTCATGGGGAGGATACGCCGCCTCCTTCTCTCAGCTCATTCACAACTTTCGGTTATAGCTCTCGAAGGGCCGGCGAGGCCTCAACCCGGAAGGGACGCGGGTGGAACCGACCAAGCGTGCCACCAGTCAGCCACTGCAATCTTCCCCTCTCCGGGCCCGGTTGTGCGGCGACCGCGCAGCGCAGTCCGGCCTGACACCCCCGGCCCTCCACAGCGTGTTCGACCCTCGTCTCATTGTGCTACGCGGGGTCTCCGGCGCTCCCGTCAAGCTCGAGAGCGCGTACCCGTTGGCGGAGGCTCTTCGGTCCGCCATCATGGTCGCCAGTCCCCAACAGCCACCTCCGGACTGGATCAGCGGGCATGCACCCGATGGACGCCCGCTCGATTGTCCACATTTGGCGTTGCTCTCCCTGGCCGATGTCGGTCACTCCCGGGCAACTGGACAACTCCTAGGGATGGCTCTCGCGATTCCTGCGGCGGTCGACCCCGGCCAACTCGCAGTGCTGCGCGCCTTGCTGTTCGAACGAACGCCAGGAGCCCTCCGGCGGGTCACGCTCCGGACTCGCGGGATCAAATGGGAACTGGAGCTGTGCGAGAGAGCCGAGAGAGGCTCCGCGCTGGATGGCGAGATTTGGACCGGAGGGACCCGTGGTGCAACCGTCTGGGCCACCGTGTCCCCGATCGTGTTCGACAAGCATCCGAAGCAGAAGCGGGTCGCCGACGCACCTCCGCCGGCTCGAGCCCAGGCGGAGGCGGAGTACTGGGAGCAGGTGGAGCGGATGATCGGAAAGGCATGCGAACGAGTCGGGCTCCCGCGACCGGCAAAGGTAACGGCCACGCCGGAGTCTGCCTGCGCCGGTGCACCGGCGGCGGGACAAGTACCGCGTCTGGCGCGGAAGAACGGATCCCTGCGGCGGCAGACGCATGCGGTCCTACGTTTCGATACGCCAGTGGCGGGACCGATTCTCCTCGGCGCCGGGCGTTACCGGGGATACGGCGCGTGTAGGCCGCTGAACATCGGTTCTGAACGCGAATAGGACGATTCGAATGCCCAAGCGATCAACATGACTTGCGCAAGACTGGGGGATGAGTTGCTCCTGGCTCGGCAGATTGCGGTGGCGGTTGGGCAGGCGCGAGAACTGAGCACTACGCGTGAGGGTCTGGCGTGACCTTGGATCCGCCGCAAGTGCGAAGCCTCGCCGATCAATTCGGTTTTGAGGACTTCTTCTCTATAGCCACCGGTGGCAACACCCATCCGCGTGGCGACGATCTCGACGGCCCCTTGCTCGATCCCGCGAAGGAGAGGTGCCCTGCGTCTTTCGTTCGCGTACAGAAGAAGCTGGAGAACGGCTGGGGCAAGCGCGTGAACCACTGGGAGATCCGTCCCGGCTGGCGGAAGTACCGCGGTCGCGGTGCGAATTGCCCAGCCCTCGCGGTCTACCAGGCCGCTACGCACCACGGGAAAGCACGTCCCGTGCTGCGCCCTACGACGGGCGAAGGTGACGACGTCTTCGGTGTGCGGGCGCGCATCGAGTTGGACTGTTGGACCAACCAGCAGCCGCGCGGCAACGAAGGAGGTGTTCGTGGTAGGTAGCTCCCAAAGCGAGTTCCTCAAGTGGTTCACGCGCTTCGCGTCGGGGCCAGGTGGCGCTGCGATGAAGCCAAGAGAATGGCAGGATGCGCTCGCCCGCGACGAGGTTCCGCGCTCGCGCGTGATCCGAATCCCTACGGGCTACGGAAAGACGCTCGGCGTGCTCGGCGCGTGGCTCTACCACCGTGTCGAGCGCAAAGACGATCGCTGGCCTCGACGCCTCGTCTGGACCTTGCCAATGCGTGTGCTCGTGGAGCAGACCGCAAACGAGGTGAAGAGGTGCCTCGATCGACTGCAGCTCCTCTGGCAACCCGGCACCGATCATCGAGGTAAGGTTGGAGTACATCTCCTGATGGGCGGCGTCGACCAAGGCGGAGAGTGGAACCTCTATCCCGAAGAGAGCGCGGTCTTCATCGCGACGCAGGACATGGCGCTCTCACGCGCGCTCAACCGCGGCTACGCAGCGCCCCGGGCTCGCTGGCCGATGGAGTTCGGCCTCCTTAGCCATGACGTGCTGTGGGTGCTCGACGAGGTGCAGCTCATGGACGTCGGGCTCGCAACGAGCGCCCAGCTCCAAGCCTTCTTCGACGGTGACGCGCAGGCGGGCCGCTCACTCAGACCGAGGCTGAGCTGGTGGATGAGCGCGACGCTCCAGCCCGTTTGGCTGAAGAGCGTGGACACAGTGGCACATCACGCCGCGTGGACGACGAGCCCCATGACGCTCACGCCCAGCGCGCTCGGCGCAGGGCTCGCGACCATCAGGAAGGCGCTCGAGATCAAAGAGATCGTCGCGAGCGACCACGTCGCGTTCGCGAGCGCGATCAAGGACGCTCACGAGAAGGCGCCCAATATCGGAGAGTACGGGCGGATCACGTTGGTCGTCTGCAACACGGTCGATCGAGCCTCGCGCACCTACGATGCGCTCGCAAAGCTCGGCGTCAATGGCGAACTGCGGCTCGTCCACAGCCGCTATCGCCCCCATGAGCGCGCCACGTGGACGACAGACTTCCTCGGCAGAGAGGCCTGCAAGCAAGGCGTGGATCGCATCATCGTCGCGACCCAGGTCGTCGAGGCCGGCGTGGACATCAGCGCGACCACCCTGTTCACCGAGCTGTCGCCGTGGTCGAGCCTCGTGCAGCGCTTCGGGCGCTGCGCGCGCTACGGCGCTTCGGGGAGCGTCGTGGTGGTCGATCGTGGTCGTGATGAGAAGACGGCGCCGCCGTACATCCCCGCGGAACTCGAGGCTGCGAAGTGGGCTGTCGATACCCTGGCGGCGACGACGAAGGATGTCGGAATCGCCAGCATTGAGGCATTCGAGTATGGACTGGACAACGACCAGCGCGAGCAGCTCTATCCGTACCAACCCAAGCAGCTCCTCCTGCGCCGTGAGCTTGATGAGCTCTTCGACACGACTCCCGACCTGACGGGCGCCGACATCGACGTCAGCCCCTTCATCCGCAGCGGTGACGAGCGCGACGTGTCGGTGTTCTGGCTCGACGTTCCACCAACGAAGAAAGGAGAGCGCGCGTCGCTGCCCCCGAAGGTTCGCAGGCCCTCGCGCGAGGAGCTGTGCAGCGTGCCGTTCCTTGCCGCGCGAGATTGGCTCTGCGGCAAGGCGACGAAGGAGAAGCCTGCGCCACGCCTCTTGCCCTCGCGTCGCGCGTGGGTCTGGGATTGGATCGAGGGCGAGTGGAAGATCGCGGAGCGGGCGGCGCTCATCCCCGGCGTTGTCGTCTGCGTGGCCGCAGACACTGGTGGCTATCGCGATGACCGAGGTTTCGATCCCGAGTCCAAGGCTCCGGTGCCTGTCTTGAGCGCGCCCTCACGGGCGGCGCAGGACACCGCCGATGATCTCGAAGACACCGAGGAGCTAAGCGCGGCGGCCTACAAGACGATCGCAACCCACAACGCCGAGGTCGGCCAGCTCGCGACGCAGATTGCGGTGGGCCTAGTGCCCAGGAGGGTCTCCGAGCTGATCGAGCTTGCGGGGCGCTGGCATGACCTCGGCAAGGCACACCCTGCATTCCAAGCCATCATCGAAGTGCGAGGCCCGCATCAGGCGCGTGTCGATCTCGCGAAGGCGCCTGATGATGCTTGGCAGACCCCATGCATGTATCGGAGCGCGAATGGCGAGACGCGGCGAGGTTTCCGCCACGAGTTGGTGAGCTGCCTCGCGCTCTTTGCCGTACTGCGGAGATACGAGCCCACGCATTCTGCGTTGCTCGGTCCATGGGTCGAGGCGCTCGTGCTCATGGGCGAAGGCGATGTGCCCGCGCCAGGTGCAGATCGGGTGGAAGCGACGCCCCTCGAGAGCGAGGTGCTCGCGTGTACAGCCGCAGAATTCGATCTCGTCGCGTATCTGGTGCTCTCACACCATGGGAAGGTGCGCGTCGCGTTGCACGCGGGGCCGAAAGATCAGGAGTACGTCGCGCGCGACGATCGCGGCCTGCCGATCCGAGGTGTGCGAGACGGCGATGCTCTGCCGGCGATCTCGCTTGATGGCGTGAGTTCGCTTCCGGTGCTTCCACTCACCCTCGCGCCAGCTGCGCTCGGCCTCTCGCCCCTCACGGGGCGGAGCTGGCGCGACCGGACAGCTGCGCTCCTTCTTACGCACGGCCCCGGCTCGCTTGCCTATTTGGAAGCGCTCCTCATCGCGGCGGATCGTCGTGCGTCCAAGCTCAAGACGGTCGATCCACTGCTCATCATGGAGATGGCAGGAGGCACGCCATGACGGTCCATCTCCACCACCTCACGGGCTGCGCGCCCACCCCGCTCGCGCACTACCTCAAGGCGATCGGGATCCTAAGGCTCGTCGCACAACAGAAGGACCCTGAGGTCCGCGGCTTCTGGCGCGACCAGCATTTCTGCTTGCTCACGACGCTCGATGAGGCCGCACTCGAAGCGTTCTTCCTTGAGGAGTATGCGCCGACGCCGTTCGTCTCGCCGTGGAACAAGGGGTCTGGATTCTACGCCGCGAACGACAAGGGGCTCGCTCCCGTAGAGGGGTCCAGCGCGCCTCGGTTCGAGGCGTTCCGACGAGGGATCTTCGAAGCGCGGACGCAGCTCGGCGGCATCACGAGAGCCGACGCAGAGGTGCGGCGGCTCAAGGATCAGACAAAGGCCAAGAGGGGGGCGAAGCCAGCCCGATCGAAGAACGATCCCGACTACAAAAGGGAGCTGGCCGCCGCCGATCGTGAATTCAAGAAACTCAAGGCCGACCTCTACAGCCCCTTCGCGCTTGCGTGGCGCGGACCTCATCGCGACTGGATGGACGCCGCGATGGTGCTGTCTCCTGACGGTGAACCGTCGTGGCCTGCGCTCCTCGGGACGGGCGGCAACGACGGGCGACTCGACTTCACCAACACGGCCATGCAGCGCCTTGGAGATCTGTTCGATCTCAAATCAGCCAACGGTGCTCCCGTTCCGGCGGGGAAGGTCTTGTTGAAGACCGCGCTCTTTGAAACCCCCTCGACAGCACTCTCGGACGCAAAAGTTGGTCAATTCCTGCCGGGCTCTGCGGGTGGCGCGAACGGTACGACCGGCCCCACCGCGGGAAGCCGAATCAACCCGTGGGATTTCGTCCTCATGCTCGAAGGCGGGATTGCGTTTCGTGGTCAGGCCACCCGAAGGTTGGGTGCACGGGATGACATGCGAGCCGCGATCCCCTTCGCAGTCGCCGCGCACGCCATCGGTCACGCGACGCGCGGCAAGGAGAAGGACGTGCGCGGCGAGCAGTGGATGCCGCTCTGGGAGCGCCCCGCGAGCTGGCAAGACGTGAGCGCGCTTTTCGGAGAAGGACGCGCGCAGCTCGGTCGCTCGTCGGCACGGCGCCCGCTCGATTTCGCGAGGGCGGTCGCGAGGCTCGGCGTCGCCCGAGGGCTCACTGGCTTCGTCCGCTACGGCTATCTCGAGCGCAACGGCCAAAGCAACCTCGCCGTACCGCTGGGCCGAATCGAGGTTGCGGCCCACCCGCATGCTCGGTTGATTGATGACATCGGTGGCTGGCTCGACCGCCTCCGGCTCGAAGCGGACGACGCGCCGGCACGATTCTCCGCAGTCGTAGGCACGCTCTCGGACGCCGTCTTCAATGTGCTCACGCGAGAGGCCGAGCCGACGCGATGGCAGTCGGTGCTCACGGCCATCGAGGAGGTAGAGCGCGTCCAGGCGAGTGGGACCGCGTTCAAGGTTGGTCCATGCCCGACGCTGGCTCCGGGTTGGATCGACGCATCGGCAGATGACTCTTCCGAGTGGCGGCTCGCGCTCTCACTTGGAGGCGCGGCGCGCGGATACAAGGATGGACGTCCCTTCGATTCCGTGCGAGCCCACGCGCTGCCGATAGATCCGAAGAAGGGCTGGAACTACGCGATCGGTGCCGACAAGCGCCTGATCAACGATCCGCGCGTCGTAATGACGGGGCGCGATCCGCAGAGCGATCTTGTCGCGCTCGTCGAGCGCCGCCTCGTCGAGGCCTCGCAGAGAGGCAGCCGGACGCTGCCGCTCGTCGCCCGGCATGGTGCGGGCGCGAGGCTCGACGACCTCGCGCGCTTCCTTGCTGGTGAGGTCGACGTGGAACGCGTCGTCGCGCTCGGGCGCGCGCTGATGGCGTTGGACTGGAGGAACGTGCGGCTGCAGCATGCTCGCGTCGATTCGCGCGGCGACCGACCTGATGAGGCGTGGGAGGCTTTGCGCCTGTGCGCACTTCCGTTCCAGGTGCTCGAGCGGAGCATCTGGACCGAACCCGCGATGTTCAGGCGACTTGCTTCCGGTGACGCCGCGGACGCGGTCGCACTCGCGTTGCGTCGACTCCGCGCGGCGGGGCTCCGTCCTCCAATAGTCGCTGCGATTGCGGACCCAGCGACGGCGCGCCGTTGGGCCTCCGCGTTTGCCTTCCCCATCACGCCTGCCGTCGCCAGCCTAATGACCGACCGTTTTCAGAACCCCACAACCAAGGATCCCACATGACCATCGAACTCAGCAAACTCGACAATGCCACCCGCCTGCTCTTCTCGATCGACCTCCAGCCGGTCCAAGGGGATCGCTTTCAGCCCACGGGCTTCCCGAGCCTTGGGGCCGCTACCTACCAGACGAAGGATGGCCAGAAGCTTCTCGTCGAGTCCGCGCAGAGCATGGCGAATCGTCTCGAGGCCACAGTCTGGGACTCCGTGAACGAGAAGCCAGTCGCCGCGCTCAACGGGATCAGCCACGTGACCGTGAGGAAGGACGGCAAGTTCCTTACGGACACGATGATCGAGGCACACCGGCTGAATAGCCCGTACATTTTGGAGGCTCCGAAGTCGAAGTTCGTGGATGAGCTCAAGAAGGAGCTCGGAGTGTTCGAGAATGGACCGATCAACCGCAAGTTACTCGCGAGCACACTCCTTAAGTATGACGTAGGGAGCCTCCTGCACGGCGTCTTCCTTGCGAAGTCCGACCTGGCAGGGGGACGCCTGCGCCTCGCGCGCGCGCTTTCGGCGTTCATCGAGGCGAGCGGCGCGCGCGTGGCCGCTTCGGGAGGCGTGAAGAACGACCACGTGAACCCGGGCGGCGACACGAAGAAGGGCTTCGGCAATGTGCCCTTCGCGCGAGACGAGTTCACGGCCGAGAAAATCGTGCTCCACGTCAACTTCGACCTCGCGCAGGTGCGCGGCTACGGCCTCGGCGTGGACGCGGAGTGGCTGCTTGTGCTCCTCGGTCTCTACCGCCTGCGTAAGCTCATCGACGGCGATCTCCGCTTGCGGACTGCATGTGACCTCGAACCGGTGACGCGCGCCCCCGAGGCGACTCGCCCCGATGGCTTCGTGCTGCCGAGCCTGACGGATTTGGAGACCGACCTGCGCGTATCCATTGAGAAGAACAAGTCCGCGATGGTCCAGACCGAGACGAGCTACGACGCGAAAATCGAACCAGCCAAGAAGAAGAAGAAGAAGGACAGCGACATCGAGAAGGATGGCGACGACGCGACCAACGGAGACGACTGATGCCCACGGTTGTCCTGCGTTTCCCCGGCGGTCGATACCATGCGACACCCGGCGGCCATCATGTGAACGAGGGCGTCGTCGAGTGGCCGCCGAGCCCGTGGCGGCTCGTGCGCGCGCTGATCGCGTGCGGCTACTCGACGCAACACTGGGACGAGGTTCCGCCCGAAGGCCGACGTCTCCTCGAGGCCTTGAGCAACTTCCTGCCTGAGTACCGTCTCCCGCAGGCGGCGCTCGGACATTCACGCCACTACATGCCGACGACGAAGATAAAGGACGGGCGCGAGGAGACGACCCTCGTGCTCGACGCGTTCGCTGACGTGGGCGACGGCGCACTCTGGGTGCGCTGGCCCACAAAGGTCGATGAGGAGGCGCAGCAGCTCTTCGACGTCCTCGTCGCGCACCTTGGCTACTTGGGGCGCAGCGAGAGTTGGGTGCTCGGGGAGTCGATCCCAGACGACGTTCCTCTCCCACAAACAGGGCGCGCCTTTCCGCATTCGGAAGGCGCCCCACCCGGCCGGACCTTTGAGCAGATCGCCCTCACCGCCCCAGATCTTCCCAACGACTACGCGAGGTGGAGGAGGGGCGAAGTCGAGGCCGCGATCATGGAGCTCAATCTCGCAGATGGAAGGAAGCCAACAAGACCACAGCAGAAGAAGATCGAGGCGATTCAGAGCGCCTACCCAGTGGATCTTGTTGACTGCATCCAGCGCGACACTGTTTGGTGGAAGGCGCGGAGGTGGAGCCGAGCCCCTGGAACTCGTTCGGTCCTCTATTGGCGCAAAGGCACTGCGCTCGAGGTCGGGCCGCCGTCCTCTCCGCGTGTGTCCAGCGCGCACCGTGTAGAGATGATGCTCCTCGCGCTCACGACACCGAGCGGGTCGACGTCGGCGCTTCCTCCGCTTGCACGCACCCTTCCACAGGCCGAGCTACTGCATAGCGCCTTGGTCTCCCAGCTCGGATTCGGTGGCGAGCCGTGCCCTGAGATCGTCGGACGGGATGAGATTGGTGAGCCGCTCAAGGGACACAGGCACTCCTACCTTCTACCGGTCGATCTCGATGGCGATGGCCGACTCGATCATATCGTCGTGTTCGCGCCAATGGGGCTCGGAGCTCGCGCGCAGCGCGCCGTGCGCAATGTTCGCAGGACGTACATGAAGGGTGGGGTTGGAGAGCTTCAGGTCGCGGTCGCAGGCGTCGGCGCGTTGCACGATTTGCGAGCCATTGGCGGCGGCATGTCTCGAGCCGTCGATGAGTTGCTCGGACCGACGACCGGCGCGACCTCATGGGTCGCCAAAACACCATTCGTTCCACCGCGCCACCTCAAGAAGAACGGTCGATCATCCCTCGAAGGTCAAGTCGAGGAGGAACTGAGGCTCAGGTCATTCCCGCCTGCCAAGGTGGACGTGCTCGATTGGACCGGTGAGACGCTCGCGCTCCGGCACTTCGTGCGCCGAAGGCAGCGCGGCCCGCAGCCGCCCCTCGATGCGGGCTTCGCAGTCCGAATCCACTTTGACCGCCCGGTCATAGGCCCGATCTGCTTGGGCTACGGCAGCCATTTTGGCCTTGGGATCTTCTGCGCCGTGGAAATGCAGGCTCAGACATGACCACGCTCGACACCCTACGCTCCCTCATCGCCCAGGGCGAGTCCGAGACGCTCGAGCTCAAGCGCTCGACCGCCGAGCTGAAGCGCGCGGGCGCGACGCTCTGCGGGTTCCTAAACGGTGAGGGTGGCAAGGTGCTCATCGGGGTCGGCCCCGACGGGAGGCTCGTCGGCCAGGAGGTCGCCGATATCACGCTCCGCGAAATCGCGGCGATGCTCGGCCGTTTCGAGCCGCCAGCGCGCGTGGAGATGAGCCGGGTGGACGTCGGCAACGGCCGGCAGGTGATCGTCCTCGATGCAGCGCCTGCCCGGCAGTACGCGCCGTTCGTCTTCGAAGCGAAGCCGTACAAGCGCGTGGGCTCGACGACCACCGTGATGTCGCAGGAGGAGTACGCGCGCCTGCTCCTCGATCGCAACCACAGCCGCCATCGCTGGGAGAACCAGCCCGCCGTGGGCGTGGGGCTCGAAGATCTCGATCGGGAGGAGATCCTCCGCACGCGGGCCACCGCGATCGAGCAGAGACGCCTCTCGGCCGGCACGGGCATGGACGTCGGCGACATCCTCGACCGGCTCGGCCTGCGCGTCGACGGTGAGGTCACGCAGGCCGCGCAGATGCTCTACGGGACGAAGTTCCTGCCCGACTATCCGCAGGCATTGCTCAAGCTCGGGCGCTTCCGGGGCAACAAGATCACCGGCGACATCCTCGACAACAAGCAGGAGCACATGCACGCGTTCGCGATGGTCCGCGAGGCGATCGCCTGGCTCGACCGGACGCTGCCGCTGTCCGCGCGCTTCCCGAAGGGCGCCATCAACCGCGAGGCACCGCCTGCCGGTGCCCGCGGAGGCGCTGCGCGAGATCGTCATCAACGCGGTGATTCACCGCGACGTCAACAACCCAAGCTCCTACGTCGCCATCGCGGTCTTCGACGACCGCATCGAGATCCACAGCATCGGCGGCTTCCCAACCGGCATTCGCGCCGAGCTGCTCACGCAGGAGCACCGCTCGATCCCGCGTAACCCCCTCATCGCGGGCGCGTTCCATCGGACCGGCGCCATCGAGGTTTGGGGCCGGGGCACCAACCGCGTTATCGAGGCGTGCCGCGCGTACGGCATCGCGGAGCCGACCTTCAGCGAGGACTCGGGCGCCGTCACGGTGACTTTCAAGGCCGAGGTCGTCGTCGGCGCACGGGACTTGGTGCCCGGTTGGCGCGAAGTATGCACTAACTAAGTCGGCACTAAGTCCGTACCAAGTTCAAGTGCTTGAACTTGCAGGCGTTCCGCGCACGCTGGCGGAGCTCATGGTCCCCTCGGGCCGAACCGACCGGACCAAGTTCCGGGACCAAGTCGTGGCTCCGCTGCTCGAAGCTGGGCTCCTCAAGATGACCATCCCGGACAAGCCGCGAAGCTCGAAGCAGCAGTACCACACGACGGACGCCGGGGCGAATCAGTCTCCAGGCTACTCGCAGCCGAAGGCGCCTAACGTATGAGGAACTACCCACCGCGAGGCCACGTGCTGTACGTAGCGGGCAAGGAGCGCGAGACCGAGTCGCTGGTAGCGCAAGTCCGGCGCGGATTCTGGATCCGGCTGAGCTTTTCCGAGCCCATTTGCGGTCCCGTTCGCCTGGGCCATTCAAGCAATTTCGGATTGGGGAGCTCGTGAAATGATTTTTCGAGGCAGCCCATGAATAACGAACCCTCTCCCTGGCAAGCCCGCAACATCGGCGAACACGCCTACTGTCCCCGGCTGTTCTACTACATGCAAGTGGAGGGCGTGTTCCTGCCCTCTGCCGACACCGAGGAGGGAACCACCGTCCACCGGCGGGTGGACAAGCCGTCTGCTACCCGGCCGAGCGGGGGCGAAGGTACCGATCCCCAAGACGACGCGGAGGATCGGCCCCCGTTGTCGGATGAAGCAGGCAAGCCCCGCTCCATCCGGTCCTTACAACTCGCCAGCGACCGCCTCCGGTTGACCGCGCGCCTGGACCTGGCCGAGATCACCGAACCACCCGACGGCACCCAGCCGACCGCGGTCCCCGTGGAGTATCGCAAGGGCGGCCCCCGGCATGTCCCCATGGCCGGGGACCACGACGTGCCCGAGGAGGAGGAGCCCGGCCAGGAACCGCTCCAGCACATCGAACCCTGGCCGACGGACCGGGTGCAGGTGGGGCTCCAGGTGCTCCTGCTCGAGGAGCACGGTTACCGCGTCCCCCACGCCGTGCTCTACTACGCAGCCGAGAAGCGCCGGCTCGTCGTGACGGTGGACCCATCCCTGCGCGACACGGCGCTGGCCGAACTCGCCGCCGCGGAGCGGACCGCCGCGGGCCAGCGGCCGCTGCCGCTTGTGGATGATCCCCGCTGTCCCCGCTGCTCGCTCCAACCGATCTGCCTTCCCGACGAGGTCAACCATCAGCGCTTGGCCAGCTCGATGGGACGGGAGGGTTCCGTGGCTGGGGACAGCCTCCCCAGCCCGCGCCGCATGTGGCCGCCGCGTGACGATGGCTTGCATGTGGTCGCCCAGCGCGAGGGGGTCCGCGTGGGAATCCGCGGTGGGTCCTTGCGCTTCACCGATCGTGAGGGCGCAACCGTACGCGATATGCCTCTGGCTGGCGTCGAGGGTCTGGCCGTCGTCGGCCGCGTACAAGTCTCCACCGACGCCGTGCATGCCCTGGCCGACCGCGATATCCCCGTGGTCTTCATGACGGCCGCAGGTCGAACGGTCGCAACGGTGGATCCGCTGGGTCCCCTCAGCGCGGCTGCGCGCCGGGCGCAGGTGCTGGAGCTTTCCCGTCCGGTGAGGTGCCTGGAACTCGCCCGGGCGCTCATCGCCGCCAAGATCTCGAACCAGCGGACTCTCCTCCTGCGCAACGCCCAGGATCTGCCCCGATCGGTGGCAAAGGAGATGGGAAGACAGGCCGAGAAAGCGCGAGTGGCCGGCACGCTGGAATCCCTGCTCGGCCACGAGGGCATTGCGGCGAGGCACTACTTCCAATGGTTCCCCACCATGCTGCGCGACGCCAAACTCCGCGGTCGCTTCCAGGCCGCAGGTCGGGCCCGGAGACCCCCGCCGGACCCGGTGAACGCCGTCCTGTCCTTCGGGTACGCCATGCTGGTCCATGAGTGCACGAGCGCGCTGCGCCTGGCCAGCCTCGACCCGGCGATCGGCGGGTACCATCAGCCCAGAGCCGGTCGCCCGGCGCTTGCCCTCGACCTGATGGAACCGTTCCGGCCGCTCATCGCGGACTCGGTGGCCATCTCCATGTTCAACCGCGGTGAGATCGGCGTCGGTCACTTCCTCGATACCGCCGCCGGCTGCGCCATGACCGACCACGGCCGGCGAGCGTTCTTCAAGGCCTGGGGACGGCGGATGGCCACGGTCGTAGCCCACCCGGTGTTCGAGTACCGCCTCGAGTACCGGCGGATGCTGATGCTCCACGCACGGTTGATCTCGGCCTGGCTCCAGGGCGAGGCCCCGACCCTCGCCTTCCTGACCACCCGATGACAGCGGAGTCCCATCATGCGACGATGCTACCTGTTGTGCTATGACATCAGCGAACCCAAGCGCCTGCGTCGCGTACACAGGATCGCGAAGGCCTACGGCGAACCCTGGCAGTACTCGGTGTTCTACTGCACCCTGCGCGACATCGACCGGGTCCGTATGGAGCGCGATCTGGCGGAGACCGCCAACCTGAAGGAAGACCAGGTGCTGATCATCGACCTGGGAGCTCGCGACCGCGACGTGCGTGAGGCGGTGACCAGCCTAGGCGTCTCCCTCCCGGAGCCGGAGAGCCGGGTCGTCGTGATCTGACTACGGTGCGCTTGGCCTCTGGATCAACGCCCGCGGATGGACTACACTGCCAGTGTTGGTTCGCATCGGTGGCTCCTGGGCGCCGGTACCCGGCGGCGGACGGAAGGCAACGGGCTATGTGCAGTCGTGTCGCACTGCCCCATCACGCACGCGAGCACGACGGTGGTGGTTGGGGGGTCTGGTCGCGCTCGCGCACCTTCCCGCACAACGACTTGCGGTCGATCCGCGGAGGACTTGCCCCAGCGAACGTCATCCTGTCGGCTACGTGCTCGCGTGGGGCTGCGCAACCCCTTCAGCAGTCCGGCGTTGCGAGCGCGGCCGCTTCCGCGGCTTCCGAGCCGCGGCCCCATTGAAGCAAAAATGGCTGGATGCGCGCGTGCATGAGAAATGGGGCTTCCGCGGCTTCCGAGCCGCGGCCCCATTGAAGCTGCATGGCCTGCACGCTGGCGGTCAGCCCGGCCACGGCTTCCGCGGCTTCCGAGCCGCGGCCCCATTGAAGCGGCGAACATGAGGCCGGCAACGCCGCTCAAGTCGTAGCTTCCGCGGCTTCCGAGCCGCGGCCCCATTGAAGCGCAACGATCTCGCTCTGGCCCTGGCGCTAGCCCTGGCTTCCGCGGCTTCCGAGCCGCGGCCCCATTGACGCGCGAAGGATGTCAATCGCGAGGTCGTTATCCATCAGGTGCTTCCGCGGCTTCCGAGCCGCGGCCCCATTGAAGCGTTTCCGAGCTGCTAGCGCCTTGCGTCGTCCTGGGGCTTCCGCGGCTTCCGAGCCGCGGCCCCATTGAAGCCCTGGGCCTCTACGACGAGCTGGCCTCGGCCGATGGCTTCCGCGGCTTCCGAGCCGCGGCCCCATTGAAGCCGGGCCACTACCTGGGCGGACGCTGAACCCGGGCATGCTTCCGCGGCTTCCGAGCCGCGGCCCCATTGAAGCGTGACGTGGAAGGGGCGACGCAACTCCAGGTACTGGCTTCCGCGGCTTCCGAGCCGCGGCCCCATTGAAGCTCGACGATCCACCGTTGCATGGCGTTCAGCAAGTTGGCTTCCGCGGCTTCCGAGCCGCGGCCCCATTGAAGCCGGAGATCGTGAAATGAATCAAAAGTTCCTCGTGAGCTTCCGCGGCTTCCGAGCCGCGGCCCCATTGAAGCTTTCGAAATCCGGCGGTAGGAAGTTCTGCTTCTACAGCTTCCGCGGCTTCCGAGCCGCGGCCCCATTGAAGCATCGTCTGAAGCTTTGAGGAGATGCATGACCGCCCCGCTTCCGCGGCTTCCGAGCCGCGGCCCCATTGAAGCTATTGCGGTGTCTGTCGCTGGAATTCTCGGTATCCGGCTTCCGCGGCTTCCGAGCCGCGGCCCCATTGAAGCGGTGGAAGCAGACGCGATTCGTGCAGAGGGTGGAAAAGCTTCCGCGGCTTCCGAGCCGCGGCCCCATTGAAGCCGGGCACCAACGGGGCGACTGCGTGCGAGCTGAACGCTTCCGCGGCTTCCGAGCCGCGGCCCCATTGAAGCAAAAGATGCGAGAAATTACCAGCTGTCAGATCTGTGGCTTCCGCGGCTTCCGAGCCGCGGCCCCATTGAAGCGTGATCCCGGTGCATGTAGACATTCGAGACGCCCCGCTTCCGCGGCTTCCGAGCCGCGGCCCCATTGAAGCCCGTGAACAGCACGAAGCGAGGCTATGCGCGTCGCGGCTTCCGCGGCTTCCGAGCCGCGGCCCCATTGAAGCGTTCCTGTCCTCTGGTGGCGAGCGCCGCCGCTGCCGCTTCCGCGGCTTCCGAGCCGCGGCCCCATTGAAGCGTACGAGGCCGGGTATGTCCCGGGGTACAGGATCTGGCTTCCGCGGCTTCCGAGCCGCGGCCCCATTGAAGCGCACGATGCAGAGACTCACCCGTCAGATCATTCATGCTTCCGCGGCTTCCGAGCCGCGGCCCCATTGAAGCGTCGCCATTTTCTCCTAATGTGTCCGCGAAAAACTTCGCTTCCGCGGCTTCCGAGCCGCGGCCCCATTGAAGCCCCGATTGTGAAGTCGCTGAATTCAGTCTCATGATGCTTCCGCGGCTTCCGAGCCGCGGCCCCATTGAAGCGCGGGCACTCCCGGCTCAGCGAACTTCAAACGGGTGCTTCCGCGGCTTCCGAGCCGCGGCCCCATTGAAGCGCGGCAACAACGCCAGGTCGGAACTGGGCATCATGCTTCCGCGGCTTCCGAGCCGCGGCCCCATTGAAGCTTTACTGAGCGACTTTGCGCTGGCAATAGCCGCAATAGCTTCCGCGGCTTCCGAGCCGCGGCCCCATTGAAGCAGCTTGCCCGCCAAGTCGCCGATGTCGGCAGAATACAGCTTCCGCGGCTTCCGAGCCGCGGCCCCATTGAAGCTTGAGATACCTGGCCGAACAGGGCCCCGCGCTCCTGCTTCCGCGGCTTCCGAGCCGCGGCCCCATTGAAGCGGTGACCGCGCCTCGATGGGTGACCACGCCTCGATGGCTTCCGCGGCTTCCGAGCCGCGGCCCCATTGAAGCCTTTGCCGTCGCCATGTCCTTCACCTTCAGTCCTCGCTTCCGCGGCTTCCGAGCCGCGGCCCCATTGAAGCCATGGCGGGTGCGGCGGGAACGCCTCCACGGTCAGGCTTCCGCGGCTTCCGAGCCGCGGCCCCATTGAAGCTTTGCATGCGCTGCCACGGTTTTTTGTACCTTCTTCGCTTCCGCGGCTTCCGAGCCGCGGCCCCATTGAAGCGCCCACCCCTCCTTCCCCCCCGCCCCCTCCTTCCGCTTCCGCGGCTTCCGAGCCGCGGCCCCATTGAAGCTAACGGGCGAGTTCACGCTGATGATCGTCATGCAGGCTTCCGCGGCTTCCGAGCCGCGGCCCCATTGAAGCCAGGGAGGCGGACACGGTGCCGGAGACTGCAGGCTGGCTTCCGCGGCTTCCGAGCCGCGGCCCCATTGAAGCCTGGTCCGCGAAGTGCGCCAGGTGTCCTCAGTCGCGCTTCCGCGGCTTCCGAGCCGCGGCCCCATTGAAGCGGCGCAGCCAGTTTTTTGCGCAAGCGCGAGCGCTTGCCGCTTCCGCGGCTTCCGAGCCGCGGCCCCATTGAAGCCCAGTGCTTCTGGCGGCTGTCGGAGTCGATCCCCATGCTTCCGCGGCTTCCGAGCCGCGGCCCCATTGAAGCGTCACGTTGCATCGGACATATGCCGATTATCTCATTGCTTCCGCGGCTTCCGAGCCGCGGCCCCATTGAAGCTTAATGTTCGTGCCGGTGATTCCCTTGGGCCACGCTTCCGCGGCTTCCGAGCCGCGGCCCCATTGAAGCATTTGTGCGTTAGACCCTCCGCCTCTGATCCCGAAGCTTCCGCGGCTTCCGAGCCGCGGCCCCATTGAAGCCAGATCGCCACTGCTTGTAATCCTTCAGTTGCGTGTGCTTCCGCGGCTTCCGAGCCGCGGCCCCATTGAAGCAGAAGCGTGACATTGAGTTGCTTCGCGAATCTCGGCTTCCGCGGCTTCCGAGCCGCGGCCCCATTGAAGCAGTGAAAAGGCGCGTGAATCGTACGTGCTTCTAACGCTTCCGCGGCTTCCGAGCCGCGGCCCCATTGAAGCTGTGTTGATTGCTTTGAGGATTGCTTTGCCATTGTCGCTTCCGCGGCTTCCGAGCCGCGGCCCCATTGAAGCGTGGTTTCGCCGGCGCCGGCGCCGGCGCCGGCCACGGCTTCCGCGGCTTCCGAGCCGCGGCCCCATTGAAGCCGATGTCCGGTGGGTTGGTGCGCTCCGATCCACGTGCTTCCGCGGCTTCCGAGCCGCGGCCCCATTGAAGCTCGGCCCATTGCGCCGCGGCCTTGCGGCGGACTTCCGCTTCCGCGGCCCCATTGAAGCTCGGCCCATTGCGCCGCGGCCTTGCGGCGGACTTCCGCTTCCGCGGCTTCCGAGCCGCGGCCCCATTGAAGCTAGCGGCGCTGCGGCGGCGCTGCGGCGGCGCTGGTGGCTTCCGCGGCTTCCGAGCCGCGGCCCCATTGAAGCCGCCGGTGCTTCGGGGTAGCGGTCGGCGAACTGCTGCTTCCGCGGCTTCCGAGCCGCGGCCCCATTGAAGCCAGCGCAAGGCGCTCGGTATGTGCGTGCGCGTGTCGCTTCCGCGGCTTCCGAGCCGCGGCCCCATTGAAGCGCGGGCCGGGCGTCCGTTCAACACGTGGATCGTCGCGCTTCCGCGGCTTCCGAGCCGCGGCCCCATTGAAGCCCTGCATTCACGCCGCGCTTAATCTGCCACGCCTTGCTTCCGCGGCTTCCGAGCCGCGGCCCCATTGAAGCTTCGTTTCTTTGGCTGACACACTGACAGCAAATTGCGCTTCCGCGGCTTCCGAGCCGCGGCCCCATTGAAGCTATTTCAGCAGCGGGGGCGGCTCGACATGCCGAAGGCTTCCGCGGCTTCCGAGCCGCGGCCCCATTGAAGCCCCGCCCCTTTTTCTCCTTGTACTTTTCCCCGCCGCTTCCGCGGCTTCCGAGCCGCGGCCCCATTGAAGCCTCGGCTACATCATCCACCACGCGCCAGGACCGGCGGCTTCCGCGGCTTCCGAGCCGCGGCCCCATTGAAGCTGTCGGGCACGCAGGCCGAGCCCGCTGTCCCGCCGAGGCTTCCGCGGCTTCCGAGCCGCGGCCCCATTGAAGCTCCAGTGATGGAAACAGATTTCCCCTCCAATTTGTCGCTTCCGCGGCTTCCGAGCCGCGGCCCCATTGAAGCGATCAGTTCGTCTCCCGTGTTTCCCGATTTTGCCCGCTTCCGCGGCTTCCGAGCCGCGGCCCCATTGAAGCCCGATCGAATTCCACGCTCCGGGCTGGAAGTACGCCGCTTCCGCGGCTTCCGAGCCGCGGCCCCATTGAAGCCTAGAAATCGTTACGCGCAATTCCCGCGCGAGATAAAGCTTCCGCGGCTTCCGAGCCGCGGCCCCATTGAAGCGTCCAGACTTTCATCGCTTCCGGGCCTTGTTCTTTCGCTTCCGCGGCTTCCGAGCCGCGGCCCCATTGAAGCTCGCTGCTCTCGAGTCTGGCGAGGCTCAGAATCTTGCGCTTCCGCGGCTTCCGAGCCGCGGCCCCATTGAAGCCATGTGCTGCCTCCGCTTTTTGTACCTTTTTTGGGCTTCCGCGGCTTCCGAGCCGCGGCCCCATTGAAGCTTGGATCGTTAGATATGGGACGCCTGTCGCTTTGGCGCTTCCGCGGCTTCCGAGCCGCGGCCCCATTGAAGCCGGTAGGGCAGCCGCACCAACCGGGCAGACGAAAGCGCTTCCGCGGCTTCCGAGCCGCGGCCCCATTGAAGCTTGCCCACCATTCCGGAGCATGTGGGCAAAAACGGGGCTTCCGCGGCTTCCGAGCCGCGGCCCCATTGAAGCCCCGGCGAAATGCGTTGAGCTATCGTTGACATTCGGCTTCCGCGGCTTCCGAGCCGCGGCCCCATTGAAGCCCTGAAAATTCCTATTCGTGGCGCTTACCGCGTTGGTCCCATAACCCTTGATGCGAAGCGTGCAGGAGCGCGTAGTGCGGGAAATCCGCACGCTGCGTGCGATGTGGCGGGGGCTGGAAACGGAATCACGGACGACCCTACACGGGCACGAAGGGGGAAACCCCGGATACAGACAAGGGGAAGCCTACGATCACCGCGCCAGTCCTCGACCCTACCGCCCTCCGTTCTCGTCCAGAAGGACGAGCAACGCCGATTCGGGCACTCGAGAACCTGGCCGACCTACCGCGATCGATTCGACTGAGCCCGTACGCTGCCACAGTGTTACTCTATCTTGTCCGCTTTACTCACGGCCGTGCTGCGCGTCGGTCGTGAACTCGGGCCCGACGTTCGCCAGGAGGGGCTGTGACCACCAACGAGACGACCCGGCTGGATGCGCTTCAGAAGTACCACATTCTGGACACCGATCCTGAGGAAGCGTTCGACGACCTGACGTTGCTCGCCTCGCAAATCTGCGGTACGCCGATCGCCCTCATCAGCTTGGTAGACGAGGATCGCCAGTGGTTCAAGTCGCGCGTCGGGCTCGCGGCCGAGGAGACTTCGCGCAGCATCTCCTTCTGTACGCATGCCATACAGCAGCCGGGGCTGTTCCTTGTTCCCGATGCGCTCGACGACGAGCGTTTTCGTGAGAATCCGCTCGTGATCGACGACCCACACATCCGCTTCTACGCCGGCGCTCCACTGCTGACGCGTGACGGCGACGCGCTCGGCACATTGTGCGTCATCGATCGCCGCCCCCGCACGCTGACGGCGGAGCAGCTCGAGGCGCTGGCAGCGCTCCGGCGGCAGGTCGAGGCACAGCTGGAACTTCGTCGCAACCTGATCGAACTGCGCCATGCACTCGAGGGCGTCGAGCGGCTGGGGTCGCTCGTTCCCTTCTCTTCCACGTGCGAGCTCAACATCGTCATTCCCGCCGATGTCGAGAGTATGGCGATTGTGCGCGACCGAGTGAACGAGCTGCTCGAGAGCAAGAACTGGTCAGAAGAGGAGATAGACAACGTCGATCTGGCACTGGACGAGGCGCTTACCAACGCAATCCGGCACGGCTGCAAGAACGACCCGACCAAGGAGGTGCAGTGCCTCGTGAGCTTCGATGACTCCGGAGAACTCTCTCTCGTTATCCGCGATCCCGGATCAGGCTTCGATCCCTCCGTCGTGCCCGATCCTCGCGAACCGAGAAACCTCCTGAAGTTGGGCGGTCGTGGCGTGTTACTGATCAATCGCCTGATGGACATCGTCGAGTACTCCGACGAAGGCCGACAGCTGTCGATGCGAAAGCGCCGGGAAGCGACCAACGACGCGTAGACGCTGCCGAGGTGGCTCGAATTTGCTCGTCATAGACAGCTTGAATGGAGGCTCCATGAAATGGCAGGTCGCTCTCGTATTCTTCTTCCTGGCCAACTCGATCCGGAGGCACAGAGTGTGGGGGCGTCCAGGTCAGGCGCCGACTGGGTGGACTGCTCAGCCACTTTCAGAACAGGGCCCCGTGAACACGTCGATCGTATTTTCTGACACTACGTGGTCGAAATCGCTATCCGTCGCTGGCCCTGGGGCGGCGATGAGCGCTATGCTCGCGCCATGCGTGCACGGATCCTCGTCGGACTCGTAGGCTTCATTCTCCCGGTCGGGTCCGCGAGCGCACAACCAGGCCATCCCATCCAGGCCATCGGCCGAGTCGCAGATCCAAGCGCAGCCGTGCGACTCGACCACGACTGGGAGTTCTTGTTCCTGTCGATCATGCCAAGCGAGTCCGCGGCTCGAGGATCGCCACCACCATCGTCTCCCCCCCTCCAAGCCAGGGGCTGGGCCCCCATCGCGAATCTGGATCCCGCCGACTTCACTGCCGACCTCGAATACTGGGTGCGCTGTCCGCTGCCCCCGGATCTCCAGCCGCCGGCCGCGTTCGCTGTCAGCGGTCGGTCCGCGGCGTTCGCGTGCTACGTGGATGGAGAGCTCGTCGGAGCCTACGAGGAACACCAAGAACCAGCAGCCGGCGAGGGCCTGCACTGGTGGTTCGCGCCCCTTCCGTCCGACGCGGCAGGACGAACGCTCTACCTCTGGCGGCCGCATCAAGCTCCAGAGCTCGAGCTGAACTCGTCGATGATCGTTCCCACGTCGAACGACACCACAGCCGCATCGTGGCTGACCGCCTTGCAGACGGATGTCCACCGCACCGAGCTGCGAGCCGATCTCGGCTACCTGGCCTTGGGCACGATCCTCGTCGCCATCGGCGTGGCCGCCCTGACCCTGGCCTCGTGGCGAAGCGAGCGCAGGGACGCGGCGCTGCTCCTGTTGGGGATGATGTCGGTGATCATGGGGCCGCGCTTCCTGCTCGGCACTTCAACGATACGATTCTTGCTGGGGGGCGTCCCCGCGTTCGTGCTTCCCGCTCTGGCCTATGCACACGGCGCGGTGGCGTTCGGCTTCTTCCGGCACTACCTCGGCCGCGGCTGGCATTCGACGATTCGTTGGATCGCCTGGGGCTACCTCGTCTTCGCCTGTATCGCCGTCACGGCTCTCGTGCTGCACCCACACTCCGACCCGCTCGGCAAGGTCAACAACGTCGTGGTGATCCTCTCGCTCGCGGCAATCCTCGTGAGCATCCTCACGCCCGACGCCCGCGACCAGCCAGGGTGGCGCGTCCTCGTGGTCGGCGGCAGCGCCGCGGTCCTGTTCGTCACGCTCGAGAACCTGCGTGGCCTGGGCCTGCCCCTGCGGTTCGACATCGAGTGGATGGGCCATTTCGTCTTGTACCTCACCTTGGGTTACCTGACAGCCAACCGCTTCTTCACCAACGAGCAGCACCTGGCCGGCATTCGCCAGGAGCTCGAGACCGCCCGGCAGATCCAGATGTCGATCCTGCCGCGGGAGACGCCGGAGATCGCGGGTCTACGCGTGGCCACGCGCTACGTTCCCGCGAGCGCCGTGGCCGGGGATCTCTTCGACTTCGCGCGCGCAGACGGATCGGGTCTGGGTATTCTGGTCGCGGACGTTGCCGGCCACGGTGTGCCGGCCGCCCTGATCGCCTCGATGGTCAAGGTGGCCTTCCAGGCCCAGAGCGAGCACGCAAACGACCCCGCCCGCGTGCTGTCGGGGATGAATACGATTCTCTCGGGGGAGTTCGAGGGATCTTTCGTCACCGCAGCCTATGCCTGGATCGACACGACCGCCCATGTGCTCCAGTACTCTGGTGCGTCTCACCCCCCGCTGCTGGTGCAGCCACGAGCAACGCAAACACGCGGTGAACTGCCTCCCGCCCTCGGCGCGGCGAAGACCATGCGCCCCGCAGCCGACATCGTCCCACTCGCCTCCGAGGGACTCATGCTCGGTCCATTTCCCGAAGCGACCTACCAGACCACGACGCGTCCCCTTCGGCCCGGCGATCGCCTGCTGCTCTATACCGACGGCATCATCGAGGCGATGGACTCAGCCCGAGAGCCGTGGGGCGAAGAGCGCCTGCGAGGCCTGATGGAAACCACGGACGGACACGGGCCCGAGGGACTCGCAGACGCAATCCTGGCTGCAGTCGCCGATTGGACGGGAACACGTCCCGGTCAGGCCCTCGACGACGACCTCACCGTCGTGGTGATCGACATCGGAGAGTCAACCTGAGCGTTCGATTCGCACCGAGTGCAAAGCCCAGAATGCAAACAGAGAGACGCGGGCCCCACGCCATCTTCGCATGCTGCCCGTCGCTGTACTCGTCCACCGAATTCAAGCGATGCTCCGGATCTCGGTGGACCAATGCACACCCGCCTCAACTCCCGCCCTCGAGATTGTAGATCTGCCAGAGTTCGCGCCGATCCATCCGCAGCACCGGATGCAACGCCATCCTCCCGGCGGCCCCCACCGAGCCTTCCAGGAAGCGCAGTTCCTCGAGCTTGGCCCGGGTATCCTCGCCGACATCGAGTTCGAGGCCGGCTTCACGCGCCAGCAGGATCCCCTTCCCACGGATGGAGAGTTCGAGCTGAATGCGCAGGAGGCAGAGAATGTCTCCCAGGACGGGCCCGGCCATGGCATGCCGCAGAGAATGCAGATAGCGCCCGACGGGCGACTGTGGCAACTCACTCGACATGACCATTTCCAGCAGCTGCGCTTCGGTGTCGAATCCACTGCCGAGCCAGGCGCGCGTCGCGCGCTCGCTGTAGCTGAACACCGCGAGCAAGAAGAGCGGCGAAGCGAACAGCACGATGGCGGCGTTCAGGACGTCGGGCAGCAGTAGATGGTTGTAGAGGGAGTGGACGATGACCGCGAGGACGAGCCCCGGCAGCGCGGCGAGGGCCACGGAGCGGTCATGCTGATCGCTCAGCTCCTTGGTCAAGACGGCGGCGGCCGCGGTCGTCGAGCCATGCAGGATCGCGGTGCCGAAGCCGCGGACGATCCACAGCCAAGGTCCGGCGTCCGGCAGCGAAACCAGATAGAGGATGTTCTCGAGGAAGGCGAAGCCGGCGCCGATGGCAAAGCCGTGAATCGCCGCATCGACGAGGAAACCGACGCGGGCCCGCGAGATGAGAAACGCGATGGGGACGAGCTTCAGCAACTCTTCGATGAGGGGAGCGGCATAGCGCGTGTAGAGACTGCGGTCGATGCCGAGCTGCGCGTACAGGAGCCGGTTGCCGAGGTAGGCCACGGCCGCGACGGACAGGCCGATGCCCAGGGACGTGGCGATCCGCTTCCACGGAATCAGCTTGTAGCTGTCCAGCGTCCGCAGAAGGACGAGGAAGGACAGAACGGGGAGGAGGGCGAAGCTGGCGAGCACGTTGGACGAAGGATCAGAGAATCTTCAGCGAGAGCATGAGTTCTTCCTTCGGCTTCGTGCCCTCTTCGATTCCGAACGCCCACCCTACGGAGGCCGTCAGATCGAGATGGGACAGGAAGTGCATCTGCAGGTCGAGTTGCCCCCCCACGTTCATGACTTCGCGCCGGAGCATGGAGTCGTCCAGATTGGTCACGAGTCCGCCGCTGAAGAGGCTGGCGCGCACCCAGCTCGCATAGAACGCAGGCCTGCCCAGGCTTGCAAAGCGGAGCGGCGGCAGATTCCAGTCGACCATGGCCTTCACGAAGTTGGTGCCGCCGATCTCGTTGAGTTCGAATCCGGGAAAGCTCGACCACCCACGGTAGCGCTTGGGATGTTGATGGTCGAGCCAGTTGTTTCCAAAGCCGCCGAAGAAGAAGTTGGCGAAAGGCTCGTCGTGTTCGGCCGGCGCCCAGCCACCGGCCGACCGCAGCCAGACGCTGGAATGGGCGAACAGCGGCAGGCCCAGATCCAGTGTGGCCACCGAGTTGGCGAAGCTGCGGCCGTTGACGTGGTTGTCGGCGAGTGCGAGGGAGGCCGTGCTGCCTCTCTCGTAGTCGACGGCGCCGATGGAGAAGCTGCGGTTACGCCAATCGAGTCTCACGCTGCCCGTCAGCAGTTTGTCGAAGGAGGACGAGACGTTCTGATAGTCGGGCAGCCGCTCGAGATTTCCGAAGTGAGCGACATGGGTCTGAAAGTCGAGTTCACGCGGGAGATCGTGGACGAGCGTACGCGAATAGCCCAACCCGCCGGACCAACCCTTGCGGCTCGACTTGGTCGGGCCGAAGAGATCGTAGAAATCGGCGTCGTTCCACTTGAAGGAGGCACTCCAGTCGTAGCGCTCGTAGCCGGCTTGTGCGTGGATACGTTCGTCCTCCGGCAGTCCTTCGCTCGGGCTGTAGCTGGCAGCCAGATGGAACTTGTGGAGCGAGATGGGATCGGAGAGATCGGCGCGTAGTCCGACGGCCGTGTAGTCCTTGTAGCCCTCGACGATGGGAACCAGCGATTCCAGCTCGACGGAGCGGAGCGCTCGATAGTCACCCTTGTAGGTCTGGAGCGATTCGAGTGCCACATCCGCGGGAGAGCCCGCGCGCCATTCTCCGAGCTGAGGGTACTTCTCCCTGAGCGCGGCCCCGAACAAGCGGATGGGATTGATGTCTTCCAACGGCGTCGCCGAAATCCACGTGGGAACGAATCCCTCGCCCGAATACCGGAAGACGATCATCTCGTCGTTTGCGGTCGTGATGGGGCGGAAGAAACCAGTCTCGGTATTGCTCAGCGCCTCGAGTTCGCCGCTCTCGAGGCGATAGCGGAAGATGTTGGAGACACCGGTGAGATAGCTGCTGCCGACTAGCGCCGTGCCGTTCGGCGTGAAGCTGAACGATCCGGGCGTCGTCGTGCCGAAGTCGAAGCGCGCCGTGGGGGTCGTGCTTCCCGCGAGGAGCGAGTCTCGTGAAACGACGGTCACTTCTCCCTTGCCGCCGATGTCCACGATTCCATAGCAGATCTGCGATCCGTCGGGTGACAGGTCGAGATCGTAGACGGTGCTCCCATAGCCAAAGGTGACGATCTGATTCCATTCCTCGTACGGCGCCGGAATGCGCACGATGGTCGCCCATCCGTTGTCGTGCCGGACTCCCCAGAGCGAGGCATCGCTACGATCGAAGGCCAGCTCGCCGACGCGCGCGTCCTTCAGCAGCATCCGGCTCTTACGGCTCTCGAGGTCGTATTCGACGATGTCACGGAAGGCCGAGTGATCCCGAGTATAGAACAGCCGTCTGCCTTCTGGATCGTGCGCGAGCGACGTCACCGAGTACATCAGCGGATCCTTGACGTCGAGAAGCCTGTGAATTTCGCCGCTGTCGACGTCGATGGCCGCGAGATGGGCGATCTTTCCGGGATAGTTCAAGGCGGCATAGAGCTGGCGCCGCTCGCCGTCGTAGTACGCTCGCGACACCGATCCGAGGGCACGCGCGCTGATGTCCCGATGCTCGGTGATGGGGTAGACGCGCAGGCTGTCGAGACTCTCGGTCTGCCATCGTGTCTCGAACTCGCCCCATTCCTCCCACATCTCATCGAGCGAGCGGCCGTACACGCGCTCGAATTGGGCGGCGTAGTGCCCGCGTGAGCCTCGGTCCCGCTTCACCCAGTCGATCAGTTTCTCGGGCGTGTGCTCGTACGCGAGCCAACTCATGAAACGCGTGCCGTAGAGATAGGAATTCATCTCGATCTGGAAGTTCGCCGAGGTGCCCTCGGCGACGAGCCCAAGCGGATCGTAGAAGCGTGTGCCGTCGCGCACCATCGAGCGGAAGACCATTTCGTCATAGGAGCCCTGGGCGCGGCCCAGGCCGCCGGCCATCCAGGTCTCCACGCAGACGGCGATACCCTCGTGAAACCAACGCGGGGCGCTGCTGCGCGGCGACGTCAGATAGTTGTACACGATGCTCTCGGGATGCTCGGCCTTCGCGGAGACCTTGCCTCGGAAGAGCCCGCGGAAGAAGCCATCCCACCCGGCGGTGCGGTCGAAGTTCACGACGTGGACGAGCTCGTGATTCATCAGCGTGTTCATGCGCTCGTTCGATGGATAGGTCTCGTAGGCCAGGCTCATGGGCGCGATGGTCACCGCGACGCCGTTGCGCGGGACCGCGCCGGCGCCGGCATTCCCGTAGTCGGCGAAGTCGGTGAGGATCACCGTGATCTTCTCGTCGCTCTCGTAGCCGAAGAGCTTGCGCTGGGTCGCCAGAGAATTGTGGAAGCAGCGCGCCACATGGGGGGCAAGGTAGCTCTGCAGCGGCTGAAGATAGACCAGTCGAAGCTCGTTCGTTTCGAGCGTGCTGAGCTGAGCGGCGGCGACGGAGGGCAGAAGGAGGAGCGCGGCGATCAGTGAGTGAAGTTTGAGCATCGGAGCTTCTGTGGGAGGAGCGAGAATGGGGGACCCGCCGTGCGGCGGATCCCCCTTTGATCCTGGAGGCGTCGAACCCGGGAGCTTCGACTAGTTGATGTAGCTCTGGATGTTGCCGCGAGCCAGTGCGCTGCGGAACTCTCCGTTGGCCAACGCCTGCCGGAAGCTCGCATTGGCGAGCGCCGCGCTGAAGTTACCGCGGGCCATCGCCTGATGAACCTCGGGCCGGGCCATCGCCGCGGCGAAATTCGGCTGTGCCAGGACGCGGGCGAAGTCGGGCTTTGCCAGCGCGGCCGAGAACTGCGGATTGGCCAGGGCGTCGCGGAAGGCCGGCTTTCCCAGCGCGTCGACGAAGGCCGGCTTGGCCAGGGCGTCGCGGAAGGAAGGCTTCGCGAGCGCACGGGCGAAGTTCGGATGCG
>Ga0214472_10001408_pt1 | contig 27223 bp, 20 predicted proteins | sample RVTome_6_FD_207662 | JGI IMG/M metagenome (GOLD analysis project Ga0214472, IMG submission 207662) | Soil microbial communities from uranium-contaminated site in the Upper Colorado River Basin, Wyoming, United States - RVT140D175 | ecosystem: Environmental > Terrestrial > Soil > Contaminated >...
TGATGAACGTGTTGCGAAACTGGCCGAGCGGCACCATCGGCCGGATGAGCGACGCCACGCCCTCGCGCCCCGCCGTCGTTCCAACCCGCGGGTCCGGCCAGGCCGTCGGCGCCGCCGCGCTGCTGTCCCCGGCGCCCCATCCGGGCGCCGCTGCCGGCTCGGGCGGATGCAGCACCAGCTCGGGCGCGCCCGTGGCGCCGAGCGCGTCCACGATCGCGCGCCGGAGGATCTCGTGCACGAGGCCCTGGTCGAGAAACCGCACCTCCGCCTTCGACGGGTGGACGTTCACGTCCACCCGCTCGGGCGAGAGCTCGATGAAGAGGTGCACCTCGGGGCTGCGCTCCTTGATGGTCGCGACGCTGTAGGCCTGCTGGATGGCGTGGGCGATCGTGCGGTCGCGCACCATCCGCCGGTTGACGAAGACGTGCTGAGGCCCGCGCGCCGGTCCCTGGTCCGACAGGGCCGCCACGACGCCGCGAATCGACACGCCCGCTGCGTCCTTGGCGACCGGGACCAGGTCGGGCCGATCGCCGTAGATCTGGAAGAAGCGCGCCTCGAGCGAACCGGCCGGCGGCGCCTCGAGCACGCGCCGCGCGCCGCTCTGCAGCGTGAACCCGACCTCCCAGTAGCCCAGGGCCATCTGAGTGACCAGCCGGGAGACTTGCGCGGATTCGGCGGTATCGGCCTTGAGGAACTTCCGCCGCGCGGGCAGGTTGAAGAAGAGGTCGGCGACCTCGACGCGCGTGCCCTCCGGCGCGCCGACCTCCGCCATCACCGGCGCGCGTCCGCCGTCAACCCGGATCTCGGTCCCTGAGAGCTCCCCGCGCGCGCGGGTGCGCAGCCGGAACCGGGACACCGAGGCGATCGACGGCAGGGCCTCGCCGCGGAAGCCGAGCGTCCGAATCGCGGCGAGATCCACGGCGGTGCGAATCTTGGACGTCGCGTGGCGCTCGACGGCCAGCTCGGCGTCCTCGCGCGTCATGCCGTCGCCGTCGTCCTCGACCGCGATGAGCTGCTTGCCGCCGAACTCGACCGCGATCGCGACGCGGGAGGCGCCAGCATCGATGGCGTTCTCGACCAGTTCCTTGACCACGGAGGCCGGCCGCTCGACCACCTCCCCGGCGGCGATCTGATTCGCCAGGTCGGGCGGCAGCCGATGGATCCGTGCCACCGCGGCCCCGCGCCTCAGTCGAGCGCGCGCTGCTTGAGCGCGGCCTGGGCGGCCGCCAGCCGGGCGACGGGCACCCGGAAGGGCGAGCAGCTCACGTAGTCCAGCCCGACCCTGGCGAAGAAGGCGATCGACGAAGGATCGCCGCCGTGCTCGCCGCATACGCCCACCTTCAGCTTCGGTTTGGCCGACCGGCCCTTCACGGTGCCGATCTCCACGAGCTGTCCGACGCCGGTCACGTCGAGCGAGGCGAACGGATCGCGGTCGAGAATCCGCTTGTCCTGGTAGGCGCCGAGGAACTTCCCGATGTCGTCGCGCGAGAACCCGTAGACCAGCTGCGTCAGGTCGTTCGTCCCGAACGAGAAGAAGTCGGCCTCCTTCGCGATCTCGTCGGCCGTGAGCGCGCCGCGGGGCACCTCGATCATCGTGCCGACCAGGTACTTCACCTTGACCTTGTATTCCTTCATCACCGCCTCGGCGACACGCACGACGACGGCCTTCTGGTCGCGAAGCTCGCGGACGTCGCCGACGAGGGGAATCATGATCTCCGGCACCGCCCGGCCGCCGGCCTTGACGACCTGGCAGGCGGCCTCCATGATCGCGCGCGCCTGCATCTCGGTGATCTCGGGATAGCTGATGCCCAGCCGGACGCCCCGGTGACCCAGCATCGGGTTGAACTCGTGGAGCTCTTCGACGCGGGCGAGCAGCGTCTTCTTCGCCTCGAGCGCCCGGCCCGACTGCCCCGTCGCCTCCATCCGCGCGATCTCGACCATCAGGTCCTCGCGCTTCGGCAGGAACTCGTGCAGGGGCGGGTCGATCGTCCGGATCGTCACGGGCGACCCGTGCATCGCCTCGAAGACGCCGCGGAAGTCCTCGCGTTGCATCGGCAACAGCTCGGCGAGCGCCGCGCGGCGGTCCGCTTCGTTGTCGGCGAGGATCATCCGCTGGACGATCGGGATGCGGCCCTCGCCGAAGAACATGTGCTCCGTGCGGCAGAGCCCGATGCCGCGGGCGCCGAACCGGTAGGCCATCGCGGCCTGGTCCGGCTGGTCGGCGTTCGCCCGGATCCCGAGAGTCCGGACCTTGTCGGACCAGGACAGCAGCTGGTTGAAGCGCTGGTAGATCGCGGACTTCTCCGGCTTCAGCTCGCCGCTCGTCACCTGCAGGATCTCGCTCGGCCTGGTGGCCACCCGGCCCGTCTTGACCTCGCCGGTCAGCCCGTCGAACGACAGCCAGTCGCCTTCCCGCAGTGTCGCGTCGCCGGCCCTGACGGTCTTCGCGCGCTCGTCGATCCGCAGCGCGCCGGCGCCCACGACCGAGGGCTTGCCCATCTGCCGCCCGACGACCGCAGCGTGCGAGGTCATCCCGCCGGTGGCCGTCAGAATGCCCTGCGCCACGAACATGCCGTGGATGTCGTCCGGCACGGTCTCCTTGCGGACGAGGAGCACGGCCTTGCCCTGGCGCGTCCACTCGACGGCCTCGTCGGCCGTGAACACGACCTGGCCGGACGCCGCGCCCGGCGACGCCGGCAGGCCCCGCGTCGCGATCGGCAGGCGCTGCCACTCCTTCGGGTCGAAGATCGGCGCGAGCAGCTGCGAGAGCGCCTCCGGCTCCACCATCAGCACGGCGTCTTTCGGCCTGACGAGTCTCTCGGCCACCATGTCCGTCGCGATGATGACCGCGGCATACCCGGTGCGCTTGCCGTTGCGCGTCTGGAGCATGTACAGCTCCTCGTCCTGGATCGTGAACTCGAAGTCCTGGACGTCGCGGTAGTGGCGTTCGAGCCGGCTGGTGATCTGCCGCAGCCGCCTGTAGGCCTTCGGCATCACGGTCTCGAGCTCGGCGATCTGCTTCGGCGTCCGGATGCCGGCCACGACGTCCTCGCCCTGGGCGTTGATCAGGAACTCGCCGTAGAACTCGCGCGCGCCCGTCGCCGGATTCCGCGTGAAGCCGACGCCCGTGCCGGAGCGGTCGCCGGTGTTGCCGAAGACCATCAGCTGGACGTTCACGGCGGTGCCGATGTCGTCGGGGATCTCGTAGATCCGACGGTACTCGCGCGCCCGCGGGTTCTGCCACGACCGGAACACGGCGTCGCGCGACAGTCGGAGCTGCTCGAGCGGGTCCTGCGGAAAGGTTCGCCGCGAGCGCGCCCTCACGACCTTCTTGTAGCGGGCGATGACGTCGCGCAACGCGGCTTCGTCGAGCTCCGGATCCGTCGCGACCCCGCGGGCGGCCCTGACGGCCTCGAGCTCGTGCTCGAACGCGTCCTTCGGCACGTCCAGGACCACGTTGCCGAACATCTGGATGAAGCGGCGGTAGCTGTCGCAGGCGAACCGGCCGTTCGACGTCCGGGCCTTCAGGGTCTCGACCGTGACGTCGTTCAGCCCGAGGTTGAGGATCGTGTCCATCATGCCGGGCATCGAGAACTTGGCGCCAGACCGAACCGACACGAGCAGCGGATGGGTCGAGGAGCCGAAGGCGGCGCCGGTCGCGCGCTCGAGGCGGCGCAACTGCTCGACCATCTCGGCGTCGATGGCGCTCGAGACCCGGCGGCCTTCCTCGTAGAACCGGCGGCAGGCGTCGGTCGAGATCGTGAACCCGGGCGGCACGGGCAGCCCGGCGTTGGTCATCTCGGCGAGGTTCGCGCCCTTGCCGCCGAGCAGATCGCGGAGGCCGCGGTGGCCCTCGGCCTTGCCCTTCCCGAAGAAATACACGTACTTCGTCCGGGCGGCCTTCGTCTTCCGTGCGGGCGCCGTCTTGCCCCGTGCTCGCGTGCTGGCCATGTGCGTTACGACTCCGACGCGACGATCTCCGAGATGTCGCCAAGCTGCAGGATCAACTGCTCGAGGTGTTTCATCAGGCTCAAGCGCGCCGCGCGCAACGCCTTCTCGTCACTCATCACGAACACGTCATTGAAGAACCGCGCGACGACCGGCTCGAGCGCCGCGGCGTCGGCATAGGCCGTCCGGAAGTTCCCGGTGCCGTCGGCCACGGCGTCGATCGTCCTGCGGCGGGCTTCGAGCGCCTCGACGAGCGCACGCTCGGCCGGCTCCTTGAGCGCCGGCTTCAGCGCGGGCAGCGGCGCCGCCGGTCCGTCGAGCTCGCGCGCGATATTGCGCACGCGTTTGAACGCTTCGGCGAGCTTGCGGAACGACTCACCCTCCGAGAACTCCGCCAGCGCGGCCAGGTTCTCTGCGAGCTCGGCCGGACACAGGTCGGCGAACGCGCGATGGCGGCTGACCGCCCGGACGTTGCCCGCCGGCGCGCCCCGCTCGCCGAGGACGTATTCGAGGCGCTCGCGCAGAAACGCCTCGAGCGCCGGCCACGCGCCGTCGGACGCCTCGACGTCCGTGAACCCCTCGCGCGCCGCCTGGCAGAGCCGACCGAGCGACACCCGGCCGGCCGCGCCGACGAACGACGCCAGGTCCAGCAGGATGCGAACCACGCCGTGCGCCTGACGGCGAAGACCGTACGGATCGCGCGACCCCGTCGGCCGCTCGCCCGCCAGGAACAAGCCGACGAGCGTGTCGAGCTTGTCGGCGAGGGCCAGCGCCGTCCAGCTGGCTCGCGCCTCGCCGAGATCCGCGGCCGCCGGCGCGGCGTCAGCCTCCACCGACACCGGCAGGTACTGGTGATAGATGGCCTTCCACACGGCCTCCGGCTCACCGGCTTGCCGCGCGTAAATCCCGCCCATCACACCCTGCAGCTCGGTGAATTCACGGACCAGATCCGTGGCCAGGTCCGCCTTGGCGAGCGTGCCGGCGCGCGAGGCCGCCTCGGCGGCGTCAGGCTGCCCGAGCACGTCGGCCGCGAGCGAGCCTGCCAGGCGGGACACCCGCGAGGTCTTGTCGCGGTAGGAGCCCAGCCGCGCGTGGAACACGAGCGTCGCGAGCCGGTCGAGCCGCGACTCCAGCGGCGTCTGCCGATCGCCGTCCCAGAAGAAGCGGGCATCCCGCAGCCGGGCGGCGACGACGCGCTCGGCATTGACGGCGATGACGCGGTCGGTGGCCGCCTCGGTGTTGGTGACCGCCAGGAATGCCGGCATCAGCCCGCCCTCGGGCCGCGCGACCGGAAAGAAGTGCTGATGACGGATCAGCGTGGTCGTCAGCACTTCCTCGGGCAGGGCGAGGAACGCCTCGTCGAACGCCCCGGCCACGACGGCCGGAAACTCGACCAGGTCAGCGACCTCCGCGAGCAGCGCCTCGGCTTGCGGGTGCTGGTGGATCAGCGCCCGGCCGCCGATCTTGCGGGCCTGCGCCTCGAGCTCGCGCAGAATCCGATCGTGCCGCTCGATGCGCGAGAGCACGACGAAGTTCTCCGCGAGCTTGCGCTGGTACTCGTCGAACGAGCGCACCTTGATGGCGCGCCCGGCGCGCCCGCTCGTCGCGAGGAAGCGGTGCCCGTAGGTGACGGCGCCCGACGTGACGTCCTGCACGCGCGGGCTCGACGCGTTCGCCTTGCGCGCGATCGTGAAGGGGACGACGCGCCCGCCGTACAGAAAGAGCAGCCAGCGGATCGGCCGGCCGAACGTGAAGTCGGCTGCGTCGTTGTCGAGCTGCGCGTCCCAGCGCATCTGCTTCGGAAACGCCAGCTCCCGGAGCAGCCGCCCGACGATCTCGGGCAGCACGTCCACCGTCGCCCGGCCGCGCACGGTGCGGGTGTGCGACAGATACGTCCCGCGCGGCGTCTCGACGCGCGCGAGGGCGTCGAAGTCCACACCTAGCTTCCGGGCGAAGCCGAGCCCGGCGTTGGTCGGATGGCCTTCGGTGTCGAAGGCCGCGCTCACAGGCGGCCCGGTGACCGTCTCGTCCCGATCCTCCTGACGGTCGATGAGCGACGGAACCGTGGCGGTGAGCCGGCGCGGCGTCGCGTGGGTCTCGACGGTCACCTTCGGTGCCAGTCCCGCGGCGGCGAGCCCCGCCGCGAGCCGGCGGCCGAGCTGCTCGGCGAGCGGGGTGAGCCACGCGGCGGGCATCTCCTCGACGCCGATTTCGAGCAGCAGCTCACGATCCATGGCTGGCTCCCTCGACCTCGACGCGGCCGACCCAGGTCTTCGCGATGGCCACGGCGAGCTGCCGGACGCGCAGGATGTAGGCCGTCCGCTCGGTCACCCCGATGCTGCCACTCGCGTCGAGCAGGTTGAACAGGTGCGAGCACTTCAGGCAGTAGTCGAGCGCCGGCAGCGCCAGCCCGGCCTCGACGAGCTTCGTGCCGAAGTCGTAGCACCGACCGAACAGATCGCGGTGGAACTCGGCGAACGCCTCGTGCGACAGGCCGACCTGGCCGAAGGCGTACTTCGACTGCTCCACCTCGTCGCGCAGCCGCACGTCGCCGTACGTCACGCCGGGCGCCCACCGCAGGGCGTAGACGTTGTCCACGCCCTGCAGCGCCATCGCGAACCGCTCGAGGCCGTAGGTGAGCTCGACCGAGATCGGCGACAGGTCCTGGCCGCCCGCCTGCTGGAAGTAGGTGAACTGCGTGATCTCGAGGCCGTCGTAGAGCACCTGCCAGCCGATGCCCCAGGCGCCGAGCGTCGGCGACTCCCAGTTGTCCTCCTCAAACCTCACGTCGTGCGCGCGCAGGTCGATGCCGCACGCCTCGAGGCTCTGCAGGTAGAGGTCCTGAATGTCGTCGGGGGCCGGCTTGAGGATCACCTGAAACTGATGGTGCTTGAACAGCCGGTTCGGGTTTTCGCCGAAGCGGCCGTCCGACGGCCGCCGCGACGGCTGGACGTACGCCACGTTCCAGGGCTGCGGCCCGAGCACGCGGAGAAACGTCTCCGGGTGCATGGTGCCGGCGCCGATCTCGATGTCGAGCGGCTGCTGGAGCAGACACCCCTGCGCCGCCCAGTAGTCCGACAGCTTCAGAATCAGGTCCTGGAAGGTCACGACGTCGACTTCAACTCCCTGACGATGCGCGCGGAGCGGACTTCCCGCTCGAGGTGCAGCGTCATCAGCACGTGATGAATCCGTTCGAGCTCGCCGAGCGACTCGGCCGTCGCCGCGCCCGCGTCCACCGCCCCGGGCGCCAGATGCCGGGCCGCCCGCAGGAACGCGAGCGCCGCCGGCGACACGCGAATCCCGCCGAGCCCGCAGGCCGCGCAGACGAACCCGCGCTCGGCCGTTCCCAGCCCCGCCCCGTCCGCGAGCGCCTGCCGATGGCACCGGGCGCAGACGTCGAGGCTTGGATACACTCCCTCGAGCCGCAGCAGCCAGTACTCGAAGTACCGCGACAGCGCCTCGACCGAGCTGACCGTGCCGAGCGCGTCGGCCACCGAGGCGCCCAGCCGGAACAGCCGTTCGTTCGGCGACCCGTCGGGCGCCCACTCGTCGATGAGCTCCGCGAAGTACGCCGCGGTCGCCAGCACCTGCACACCCTGGTCCCCGGCCCGATCGGCCACCGAGCGCAGCGGGGAGCCCGCCGGCTCGATCCGATCGACCCGCACGAGCTCACGGCCCTCCCGCTCGACGTAGGCCACGCGGCCCTGCGTCAGCGGCTCGAGCGCCGCGCCGAACCGCCGCCGCGACACCGTCGCATTCCTGGCGACGCCCCGGCGCTTGCCCCGATCCTCGGTGAGGAACACGACAATTCTGTCGGCCTCCCCGTAGCGGTAGGTCCGGAGGATGAGCGACTCGGCCGTATGCGCCCGCATCAGAGGAGGGGCCGCACAGGCCAGTGCTCCCGGCCGGCCCACATCCGCCCGATCATACCGGAGATCACGCTTGGTACAGGAATCGCAGAAAGAGCGTGCCGAGTCCCAGGAACGAAAAGAAACCGAAGACGTCGGTGAACGTCGTGATGAAGACCGACGATGCCAGCGCGGGGTCGATCTTGGCGGCCCGCAGCCCCAGCGGAATCAGCGTCCCGGCCGTCGCCGCGACGAACATGTTGATGACCATCGCGGCCAGCAGGATTACCGCGAGCACCCAGTTCTGCGTGACGATGAACACGCCCACCGCCCCCACCAGGCCGGCGCCGAATCCGTTACCGAGGCCCACGAGGCCCTCCTTGATGACGGCCTGCCGGGCGTTGGCCCAGGTCAGCTCGCCGAGCGCCATGCCGCGGACGACCACGGCGAGCGTCTGGGTCGCGGCGTTGCCCCCCATTCCGGCGACGACCGGCATGAAGATGGCCAGCGCGACCACCTGCTGAATCGTGCTCTGGAACATCCCGACGACCAGCGCGGCCGCAAAGGCCGTGACCAGGTTGACCAGGAGCCACGGCAGCCGCCGCCGAAGCGACTCGAACGGCGGCGTCAGCGCGCCGTCCTCGCGCGACACGCCGGCCATCCGGTACACGTCCTCGGTCGCCTCGTCCTTCATGACGTCGATCACGTCATCCACGGTCACGACACCCGTGAGCTTGTTCTCGCGATCGACGACCGGGATCGCGAGCAGGTTGTAGGACGCGACCTGGCGCGCGACTTCCTCCTGGTCCGTGTCGACCCGCGCGCTGTAGACGTCCGTCGTCATGATGCGCTTCAGCGGCGTGTCGGGCGACACCAGAAGCAGCCGCCGCAGCGATACGACGCCGACCAGGTGCCGGCGCTCGTCGACGACGTAGAGGTAGAACACCATCTCGACGTCGCGCGCCGCCTGGAGGGCCGTAATCGCCTCGGCGGCGGTCAGTTCCTCTGCCACCGCGAAGACGTTCGGGTTCATCAGGCGGCCGGCTGTGTGCTCGTCGTACTCGAGCAACTCGCTGACGCCAGGGCCGTTCTTCGGGCGAATGAGGTCGAGGACCGCGATGCGCAGTTCCTCGCCCAGATGGTCGATGAGCGGCGCCGCGTCGTCGGACGGCAGCTCCTGCGTAAGGCGGGCGATTTCCTCGGCCGAGCGCATGGCCAGCACCGGCGCGGCCGCTTCGGGCCCGAGCTCGCTCAGGGCTTCCATGGCCAGCTTGCCGTTCTTCTCGACCAGGACGTTGAACGTCGCGTACCGCTCGCGCTCGGGCAGCTCGGCGAAAATGCGGGCCAGGTCGGCCGGGTGCTGCTTCTGCAGCAGGTTCAGGAGATTGGGCGTCGCGCCCATCCGCAGCAACCGGCGTACGGACTCGAGAATGAGATCGATTCTGCGCTGTACCGCCATCGGCGCACCTCGCGGACGGGAGATCAGCTCATCGCGTACTGCGCGCCCGTCGGCGGCACGCGCAAACGAGACATCTTACCAAGGTGCGTCGGGGTGCGCCAGAGTCGGGGTGGGTGCGACGGTTCAGTCCAGGTCCGGTCGCGGACGCGGATCGGGGCCTTCGGAGTGCCGCAGGCAACGGAGCAACCCGAGCACAGCCTTGTTCGTGCGTTTGATCTTCCTCAGGCCAGCTTCGAACGTTTCGTCGTCTACGTAGCGACGGCGATGCGCGGCAACCAGCGCATCCTCGGCCTCGTCGAGCGATCCCTTGGCGATCGTCATGAACCACGCAAAGTCCCGGTGGCCGTAGCGCCCGAAGCCCTCGGCGATGTTCCGACAGACACCATCGGACGCGCCTCGAAGCTGCGCGCGGAACTTCCAGTCTTGCGCGATGGCCCCTTCGCTCGTGTGATCGAAGACGAACCGGCGCAGGTCGTCGGCCAGCTGCCAGCCAATCAGCTCCGTGAAGTGCCGCGCGCCCACGGCATGGCCTCGTGCACGACCGGTGCCACGCCACCGTCAGCGGCCACCACAGCCTGCGCTGACTGGCGATGCCAATCCCTGCCGTCGCCCCGCTCTCTCAAGTACGCACTTTCAGCCGCCCGACGAAGACGCCGGCACCCTCACGCGTCACGCCAGACACCAACGCCGCACCCCCGCACCCCGCCGCACCCCGCCGCACCCTACGTGCCCTTCTTCCTCCCGAGCCCGATGTCGTCGAGCACGCGCTCGTTGTCGCGCCAGTCCTCGCGCACCTTCACGTGCAGGTCGAGGTGCACGCGGCCGTCGAGCATCTCCTCGAGATCCCGGCGCGCTTCGGTCCCGATTCGCTTGATCATCGCGCCCGCCTTGCCCACCACGATCGGCTTCTGCGAGTCGTGGTCAACCAGGATCGACGCGAAGATCTTCGTGATGGCGCCCGGCGACGCCGGCTCCTCGAACGCGTCAATGACCACCGCGGTCGTGTACGGCAGCTCGTCACGGGTGTGGTGCAGCACCTTCTCGCGAATCAGCTCGGCCGCGAGCAAGCGCTCGGTCTGGTCGGTCAGATAGTCCGCCGGAAACAGCACCTCCCCCTCGGGCAGCGCCGCGAGAATCTCGGACTCGAGCGCCGGCAGTCCCTCTCCCGACGTCGCCGAGGTGGGAACGATGGCCGTGAAGGCGAACGCCTGCGCGTACCGTGCGATGAGCGGCAGCAGCTTCTCCCTGGGCAACACCCGATCGATCTTGTTCAGGACGAGCAGGGCCTTCGATCCCGAGGTGCCGACGAGGTCCAGCACGAAGCGGTCGCCCGAGCCCCACGGCAGGGCCGCGTCCACCACCAGAACCACGAGGTCCACGTCGCGGAGGGCCCCGAGCGCCGTGTCGACCATGCGCCGGTTCATCCGGTGCCCGGGCTTGTGGATGCCCGGCGTGTCGATGAACACAATCTGACCACCCGGCGTGTTCCGCACGCCCTGAATCCGATGTCGCGTCGTCTGCGGCTTGTCGGAGACGATGGCGAGCTTCTGCCCGACCAGCGCGTTGAGAAGTGTCGACTTGCCGGCGTTAGGCCGGCCGACGAGCGAGACGAACCCCGCCTTCACGCGCCGGCGTCCGCGTCGGACTCGGGGAGGCGGCGTATCCGCACTTTGTGAATCCGCCGGCGCTCCGCTTCGAGGACCTCGACCTCGAGGCCGTCGAAGGTGAACCGCTCGCCGACCGCGGGCACCCGGCCGACCCGCGCCAGCACGTAGCCGCCAACGGTCTCGAAACCGTCCGACTCGATGTTGACGTTCAGACGCTCGGTCATGTCGCCGGTGTCGACCTTGGCGCTGAATACGTACGTGTCGTCGCTCTCGCGGACGATCGGCTCGGCCTCGCTGTCGTACTCGTCGCGGATCTCGCCGACCAGCTCCTCGATGACGTCCTCGATCGTGACCAGCCCGGCCGTGCCCCCGTATTCGTCCACGACGATGGCCAACTGGAACCGCCCCTGCTGGAACTCCCGCAGCAAATCGGCCACGCGCTTCGTCTCGGGCACGAAGGCCGCCGGCCGCATGATCTCGCGGACGGGCCGCGATCCGTCGGGCTCCTCGTCCATCTGAATCAGATCCTTGACGACGATGAGGCCGACGATGTTGTCGAGACTGTCGCTGTACACCGGCAGGCGCGAGTACTCCTGCTCCTGCACGAGGCGTCGCAGGTCGTCGATCGTCGCCGTGCCGCGAATGGCGACCACGTCGGGCCGCGGGGTCATGACTTCCCGTACCAGCGTATCGCCGAAGTTCACCACCGACTTCAGCAGCTCGCTCTCGTCAGCGGCGGCCTCCTCGCCGGGCGTCAGTGTCGACGGGGCTTCCGGCTGGCCGGCCGCGCCCTCGTCGCGGCGGGGCCGATCGAGCGGACCCAGCCACCCGATGACGAGCACCGTGAACGGCGATAGCAGATAGGCGACCGCGGTGAACGGCGGCAGCAGCAGCTCGAGGTATCGCTCGGGGCTGCGGCGCACGATCAGCGCCGGCAGCACCTGGCCGACGCCGACGGCGAGCGCGACGCCGCTGCCGAAGAGCAGCAGGCTGGCGCTGAGCCCGGTGCCATAGAGCTCGGCCAGCAGCACGACCGCGACGACCAGGAGCAGGCCGCGCAGGACGCGGACGGGCACGAAGAACCTCAGCGGGTCTTCCAGGTAGGCGGCCAGGGCGCCGCCTTCGCTCTCGCGCTGCGCCTCCAGCCGTTCCGGCAGGCGCATGAGCAGGCCAAAGGCGGTTTCGACGAGCGACAGGAACAGGAGCCCGGTCGCTATGACGAGAACCAGAAACAGGATCATCGGCGTGCCCGCGTCCACCCGGACGCGCGGGCGGTCAGCGCGGTCGGAAGCCCCGCCCGCCGGCGAAGACGTTCCTCGGCCCTCCTCATCGCCCCGTCGTCCGTTTCGTGATCGTAGCCCAAAAGGTGGAGGAGGCCGTGGAGCGCGAGAACCCGGTGCTCGACCCTGGTCGAGTGGCCAAGCCGGCGCGCCTGACGGACGGCCCGGCCTCGCGCGATGACGACCTCCCCGAGGTAGCCTCCGGCCGGGCCCAGGCGGCCGGCGCGGCGGGCCGGCGCGGGTCCCGCCGGAAAGGCCAGCACGTCGGTCACCGCGTCGCGGCCGCGATACCGGCGGTTCAGCCGTCGCATCGCGGCGTCACTCACCAGGGCCAGCCCCAGGGTCCCGCTGACCGAGCGCGGTGCGGCGCCCGAAAGCCAGCGGTCGAGCCCGCTGCCGCGGATGGGCCGGCCGAGCGCGTCGGTGACGACCACACGCAACCGGCGCCCGGGCCGAGCGAGGCGGGCCGGCGGCGCCATCAATCAGGACTGGGGCCCGTTGGAGTAGGCCTCGTAGGCCTTGACGATCTGTTGCACGAGGGAATGGCGCACGACGTCGCGGTCGTCGAAGTGAATCGTCGCGACGCCTTCGATGTCCGACACGACCTTGAGCGCCTCGACGAGGCCCGACACGCGGCCCGACGGCAGATCGATCTGGGTCACATCGCCCGTGACGACCGCCTTCGATCCGAACCCGAGGCGGGTCAGGAACATCTTCATCTGCTCGGAGGTCGTGTTCTGCGCTTCGTCCAGAATGACAAAAGCGTCGTTGAGCGTCCGGCCGCGCATGAACGCGATCGGCGCCACCTCGATGACGCCGCGCTCGAGCAGTCGCTCGACGCGCTCGGCGTCGAGCATGTCGTAGAGCGCGTCGTAGAGCGGGCGCAGGTACGGGTTGACCTTCTCCTGCAGATCGCCCGGCAGGAACCCGAGCTTCTCGCCGGCCTCGACCGCGGGCCGCGCCAGGATGATGCGCGTCACCTTCTTGCCGAGCAGGTACGCCACGGCCTGCGCCATGGCCAGATACGTCTTGCCGGTACCGGCGGGGCCGACGCCGAAAACGATGTCGAAGCGCTCGATGGCCTCCAGGTAGCGGCGCTGCTGGATGCTTTTCGGCGCAACCTGGCGCCGGCCGGCCGGCAGCGAACCGCCCTTGCGGAAGAACTCGCGCAGCTCGACGGCCGGATCGGCCGCGATGAGCTGCGCCGCGGTCTGGACGTCGCCGCGCGCGAACCGGTAGCCCTCCTCGAGGAGGGCGGCGAGCTGCTCCAGCGCGCGTTCGGCCCGGCCCACGTCTTCGGCTTCGCCCTCGATCACAAGGTCATGTCCGCGCGTCTTCAGCGTGACGTGGAGCGCCGATTCGAGGTGTCGCAGGTTCTCGTCGAAGGGGCCGAACAGGGTCTCGATGCCCTCGTCGGGCAGGGCGAGCCGGCGCATCGCAGACGATGGCATCTAGTCTCCTGAGCGTAGCACGGATCCCATCACGGCCAGAGGCGGGCGGCGCCGCGCGCGCCGCTCGCGTCGCCGTGCCGCGCCGGCAGCAGCCGGGTCCGCACCGCATCGGAAAACACCCAGCGGCTCCACTGGCGCGGCACGTCTTCGTACAGCCGCGCCACGCGCGACAAGCCGCCGCCGACCACGATGACGTCGGGATCGACGACATTGATCACGGTCGCCAGCGCGCGCGCGAGCCGCGCGCACCAGCGGTCGAGCGCCGCCGTCCCGAGCGGCTCCGCGACTGCCGCGCGCTCCACGACCTCCCGCCCGCTCACCGGCGCGCCGCCGCTGCGGGCGTAATCGGCCGCAAGCCCGGGGCCCGACAGGAAGGTCTCCACGCAGCCGGCGCGGCCGCAATAGCACGCCGGACCGGGCCGCTCGTCGTCGCCGGGCCACGGCAGCGGGTTGTGGCCCCATTCGCCCGCGATCGCGTTCGCGCCGTCCAGGACCCGGCCGTCCACCACGAGCCCGCCGCCGACGCCGGTTCCCAGAATCACGCCGAACACGACCCGCGCGCCCGCGGCCTCGCCATCGGCGACTTCCGACATCGCGAGACAATTGGCGTCGTTCGACAGCCGCACGCCGCGGCCGAGCGCGCGCTCCAGGTCCGCCCGGAACGGGCGCCCGTTGAGCCAGGTGGAGTTGGCGTTCTTCACCAAGCCGGTCGCCGGCGAGATGGCGCCGGGCGTGCCGACCCCGACGGTGCACACCGCGCCGGCCGCGGCTTCCGCCGCCGCGACGAGCGCGGCCATGACGCCGACCGTGCCGGCGTAGTCGTCGCGCGGCGTCGCCTCGCGGGCTTCCCAGACGCGCCGGCCCTCCGGGTCGAGGACGATCGCCGCGATCTTCGTCCCGCCCAGGTCGATCCCGATCCGCATCTACCCCTTGAACGCGATGCGCAGATCGTCGAGCTGCCGGCGATCGACCGCCGACGGGGCGCCGGCCATGAGATCGACGGCCTGGGCGGTCTTCGGAAACGCGATGACCTCCCGGATGGACGCCTCCCCGCAGATGAGCGCGACGATGCGATCCAGACCGAAGGCGATGCCGCCGTGCGGCGGCGTGCCGTACTCGAGCGCGTCGAGAAAGAAGCCGAACCGCGCGCGCGCCTGCTCATCGGCGATGCCGAGCAGCCGGAAGACCTGCCGCTGCACATCGGCGCGATGAATTCGGATGCTGCCACCGGCGATCTCCGATCCGTTGAGCGCCAGGTCGTAGGCACGCGCGCGCACGCGCCCGGGCGCCTCCTCGAGCAGCGGCACGTCCTCCGCTTTCGGCGCCGTGAACGGGTGGTGCATCGAGTCCCACCGCTTCTCGTCGGGGTTCCACTCGAAAAGCGGGAAGTCCGTGACCCAGGCAAACCGGAAATCGCGCGCGCCCAGCAGGCCCCTGTCGCGCGCGATTGCCAGGCGCAGCTGCCCCAGCACGCGCGCGCACACGGCGGCGCCACCCGCCGCCGCCAGCAGCAGCCCGCCTTCCACGCCGCCAGCCGCGTCGAAGATCGCGCGCAGGGGCGCCTCCCCCGCCGCCTTCAGCGCCGAGCTCTGCAGCGAACCCTGCACGAGCCGCGCCCACACGAGGCCGCCGGCACCCAGCCGGCGCGCCTGCTCGGCCAGCGCGTCCAGCTCCCGGCGGGGAGACGAGGCCCCGCCCGGCACGACGAACCCCCGCACGACCCCGCCGGCCGCGAGGGCATCCCGGAACGGCGCGAAGGTCGAATCGGCGACGTGCCGACCGAGATCCGCAATCTCCATGCCCGGCCGCAGGTCCGGCTTGTCCGACCCGAAGCGGAGCATCGCGTCGGCGTAGCTGACACGCGGGAACGGCGCGGCCACCTCGTGGCCGGCTTCGGCGAACATCGCCTGAACCGCGCCCTCCACCACGCCGTAGACGAGATCCTCGCTGGCGAACGACATCTCCACGTCGATCTGCGTGAACTCCGGCTGCCGGTCCGCGCGGAGGTCCTCGTCGCGGAAGCACCGGACGATCTGCATGTACCGATCGACGCCGGCGATCATGAGGATCTGCTTGAAGATCTGCGGCGACTGGGGCAGCGCGAAGAACTCGCCCGGGTGCACGCGGCTCGGCACGAGATAGTCGCGGGCGCCTTCGGGCGTCGAGCGCGTGAGGATCGGCGTCTCGATCTCGAGGAAGCCCTCGCGATCGAAGTACCGCCGCGCGGCGAGCGCGACCCTGTGGCGCGTCACGAGGTTGCCAACGAGCGCCGGGCGCCGCAAGTCGATGTAGCGGTAGCGGAGGCGTGTCTCCTCGCTCACCTCAGCCGCTTCGTTCACGGCGAACGGCGGCGTGCGCGCCTGGTTCAGGATCGCGATGCGCGCCGCGACCACCTCGATGTGCCCGGTCGGCAGCCTGTCGTTGACGGCGGCGGCGTCCCGGGTCGCCACCTGGCCGTGGATCTCGACGACGAACTCCGGCCGAATGCGCGCGGCGGCGGCCGCGGCCTCCGAGCCGGTGCGGACGACGACCTGCGTGAGACCGTGCCGGTCGCGCACGTCGAAGAACACGAGGCCGCCGAGGTCGCGCACCCGGTGGACCCATCCGAGGAGCACGACCGGCCGGCCCGCGTCGGACGCGCGCAGCTCGCCGCAGGTGTGCGTGCGGTACTGGAAAGACTCGTCTGTCACGTCAGTGACCCATCAGGTCTCGCGCGGCCCCAACCGCGTCGGCGCGCGGCACGGCGCGCTGGTCGCCACGCGCCATGTCGCGCAGGGTGACCTCGCCCCGCGCCAGCTCGTCGCCGCCGACGATGAGCGTGACGCGCGCGGCCAGTTTGTCGGCCCGCTTCATCTGGGCGCGCACGCCGCGGGCCTCGAACGCCATCTCCGACGGGACACCCGCCCGCCGAAGCTCCTTCAGCAGCGCGAGCGCCTCCGGACGGCCCTCCGCGCCGATGGCCACGACAAACGCGCGCGCGGCGCGCGCCCGTCCGGCGTGGCCGGGCAACGCCAGCACCAGGCGCTCCAGGCCGGCCGCGAAGCCGATGCCGGTCCGGTCCGGCCCGCCGAGCGTGCGGACGAGGCCGTCGTACCGCCCGCCGCCGAGGAGCGCGTTCTGCGCGCCGAGCGTGCCGCCGAGAATCTCGAACGTGGTTCGCGTGTAGTAGTCGAGCCCGCGCACGAGCCGGTGCGACACGCGCCACGGCACGGCCCAGGCGTCGAGCTGCGCCTGGACGGCCGCGAAATGGGACGCACACGCCTCGCAGAGGTAGTCGATCGCGTGCGGCAGCGCGTCGATGATCGGCTGATCGGCCGGCACCTTGCAGTCGTAGATCCGCAGCGGGTTGGTCGCCGCCCGGCGCTGGCAGTCCTCGCACAGGCGCGTGAGGTCGCGCCCGAGCGCCGCGACCAGCGCTTCCTGGAACCGCGGCCGGCACGTCGCGCATCCGACCGAGTTGATCACGAGCTCCGCGTCCGGGATGCCCAGATCGGCCACGAGGGTCCACGCCAGATCGATCACTTCCGCGTCCACGGCCGCATCGTCCACGCCGAAGACCTCGACGTCGAGTTGATGAAACTGGCGGTACCGGCCCTTCTGCGGGCGCTCGTAGCGGAACATCGGCCCCAGCGAGTAGAGCTTCACGGACGGGAGGGCCTGCTCGAGGCCGTGCTCGATGTAGGCGCGCACCATGCTGGGCGTCGCCTCCGGCCGCAGCGTGACGCGCTCGCCGCCCCTGTCGGTGAACGCGTACATCTCCTTCTGGACGATATCGGTCGTCTCACCGGTCCCTTTGGCGAACAGCTCTTCGCGCTCGATGACCGGCGTGCGGACCTCCAGGTACCCGTACCGATCGCACAGGCCGCGCGCCGCCTCCTCGACGAGACGCCATCTCTCGACCTCCCCCGGCAGGATGTCGTGCGTGCCGCGAATGGCCGGGATCACGGCCGGCCGCTCCGAGGGGGTCGTGCCCCACGAGGCGGAACTTCGAGGTGGGGGACTTTTCCACAGGTGGTAGGCGGCCGGCCACCTGTGGGAAAGTCCCCCACCATGGCGTTCCGCCTCATGGGGTACGACCCCTTATCGTCGGATACGTGATGCCGAGCTGCTCGAGATACGTCTTGTACCGGGTCGGATCGAAGTACAGGGGCCGCATCTCGTCCCGGAACTGGTCCATGATCCCCTTGTTCAGCCAGATCGCAGGCTCGTCTCCCGGCCGGATGAACGGCTCGTACTTCTGCTCGCGCGTCTGCACGTCGTTGAAGTAGGCCCAGGCCATCTTGACGAGCTCCGGCTTGAGCAGCAGGTCGATCATCGTGAGCGCCTGCACCTTGGCGCCGGCCGTGGCGCCCTTGTGCGCAATCGGCGTGGCCATGGCGATGCCGTTGGCCCAGTTGTGCCCCGGCAGGCCCGGGATGTTCGAGGGATACCGCAGCGTAATCGTCGGCACGTTCCAGGAGATGTCACCGATGTCGTCCGAGCCGCCGCCCGTGTTCTGCGCCGGGCTCACGGGCCGCCCGAGGCTGCCCAATTCCGTTTCGAGCCCCTCCTCGCGCGCGCCGATTTCTGCCTGCAACGCCTTCGCGAACGTCTGGTCCGCTTCGCTCCACTGGGGCAGCCCGACGATCTCGACGTTGGCGTGGGCGGCCTCGGCGACCGGCCGGCTGAAGTGCCGCGGCCAGGCGGACCCGAGCACGCGCCGCGGCTCGAGCGTCGTGCCGGTCATCATGGCCGCGCCCTGCGCGATCCGGTCGCCGATCTCCCAGAGCTCCTTCGTGCCCGCATAGGTCGTCTGCCGGAAGTAGTACCAGACGGACGCCTTCTGCGGCACCACGTTGGGCTGGTCGCCGCCGCCCGTGATGACGTAGTGCGAGCGCTGCGAAATCGGCAGGTGCTCGCGCTGGAAGTTCCAGCCGATGTTCATCAGCTCGACGGCGTCGAGCGCGCTACGGCCCCGCCACGGCGCGCCGGCCGAGTGCGCCGACTCGCCCGTGAACGTGTACTCGACCGACACCAGCGCGTTGCCGCTCTGGTCGCCCCAGGAGACGCCCAGGTTGTTGCCGACATGCGAGAACAGCGCGACGTCGACGCCCTTGAACAGGCCGGCGCGCACGAAATACGCCTTGGTGCCGACCAGCTCCTCGGCCGTGCCCGGCCAGAGGTGAATCGTGCCGGGGATCCCCTCGCGCGCCATCATCTCCTTGATGACCAGGGCGGCCGTGATGTTGACCGCCTGCCCGGAGTTGTGGCCCTCGCCGTGGCCGGGCGCGCCGGGCACGAGCTCGTCGTGGTACGCGACGCCCGGCTTCTGCGAAGACTTCGGGATGCCGTCAATGTCCGAGCCGAGCGAGATCGTCGGACCGCCGGTGCCCTGCGTCCAGGTGGCGACAAACGCCGTGGGAATGCCCGCCACGCCCTCTTCGACGTTGAAGCCGTGCTGGCGGAGCACCGTGACGAGATACTTGTGGGTCTCGAACTCCTGAAACCCCAGCTCCCCGTAGCTGAAGATCTGGTCGACCATCTGCTGGGTGAACTCACGCCGCCGATCGACCTCGGCGAGCGCCGCCTGCTTGAGCGCGGCGATGCGCGGCGTGTCCGGCGGCCGTTCGAGCGGCGGCGCCTGCGCCCCGCCGCGTCCGCCGCCCTGCGCCACCAGCACCGCACCGCTCACGAGCACGCCCGCCGCCGCCAGCTGCCACCCCTTCATCGCGATCCCCCTAAGCCGTAAGCCGTAAGCCGTGATTATAAGTGCCATAATCCTCAAACGATGTCCGTCGTCGATACCCTCGGTCGTCCGCTGCGAAGCCTCCGCCTGTCGGTGACCGACCGGTGCAACCTCCGGTGCCACTACTGCATGCCGGAAGACGAGTACGTCTGGCTGCCGCGGGAGGACCTTCTCGAGTTCGAGGAGGTCGGCGAGCTCTCCGACCTGTTCGCCGAAGCGGGGGTCGATCGTCTCCGGATCACGGGCGGCGAGCCGCTCATCCGCCGCGACCTGCCGGCGCTCGTCCGGCTGCTCTCGGCCAAGCCGTGGCTGAACGACCTCGCGTTGACGACCAACGGCGTCCTGCTGGCCGACGCCGCGCGCGAGTTGAAGCGCGCCGGGCTCCACCGCGTCACGGTCAGCCTCGACACGCTCCGGCGCGACCGCTTCGAGCGGTTGACCCGGCGCGACGCGCTTGGCGAGGTGCTGGCGGGCATCGAGGCCGTGCGGCGCGAGGGCTTCCGGGATCTGAAGATCGACACGGTCGTCACGCGCGGCGACAACGACGACGAGCTGGCCGATCTCGTCGAGTTCGGCCGCCGCGTCGGCGCGGAAGTGCGGTTCATCGAATACATGGACGTCGGCGGGGCGACGCGGTGGCGCCCGGGCGCCGTGGTGCCGCGCGCCGAGATGCTCGACCGCCTCTCGGCGCACTACGGCGCCGTCGTCCCGATCGACGGACGACAGTCGGCGCCCGCCGAGCGTTTCCGCCTGCCCGACGGCACGACCGTCGGGGTCATTCCGTCCACGACGCAGCCGTTCTGCCGGGCGTGCGATCGCGCCAGGCTGACGGCCGACGGTGTCCTCCTGCTGTGTCTCTACGCGCAGCACGGAACCGATCTGCGCCGGCCCCTGCGCGCCGGCGCCTCCCGGCAGACGCTGCTGAATCTCATCGCGGCGGTCTGGCGCGGGCGCGCCGACCGCGGCGCGGAGGAGCGCCGCGGCCTGGACGACCGCGGAGCCTACATCCCGCTTCGCGTGCTCAAGAAGGACGCCCACCTCGAAATGCATACCCGAGGCGGCTGACCGCCGGACGCATGCAGACCGATCCCGACATCGAGTACGACCTCGTCGTCATCGGCAGCGGATTCGGGGGTGTCATGGCCGCCCACCCGGCGGTCGCGGCCGGCCGCCGGGTCCTGCTGCTCGAGCGCGGCGACTGGGTGCGGCGCGGCCCCGCCAACTGGGGCCCCGCCGGCTTCTTCGAGCTGACGTCCGCATACTCGCGCGAGACGCCGCTCGACGTCGACGTCGGCGAAGCACCTGCGTCGCTCGGGGCGCTCACCTGCGTCGGCGGCGCGTCGGTGTTCTACGGCGGCGTCTCGCTGCGGCTGCGCGAGGCCGATTTCCAGCCCGACCGCGCAATCGACCCGGCGGGCACGGCGCTGTGGCCGCTCGACTACGCCGACCTCGAGCCGTACTACGCGCGGGCCGAGGCCATGCTGGGCGTCGCCGGCACCGCGGGCGAAGACCCGACCGAGCCCGCCCGTTCAACCAGCTATCCGGGCCCGCCCGGCCCGCTCGCCCCGGTGTCCACGCGGATGGCCGACGCGGCGCGCAGTCTCGGCCTCCACCCGTTCCGCCTGCCGCTCGCCATCAACTACCGGGCGGCCGACGGCCGGCAGGCGTGCATCGCCTGCAATACCTGCGACGGGTTCGCGTGCGCGATCGCCGCCAAGAACGACCTGGCGACGACGGCGATTGCGGACCTGTGCGAGCGCGGCCTCACGCTGCGGCCGAACACGGTCGCGACGCGCCTCGTCGTCGGCGGGCGGCGCGTCACCGCCGTCGAGGGGCTCGACCGGCAATCCGGCCGGCCGGTCCGGGTTCGATGCCGCGCGGTGGTGGTCGCGGCGGGAGCGCTGGCGACGCCGCATCTGCTGCTCGCGTCCGATCTGGCCCGCCTCAATCCGGCGGGCGACGTGATCGGCCGGTACCTCATGCGGCACTGCAATGCTGTGGTCATGGGCGCCTTCGCGAACCGGCCGGCGCCCGACCGCGAATTCCACAAGCAACTCGGGATTCACGACTATTACTTCGGGCATCGCTCGGTGGAGACGCCGGCGGGCAAGCTCGGCTCGATCCAGCAATGGGGCACGCCGCAGGTCGACTACATCCTGAAGTACATCCCGTGGTGGCAGCACGTCATCGCGCGCGTCGGGTTTCCGCGCACAACGGGCTTCATCGTGATTGCGGAAGATCGGCCCGGCAGGGATAATCGCGTCGTCTTGTCCCGCCAGGGAGCGTCGGCGCTCGGTCTGCCCAGGGCCTCGGTGATCCACCACTACGACGCGCGCGACGAGGCCGCCCGGCAGGCCCTGTCCACGGCCGCCGCAAGCGTCCTAAGGCGCGCCGGCGCACTGCGGACCTTCGTGCGGCCGATTCCGACCTTCTCGCATGCGCTCGGTACCGTGCGGATGGGACCCGACTCGCGCCAGGCGCCGCTCGACGCCTTCGGCGCCTTTCGCGGCCTCGACAATCTGTACGTCACCGACGCGAGCGCGCTGCCGCGTTCGGGTGGCGTGAACCCGTCCCTCACCATCGCCGCCAACGCCCTGCGGGCCGGCGAGCGGATCGCGGCCGGGCTCTGACGTGCATCTCGCGCTGCTCGGCACCGGGCTCGCGGCGGAGATTCACTCGAAGGCCCTCGCCGCCGTGGCGCCCGCCGTCCGCCGGTCCTACGCCAGCCGCGACGGGGCGCGCGCCGCAGCCGCCGCCCGGCGCCTCGGCGGCGCCGGATCGCACGCGTCGTACGAGGCGGCGCTCGCCGACGCCAGCGTGGACGTGGTGCTCGTCGGCCTTCCGCCGTCGCTGCACCTGGACTGGACGCTGAAGGCCCTCGACGCGGGCAAGCACGTCATCGTCGAGAAACCGCCGTTCCTGCGGTCGGACGACGTCACGGCCGTCGAGCACGCGGCCGGGCGGGCCGGGCGCCGGGTGTTCGTCGCGGAGAACTACTTCTACAAGCCCCTCACCGCCCTGCTGCGCGGCGTGATTCGCGCGGGGGATCTCGGCGACGTCCGGTTCATCCAGGTCACGGCCTTGAAGCGGCAGGTCACGCGTGACTGGCGCGACGACCCGGCGCTCGCCGGCGGCGGCGCGCTCTTCGAAGGCGGCATCCACTGGATCAGCCTGCTCGCCAACATCGGCCTGACGCCGGCGCGGGTGTGCGCCGCGCGGCCGGGCGAGCGCACCGGCCCCGAGCGCAACATCGTGGTGACGATCGAGTACGCGGAGGGCGCCGTCGCGTCGCTGGCGTACTCCTGGGATTTGCCGGGCCTCGTGAACGGCGTGCGCGTCTCCCGCGTCTACGGCACGGCCGGCACGGTTCGGTTCGAGACGAATGGCCTGCTGGCGATCCAGACGGGCCGCCGCACGCGCGTGCACCTGCCGGGCCTCGCCGACCTCTCCGGCTATCGCGCGATGCACCGCGACTTCCTCGACGCAATTGCAGCGGACCGCCCCCCGGCATACGATTTGGAGTTGGCGCGACGGGATTTGCGCCTCGTCGAGGACGCATACAGGAGCGCCGTCCCCCGCACATGAACGCCATTCACCTCGCCACGGCCACGGTCGTCGGCTTCGCCGCCGGCCTGCATGTCTCGACCTGGGGCATGTTCAAGGATTCCCCCCACGAGGGGTTCTTCTGGCCGCGCTACTTCCGCAGCCCGATCGTCGGCGCGGTCATGGGCGCCATCGCGTACCTCGTCGCGCGGCCGAATCTCGGGGAGCCGGCGACGGTCGTCGCCTTTTTCGGGGTGACGTACGTCCTCGAGCGCGGCGCGATCGAATTCTGGAAAACCTTCCTGCGCACCGAGGACCAGAGCAAGTATTTCATCCCGATGCAGTTCGCCGTGTTCGGGAAGGTTGTGCACGGGAAAGGCCAGCGGCTGGTCATCGGCGGGATTATCGCGGGCGCCGTGATCGTGACGTTCCTCGGCATTCACTGGACGCTGGGCCGCGCGACGCTGACCGTCCCGGCGCTGCTCCTCACGGCGAGCGTCTCGGGCTGGGTTTCCGCGTGCCTCGGCGCGTGGAAGGACGCCCCGGTCGAGGGCTTCCAGCCGCTGAAGTTCGTGCGCAGCCCGCTCTGGGCCGCCTTCTGGGGGTTTCTCGTGGCGTCGTTCACGACGAGCATCCTGGTCGTCATCATGGCGGGCCTGGGGTTCACGATCGCGACGCTCGAAACCTACAAGACGTTCTTCTTTCCGTCGCGGCCTCGCGGCAAATTCGCGGGTAAGCCGATCCTCTTTCCCGAGATGCTGCAGCGGCGCAGGGCCTTCGCCGCGCTGTACGCCGGCATCTGGGCGCTGATGATCTGGGGCTTCGTCACGGCGATGCACAGCCATCGGCCCGGTCTCGTCCACCTGTTCTGACGTGGACCTGTCGACTGCGGCGGCGGCGCGTGCGATTCACCATCGCCCCCGTGCGCTCATGGCGCTCGCGGCCGCCGCCGTCCTGGCCGCCCTGACCGCCGTCCTCTCACCCGGCTACCGCGCGCTCGTCGGGTACGGCCTCTACGCGGTCCCGGCCCATCTGCTCATCTCGTTCATGCCGCACGAGCCGTACATCCTCTACGCGGGCAAGCTCTACCCGCCGGCGCTGGTCGCGGCCGTCGGCACCGCGGGCTGCCTGGTGGCCATCGCGGTGGACTACTGGCTGATTGGCTGGTTCGTGCGGCACCGACTGGTGGCACCCAAGCTCGAGCACTCGCGCGCGTACAAGACCGCCGAGCGCTGGTTCAACAGGGCGCCGTTCGTGCTGATCGTCGCGACGGCGCTGGCGCCGGTGCCCTTTTACCCCACGAAAATCCTGGCGATTGCCGCCAGCTACCCCATCAGCCGCTTCGCCACGGCGCTCGTCCTCGGGCGGTTTCCGCGGTTCTGGCTGCTCGCCCTCGGCGGGCAGCAGGTACAGGCGCCCAACCGCGGGCTCTTCTGGGCGGGCGTCGGTCTCGGCGCGATTGCCGCCTGGGGCATCTGGCGGCGGTGGAAGGGCGGACGGAATGCAGCGAATCAGCGAATCGAGTGAATTGGTGAATGAAGTGAGCGAATGAGGGAATCGAGAATGAGTGAATGACGGCAATTGCGCTTCGCGACCCGCGATGCCCTCACTCCCTCATTCGCTCATTCACCCCTTTCATTCGCTGATTCACTCCACTCGCTAATTCACTGCATTGATCACGAGGCCGATGAACTCGTCGAGCGCGCGGCCGCCGGCGAGCCAGCGGACGACGACGACCAGGTCGTTTTCCCAGTCGATGTAGATGACGTTCTGGCCGTTGCCGCGGAAGGTCACGGCGGTCACCGGCGCCGACGGCAGCGGCCGCCGGGGCTCGCCGTCCGGTCCGGTGGACGGCGTGTTGAGGAACCAGTTCATGAACCCGTAGGTGCGGTTGGCCGGCCCGGGCGTCCGCGCCATCCGGATCCAGTCCTCGGTGACGAGCTCGCCGCCGTTCCACCGCCCGTTATTCAAAAAGAGGTAGCCAAAGCGGGCCATGTCCAAGGCGTTGATGAACATCCCGCCGCCCCAGTGGCCGCCGCCCGTCACCGACTGCACGCGCCCTCCGTCGATCGTGATCCACGAGTTCTCGTAACCCTCCCAGTGCCAGGAGTCCGACGCGCCGATCGGGTCCATGATCTCCCGCTTCAGCACCGCCGGCAGCGGCTCCTTCAGGACGTGCAGCGCCGCGAGCGCGAGGACGTTCACGCGCGTGTCGTTGTACTTGTAGAACGTGCCGGGCTCGTGCAGCTCGCGGTTCGGCCACTGGTCGGGCGTCCGGTCGCGCGGCGGCCGGTCGGCCCAGTCAGGCTTGTCCCAGAGCGTGCCCGACCAGTCGCTGGTCTGGCGCAGCAGGTGGTCCCAGGTGATCGTCCGGTTGTGCTCGGACTGGAAGAGGTCGACGCCCGGGGGCATGTCCCCTGCGACCGGACGGTTGAGGTCCTCGATGAGCCCGTCGGCGTGCGCCAGCCCGACGACGGTCGAAAGAAACGTCTTGGTCACGCTGAACGTCATGTCCGCGCGCTCGGTGTCACCCCATGACGCGGCGACGTAGCCGTTCCTGATGACGACCCCGTTCATGCCCGTGCGTGCCTGCGTGGGACCGATCAGCGCGTTGTACGGCGCTTCATTCCGGAACGTGTTGACGACGTCTTCGGCCAGGTCCCTGGTGTTCTGGTTCTGGTTCGCGATCGAGAACTGGATCGCGGCGTCGAGCTTCGCCTGGTCGAGCCCGAGCTCCGCCGCGGGCCGGGAAGCCCACTCGCCCGCGGGCGGAAAGTGGCGGCCCGACGCCGCACCCCCGCACGCGGCTCCGAGCGCCGCCGCGAGGACCGGCAGCGCGAGTCCGATTCGACGCCCTCGGCCCGCGCTCTGCATCGTCATTGGCGGTTCTCCTGCCCGGAACCCAGGCCGCGCATGATCGCACAAAACGCCCGGGGCTATCAGCCCTACGAGTTCTGCTATCCTCTTGCCCGCCTGAACCCAGACTTTTTGGCGGCTCGGTTCCCAACGGCCGCTCGTGGAGGTTCTCATGTCGACTCGCCTTTCCGTCAGCCTGGCCCTGGGCCTCACAGTCACCATCGGCGCACTCGCGGTGCCGGGTTGCCGTGACGCCGGGCCGACTGCCGCCGATCGCCCCTTGCCGGTCGTGGACCTCCGCGGCGGCCCGGCGTTTCCGCTGCCCGCCCACCTTGAAACCGCCGATCTGGTGTCGGGCGCGATGACATTCCAGCAGATCTTCGACGCCGGCGACCTGCTGTTTCACGCGCCCTTCAACGACCAGGACGGCATCGGGGCGTTTCGCCTGCCCGACGGGTCGGCGACGCTGCGCTTCTCGGTGGTCCCGCCCGGCGGCGGAGCGATCATGGCCATTGCATCGGAGTCGTGCGGACGCTGCCATGTCGGCACGGCGTCTGGACCGTCACAGTCGAGCCTGGCCCTCGACGCCGACGGGGACGGCAAGCCCCCCTTCCGCGCCCGCTCGACGACGTCGCTCCTCGGCAACGGCCTGCTGCAGTTGCTCGGCCAGGAGATGACCGAGGCGCTCCAGGCCATTCGCGACGAGCTGTCTCAGGCGGCCCAGGCACAGCCCGGCGTCAGGGTGGAACGACCGCTCGCCGCCAAGGGCGTCGGCTTCGGCGGGCTCGCCGCCACGGCCGATCGAAATGGCACCGTGACGTTCGACCGGTCGGCGGTGCAGGGCGTCGGTCCCGACCTGGTCGTGAGACCGCTTGGCTGGAAGGGAAACATCTCGACGATTCGGTCGTTCACCATGGGCGCCGCCAACGTCGCCATGGGCCTGCAGGCCGAAGAGATCGTCTGGCGGATGAACGACGCCGGCGCGCCAGCCGACCCTGACGGCGACGGCGCCGAGCGCGAGCTGTCGGTCGGGGACATCACCGCGATGGTCGTCTACGGCGCCGCGCAGGAGACACCCCAGCCGCTCAGCCGACTGGCCGAGCTCGGCCTCGTCGCGCCGCCATCGGCCGACGACCTGGCGCGGATCGAGCGGGGCCGCGCGGTATTCGACCAGATCGGGTGCGGCACGTGCCACACTCCGGAACTGCGGCTGACGAACACCGTGTTCGAGGAGCCCACGCTCCGCGGCAACGGACACTTCATCGACCGGTACCTGCTGTCGAAGAGCGCGGGCTACGATCCCGAACAGCCGGTTCGCTTCGACCTCCTGCAGGACGCGCAGGAACCCAGGGTCGAGGCGCACCCGGAAGGCGGAGCCGTTGTCAGGCTCTACGGCGACCTGAAGCGGCACCGGATGGGCCGGCAGTTGGCCGACCCGGGCCCGCAGCCGCCGCTCGACGGCAGCTCCGCGCCGGTCGTGTTCGAGGGCCGGCCCGTGTTGATCGG